>Ga0257122_1000577_pt1 | contig 31363 bp, 28 predicted proteins | sample SI106_120metaG_FD_190146 | JGI IMG/M metagenome (GOLD analysis project Ga0257122, IMG submission 190146) | Marine microbial communities from Saanich Inlet, British Columbia, Canada - SI106_120 | ecosystem: Environmental > Aquatic > Marine > Inlet | place: Canada: British Columbia | collected... | reverse complement strand
TTTTCTGGTCTTTAGTCATTGGGGTTACCCTTTTGGAGCATTCCGCTCCGGTTGCGTTAGACACAACCAGGGTAACCCTTTTCTTTGCCTGAACGGCAAATGTCAGATCAAATCGGAACTACTACACTATAAGGCTTGCCCTTTCCTAGAACCGGTTTCCTCGTACCGAAAACCGATAACCTACTTCCCACCACGCAAACGCACGACATTGGATGGCCGTGACGCTCGGCGCCGCTCGCCTTCGCCGCCGTTGCGGGATTCTTGAATGCGCCGCCAAACGCGTTCTGCCGTGGCCGGCGCTTCGCTAAGTGGGACACCGATGGCATCGCCGATGGCCGCTAGGATGGCAGGAGGCGTACCGATCAAACCGGGTTCCCCTACCCCGCGTGCGCCGTAAGGGCCTTCGGGATCTTCGCGTTCAACGATTATCGCCTTAACGTCAGCTGCGTCGATAATGGTGGGAATGATATAATCCGTGAAACCGTCGTTGACGATACGACCTTCGGAGACGATCACTTCCTCCATGAGGGCCATGCCTAAACCTTGAACGACACCGCCTTCTATTTGTCCTTCGACCTGCTGCGGATTGATCGCCCGTCCTACGTCATGAGCGGCGACCACCCGTTCGACTTTGACTTCCCCGGTTTCCATATCGACGAGTACTTCGGCTGCATGGCTCGCAAACATATAGGTAATGAATGCGCGAGGAGAAAGGCCGTCTTTTGCGCCACCGGCAATGGTGGTGGGTTTATAGAGCGAGGTGATATCGAGCTTGTAGCCGCGTTCACGGCCCAAACGAACGACGGAGGCCATAGGCATGCAAATCGATTCCTTTTGCTTGCCGACCACCGTGCCTTCGTGGAGCGTGAGTTCGTCCCAATGCAAACCGGTATAGGAAGCCGCCACGTCGAGAACTTCCTGACGCAATTCTGCGGCCGCCAATCGCACGGCATTTCCCGTATATACCGTTTGCCTGGTGGCGGACGAGGATCCGGCTTCTGGCGTACGATGGGTATCCTGGGCAATTACTTCGACCTTGGACGGGTGAACGGTCAATTCGTGTCCGGCTATTTGGGCGGCCAAGGAGTGCACGCCCTGGCCGAAATCTACGGCCCCCGTATAGACCTCTAGCTTGCCAGCGTCGGAGAATTTTACCCGGGCACGGGACGCATCGGGGAAGCTATCGCCATACCCAATGCCAAAGCAAATGCAGCTCAACCCAAAACCACGCCGTAGATGAGGCTCGGGACTTTCATAGCTTCGCCCTTGCCAACCAATTTCTGCTGCGGCTTCGTCCAAGCATTGTTCGGCGCCGGAAATAACGATGGTTTGGCCGGTGGTGATCGGTTCCCCGTCCTGCAGAAGGTTCTTTTTCTTCAGCTGCAGAAGGTCCATGCCCAGCGCTTTGGCAAGACGCGCCATCGCGCCTTCGTAGGCGATAGCCATTTGCACCGCGCCGAAACCGCGCATGGCCCCGGTGGGATTGTTGTTGGTAAATACGGCCCGACCATCGGCCCAAATATGCGGCACGCGATACGGCCCCGTGCAATGGCTAACCGCTTTGCGCAGCACCGCAGGGCCCGTTGAGAGATAGGCGCCTTCGTCTGACGTGATCAAAACCTTTGCCGCGCAAAGTGTTCCGTCTGCCTTAGCCGCCAAGGTATATTCGATTTCGATCGGATGCCGCTTGTGGCGCGTAACCATCGATTCGCTACGCGTATATTGAATACGCACCGGCCGTTTGAGCTTGAGCGCGGCCAATCCTAGGTAGATTTGAATGGAGATATCTTCGCGGCCGCCAAACGCACCGCCGGTTGCCGGCTGTACGATTCGCACATTTTCTACGGCTACGCCCAACGCCAAGGCGATCAAACGTTGTTCTTCATGCACCCATTGGCCCGGTGCGTGGATAACGACCGTCTTGCCGTCGAGTTCGGCGTAGCCCGCTTCTAAATCGAGGAAAGCATGATCGACACCGGGGGTACTATGGCTGCATTTGATAGTGAAATCGGCTTCCGCAATTGCCTTTTCCGCATCGCCCTTACGCAGAAGCTTGTTACAGAACACATTTCCTTCTGGGTGAATTGGATACGCGTCGGACTGTAGCGCTTGCTCGGCATTTTCGATAATCGGCAACGCCTCGAAGTCGATCTTCACGGCGTCGAGCGCCCGCTGAGCGGTTGCCTCATCTTCCGCTACGATAATTCCTAGAGCATCACCACGATAACGAACACGTTCGGTGACAAAAACTTCTTGGTCACGACGGATCAACCCGTGCTTATTCGTACCTTCGATATCCTCGTGGGTATAGACGGCGACGACGCCTTCAATGGCACGCGCCGCTTCGATATCTAATCCGGTAATATTGCAGTGCGCGATGGGCGCGCGAATTACGCGAATGGTAAGGGCTTCACTTCCGACCAGGTCCCCGCCAAATAGCGTTTCTCCGGTAACCCGACCGCGCGCGTCGGCGCGACGGATACGCTTTCCGAGGGTGCTCATGGCTCAGCCCCAGCTGCCGCCGGTTCTTCATCATCAGAAGCTGCTGCCAACACGGCATCGATAATCTTCGTATAGCCGGTGCAGCGACAGAGATTCCCGGCCAGACCTTTGCGGACCTCTTCTTCACTCGGATTCGGGTTTCCCTCCAAAAGTTCCGCAGCACTGACAACCAGCCCAGGTGTGCAATAGCCACACTGAACGGCGCCGCAGGCGATAAAGCTATCCTGCACGGGATGCAATCGGTCGTCGTCGGCCAATCCTTCGACGGTTGTCACGGACGTTCCTTGAACTTGAGGCGCGAGTACAAGGCATGATGTTACCGGCTTGCCGTCTATAAGAATTGTGCAGCTGCCGCACTCCCCTTCCAAACAAGCGCCTTTGGTACCCGTAAGCCGCAATTCTTCGCGCAAGACGTGAAATATCGTTTGGGTTGGGTCGACCATGACATCGACGGGTTCGCCATTGACACTACATTTTAGTCGCCAACTGCGTGTGCCATCGCTAGCCACACCTTTGTCACCCGATGCCGTGGGGGCTTTGTGGGGAATATCTCTCATAGCTCTCCCCTCTTCATCATCCGAGATAACAATCGCTGTACCAACACAGTCGACATGGCACGACGATAGTCGGCGCTGCCACGATGGTCGCTGATCGGAGATACGTCTTCGGCGGCGAGCTTCGCTGCCTCCACAATGGATGTTTCGTTCACACCGGCCTTGCCCAGAAGTGCTTCCGATCTTTTCATACGCAGCGGTGTGGGCGCGGCACAGCCAATGGCTATGCTGATATCGCTAGCGCCATCGGTCGAAATCGCAACCATCAACAGCGATATCGCCACCGCGTTGCGTTTACCTATTTTGTAGAAATCGCTTTTACGTCCCAAGGGAACGTAGATCGTACTGATCAACTCGTCGTCTTCGAGAGCGGATTTTCCTGGAGCCAGAAAAAAGTCTTCCAAGGCAATACGGCGCCGGCCCCGAATGCTGGCCAACTCGACCTCGGCCTGAAGCGCCAAGAGGGCCACGGAAACGTCTCCGGCCGGCGAAGCGGTGCCCAGCTGGCCGCCAATGGTACCGAGCTGACGAATCTGCGGGCCACCCACCGTCGCTGCGGCGGCGGCCAATGCGGAAAACTCGCACGTCTCTAGGCGGGCGTGATTGACCAATGCACCGATGGAGAGAAAACCATCGCGTTCGGATAGCTCTCGCAGCTCGGCAACACGGCTAATATCCAAGTAGTTTTCTATCCTTGCATGGCCCTTGCGCTGGCCGACGACCAAGTCGGTGCCACCCGCCAGCGGCGTAGCAGCTCCACCGAGCTCACTCTTCAACCGCAGGGCATCCTGAAAGGATTTCGGCTGAAAATACATGCGGAAACCCTACCATAGTTCCCAAGAGCGAGACGCAATCAATTGGGAAATCAAAGAAATTGCGAGAGCGCATCCGACGGCTGCGGACCGAGCCAAGCGCTTCGCTGGGCACTTCTGGCAAGGCGCGAGAGCGCTGTAATACTAGAAGTATTTCGAGTTTGAGCAACGCGGGCAGAAGCGTTCAGAGAGGTGCTCGGCGACGGGAGCGGTTGTGGGATGCGCTCTAGTGTTTACATTTGGAAGGCAGGCGTTCGCCATCTACCGTGAGCGCCCATTTCCAGATGGGCACCCGGACCTTCAACTCGCTGATAAACCAGGCCATGGCCTCCAAGCCCTCAACCCGATGCTTCGACCAGATACTGACACGAATCGAGGCTTCTCCGACCGCAATTTTTCCAATGCGGTGGTGGCAGACAAAATCCCCAATGGGAAATTTTTCAGCCGTATCCTCAGCCAGTTGCTGCAGTTCTTTTTCCGCCATGCCCTCATAGTGCTCGTACTCTAGCGCGAGGATTTTCTTACCCAACTCCTCGTCTCGAACACGGCCGTAGAAGACCAATTCAGCGCCATGTCCCTCATGGGAGTCGTCGTTTTTCCAAGGGGGGAGTTCACCTTCGACTATTGAGGTCTCGATCATCGACATCCTCCTTGCATTGGCGGAATCAGCGAAACTTCGTCGCCGTTGCTGAGAGCGGTTGCGGCATCGACAAATTCTTGGTTGACCGCGACACGAAATACCATGCCGGCCAAATCCACACCCAGCCGGTCTCTGACAACCCGCTCTAGATCCTCGGTCGTGCTACCAACGGGTAGTTCCAATTCAACGGAGCGCTGCCCCAGAACCTGTCGCACATGGGAAAAGCAGATCATTGTTACTTTGATTTGGTCCGACATCTTCAACCTCTAGAAATATTGGCCCATGGCAATAGTTGAACGGAGATTTTATCCCCCACGGCCAGTGGCTCAGGACCGGGTATGGTGCTCAAGATCGCATTGGCCCTAAGCGCCGAACTCATCATATGAGAGCCGATTTTTTCGCTCGGCCGGGCCTTCAGCTGGCCATCTACCTGTGTGACTTCGCCGAAAAGGAAACGATGTTTGCCCACTTCCCGCGGAAAGGGTGCACTCAGTATGGCCTTCTGCTTCGGTGGAAAACGGATGCCCTGCCAACCCATGATCGCGGGCGCCACATATTCCAAGAAGTTGATGAACGACGAAACGGGATTTCCTGGCAAACCGAAAAGCAAGGTATCCATGCCGGTGGCGAAGAAAAGAGGTTTGCCGGGCTTTTGCGCCACCCGCCAGAAACGGGTTTCCAAGCCTAAGCCAACCGCCACATCCTTCACGTAGTCGAATCGACCCATGGATACGCCGCCCGATGAGATGACGATATCGGATTTTTCTACGGCAGATCCCAGAAATTCGGTGAGCGCCTCGGGACGGTCGCGAATGACGCCGCAATGAACGACTTCCGCACCGAATCGGCGCGCCAAATCGGCGATGACGTGGAGATTGCTGTTGTAGATTTCCGCCGGCGCCAACTCTTGACCCGGCTCGCGCAGTTCATCCCCTGTGCCGTAAATGCAGACACGAGGGCGTTTGGCAACCTTGACGCGTGCGTAGCCGAACGTAGCCAAGATACCCAATTCGGCAGGACCCACGAGCTGCCCCGATTTGATCATCAGGGTATCTTTGGCCAGTTCTTCGCCTTCCTTGCGAATATTCTGACCATCGGCCGCCTCGGCGAAAAAGCTCACCTGATCGCCTTCGAAACCACTGGTCTGCTCGACCATGACCACGGCATCAGCGCCCGGCGGCAACATTCCGCCCGTCATGATCTGCGCGCATTGGCCCTTCTTCACTTTGACTTTGGCCGCAGCGCCGCACGCGATAGTCCCCACGTTATTCAATACAACAGGCGATTCCTTGGTCGCACCTTTGAGGTCTTTGAACCTGATCGCGTAGCCGTCCATCGCTGAATTCGAAAACCGGGGCTGCGGAAAAGCCGCGACGATTTCCTGTCTCAAGACCCGACCGCTGGCTGCCGAAAAGTTAACCTCTTCGTCCTCGACGCGAGGAAGGGCAGCATCGATCTGATTGTGAGCTTCGAGTACGGAGATCATTGGGCACCTGCGTTCTTGAGATAATCGGATTTGCCCCCGGTCTTCTTCACCAAGGTAACGCCCTCGATTACCATCTCTTTGTCGACCGCCTTGCACATATCGTAGATGGTTAAGGCCGCTACAGAAACGGCCGTTAGCGCCTCCATCTCAACCCCGGTCGCCTCGGCAACCTTGGCGGTGGCGCGAATATACACAGCCTCAGCCTCAACTTCGAATTCGAGTTCAAGCCAGCTCAATGCGAGTGGGTGGCATAACGGTATCAGTTCGGACGTACGCTTTGCCGCCTGAATACCCGCGATTTTGGCGCACGTTAGAACATTGCCTTTGGGCAAGTCAGCCGAAGAGATGGCCGCCGCTGTAGCCGCCGCCATTTTTATTCGCCCTTCAGCCCAAGCGCAGCGCTCGGTACGGGTCTTGGCCGAAATATCGACCATAGAAACCTGCCCGCTGTCGTCCAGATGTGAGAATTTATCCATGATAGAGCGATGATTCCTTATCCGCCGATTTGCGTCATGCTGGTGCGCTTGCGGCCCAGTTCCTTGGCTCGTTCCTGCGCCTCCCACCCATCTTTAACCTTCTGCCCCATTGCATCCAGAAAGAACCGCCTAATATCGTCATCACTGGCGCCGCCGCGCAACAGCCCCCGCAGATCAAATTCCTCGACGGAATAGAGACAATTTCGAATTTGGCCGTCAGCGGTGAGCCGAATTCGGGAGCATGCCGAACAAAGCGTACGAGAATAGGCGGGGATCAGCGCGACTTTGCCCTGATGGCCTGCAACATGATAAACCGCATGCTCCGTGGAACTTCCGACAGTTTCGCCGAGTTCGGGATAGTGTTCGTTCAACTTCTCTTGCAGCCACGCTGTCTTCAGAAACTTTCCAGTTTTCCAAATCTGCTCAGCGTCGAAAGGCATCAATTCGATGAATCGAACGGTGATGGGACGGTCTCGCGTAAGCGCGACGAAGTCGTAGAATTCGTCGTCATTGAATCCGCGCATCGCCACAACATTGACTTTCACGGACGTGAAGCCGAGCTCCAATGAGCGGTCGATGGCGGCCAGAACTTTGTCGGAGCCCGAACGTCGCGTGATCTTCTTGAATTTTTCTTCATCAAATGTGTCGAGACTGAAATTGACGCCCGTCAGCCCAGCATCCAAGAGAGGCTGTGCAAATTTTTCAAAGAGCAGACCGTTGCTTGTCATATGCAAAGATTCGATACCTGAAAGATCCGCCAGCCCTTTGACCAGGCTCAAAATATCTTTGCGTACGAGCGGTTCGCCTCCAGTCAGACGCACCTTCTTCACCCCGACAGACCTCAGCACGCTCACGACCCGAATCAACTCTTCAGCACTCAAGATTCGCTCGCCGTGTTTGAAATCTACGCCTTCTTCAGGCATGCAGTATTGGCAGCGCAGGTTGCAGCGTTCGGTTACGGCAATACGCAAATAGTCGAATGTACGACCAAATGCGTCAGTGATTTTAGAAGGTACGTCACTCATGGGACGGGATATTTAGTACGTTTGATACCGGTAGTCCAGCAGCAGATCGATACCAAATGAGATATCGTTCGAAATGGAAGCGTGACTATTTCGATCGTCGTAGATGTAGAGCTGGTGGGTCGCTGAAAGGTGGATCTGACGGGTAAGTGCGAAATATATCTTGGACTTAACCGTGAATTCCCTCACGAGCCGATCCGAGAGATCCGTGAACGTGAAATCCAGCCTCGACTCAATTTGGAGCGGATGATGGGGCGAATTTATCAATTTGTAGCGCTTTAGCGTATAGCCCAAATAGATACCCGGCGATCCCGTATGTTCTGCCTCAGCAGCGGCCGGCGTGAGTAGCTCGGACCGCACGACCATTCCGGCTTTCAGAAATAGGAGGGGATGCAAGGCAAAACCGATGCCCACTTCGCCGGCAAGATCCATATAGTGATATTCTTTATCTTCACCGCCCTCGGTATAGCTCCCGCTGGGGGTGAATTCCGTACGTAAGATTCCTTCAGCGAATGGCTCGGGCACCCACCAGCTGCCATAGCCGAATTTATTCCGCAGCAATTGAAGGCGATAGAGCAGCCCGGCCTGGATTTGATCCTGGCTTTCGGCTTCGATCGATTCCGTTTCCGCCTGAGAGCGGGTCCAGGCATGACCGTATCCCAACCCCACTTCCAGCTCGATGCGATGGTCTTTCGTTGTCGCGCCAACCAGAAGGTCTAGATTGCCCTTCAAGGCCGTCACATTGTCTTTCGTTAGGGGCGGCGTCGAATAGCGAGGGTTGGCCCCGCCGTTGGATACCGAAACGTTATTTATTGAGAATCCAAAATCCAAGTCGCCGAAAAGCAACCATCTATTGGATGGGTCAGGAAAATCCGCCTTCAAACTTACCGACGTATCGCCGTCGTCCGCATGACGATTTTCAAGAAAATGGTCGATAACCAACTGCCGGAGATTCTTGCCTCCGGGAACAAAACTCTCGGCCGCCGAAAATTTGACCAGGCCATCGCCACCCGAGGCGATGAATGCGGTCATGGCGACACGGTAGTGTTGACCGCCGATCAACGGGCGACCGTTGATATGCCACTTCTTGTTGATCTTCTTCAGCCCCAAGAGCGTAAGCCCTTTCGACCCAGATGAATGGCTAGCGAGAAGCTTCGTTAGCCTTTTTCCGCTCAACCAAGCGGAACCCACCTGGGTCTCGCTGCGGATTGCACGCAAGATCGCTTCTTTCTTCAACTTCCCGCGCCAAGGAAAGCCGGTGTCGGCGATGGCGCTCTGATTCAACAACGAAACCTCACCGTTGGTATCGTTGCGCATGATCTCCTTCACGTAGTCCATAAATTCGGCGCGCGACATCGGTTTGCTGAAATGCGCCCCCGCCAGCGGACGGTCAACAGCCCGACAGACCTCTTTCAATAGCTTGCCTGCCCGCTCAGCGTCGGCCTGACCGGGTGCCGAATCCGCCGTGCTGTGCCGCGTCGCAATCTTCTTATCGACGACGAATTTCCCATCTTCCTTCTTCAGGTGAAACGTGACCTGTCCGAGATGCTGACCAAATCGGTCGGTTCCAACGATCATGGGGCCTCGACCTCGTTCGATATTGGCAAGGAAGTTCGAATTGCCCGATTCATACATCGCATTCGCCACCACCAAATCGGGCCCAGCGTCACCGAGCGCGCGAACGAACTTCAATACGGGAAGGGGTGCATCGCTTTCCAGATTCAGATTGGCCAAGAGCACCACGATATGTGCCCCCTCTTTTTCACGTACTTCTTTGAGGAGCTTTTTCGTTTCCGCAAGCGGCGATGTCGTGGACATCGAACCCACGCTTCGCTTGAGAATAGTCTTTGTCAGGTCTTGGCGAACGAGACCGATCAACGCGACCTTAATGCCGTCCCGCTCGATGATTCGGTACCTTTTGCCGTCATGGCCCAGGCTGCGACACCGAAAATCGTCGTCTTTCTTGCACTTGATATTGCTAGCAAGAAGGGGAATACCGGCATTCTTCATTAGCGCCATATAGCGTTGCAACGCCTCAGGGCTCGAACCGAAATCGAAACCTCCCAATGAAGCAGCGTCGAAACCGGCGGATTTGATCAACTCAACGGCAACAGGGGCCAACGCCTTACCGGCCGCAAAGAGATGGTTGCCCATAATATCCGGGCGAATCATGTCGCCAGCGGCGACCAAAACTGGCTCAGCATCACCGGCGGCCTTCGCCTCTTTACGAAGTTTGTTCGCCGTCGCTGCCAAATGCCCCAGGTCTGCTCGGCCTTTGGTACGTTCCACGCAACCGGGCCACGCGTAGCGCCCATAGATATCACTGGTAAAGAGCACGTGAAAACGGCGCGACGCTGGCGCTTCGGTCGTGGTCACCGGCATCGATTCAGCCGCCGCATTTTGAGTGGTGGTGCCTTGGCTCGACGCCGGCTGGCTGGTTGCGGAAACTGCCGATGTGCCCGATGTGCCCGCCGTGCCGCTTGGGCTTTGGGCTTGTCCCCAGCTGCCGTAAAAAAGGGCTACCAATATGATCGATTTACGCATCGAGAAAGCTCCGTCGCGAATGCTGCTGATATTAAGCCAAAAGCTGTGGATTGAAACGCTGAATTATCCGAACGCTGAGATTCGTCAGCTATGGGAAGCCTATTCCAGTTGGAGCAGCGCGTGGGGACTAAATTCAGCCCGTTCCTGCAGTTCCTTGTATTCGACGGTTTGAGCGAAGGCAGCCAATTCGCCCAAGGCATTTGCGTCCACCGCCGCCAGGACGCGCAAAGCAATGGACAGATCGCCGCAGACCAGCAGAGCGAAGCGATTAGCCGTCTTTTCAGCGGCTGAACGCCATCGTGTGATTTGGATCTCTTCCATGGGATTACAAAGAGATGCCAAGCTGCCCTTCAGCAAGCGCAGCAGCGATGGATCCGAGGCAACGCTATCTTTGATTTCCCTCACCCGGCCCTCAATATCGGGCAGCGGAATCTGAGGATAGGCCAAACCTACGGCCCCAAGAACGTAGTCCACGAGAAGATCCGCCGACCGAATGAGGGCGTTGTGGTACCCCGGCTTGGTGAAGGTCAATGCCCGAGCCAATCGAAAGCCAAGCTCAACCCGATCTGTACAATGAAAAACCTCCGGGCCAACGATGAGTATGGGGTCATCGCACTGTGCTACTTCAATGGCCGCGGCGATATTGTCGCGTACGAAAATCTCGGGCTGGTCGCACTGCAGGAGCCCAACCACACGTTCCAATTCGGCGGCCAACGGTGCAGGCAACGATTCCGGCTTCTGAGCCCCTTGCGTCGCCTCAGCGCTGGACAATGAATGTAGCTTAGCCATCACCGGCGCCAGTTGCTGAAATAGCCTGACCAGTTTGCTGCTATCGTCCGCATGTTTTAGACGATCCCAAAGAAGGGAATCCAAGCCACCATCAAACTCTTCGCGCTGAACATTGCCCCGTTCACGTGCCCGTTCAACGGCCTGAAGCTCCTCGGTATGTCGTGACAGGCGGGTTGCGGAACCAAATGCCTTTTCCGACTTCTCTTTATCCTTGAGATGGTCTCTGTAGAGCTCTGCAAGACCGATCCATAATTCCTGCTCCCTCTCGGGAACGCTGCGGTCTAGTTTGTGAATGGTAAGGCGATACTGCTCTTCTAGCTCTTCGAAGCGATCGAGTTCCAAGAACAACTCGGCCAAACGATCGAAGTTGTTCTTATTCTGGGGGTCCATTTTCAATAGCGACTGATAGTGTTCGGCTGCTTCGTCGAACAGCCCCATTTCCGTGCTTATCTTTGCCGCAACTTCATGCCCCACGGGGTTTTGGGGATCTGCCACCAGAATGGTCTTCACCTGCACCATGGCACCAAGGGCAACTTCATGGGACTTTTCGCTATTCAAGAAACTCGCCAACGCGTGCTTGGCTTGGTATTCGGGCTGAGAGTCCAGGGCGACGGCTCCGGCAAAGAACTCTTCGGCATCGTCGTAGCGCCCCGCTTCGAGACGCGCTTCACCTGTGCGATATTTTTCCTCGGCCTGCAGGGCAGCAATGCGAATTTCACCGGACTTGTGGCTTGGACCTTCGAAGCCTAGCCTCTCATCGTAGTCGTGTCTTTGGGATGGCTCGGAAAGCACCGTAAACGCATTTTCCAATCGGTCGCAGATTTCCTCCAGATGCCCATAGGCTGCCCCTAAATCGAGTTCCTTGAACCGACCCAAATCAAATTGAGACCGTTTGATCTCATACGACATCTTTATCTCCGAAAGATCAGCCTTCGCGTCCACGTCGAGTGTCTCGTAGTGCGTCTTGTCGTGTATCCCCAAATAGGTCGACTGAATCAACTGTTTCGCCGACTCGGATTCCTCGACATTTTCTGGTGTCTCGCTGCTGTCGGCCTCGGCGTCGGGCGGTAGTAATGAAAGCTCTTCTTCACTTTCCGCGACCGGCTCTTCGTTGGCCTCCGCCTCAAGCTCTAATTCACTCTGAGCGACATTCTCAACTTCTGACTCGGCTTCGTTGTTGACTACCGGCTCGGCTACTGGCTCGGCGTCGTCTCTTTTGATTTTCTGGTGGCCCAAGGTGCTGCGCAGCGTGTCGCGCCTCTCCTCTTCGACCAAGAGGTGTTCCAACATGGGCATAGACGCGCCGCCAACCACGCCCCCCACCTGTACGGACGGATGAGGCCCCGTTTCACCAGGCTCCGCTTGGTCTCGCGCTTCCATTGCATCGAGATCCAGTAGCCGAGCCAGGCCGCAAAGCAGCAATGAGTCCATTTGCTGGGCTCGCGCCCAATAGTCCCCGCCCTGCATCAAACTTCCGACGGGCTGCGGACCGTCTTGCAGACGATGGGTCACGTCAAGTCCAAAGACCTTCTCATAGCTGCCCCGGTAGTTTCTGAAACGAGCGAGGAGTTCAAGCGAGCTGGATGCTGCACTCATCATGCGACCGACAGCCTCTTCGGCATGGAGACGTCGTTTGAGCCCCTCGAAAACCAGGCTTTCCGGGTTGACGGTACAGCGGGGAACGTTGTTGCAACTGCTGCTGTCCTCGATCATCTGCCACGACCCGTCGCGCCAAACCAGACAGACTTCAATTTTGTACCGAGTCTGAGCCGCCAGCTCCAGCAGAACCTGTTCTTCCTTCATGATATTGAGTTCAACCAGAGATTCGCCGTAGCGATTGCCCTTGCGCTGCAGGTTGCCCAATACCCGTTCGTGCTCCGCGGGCGTAATGCCGCCACGTTTGAGTAGCAGCTGTCCCAGCGTTTCCGCTCGAATATTCGATTCAACGAAGATCGGATGACCGGAGAGAATGTAGATTTCCTTTTGCACCTTGCCACGCTGCAAGGCCAAAATCCCAGTAAACCTCTTCTCTAAGCCGCGAAAGAGCAGATGTGGCAACGACGTCTTTGAAAGATCTCCACGGGTCGCATCGTCTACCACCGGGGGCGTTGTGCGCTTGGGCTTGGGCCGCTTTTTCTTTTCCTTGGCCTTCTCTTCACCGTCATCCCGGCCTTCGAGGGAGCGGATGAGCAAATTCCTGACGCGGTCAGCGAAGAGACGAAGGTTGAACGGTTTGGTTTCCACGTCGACGCTATATTTTCGTTTCAACTCGTCGAGGGTTTCCGGGTCGCGATATACCGCCGTCATGACCAAGATGGGAAGCTTGTCGCCGACGGCCTGACGAATCGCATGAACCAATTGGAATCCGTCCATACCGGGGAGCAGGAGGTCAGTGATCACCAGGTCGATGGGTTGTTGCCGGAAGCGATGGAGCCCAGATTCTCCATCCGGCGCCATGATGATATTGAGCTTGTAGAAATTGAGCATCCGGTCGCGTCGTAAGACTTGATCGATGATATTTCGAATATGTCGGTCGTCTTCGACAACCAGAATTGATGCGGCGATAGTCACTCTTTAGATCCTTAAGCCAAAATCAACCCACGCTCACGCGAGCCAAGGGCTGAATTGTAACGTCGGATAACACTTCAGTGAAGGAAAGCACCGAAATCTGCGGATGATCCACTTCGATCAAACGCCGCAGATAGCGGCGGATTTCAGAATTGGTGAGAACAACCGGCGCCGGCTCGTCAGCGGGAAGCTCAGCCAGCTCCTTTCCGAGGGCATCGATGATATCGCGTCCCAATTGCGGTTCCATGGCCAGATACGCCCCTTTGGCGGCCCGGTGAATTGAGTCCCGAACAGCTTCCTCGATCATGGGATCCAGGAGATACGCGCGCAAAAGCCTTTCGTCACCGGCGTGGCGATAGCTGATTTCCCGCTTGAGCGCCATCCGCACGTATTCCGTCAGTAGAAGCGTGTCCTTTTCGACGCCTCCCCATTCCGCGAGGGCCTGAAGAATCTCTCGCATATTGCGAATGGAGATATCCTCCTCGACCAGTCGTCGAAGAACTTCCGCCAGCGCTTGAATCGACAAGGTTTTCGGGACGACCTCCTGGACCAAGGTTGGAAAACTCTGTTCCAATTCGTCGAGCAGGTGCTGGGCCTCCTGAATGCCCACGAATTCATGGGCATACTCCCGCATTAATGCACCCAAATGGAGCACCAGCCGGGTGGGAATATCGAGTATCTGAAACCCCTGATCCCGCAGCCGTTCTTCGGCCGACATATCGATCTTCGCAGCGGGGCGGTTGAGGCCGATCAGAATAATGGGCTCCGCCTCCGCAAACCCCGCGGCTTGAAGCTCCGCGGCATCCGAAAGAACGACCACCGTGTTGGGAGCCACGTGCCCACGCGCCATGGGAATATCGGCTAGACAAATACGATAATCCGAGAGACCCAGCTCTTCCGCGTTCTCTCGGATATGTACCCCAGGCAAAGCCACACCCAACTCCCGACGTAGCATCTGCCTCAATCCGGGAATAAGTTCCTGCATGAGGCGCCCACCGCCATTGGCCCTGTCCACGTGAATGGCCAGGCCTTCCCCGACTTCCAAGGCCACCTGACTGGCGGCTGTATCTTCCGTTTCATCCGGTAAGAAATCATCGTTTGTGGGGACCGATGGGAGCGGCGCCCTTTTTCGAATATTGAGTCCGACAATGCCGCCGACCACAGCGAGAACCAAGAATGGCGGGCCTGGCAATCCAGGCACCAAGGCCAATAGAACGAAAAGCCCTGCAGCAATGATGATTGGCTTCGGCTGGGCCAACACTTGTGCGCCAATATCACGGCCCAAGTGGGCGCCTTCTTCCTCGGAAGCGACGCGCGTAACGACAATTCCCGCGGCCGTGGAAACCAAGAGCGCCGGTATTTGACTGACCAAGCCATCGCCGATGGTCAGCACGGAATAGAGCGAAGCGGCATCAGCGACGGCCATTTTCTGCTGAAACACGCCGATGAGGAGGCCGCCGATGATATTGACGAGGGTGATGAGAATGCCCGCGATGGCGTCACCTTTGACGAATTTCATGGCGCCGTCCATCGCACCGTATAGTTGCGATTCGCGTTGAAGGAGTTTGCGGTGAGCCCTAGCGTCATCCATCGTGATCGAGCCAGCGCGAACATCGGCATCGATGGCCATCTGTTTGCCGGGCATCGCGTCCAAAGCGAAACGGGCAGCCACTTCCGCAACGCGCTCACTCCCTTTGGCCACAACGATGAATTGAATCATCGTCAAGATCAGGAAAATCACCGCACCGACCACGAGGTTTCCTGCAACTACAAAATCGCCAAAACTACTGATTACCGACCCCGCATCCGCCTGAAGCAGAATCAGGCGCGTAGACGAGACATTCAGCCCCAACCGAAAGAGCGTGGTGATCAACAGGATGCTCGGCAGACTCGCAATATTCAGTGGGTTGCCCACGTAAATCGAAATCAACAGCAAGGTCACTGCGATGCAAATATTGGTGGTGATCAATAGATCGAGCAAAAACGTGGGCAGCGGGATGATCATCATCGCCACTACCCCCACCACTAGAGCTGCCAAGAGCAGATCGCTATGACGACTCAGCGGCCGCGCCAGATCTCGGCTGCGGATCGCCGTCCAAATGCTCATCATAGGAGCACCATATCAGCGCATCGGCGACGAAGTCGAGGTCCCATCGCCGCTCTAAAAGCTGAAAATTACGGAGAAACGAGGACGGCCCGGGTCGGCGACGCTTCACCGTCATCCAAAGCCAATGGCAGGCAAATGAGCTGGTATTTTCCAGGGCTTACGTCGGACAAGCTCAGGCCTTCAAGGATCAGCAGCTCATTGCTCAGCAGTTCGTGATGCACGGGAAACGTACCCGCCGGGCTTCGTTCAATCGAGGCGTAGTCGATTCCGACGAGCCCCAGCCTCCGCTCGACGCAAAGCTGCGCAGCCGCTAGAGAGAGGGCCACGTAGTTATCATCAAAGCGGCTATGGGTAGCGCGGCCGCAGCGGCTGTTTTCCGTTTTGAATAGCAGCGCATCGCCGGGTTGGGTTTGGGCTGCATCCAAATCTGTCGGTGAGATGAGCCCATCGCCGGCTGTCTCGATCACGTAGGCGTCGAAGACGAAGTCAGAAACCTTGTAGTCTGCCAGCGTCTTGCCACCAGCAATGAAGTGGCGAGGGAAATCCAAATGCGTACCGCAATGCAAACCCATTTGCAGCTCAGATGCATCACAAGGATCGCTCGCGGCATGCGATTGAAGAAGCTCTCTTCGATAGGGGGGATCACCGGGATAAATCATCGCCTCCTTGCCCAGGACGATGCTGATATCGATCATCTTCTTTCCCTCAAGCCCAATTCCATCCCCACCACTCCCACGCATTGCCATAGTTCGATTCCTTATTACCGATGGTAGGGAGTGCCCTCGATGATGCTGACGGCTCGGTATAGTTGTTCTGCGAATAACAGTCGCGCCAACCGATGAGCTAGAGTCATCTTGCTCATGGCGAGCAAGGTATCTGCTCGCTGTCGCATAGGCTCACCGACACCGTCCGCACCACCGATCACAAAGGCAAGCTCGGGTGCGGATTCCAACCATTTCCTCAAATGCTGAGCGAATTTCTGACTCGTGAAATGCTCGCCACGCTCATCGAGAACGATCAGCCTTCCTCGATTTGGCAAGGCCGAGGCTAGGCTTTTCATGTCGCGGTGTTCTTTGATCGTAACGTCAGCGCTACGCCGGCATCGACGGTAGAAATCCTCGCAGAGTTCGTTGAGTGATTTGTCTTTCAGCCGACCGACGGCATGGATGGTGATGCGCTTCACAGCAGCCAAAGAGGATACAATGACTAGCCGCTAGCAGCTAAGCCATTGACGGCCTAGCCATAGACAGCGGCGGCATGCCGCAATTCGGGCGGTACTTCCAACTCGACCTTTTCCGCGTCAGCCCAAAGGCCTTCGAGGTCATAATGCTCGCGAACCGGGTGGTAGAAGATATGTACCACCAGGTCATTGAAATCGAGAAGAATCCACTGACCTCTACGATCTCCCTCGCGTCCGAGCGAATCGTTCCCGAGCTCCTTCATGCCGCTCTGAATGGCTTCAGCAATCGCTTCGACCTGCCGACCACTGCGACCGCTAACCACTAAGACGTAGTTCGCATAATCGCATTGTTCTGCGACGCGCAAGAGTATCGGCTCTAAGGCGTTCTTGGTAAGCGCTGCATCGACGGCAGCCAGGGCGAGTTCTTTGGACGATTCAATAGTATGGTCTCTCAAGGTCCTCCACCTACATGGTGCACCAGGCACCTTCCCCCTTCATTATAGCAACGCTAGCCCGCGGGCCAAGTAGATTCATCATAAAACGAGGCACGGTTCAAGGGCCGCGGGTCTCGTCCTTGGGGGGGATCTTCGGCACTTTACGCCAATTCTTAGGGATTTTTCGCTCGCCGAGCAGCATTTGACGCTCTACTTCCAGCCTTTGGCGTCTGGCGTTGTAGAGCACATCCTCGGCCACAGGAGCCGATATTTGCGGCGGATCTTTCAATAGGGTGATCGATTGCTCAAAATCGATCACCATTTGGCCTCGTCTGCCATCCGTAACGATCGGAGGGAGTCCATTGTCATGATCGCCCGCCTGCGGCAGAAGGTGGTCCCAGCTGGCTTTTAGCTTTGTGTTCAAGGGGATCCGCGAGGACGCGTCGAACTTCACCCCTCCTTCGACAGCCTGCAACCGAATGCTGCGACGCCATCGGTGGGCGAGCGTGGACGTGCCCGTCGCCTTGAGGGGGGATGCGCGCCGGATAAAGGAAGAAGAGGAATTGAGCTCAATATGGGGCCGCAACAGCTTGAGATAAGCCGGCAATGCCCCTGCCAGTTGATTCAATTTCTTTTTTGCTTCCGCACCTTTTGGGCGCCGACGGAGGAACCGGCTATGCCGCCGACGTACATAGAGCCAGCCATCCACCCAGATGACTTCCTGCCCGAATTGTGAAGACGTATTCTTTGCGCCGCTGTAGTTGCCTTTCTCATCTACGAGCACGTCGGCTTCGACCACAACGGTTTTCTTTTCCTTGCCCGCCGAACTCTGGGTGACGGTGGCCTTGGCACGATATCGGTGCGCACCGAGCGTCCGCGACCATTGCGAATGGGGCCGCAACAATAATTCGAGATTATCCGTTGATTGGCCGCTGTTGGCACGTTGCGCACTTTTTGCGTCGCTCCCCTTATTCTTGGTTCGCTGCGGGGGGCGCGTCTTCTCAGCACCGTGATCGCTACTGGAACACCCCATCGCCAAGCCGAAGAGCAACGCGAGCTGCAGAGGGCTATGAATATTCCTTAGTAAGTGCACCATACGCAGCTAACGTCCGCCCAGCCAGGCTGTCAAGCATCAGAAGTAGGCGGGAACCAGCCCTTTGAGTACAAAGCCGAGTTCGAGCCAGGGCGCGAGGTGCATCGCGTAGAGTATCCGAACGACCAACAAAATCAGCGCCGCCGCCGCGATAAACGGGCCGAAACGCAAGGCAGCATGCCGAATGGAACCCTGTTCTTCAGAGCTGCGCCGGCGAATGAGAAACAGTATTGGGATACCGATAAATGTCCCCAATATCGACGAGAGAAAGAGTGTGGGCAAAACGATTTGCCAACCCAGAAAACCGCCGATCAAGCTCAACAGTTTGGCATCTCCGTAGCCCATCCCGACCTGCCCGCGCAGCAACTGATACCCGTCCGCTACCAGCCGGATGAGCAGGTATCCAGCGACGGCCCCCACGGCACCGTCCCAGACGTTGGGCCACCCCATGAATACCGACGCGAGTACCGCAATGGGGATGGCGGGATACGTAATAACATTGGGTATGCGTTCCGTATCGAGATCGATGACGGACAAGGCCACCAACACACCAGTGAACGCGAAACTGAGGACGAAACGCGCCATGCGCATGCCCAAGACGGCATCGGAAGACAGCACGAAGACGAAATAGGCCCCGACACTGAGCAGCGCTAGGAGAGCTTCGATGATGGGATAGCGGGATGAAACAGCCGCGCCGCAGAATTGGCATTTACCCCGCAACGCCACGTAGCTCAGAATCGGAATATTATGATACCAGCGCAATTCCGTCTTGCAGTGGCGACAGGCCGACGGCGGGCGAACGATGGATTCCCCCAAGGGAACCCGAATAATGACCACGTTGATGAAGCTGCCCCATAGGGCCCCCCAGACGGTGGCAAAAGCCACCCCCCACGAACTTAGAAAAATCGACTCCGCAACGGTCATAATCCATATGCCTGAGCCACGGCGGGCGGCCCCAATTTCGCAAACACCTTGACAGATCAGCCTAGCCGAGGCTACCTCGAAGTATCGAATATGTTTAAGCCTCATCAGTTTGGCAAATATTATCTTACCGAGCGCCTAGCAATGGGCGGTATGGCCGAACTCTTTAAGGCCAAGCTCTACGGGATTAGCGGCTTTGAAAAGCCGATGGTGCTCAAACAGATTCTCCCCCAGTACGCACGCAACGGCGACTTCCTCAAGATGTTCATTGACGAGGCGAAGATTGCCGTTCAATTGAGCCACGGCAACATCGTTCCCATCTACGAATTGGGACGGGTAGACAATGTCTTCTTCATCGCGATGGAATTTGTAGATGGCAAGAACCTAGCCCAGGTCCGCGACAGGGCTCGCGCTCAACAGCGCCCGCTTTCCATGGAGTTGGCCCTCTACATCGCTATCGAAATATGCAAGGGCCTAGGCTACGCGCACAGACAAACCGATGCTGAGGGGCAAGCCCTCGACGTTGTCCACCGTGATATCTCCCCCCCCAACATCATGGTCGGATACCAGGGGCAGGTGAAGATCACAGATTTCGGCATTGCCAAGGCTAGAAATAAGATCGTCGACACCCACACAGGCGTGCTGAAGGGCACGGCGGCCTATATGTCGCCCGAACAAGCCGAGGGCAAGAAGGTCAACCACCGAACGGATATCTTCAGCCTCGGCACGATTCTCTACGAACTTCTAACCGGCCGCTCGCTCTTCAAAGCCAATAGCGAAATTGAAACCTTGGACAAAGTTCGCAACTGCGAAGTCCCTCCGCCCTCGGCGATCTCCGCGGATTTGCCCTTCGAACTCGATCCCATTGTGCTCAAGACGCTAGCCAGGTCCCCCGCGGACCGCTACGAAAGCTGCGACGATCTTCTTCTCGACCTTTCCCGAATTCTCTTTAGTAAAGGCTCTGGCGCCAACGCCGCCAGCCTAAGAACCTATCTCGCCGACATCTTCGGCGAGGAACTCGGCCCCCCCGCGGACAGGCAACGGATATCGGCCCCATTGCCTTCGATAGAAGCTCCCGCCCCGTTGCCGATTCCTATGGATTCCGACGAGGAATCCGATATGCATGCCGCGACCTTCGCGGTCAGCCCAGATTTCGAAGAAGTCACCGGTGTCGTAGATCGCGCGCAGTTCTTCCCGCCCCGCGGCGGCGCCAACAACGAAGGCAACGAAGACAGCGAAGGCAACAAAGACAATGATGCCAACGGCATTGTCATGACGAAGGATAAGGAACACGCGTTCGACTACGACGAGGACCATCCAACCAACGTCTACAGCTTGCCACCGCAGTCGAACGAAATCGGTGAACTGCCCAAGGGCCCGGAACGCAAAAAATCAATCGATGAAGACGCGGAAACCTGGAGTGAGTCTAGTTCAACCAAGAAACGCCCCGTTTCAGGCGGGCGACCCGCCTTACCCATTTCCGATGAAGTCACGATCGACGAGCACGACACAATTCCTGAGACACATGGCCGAAAGGCAGCACCAAGGGAGTTTCGCGGTCAAGGTGACAAAGCATCAAAGCCCAACCGAACGCAAGGTAACACGGCCGCCCACGCAGCTAGCGCAGGTAGAGAGCTCGCCGAATCGATCGAAGCAACTCTAAAGAGCTTTGATAGCAATGTGGACAGAACGACTTCAAAGCCGTATTCGAGTCCCAAGCCCGATCGCACCCGCGGCTCTCTCTTTTTTGCCAGCGATGGCATTCGCCGTTCCCTCCGCCCAACACCCTTGACCTGGCTACTCACAATGCTGCTTTTGCTTTCGGCCTTGGCCGTCGTTGTCTACAGGAAGACAGCGATAATAGGCGGCAGCGAACTGCGCCAATCCGACTCTCAGATCACGCGAGTGCGTCCCGTCGACAAGAAAACATCAACAAAATCCCACACATCCTCTCCATAGGATAGACCCCACCGTGCTGACGTGCAAAACTAGCCGCGTGATGAGGCGAATTCAGCTATCTGGGTTAATTCTTTGCATCGTAGCCACCGGCTGTACCGACTTGCGCGGTTTTGCCGGCAGCTGGTCGGGAGCCGTTCTTGAAGAAGAAGCCATCCGCCAAGGCTTCACCTTGGAAACATCCGTCGAATCGCTGACGCTGAACAATGTAGACGTCCACGGCATGCGTGCGTCGCTGACGACTTCGGACGGCCGATTCAAAGACACCCCCCTAACGCTTATTCGCAAAGTTGGCGGAGATGCTCTTTCAAGCCTGACCTTCGATGGTCATCCGCTACGAAGCTATTTCTTCTTTGCCGCGCCGAACGAGGAAACCCCCGCCGGCAATGCGATGATCATCATCAGTCTCTTCGGAGATGAGCATATCGAAATGCGTGTTATCCGAGGAAATGACCTCTTCGGGGTCTTCCTGCTCAATCGCCAGCTTCTTTGAGCACAAACCAGGTCCCACCCACCTCAACACCATAGCCGGCTTCGCGCTCTTCTAGATGGGCCGCAAGAAGCTGCCATGCTTGTCGACTGAAACGCGCCTCAAAGTCGCCCTTCACGCGACAGTAGAAAACGCCGCTGGATGCGATTCGCAGATGGGCGAAGTCCAGCGCTTCTTCGCTTTCATCGCTCAGCTTGAGCGTAACCGTCTGTAGCGAGTCCCCTTTGAGAGATATTATCAACGTACGTACAATGAATGGCGCGTCGTCGACGTCCACGTAGACATATCTTTGTTGATCGAGGCGAAGAACGTAGCGACCATCTTCGAGACGATCAAGCCAGCGGTGAAATCCCCGCTTCAACCCAGCATGGGTAACCTCTTGCCCTTCATGCCACCAACGCCCTTCTGCGTCGAGGCGTAAGCCACTCTGGCGAAACCGTTCGAGGTCCGCAAGCTCGGGAGGTTCTGAACTCACGCGGGTGTCTTGGGCGCCCGAATGTCCGGGCCGCGAAGATAATTCGGTACCGCGCTCTCGAGATCTGCGAAGTCACCGGCCTCTAGTCGCACCAGACCTTCGGGCAATAGGTCAGCGGCCCTTATGCGATGATCGTTCGCAAATTGCGCATCGGGAAGCAGCGCGCGCATCAGCGTTTCATACCGCAAAGCGCCGCATCCAATAAGCAGAAGCTCTGCACCTTGGTATGCCGTCAAATCGATGGCCTGCAATAAGTCTTCAGGCGCACAAACGACTTCCTCGCCTACGGGCTTAGCCCCCTGAAAGAGTCCGGCGAATACTTCATCGCGCCGAGCATCCACCACAACCAGCGTGAGAGCATCTGGGTGTCTCCCTCGCCCACCGAGACTTCCTAGGGCGCCCAACGATGATGCCATAACCAAGGGCTTTCCTAGGGCGAAACAAAGCCCCTTCGCCGTCGCCAAACCGATGCGAACCCCCGTGAAGGAGCCTGGACCAGCGCCGCATACGACGGCATCGATGGCGCCGATATCCAGCGATGCGGCTCTGAGGGTGTCGTCCACCAGGGCGAGGAGGTGGTCACTATGGGTCGTGACCTTCCTGTGGACCTGGGCCAGTGGCTTGAGATCGTCACAAATCGCCACACTCGCTTCAAGCGTCGCCGTATCTAGCGCCAGAACTTTCATCGAACGCGTTAGCTCCCAGGCCTTAACAAATAGCGAACAACGTCATTCCTGATGGCAAATACCATCAGAGAGAGCAGGAGAATCAAACCAACGTAGGATGCGATTTCTCGGGACCGCAGGCTCAACGGCCGGCGATTGATGGCCTCAATGGTAAAGAACATAATATGACCGCCGTCCAATACTGGAATCGGTAGCAGATTCAATATTCCAAGGTTGATACTGATCAGCGCCATCATGGCGAGAAAATGGTCCCAGCCCTTTTGGGCTGCCGTCTTGGCTGCATGTGCGAGCATGATCACGCTGCCCAAGGAATCGCTGGGGATGTCGCCCTTGAACAAATAGACCAAGGCCTGGGTCATCCCTACGATGACTTTGCCGGTTTCAGAAACCGAACGCCCGAGCGCGTAGGTGAATCGGTTCTTGATCTCCACTGGCGCAACCTGTTTGATCAGCAAGCGCTGGTCGGCACCGAAGACATATTCGGTACGCTCATTGCGATAGTCATCCACCGAAGTTTTCTTGAGTAGCTTGAACGTCGCCGACACCTCGGGTTTTCCAACCGGAAACCAAGCTACTTGGTGTTCCTTATCGGGTTCAGCCTGCATGGCTTCGATAACTTGAATCCAGCTCGTGACGACTTGGCCATCGAATTTAGCCAGGCGGTCACCCGCCCTAATCCCGATTTTTTCCGCTGGTGAATCCTTGATCAATCGCGAAACGAACATCTCTGCGGAAAACAATCCGATCTCATAACGAGTCTTGCCGGCTTGTTCCACTTTCTCCGGGTCTACAACCGTCGTCTGTGGCTCCAAAAGATGGAGGTCGAATAGTTCACTTGCTGAATCTGTGGGGCGTAGAAAAGAAATCCGCAGAGACTCTCCCCTATTCGCTGTCAGCAACAACTCCAAGGAATGCCAACTATCGACCGCTTTGCCGTTGACAGAAGTAATGAGGTCACCCGTCTGTAGGCCAGCGCGCGCCGCTGGAGATTGCGCATCGGAGATACCTATTTGGGCCAGTCGGTAGGCCGCGGAAATACCGATTCGTCCGACCTCACTGGGAAAGCCCAGAGCATTTCGCACAACGGCGCGATAGGGGGTGATATAACGGTCGAACGTTTTGCCATCTCTTTCGATGGAAAACTTGAGCGATTCGCCTGCACGATCTCGAAGCGTGCTACCCAGATCTCTCCAGTACCGGATCTCATCGCCATCGATGGCCACAATCTTATCGCCTGGCTTTAACCCCGCCGCTGCTGCAGGTCGCCCCGGCACAGCGCTTCCCACCAACGCCGGCGTTTCCTTCGTATGCCACGCGAAGACAACCAAATAGATGAAGATGGGAAAGATCAGATTGAAGGCCGGCCCCGCCGTGACGATGATATAGCGTTGCCATAACGGTTTCTGATGAAAGGCCCGACCTTGGTCTTCGGGGCGTATCTCGTCGTTGGGATCCTCCCCCAACATTTTGACGTAGCCGCCCAGCGGAACGATTGAGACGCAATATTCCGTTTCCTTGCGACGAAAGGCGAGCGCCTTCGGACCGAACCCCAATGAGAATTTATGGACCTTTACATTGAAGACCTTAGCGAAAAGGAAATGACCAAATTCGTGGACGAAGATAAGAACTCCGACCAAGAGAACAAAATACACAACATACTGAACAATGCTCATTGTCGTTTAGTCTAGCGAAGTTGGAGGGCCAGTGCCATGACCAATGTAGATGGCTACCTAGAGCCTGGAAGCCGACTAATCTCAAGGAAAACGGCGAGATGGTGAATCCGTTTCTTCCCTGCAAAAAAGAGGTATCTCTCCCGCCCAAAAGTCGCTAAGAAACAGCCCCTATGTTGAAATTCCTCGCCGGGCTATCCCTCGCGCTTTTGTCCATTATCCTGTTGTCCTCCGATGTGCTCGCCCACGGTATCTCTGATGCCGACAAGCTCGCCATGCTCCAGGGAGGATATCTCAGATATTTATGGCTCGGCGCCACCCATATGCTTACCGGATATGACCATATCCTTTTCATCTTTGGGGTCATCTTCTTTTTGACCGGCTTCAAAGACGTTGTGAAATACATCACGGCGTTTACGGTCGGGCATAGCATCACGTTGATCTTCGCCACGATCTTGAAGATCACCGCCAACTACTATTTGGTCGACGCCGTCATCGCGCTAAGTGTCTGCTACAAAGGATTCGAAAATATCGCCGGATTCCCGCGCTATCTGGGTACCAAATCACCGAACCTTTTGGCCGTTATCTTTGGCTTTGGCCTCATTCACGGCTTTGGTCTTTCCACGAGGCTCCAACAGTTGCCGCTGGGAGACCACGGCATCATCTTCAGAATTTTATCCTTCAACGCCGGGGTTGAAATCGGCCAGGTCATCGCGCTGTTGATTATGCTACTGTTTATCTCACAGTGGAGAAAGACGGCCAGTTTCAAACAGTTCAGTACGGTCTCGAATCATGGACTCATCATCGCTGGGGTATTTCTATTTCTGATGCAAATGCACGGATTCATGCATACCGCTTATCCGGACGATTTTGGATTTAGCCGCGATAACCATAGTCACGTGCATCAAGAGATGAAGGCCGCGGAAGAGGCTGCATCGGGCCACCACGACAGTCTCTAGCACCGAAAGGACAATCCTATGAAATCTCTGTCTTTGCCGCTCTTAGCGATGTTGCTCCTCGGAACGACGCCGGCGCTTGGGGGACCGGGCCACGATCATTCCCATGGGCCCAAGATCAGCGCTGCCAAGGCCAAAGTAGTTGCCGCAAAGAAGGTCGAACAGCTGATAAAAAAAGGCAAGCTAGACGCCACCTGGAAAGCCACGAAGCCGAATCCCCCTACCCAAAAAAGCTTCGGCCACGGCCCCGAATGGGTGGTTAGTTTTGATAACCCCAAAGCGAAAGACAAGAAGAAGGCGAAGCTCTATATCTTCGTTAGCCTGCAGGGCAAAGTTCTCGGCGCCAATTTCACCGGGAAATAGCTTCCCTAGCTGTGATATAATGAGCGTATGGCGCCCACAGCCAAAGAAATCGAAGCGATGGTCAACGAGTTTCAGCGCCAGCTGGAAGGGACTCGCGTCGCCTACGAACAGTATTTTCTGGGCATGGAACGCTTGGAGCCCCAAGGTCACCTTCGCGACCTGGAACGAATGCTCCGCCGCCTAGACCAAACCTATATCTCGAATACAGGCATCCGTTTTCGTTTTCGCAGCATTCAGCAGAAAATGAATGTCTATCGCAACTATTGGAATCGCACCCTACGTGCGATCGAAGCCGGTACGTACCACCGAGACGTCGCGCGCATGCGCAGAAAGATGGTCAACAAGGGCATCGATATGCCCGCTCTCAAAGACCTGAAGAGTACCGCCGATATCGAACGCGCCGTGAGGGATGCAGGCGAAAACCCCGTCCGCGATGGGCGTGGGGAAGCAAGTCCCAGCGCGAGAAAGAAGCAGACGCCCCAGCCTAACCCCAACTTGCCATCTGAAAAATCGATGGAGTCGCTCTATAAGCGTTTCGTCCGCGCTCGAAAACTAACCGGTGAAGATACGGCCAACCTGACCTACGACAAAATGGTCAAGACGCTGGAAAAACAATTGCCGCGGCTAAAGCAGTTACATGGAGATCGCGATGTTGATTTCCAGGTTGTCGTACGCTCGGGGCGCGCGATCCTCAAAGCAAAAGCCAAGTAGCGGCGAGCTATCGCTGCCGAAGCTGACGCAGATGCGCCCGATGCCCCGTTACAGAACGTTTGACGAAGGCCAAACCTAGCGTTTTCTTGAGTCCTTGAGCGTCGAAGGTCTTGCCACGCCTAAAATAGGTACGCCCACGTTTGTCGACGACCAGCTGAACACCATACTTGGAGATTTCGCTGACACGCACGTTGCGAAATTCTCGCAGACCCGACGTGTGGTCTGGATGGTCTTTTGCCAAAGGCAGGTAGAACTCGTGACGATTGAGATGAAAGAGACGCTCGGCGACGCGACGATCTAGAGCAACTTCCTTACCACCCGCAAGCATCAACCTGGGCGCCCACTTCTTTGCTTTCCTCCCTCTCCAATCCGATACCAACCAGCGGTCTGGCTGAGGAAGCTTGTAGACCTGAACAGAGGCCAGATTCTTTCGATTGCTCGATGTGTCGCCAACATCATCGCGAATCTCTACCGCATAGAAATCACGTCCGGCCTCGCCGTAGCGAACACGCTTCCATTCTCGCTCGGCTGCCAGGGCCTCGGGCCCTTTAATGCTGAACATGATCGACCGAAAACGTTTGGCCTCCTTTTGCCATTTACCATCAACCAGAGGCGTGACAGTAAGGGACATCTGAGGCGTGCCCGTATGTTCGCTGTTCATCTCCATCACCATTACGCTGACAGCCTTATCGGGGGTGACAAAGGTGAAGTTGATCATGCCCCAACCAAAACTCGGCGGTTGGGTAAACTCAGCCTGTGGACCCAACTTGGTCATGAGTCGATTGATTTCGGCGCGCAGTCTTATTGCCTGAGTTTTCACCTTCGCAGGAAGGTTGAGACCGGCCGATGCGGTTACGAAGGGTGCGAGGCTTTGGTCGATCTTCTTTTGCCATTCCCCCCACTTCTTGGCATCGGTACGAAGCCGCCAATGCCCTTCGCCCAATATGCGAGCCTCGAACGCTTCTCCATCTACATTTGTGGGTAGCCATTCGGTCGTCGGTTCGGCGTATCCCGAACGTGATAGCGACATTGCGATGATCAAACCAACTAGCGATAACTTCTTGAATGGCATGCATTTTCCTCCGGCTCAATTCCCCTGGGACGGTTCCCATGGGTCCGAAAAGCAACATGTATGCCGCGCTGACGACAGAACAACCCCCGTTACTTCAGTGACTTAGGTTGCGTCTAGAGTTTTGAACTAACCAGAAATAGGAGATATGGGGCATATTCGACGAATGAACGCCGCGCAAAAGACGATCACACTCCCCCTCCTTCTTCTAAGTGCCACGCTACTCAACAGCGCAAGGGCCGGCCAGCTAAACAACAGTAGTTACCGGCCGAGCAAGATCGTCGTCTCCTCAGTCAGCGCCATCGGAAAAATGGACGATTGGGCGGTACGATCTGCGCTTAACAAGCACCGCAACGATCCCTTCCCGCTATGCACGCTGCCAAAGACCAAGAACAAATACAGCCTTCGCGGCCGTATCTTCATACGTGCCACTATTCAAGCGAATAGAACGCTGCGCATCGACCGGCTCGACGCAACCAAAGACCACGCCTCGCTGACGAACTGCGTTAAGAAAGCGCTGACGGGGTGGAAGATCGGCCGTAGCGCCGCTGATAAGGGAACCGAAATTAGCTTCCGTTTCTACGTCTCATTTCCAAACTACGCCGGGCGAACAGCGTTGAGCAAGACGGCAAAGGGTGGAACAAGCCTCAGTATCCTCGGCACGTCGCGACGCGGATCAACCTCAAGTAGCTACAAGGGTCTGGGGAAAGGCTACGGTCGCTATCGTAGCTCCTCTGCGAGAAGCTATAACAAGCCCAAGGCCACGCTGGGCCAACTCAAAATATCCGGAGCGCACAGCCACTCCGTCGTGGAATGGGCCCTCAAACAAATGCGACTACAATCGGATCTTACCTATTGCCAATCCAGCTGGAAGCGTCGCAAAAAGGGGAAACCGTACGTCAAAGGAAAAGCAACGCTCAAGTTACGCATCGGCCCTGTTGGCGCTCTTGAAAAGGTAGAAGTCACCGACCCCGGCTTTTCGGATGTAGACCTCCAAAAATGCATTTTCGAAAAGGCTGCCCGCCTTACGCTTCCCAAGGCGAAAAGCGCCACGAATATCAGCGTGGTCATCACCTACAAATGAGAGCTAGCGCGTAGCGCTTTGAATGACGATCTGTGTCACTGGCACGTCTTTCTTGAAGGGACCACCCGCACCGGTATCCACCACGGCCATGCTGTCCACGACCGCCATCCCCTCTATGACCTTGCCAAAGACCGCATAGCCAAAACCGGAGTTGGTTTCATCCTTATGGTCTAAGAAGGGATTATCGACGATGTTGATGAAGAACTGACTCGTGGCGCTATTGACCACGGAAGTACGCGCCATGGCCAGCGTACCGCGCAGGTTCCTCAGACCATTTCCCGCCTCGTTCGTAATCGGCGCATCCACGGATTTCTGACTATAGGTTTCATCGAAACCTCCGCCCTGAACCATGAAGCCTGGAATGACCCGATGAAAAATCGTGCCTGCGTAATGGCCCTTGTCGACGTACGAAAGGAAGTTTGCCACGGTAATCGGCGCTTCTTGGTCGTCGAGTTCAATGACGATCTTTCCTTTGGACGTATTCAGCGTAACCAATGTTCCGACAGGAGCCGCATCCGCAATACCGATATCCGCCGGGATGCTATCGCCAAACCCTTGGTCGACCACGGCAGCATCATTTGCAGACGCGTCGAGAATTGCGTCTGAACCGGTTCCGGACGGCAACGGATTTTCGGAATCGCCGCATGCAGAAATCGAAATACCGAACGCAAATAGTACCAAGATCGACGGAAACGTTCTGAGTCTAGGGACCATTGTCGAAACTCCGCGGGGTAGAAATACCCTCAGTCTCTCGTATCATCGAGAGACATTGTTGAACAGGCTATTTGCCTACTCCCCCACCAGTTCCACACCATCACACGTTCCTACAAAAGGCACACCGGTCTCCAGAAAGGCGTAGGTGATCAGGCCAATATAGACCTGCGCACCGAACGTGGGCGGCGTGCCCGGGAATTTTCCTGTGCCGTTGTAGAGGGTCCAGTTGTCAGACGTAGCGCCAGGATTGCTATTCGGTGTCTGCCAATAGAACGTTAGCTGACGTTGTGCGTTGCCCACAATGCGAATGTCGGCTCGACCGTCGGGTACGGTGTAGGCACCGATGTCGTTGACGCTCGAAGATCCCCAAACGGTGTTTTTTCCTTCGATGGTGTAGTGCGCCCCACCCCGATGGCCAACAACAATATGAGAAGAGTTCCTCTCGTCAAGATCGGCGACATGCACTTGAATACCGGCAAATAGATAAGGGTCCTTGGTAGGGGGTGGCGCCTGCTGAGAATTTGATTGGGTGCCAATACCTATGTTGCGGGCGACATATTCGAACGGAAAGCAAACGAGTTTCGCATCGAGCCGACCTTGCGAGCCGTGGAAGTGCAATGTGATTTCATCGTAGTTGCTCGTCAGGTTCGCCCGATAGCGGCCATTGCTGCGCTTTACGTCCGGTAGGGCGTTGGGGTTGTTGGTGGTGTAATTCAAAAGTTGGCCACTGCCAGAAAAGTTATCGGTTACCGCAGCGGGACCACACCCAAAATGGGAGTCGGTACCGACGGCAGTGTCAACCACCGGAGCTGTTGTGTCCGTGATACCACTATCCTTCGGAATACCGTCACCGAGCCCCTGGTCGATCACGCCAGCGTCATTTGCAGACGCATCGTTCGCTGCATCCGAACCGTTTCCAGGCGACGGTGGCAGATCGGGAATGGCGGGGGCGCTGGAACTCGCGCAAGCGGAAACCGTGACAATGAACGCGAATAGCACCGGCGGAAAAGAAAGAGCTTTGAATCCGAGGACCATTATTGAAACTCCGAAGGGTAAAATGGGTCTGTCTTATCACCGAGAGGCGCTCAATCTATGCCACGCTCTCTTGGGCTATTCGCCAACCAACTCGACGCTGTCGCAGGTTCCCACGAAAGGGACACCGGTCTCTAGGAAGGCGTAGGTGATCAGGCCGATATAGACCTGTGCGCCGTACGTGGGCTGAGTACCCGGGAATTTTCCTGTGCCGTTGTAGAGGGTCCAATTGTCGGGGTTGACGCCCGGATTGCTACTCGGTGTCTGCCAGTAGAATGTTAGCTGATGCTGCGCGTTACCGACGATGCGAATATCCGCTCGACCATCGGGCACCGTATACGCGCCAATATCGTTAACACTCGAAGATCCCCAAACGGTATTCTTTCCCTCAATGGTGTAATGCGCTCCGCCTCGATGGCCGACGACGATATGCGAGGAATTTCGCTGGTTCAGATCCTGAACGTGCACTTGAATGCCGGCGAATAGATAGGGATCGCTGGTGGGCGGCGGCGCGTTTTGGGAATTCGCTTGAGTGCCAATACCGATGTTGCGGGCAATATATTCGAAAGGGAAACAAACCAGTTTCGCGTCGAGCCGGCCCTGCGAGCCGTGAAAATGCAGCGTGATCTCACCTGCGTTGCTCGTCAGATTCGCCCGATAACGACCGTTGCTACGCGTTACATCCGGCAGGGCGTTGGGATTATTGGTGGTGTAATTCAGCAGCTGACCGTTACCGGAAAAGTTGTCGGTTACGGCGACGGGACCACATGCGGGCTGAGCGTCGGGCGCGACTGCTGCATCGACAGTGCCATCGATAACTGGAGCGGCATCGACCGTGGCATCTACAGCCGGAGCGACATCGACGGTGGCATCGACAGCCGGAGCGACATCGACGGTGGCATCGACAGCCGGAGCGACATCGACAGTGGCATCAGCCGGGATACCCGCATCGATAGCCGGGGCCATGTCAATGGGGAGTGCGCTATCAACGGGCGAGGCACTGTCCGGAGTCGGCATGGTATCGACCGC
>Ga0257122_1000573_pt1 | contig 31462 bp, 21 predicted proteins | sample SI106_120metaG_FD_190146 | JGI IMG/M metagenome (GOLD analysis project Ga0257122, IMG submission 190146) | Marine microbial communities from Saanich Inlet, British Columbia, Canada - SI106_120 | ecosystem: Environmental > Aquatic > Marine > Inlet | place: Canada: British Columbia | collected... | reverse complement strand
GCTACCGCAAAGGGATAGAAGAATTGGAGGGCATCTTGCTCAAGGCCTTGGCCTGTGACCCCAACGATCGCTATGCGGATGCCCGGGAACTGCAACGAGACCTCGAAGCCTATTTGCTCGACAATCCCGCGAATGAGGCGGCGCTTGAATCCTATTTGAAGCAGGTCTCCGACGAAAGCGAACAGAATACGCTCGCCCTAGCCCCAGACCTGATTACGCGCACCGATACACTCGACAAACTCATCGCCAGTTCGCTCGACACGGTCATCGCAGATTCCCAGGAGACGGTCATCGCGAATTCCCCAAAAACGGTCATCGCAGACTCCCTCAAGACGGTCATCGCGGGTTCCCTCGAGAAAATCGCCCCAACCCGATGCCATACGGCATCGAGCCTAACGGACCGGATGATGATGCCCCTTTATCGGCGTCCCTTCTGGGTGACCGCTGCGGTGTCTCTGATGATCGGTGGAACGGGCGTACTGATGGCACTACAGAACGCCCTATAGAGAATTGACCACACCCTCGCCAAGATGCTTCTGCTTGGCCTTCGCTTCGGCTTCCTTCTTCGCCTTCGCTTCGGCTTCCTTCTTCGCCTTATCTTCGGCTTCCTTCTTCGCTTTAGCCTCCGCCATTTTCTGGGCTATCGCTTCAGCTTCCTTCTTGGCCTTGGCGTTGGCATCGGCTTCCATTTTCGCCTTGGCTTCCGCTTCCTTCTTGGCCTTGGCGTTGGCCTTAGCCTCGGCTCTCTTTTTCGCCGCGCGAGCTGCGCGTATTGCGCGCGCCCTATCTCGCTGACCATCTTTCAATTGAACCGCTCGACGAGCATCGGGGAGCCTTCGCATCGCATCGGCCTGCCTGACGGCTAGGGCCTCTACCGCTGCATCACCCTTGATTTCGACAGCGGCGCCAGCATCAACAGCCACTGCCTCGACCAACTTTTTCGGTGGCATCGCGTCGACTGAACCCGCAGAGGAAACGACCGGCTTTGCACCCGGGCCTCTCAAGAGTTGCACCAGGCCTCCTATGAGCAGAAGGGAGACGGCCCCAAGTAGAACCCACTTCTTGACCTTTTGTTGACGACCGTCGAGGGGAAAAGGTGTCACAGGGGTATTGGAGGATTGGCCGCTTCTTTCGACATGGGTTTCCTCCTCGCCAGAGACCTCGCCGGAGCTTTCCATAGGCAGTTCCATGGTAGGCAAAGCGCTTTGCAGGCTCGGCTCGGAAGGAGACCGGTGGGGCGACTTCGATACGACTTCGTGTACGGCGTCGGGCGATTCAGAACCGATGGCCTGGGCAAAACCCCTTGCGAGTTGTGTTGCCGAGTGGGGCCGATTCTCCGGTTCCTTTTCCAGGCAGCGATGCACGAGTTCTGCCACGCCAGGGGAAATACTCGGACATAACTCTTGGAGCGGTGGTGGCTCCATCTGCAGGTGCTGGGTGAGGATGATCGGTGTTGCGGCGCCGTGAAAAGGCGGGTCGCCGGCGATCATCCAATAGAGCAAGATACCGAGCGCATAGATATCGGTTTGCGGGCAAATCTTATCGAGCTGGCTTGCGGCTTGTTCAGGCGACATGGCCACGGGGGAGCCCAACATCAGACCGGTGGTGGTATACGTTGGATTCGAAGGGCCGCCTCCCAAGAGTTTGGCGATACCGAAATCTAAGATCTTCAGGTGCAGCGATTCGCCATCCAACACAAAGACGTTTCGCGGGGTGAGGTCGCGGTGGACAATGCCCTTATCGTGCGCTGCTTGTAACCCCGCACAAATCTGTTCCAGGTAGGGGAGGATCTTTGCCGGCGCCATGGGGCCATCTTCTTCGATCAATTGGCCCAGTTCGTGGCCCTCCATGAGCTCCATGACATAGTAGAGTTGTCCATCCGGCGTGCGTCCGAAGTCGTAGATATCCACGATATTGGCGTGCTTCAGACTCGCGATAGCCTTGGCTTCGGCCAGAAAACGGCTGGGAAAACTCTGTTGGAATCCGCCCTTAGCCCCAAGGACTTTGATCGCCACACGCCGGGCGATCTCCAGATTCTCGGCGAGATAGACGACGCCCATCCCGCCTTCGCCCAGAACCTTGAGGACGACGTAGTTGCCGATCTTTCGACCAACCAGGCTTTCGGTGGACAGATCTTGCTCATCTTCCGCGGAAATGCGGGGCAGCGTCTTTTCGAGTGTGTCCTTTTCGTCTGCCAAGTGCTTGTACTCAAACAAATTGTATCGAAAGAGCGGCAGGGGCGCAAACCCGTACGAATAGTTGGCCCAATGACGTTTCCGGGGAATGTGAATCACCACCGTCTTGGGTTAAGATCGCAGTCGTGAGTTCCGATTCAAAGAAGGATGCCGATGGGGGAACGTCCCCTCCCCCGCTAACCCAATCGGTGCGGACCCTGCCCTTGGACGGACAGTCCATGGCAGAAGTTCCGCATGCCGCAAAAAGGACGCCAACCCAACCCCCCGCGTGGCTTGTCGTCTACTACTCCCAGGGTACCAAACGCGTTCCTCTGAAAGAGGGCAAGACGCTTGTCATCGGCCGGGGAGCAGACGCGGACTTGATCATTCAGGATGCAACTCTCTCTCGGTGCCATACATCTTTCACTCTGAAAGATGGCCAGATTTCCTATGAAGATCTTCAATCCCGAAATGGCACGTGGGTTAATGAAGGCAGGCAAGACCATGGTCAGCTAGAAGAGACCGATGAGATAACCATGGGCCGGGCGGCGGCCCGTGCCTATTTACGTCAGGATGGCACTTCAACCGATCCAAAGGCCGCCCTCTTACCTAGTCACGAGGCCTTCGTCGATACACTGGTACGCGAGGCCAGCCGAAGCAGAAGATTTGGCCGTACGCTTGGGCTCATCCTACTACGCGATGACGCACCGGGGCCGATGGGCTGGGTCACTCGAATTCAAGAGCAATTGCGCCCTGTCGACAGCATGTCGATGTATGGCCCCAGCACCGTGGAAATCGCCACGCCTGAAACAAGTCGCACCGAACTGATGGCCTTGGCAGAAAAGCTCATCGCAGGTCAGCCGAATAAAAAACTACGACTCCGGTGCGGCGTCGCTTTGATGCCTGAGGCCGCAGCATCGGCGGAAGAATTGCTCGAAGCGTGCCGGATGGCCTTGCAGCGTACGTCGGACGATCACCCCCTGCGCTCGGCCGAATCACAAAGCGAATCAGATCTCGCGCGACAAAAATCTCCTTCCGGAGCTGAGGATGGACCGGTCGTTTGCAACCCGGCCATGCGTGAACTTTATAAAACCGTTTCGGTCATTGCCAAATCGACAGTGTCCGTGCTGATCTTCGGCGAGACGGGCTCGGGAAAAGAAGTCGTCGCCAGGGAAATACACGAACAGTCTTCGCGCAAAAACAATCCCCTACGGTTCATCAACTGCGGGGCGATCCCCAAGGAATTGGTCGAGAGTACCCTCTTTGGACATGAACGGGGTGCCTTCACGGGGGCCGGCCAAAAGGCCAAGGGTCTTTTCGAAGAAGCATCTACCGGCACGGTATTGCTCGACGAAATCGGCGAATTGCCGCTGTCAGCCCAGGCGGCACTCCTGCGCGTAGCGGAAACCAAAACCGTTTCTCGAATTGGGTCAACGAAGGAAATTCCCGTCGACGTGCGCATCCTAGCCGCCACCCATCGCGACTTAGAGGCCATGTGCGATGAAGGGTCGTTCCGCCGCGATCTACTCTATCGGCTCAATACCATGACGCTGTGGATTCCGCCCCTAAGAGATAGGCCGGAAGACATCAAACCCCTGGCTGAGCGTTTCGTCGCCATGGCCAGTGAAGCCAACTCCGGTAGCATCGACCGAATTGGTGCAGAGGCGATGGATACACTGCAAGCCCATACGTGGCCAGGCAATGTCAGAGAATTGCGTAATGTCATTGAACGTGCGGTTATCTTGGCTCAAGGCCATGCGATCAGCGTTGCAGACCTACCAGAACGCCTAAGACGTTCGGCATCCCAGCATTCAATTTCAAGCAGTTCAACAATTCCCCCACTATCAAGAAGTGAGAAACGAAGCCTGGTTTCGAAGGTCGATGCGCTCGCCCAAGCGCTCCCCGATGACAAGCAAGCCTCAGCGGATTTAGATGTCGGCCTCAAAGAAGCAGTCCAAAACTTCGAAGCACGGTCGATTAGCGAGGCACTCAGCTTGTGTGGTGGCAATCAAAGCGCCGCGGCACGTTATCTGGGAATTCCACAACGAACGCTCTCGGATAAAGTGGCCCGCTACGCTATCAACTATGACGCTGAGAATACCGGCGTTTCGGAAACCACCCGAGACTACCCGCTACAAAGCAACAACGAAAATGAAACACTCAAGACCCGCGTACAACAATACGAGATTCAATTGATTCGAAACGCCCTACAAGAATGCGGCTCCAACGAAGCTGCAGCGGCAAAGCGACTGGGCGTCTCGTTGCGTTCTCTTGTGCGTAAGATCCAGTCTTACGGGATCATGAAGGCCGACTAGCCGATTGCCGACAAGCCGATTACCGATTGCCGACAAAAAACCGAAAACCGAAAACCGAAAACCGAAAACCGAAAACCGAAAACCGATTGCCGAAAACCGAAAACCGATTACCGATTACCGAAAACCGAAAACCGAAAACCGAAAACGGATTACCGATTACCGAGAACCGAAAACCGAGAACCGAGAACCTAGAACCGAAAACCGAAAACCGAAAACCGAAAACCGAAAACCGAAAACCGATTACCGAAAACCGATTACCGAAAACCGATTACCGAAAACCGATTACCGATTACCGATTACCGAGAACCTATTTCTTAAATGGAGCAGGCATATGCTGGGCAACCGTCTTAAAGACACCGGCTAAAGCATCGTCGATGGTAGGCGATTCGGGATAAGCGTAGGTCTTAGGCTGCTTCATTTGATCCGCTTTCTTGCCTTGGGTCGCTATCGCATCTTCACGAATGTGGCGGCGCTCCTTTTTCGTGCCTTGCCTGATGGTCCCCGTCCACACCATTCGCGCCATTCGCAGATCATAGACCTGAACCCTAACTTTCAAGGTCCGTTCGGCGCTTGTGACGACGAGTGCGGGTGTGATGACGCCATTGACCTCTTTCGCCCGCGTCGGTTTGACAGCAAAGCGCGTTCTATCGGCTTCGATATTGGCGAAAAGCAGATATTGCGAACGGCCCAGTTTTTTCCGCAGCATCTCCAGGTGGGGATAACTCAAGCCCCCCAGCGCTGCGTATTCAGCGAGCAACTTGTCGAATGCGGCGGAACTGAGTCGACGACGAACGGTCGCACTCTTGTCGACCTTGAGGTCGGGACGTACTTGGGCGATCTGTCGCGCTACATTTTGGCGAACACTCGCCTGTTCTTTCCCGAACAGCTCACCCTTGCTGGTTGTGATCCCGCCAACGGCCAACTTCGATTGCTTCAATGCAGCATAGGTAAAGGTAGGATCCCGGCGCATTCCACTCACCGTGGTCGTGCAGCCTTCAAGAACAAATAGCAAAACAAAACCCAAACACACGGCAGATAGACGGCTGACACGCATGATGCTTCTCCTCTAGTTGAGCGATGGTTTGGGGAAATGCATCCATCATGCCAACGCCGCGTACCCATGCGTTTCGGCGCAATGGCGGTGGGCCGGCAGATCGGCCAAAGAGAGGTCCAACCCGCCAAGCAGCTAAATTAACTCACATAACCCGGGGGCTGTTCCCCGGCACGAGGCACCGAGGGCGATGATTTTCTACAACTGATTGGCTAGGATTTCGAGCTCACACCCATTTGCTCAGCTCTTCGTTCCCCGTCTGCGGAATAGTACAGAACCGTGTGGGAAAATTCGGACTGTTCGCGGTTTGGCTGCTTTGAGTAATGGGGCCAACCGCCTTCCGATAGACTCGTGTAGAAATCACAAGGATAAGCGAATTTGACCGCCAACTAGAGATTGCACGTGGTTGGTCGGGCTTGGTGTGCCCACCGAAACCCAACCATTCCAGAGCACTGTCTCAAAACATGGAGTATCACTAGACGCGGCAGAGTGGCATTGAATGTGCGCACCACTTCATTGTGGGGAATATCGCGCCTAAATATCGACTGTTGCCATTGGTTATTTATCTTGCGAGATGAATACCGACCGTTCCTTTCCTATACCGGAAAACTTTCCCTGATGTCTGAGGTATCGTCAGGAATCAAAGTTGCGCCCCATTCTCTCGAAGCGATTGTATCTCTAATAAGAGAACTCACGCCATCTCTGGAACAACCCCCGCCCCTTCCCGCACCGCCAGCCACCGCCGCCGCGAATGAGTAATTCACGTTCGGCGAGGGTGAGATGAGATCGGCTAACCCGTTTGGTCCCCATCTCGCGACCGCAATTTCACAATATTCTCAAATCGCCTCGACAATATCCTTCATCCGGCGTCAGGGCGCCTTGTGTCGGCCGCGATCTTCTCGTAATTGCCCAACTTTCATGGCATGCTGCATGGCCCAGTTGTTGCTTTAGTACGTGCCGTATTGAACCGTATTTAGCCACCAAACCAAACGAATCGTGATAAAGAAATCGATGCTCCCCAAGAACCTCATCACAATCACGCTCCTCGTCGGTGGCCTATGCTGCCGGTTGGCGCTGGCGGTAGACCCGCCTACTTCGCTGCCGACGAACGCAGACAACGCCCGCGCGTTGGCAGACCAGGTCATCATTGTGAACCCGGCCATCGAAGCGATCGGTGCACGTATCAAGGCGCTTCAGGAAAAGGTCAATCAATCGACCGCGTGGCTCGATCCCAAGCTGGCTCTCGAGTACAGCAACATGCCCATCGACGCCTGGATACCGAGCAAGCATGCAATGAGCGGAATCCAATTCAAACTGCAGCAAACCTTTACCTACCCGGGGAAGTTGGCGCTGCGGCAAGAAGTGGCCGAGGGAAGTGTTCGCCAAGAACGAAAGAGCCTCGCCGAAAAGAAAGTGCAGCTCGCCACCGCAATCCAGCAAAGCTACTACCAACTCGCACTATTTAGGCAGCTAAAGAAGCTCACCCAAGAACATATCAAACTGATCGCCCAATTCACCGATGTGGTGCGCATCAAATATGAGGTCGGCAAGGCAGGCCAGCAGGACCTATTGCGCATGCAAGTCCTCACAGCAAAGCTCAAAGACGAGCTGAATAATTTTGACCGGGACGAAAACGCACTATCCGCCGTAATCAACTCGGCCCTACACCGTCCAACTCAAACGAGCATTTCCACTCCGACGACACTGAATCGTGAAGCACCGCAGCTAACGGAAAAACAACTGATGGAGTTGGCCACCAAGCATAGGCCCTTATTGGCGCGCTACACCGAGATGGCTCGAACACGCAATGCTGCGGCGCGCCGGGCCGCTAAAGAAGGCTATCCCGATTTTACCGCCTGGTTGGGTTACCGCGTGCGAATTGCCGCAGGCCAAGACCCGGGAACAGATTTCGTCAGTTTGGGCATGGCCATGCCTTTGCCCTTTTCTTACGAGCGAAAATGGGGCAGCGAAGAACGCCATCAACAAATGCTAGCGCGTTCCGCTATGGCTGACCGCAAGGCCGCCCTCGACGGTATTCGGGGAAAAATCGGCAAAGTATTGAGTCAATGGCGCAGGGCGGTTCAGAAATCTACAAACTACCGGTCAAAACTAATGCCGTTGGCGCATAGGGCGCTCGATGCCACGTTCGCCGCGTACCAAGTCGATCGCACGGGATTCGCTTCCCTTTATCAAGCTGAAGTCCAGTTGCTTAACTTTGAACGAGCCATCCGCCTTTCCGATGCGAAAGCGGCCCAAAGTCGGGTTGCCATCGAGGGTTTGATCGGAACTCGCCTTTCCAGCTCCAGCCCTGCCACCTCCAGCCCTGCCATCTCTGGCCCTTTAGGGCAGAAATCGCCATGAGGCAACATATGTCCAAACTCGGCAAATCTACCCGCCTTAGCTTGCTCCTTGCCGGCCTCTTCGGTTTTGTTTTGGCAGCGATACTTGTCTTCGATTACGCACCTCGGGGAGAGCTACGCGTCGGTGCGCCCATCGCGCAAGCCCAGGGCAAGAAGCTGTATACCTGTGGCATGCATCCCAATGTGATCCAGGAGGGACCCGGAACCTGTCCCATTTGCAGCATGGATCTCACCCCCATGAAGGCGTCTACGACCAACACAAGTAAGCGAAAACAAAAGAAGCGGAAGATCAAGCATTGGCGAGCGCCTATGGACCCAGCGTATATCCGCAGCAAACCCGGGAAATCGCCCATGGGTATGGATTTGGTTCCTGTTTACGAAACGGAAAACGACGACGGCGGCAATATTATCAGCGTCGATCCGGTCGTCGTTCAGAATATGGGCGTTCGCGTCGCACACGTAAAGCGCGGCAGTCTTTTTCGTAAAGTGCGAACCATCGGCGAGGTGGTCGTAGCCGAAGACCTGGTTTCCGTCGTCAACCTCAAATTTTCCGGTTGGATCGAAAAGCTCTATGTCGACAAAACGGGCGTTAAAGTTCGTCGCGGCCAACCGCTCTTTCGCATCTATTCACCAGAGCTGGTTTCGGCCCAAGAAGAGTATCTTCTCGCTGTGCGCACCGCCGGCCGGGAAAGTCCTCTCGCCAAATCGGCTATGCGCCGCCTCGCATTGTGGGATCTTGGCGCCTCCACCCTTTCGCGAATTGAAAAGAGCGGTAAGGCCAAGCGCACGCTTACCATTTCTGCCCCACGTTCCGGCTTCGTATTGCATAAGAACGTCGTTCAAGGCGCTCGGGCCGCCGCTGGGCAAAATCTATTTCGCATCGGTAAACTCGATGCCGTTTGGGTACATGCTCAAGTCTACGATTTCGATGCGCCGTGGATTCATGTCGGCCAGAACGCGACCATGGAGCTCTCGTTTGAGCGCGGGAAATACTATAAGGGAAAGGTCGGCTACGTCTATCCCACCCTCGATGCCAAGACGCGTACCCTCACCGTGCGACTGGAATTCCGCAATCCTTCGCTACAACTGAAGCCGGGAATGTTCACCACCGTTCGCATCGAAACGCGAAACAAGGATAATGTTCTGCTGGTTCCCACAGAAGCGATACTGCGTTCCGGCGAGCGCAATATCGTTTTCGTCGCCAAAGGAATGGGCAAATATGAACCTCGGCAGCTCGTCACGGGCATGTCGGGCGAGGGGCATCTAACCGAAGTGTTATCGGGGTTGACTGCCGAGGAAGTCGTCGTTGTTTCGGGGCAATTCCTGTTGGATTCAGAAAGCCAACTCCAAGAGGCTTTACAGAAATTGCTTGCGGCACGGCTACATCGGAAGAACAGCGCTCCGCAGGCCACGAAGAAACCCCACTCAGCGCATCCGCAGGGTCCACAATGGACCTGCCCCATGCATTCGCAGATATTGGCAGAAAAAGGGGGCAGCTGCCCCATCTGCGGCATGGATCTTGTTCCCAAGGGCAAGGCGAAGTAGGGCAAGCCGATGATCGCACGCATTATCGAAGGCGCTATTCGCAATCGTTTCTTGGTCATCGTCGTCACGGCGGTGATCGCCGCAGCGGGTGTGTGGTCGTTGGCCAACACACCCATCGATGCCATACCCGACCTTTCCGACGTGCAGGTCATCGTCTTCACCGAATTTCCAGGGCAAGCACCGCAGGTTGTGGAAGACCAGGTCACTTACCCCTTGACCACCGCAATGCTCTCAGTGCCCTACGCTAAAACGGTCCGCGGATATTCGTTCTTTGGGTTTTCGATGGTCTACGTGATTTTCGAAGACGGAACGGACCTCTATTGGGCCCGGTCGCGCGTTCTCGAATATCTAAATTTCGTACAAGGACGGCTGCCCAAAGGCGTGACAACCCAACTGGGTCCCGACGCAACCGGGGTGGGCTGGGTCTATATGTATTCACTCACATCCGACCGCCACGACCTCTCGCAGCTGCGCTCAATTCAAGATTGGTATCTCCGTTACGAACTCATGGGCATCACCGGCGTATCTGAAGTGGCTAGCTTGGGTGGTTTTGTCCGCCAATACCAAGTAGAGGTCGATCCGGAAAAGCTCCGTGCGTATAAAATCCCTCTCAGCCGGGTCAAGCGTGCCATTGCCCGTTCCAATACCGATGTTGGAGGGCGGCTTTTGGAAATGGCCGAAACCGAATTCATGGTGCGGGGTAAAGGCTATTTCAAATCCGTCGATGATTTGAAGAGCGTTCCTATCGGCGTCGACATGAAAACCCATACGCCGATCCTTCTGAACCAGGTCGCCGATATCCATCTAGGGCCTGAAATTCGTCGAGGGATCGCCGAAATGGGCGGCAAAGGCGAAACCGTCACCGGTATCGTCATCATGCGTTTTGGCGAAAACGCTCTCGATGTTATCGGTGGGGTCAAAAAAAGGATCGAAGAGCTCAAAGCCGGGCTCCCCGAAGGGGTTGAGATTCATACTTCCTACGACCGGTCGAAGCTCATTCATCGCGCTGTCGACACGCTGAAGACAAAACTCCTCGAAGAACTGGCCGTCGTCGCGCTGATCTGCGTGCTCTTCCTCTTGCACCTGCGTAGCGCCTTTGTGGCCATCTTCACCCTACCGGTGGGAGTTCTCATCTCGTTTGTGATCATGAAACAGATGGGGCTGAACGCCAACATCATGAGTCTCGGGGGCATCGCCATTGCCATCGGCGTCATGGTCGACGCTTCGGTGGTCATGGTCGAGAATCTCCACAAGCATAAAGAGCGCTCCAGTCATCTTCCTCACCTCGACCAAGTAATTCTGGCGTCCAAAGAAGTGGGACCAGCGCTCTTCTTTTCGCTCGCCATCATTACCGTCAGCTTTCTACCGGTTTTCACCTTGCAGCAGCAAGAAGGCCGCCTCTTCACTCCGTTGGCCTATACCAAGACGTTTGCCATGGCCGCCTCGGCTCTGTTGGCCATCACCATCATTCCCGTGCTGATGTACTATTTCGTACGAGGGAAAATTATCCCCGAAAGGAAGAACCCCCTCAGTCGTTTCTTTATTTGGCTCTATCGGCCTGTGATTCAATTTGTGTTGCGCTTTCCGAAGGGCATCTTGGTGCTGGCCCTCGCGCTGACAGCGGGGACAATTTGGCCCTACAACAAACTGGGCTGCGAGTTCATGCCCCCCCTTAACGAAGGTGATCTACTCTATATGCCGACGACGCCGCCGGGGATCAGCATCACCAAGGCGCGGGAGCTCTTACAGCAAACCGATAAAATCATCGCTTCCCACCCCCAGGTGGAACACGTGTTGGGAAAAATTGGCCGTGCCGAAACGGCCACCGACCCCGCGCCGCTATCGATGATCGAAACGACGATTATCCTCAAGGATAAAAAGACCTGGCCCAAGGGCCAAACCATAGAAGGCATCATCAAACAGCTCGACCAGATGATTCAGTTTCCAGGGCTAACCAACGCCTGGACCATGCCCATCAAGACCCGCATCGATATGTTGGCCACCGGCATCAAAACCCCGGTCGGTATCAAACTCATGGGTGCCAGCCTGAAAACCCTTTCCGAAATTGGGTCCCAAATCGAAGCCGTGGTCCAAGGCCTACCCGAAACCCAATCCGCCTATTCTGAACGGGTGGTGGGCGGAAACTACATCGATATCGATGTCAACCGACGCGAGGCCGCGCGGTTCGGACTTACCGTGGGTGATGTTCAGGATGTCATCAAGACCGCGCTAGGGGGTATGAACGTAACGTGGACGGTTGAAGGGCTCGAACGGTATCCCGTCAACGTACGCTTTCCTCGGGAACTCCGCGACGACCTCGACAAATTGCGTTCGGTCGCAATTCCCACGCCCATGGGGCATACGGTGCCTTTGGGGCGCGTTGCGGACGTACGCGTAGCAAAAGGGCCGCCCGCCATCAAAAGTGAAAATGCCCGGCGCACAGCTTGGATCTACGTCGACATCAAAACCTCCGACGTCGGTGGCTACGTGGAAAAAGCGAAAGCCTTGGTGGCGAAGGAGATCAAATTGCCCGAGGGGGTATCGATCGTTTGGTCAGGGCAGTATGAATATATGCAACGGGCCGCCAAAAGGTTGAAAATTGTCATACCGCTGACGATCATATTGGTCTTCCTATTGCTCTTCATTCATTTCAAGAACTTCATCAAATCGATGATCGTCATGGTCACCCTACCCTTTGCCTTGGTTGGGGGCGTTTGGCTCATGTATATCTTCGGCTACAATCGCTCGGTGGCCGTCGCCGTCGGATTCATCGCGCTGACGGGTCTGGCCGCCGAAACGGGCGTTGTCATGATGGTCTACCTGGACGAGACCTTTGACCGCTGGCGTTCCGAGGGGCGTCTGCTCAGTATCATCGATTTGAAGAATGTCGTTATTGAAGGCGCTGTCGATCGCGTACGCCCAAAACTCATGACGGTGGCCACGACCATGCTCGGGCTCATTCCTGTGATGTACGGCACGGAAACGGGCACACGCGTGATGAAACGAATCGCAGCGCCAATGGTAGGCGGGCTCGTGTCTTCCACCATCATGACTCTGGTCATCATCCCTGTCATTTACTTCCTGTGGCGGAAATGGCAGATCGATATAGAACTTCGCGTCGCTTCCCGAAAGAACGCGAATTCCGCTGAAATAGTGAAATAGTGAAATAAGGAGAAGTAACCATGAAGATTTTAATCGCAGTTTCGAGTCTGATTTACATAGCTACCCTCTCCCTCCCCGCGATGGCCGGGTCGGAGAAATTCGACAAGGGAATGAACGGTTTAGTCGAACAGTATTTCATAATCCACACGGCCCTAGCGGGCGATAAGACCACCGGCGTTGCCAAAGCAGCCAAGGCCATAACGCGACTGAGCAAAAAGCTAAAAGCCAAGTCGGTTGAAGGTGAGCACGCCAAACACTATTTGACGCTGCCATCGAAACTGAAAGCGGCGGCCACCAAACTGAGCAAGGCCAAAAAGATCGAAGCCGCACGTGAAGCCTTCAAGGAATTGAGCCGACCGATGGCCATGTGGGTGAGTATGTCGAAGCCGGCAGGGCTTAGCGTCATCTTCTGCTCGATGGCTAGGGGAAGCTGGATCCAAAAGGATACCCGAATCCGCAACCCCTACTACGGCGCAAAAATGCTCAAATGCGGCGAGGTCGTTGGTGGTGCGAATAAAGGCCATGCAGGTGGGCATATGAAAAAGGGCGGACACTCCCACCACGGTGAAGGTGGACACGCCCACTAAGAATAGACGCCTTGCCGCAGTACATCGCTAGACAGTCCTAACCGCTCTTACCGCCAATATCGAAAGATGGTCCAACCCGATGAATAGCCACCCACAACTGCTTCTAGCTTCGCTTTGTTGTTTTTTGTTCAGCTGCAGCGATGCCCCCACCGTCTCAACGTTTGATGGCGGGTACACCGAAATGGGGATCGATGACCTAGCGGGGGACATGCCCCACGGGGATACGGTTCCCCCAGTGGAGACATTCGCCGGCACCATCACCGGAAATGTGTTCAGTGAAGGCAAAGCGGTAGAAGGAGCCATCGTAAGATTTGGCGGACGCGACGAACACGCGACCACGGATGAGAGCGGCTTCTTTTCACTCGTCGTTTCCGAGCCCCCTGTAAAACTGGGAGAGATCGCTCTCACCGCCGGAAAATTCGGCTACTATAGTGGCGGTATTGAGGTCACGGCCCCCACCACCGAACAGTCGATCGAACTCGAAAAACTCACGCTCATCGACGACCCCAGCTATGTGTTCAAAGCGCCAGATGGCCCAGATGCGGCGCCGTATTGCATTCACTGCCACAAGAACCAGCTCAACCCCTGGCTACTCTCGGCCCACGCCACGGCGGCGAGTAATCCCAAACTCCACGATATGTACAACGGCACCGCTTCGGGACTAACGACCGAGGCAAGCTGTCTTGCAGCGGGTGGCGCGTGGCGGGCGGGAAAAGCCCTGGGCAAGGATGCCAGCCAAGAGACCACCGCGATGAAATGCTACGTAAAAGGGGCGGGGGTGTTACCCGACCTCAATGCCGACAAATGCGGCGACGGCAAAGAATTTAGCTGTGACGATCCCCAAGCACCGGCGAATGCCCAGCCCACCGAAACGGGTCCGTGCGGCGACTGTCATTCCCCTGCGAATACTGGTCATGTCGTTGGCGCTACGAATCTCAATTCCATAGAGGGCGTTGCCTTCAACAAAGGTATTCATTGTGATTTTTGCCACAAGATACAAAGCGTAGAAGTAAACGATAAGCCGGGCCTTGACGGCGCGATCACCATTCTGCGACCCGCACCATCGAAATACCAATGGTCAATTCCGGAAGTGATCTTTGGCCCCCTCAGCGACGTGATCATTTCGACCATGGGAAATGTCTATCAGCCCCAATTTACGAAATCGGAATTTTGTTCCGGTTGCCACCAATGGAGCAAGGCGGGGTTTCGTCCAGAAGATCAATTGCTCGTAGATTCGACGAAATGGCCCAAAGGGTTGCCCTTGCAGGATACCTATAACGAATGGAAAGGGAGCGATTGGCGTATTAGCGGCGTGCAATGCCAAAACTGTCATATGCAAACGATTGAGGCTGAAACGGCTACGGCTGACCTCGATGGCGAACCAACCTGGTCCAACGGCGTATTCGGCTGGCCGCGACAATACGGCCAGGTGCACGACCATACGATGGTCGGCCGACAACAGCCAACAGAACCCGGCTACGTACCCTTTCCCGGAGATATGAACCGAGATGCATTGCGCAATCCCGTCGACGTTTCGCTGACGACAGATCGGCATGACGGCAACTTAGAGGTGGTCGTCAGCCTCAAGAATACGACCGCCGGCCATAGCCTGCCAACGGGAACCCCTTCGCGGCAGTGGATACTCGTCGTGGAGGCGACAGTGGGAACGAAGCAGCTTCCCGCCAACGGAGGCTATACGATCCCCCAATGGGGCGGTGCTTTGCTCAGTGGACAAATCGGCAACGGCCATTCGCTGCTAGCGGACAATAAGCTGGCCTTGAAGGCGAACGCCCCATGGCCCACCTCGGCCGTGGGTATGCGGGTTCATTTCGTCAAACCGAGCGGCGTCTTCGATGACTATCCAGCGAGTAGTGCCTGGTTCGCAGAGACGGGGCGCACAGCAAAGGAGAAGGGCATGGAACTCACCTCACCTGTGGCGGCTGCGAGCATCGTGTCGGTCGACGGTGATTCCGCGACCCTCGACAGCGCCCCCACCGTGGTAGATGGGACCCTGTTCTTTTTGAGCGCAGCAGCACCAACCGGCCTCCTACAAATGGATCAGGAATTGCCAACACAGGCTTTGGCGGGTACCCCGGGCTACGTTTTCGCCAAAGTCATGGTCGACAAGGATGATCTTCGGGGGGTGCCTTTCTTTCGCGCCGTCGATATCGCGTCGGATAACCGCATCCCGCCGGGCAAGACGGCCATCACGAAACATCAATTCGATGCGTCATCTGCATCGGGTCAGTCCATCGAGGTCCGGGCGTCTCTGCTCTACCGCCGATACCCATGGCAGCGTGCGACCGAGCGCGGTTGGCAGGTCGTCGATGTGGTCAGGAAGCAAACCACCACAACGGTTCTGCCCTAATCCATCAAGGCTCCCGCGCAGAAAAGCGCGTCCGACTCCTGATAAACCCACGATATTTCATAGCGTTCAAGGCCTGCGACGGACCACCAGGTCCAACGGCAGTGAGAGGTTGAAAGGCCCGGTTTTCCCATGCACCTTTTTGGGGAATATCTGCCGTGCCCATGGGGTATAAGGGGCATCGTGGACCTGCGAACGCTCCAGCGTAAATCGACCATCGCCCTTTGCGTCGTTCTGTTCAGCGGCCAGGCTATCGGTGCCCCGACCATCGGCGAAAACCTCAGCTACAAGCAGGCCATCGCCATCGGCGTCAAACGCAATATCGCGCTCTTGGCTAAACGCGCAGAAAAGCAACGACAGGCGCTGCTACCCGAGAGTGCTTACGAGGATTTTTCACCGCTGCTCAACTTCCACGTGGAGTATACGGATGACGCCCCCGCCACTTCGACCTCTTCCAGACAACGCCGGCTGAATTATGGGCTGGGTGTCGAATGGAAAAGCACGGTGGGGACCAAACTCGAAGCGGGCCTCGGCATCGACCAACGCTTAGCGGGTACCACAACGGATAGCACGACGGGTACGACTTCCAATATCACCCATAGTGGCGACTTCGGTCTTTCGCTAACCCAGCCCCTGCTCAAAGATGCGTGGAGCACGGGGGCAGCGACACCTCTGCAGGAAGCTGCCATCGATAGCGCCATTCAGCGGGAAATATTCCGTGATCAACTCAACTCCTTGATCGTAGAAATCGATAGCGCCTACTGGCAGCTCGCCTTCGCGCAGGGAGATCTGGCGACCAAAATGCGTTCTCGAGACCGCGCCAAAGGACAATTCGACGATACGGCGGAAAATATCCGACGCGGCATTGTGGCCGACGCTGAGATCTACGTGGTGGAGGAAAACCTCGTCTTCTTCAAACAGGAACTGATCCGGGCAAAGGAGCATCTTCGTTTAGCCCAGCGCAAACTCCTACGGCTTCTCAACCTCAAGGGCATAAAAACAATCAAAGCCAGCTCCGCTTTGGACGGATTCACATCAAATATCCCTCCGCAGCAGACAGCCCTCAAAACAGGTCTGAAGCAAAATCCGGAAATTCGACTCCAACGTCTTAGGCTGAAGCGGGCTCGGGTTGATGTCGCCTACCAGAAAAACCAGCAACTGCCCTCCCTAGACCTCGCCGCCAGTTTGACGCTCAACGGACTGCAAACGGGCTATGGCCAGCTATGGGAAGATATTGCGGCGGCCCGCCGACCCGATGCACGCGTGGGTTTGGTCTTCGAAATACCGCTATGGCGCGCCCCCTTGGCAGCCAAGGTACAACGCAGCCAGCTCTATGCCAAACGACGGCTACTGGAATTCAAAGACAAAGAACAGTCCATACACTATCAAATCGCCAACCTTCTAACGGAGGTTGACGCTGAACAGAAACGCCTAAAGCTGGCGCTGCGTCGCAAAGAACTCAACCAGAAAAAGCTCGAGGCCGAGGTAGAGAAATACAAGAATGGGATATCCACCCTCGCAGACGTGGTGCGCTTCCAACGAGAGCTGGACCAAGCGGCCATCGCTCTTGCTCGCGAGCAGAGAAACCTCCATCAGAGTTACGCCAAACTCCTTCGCGCCCAGGGTGACCTACACCACCGGATGGGTATCGGCCTAGGCAAGAAATAGCCGTGGCGCCACTCATCCAAATTTCTGACCTGATAAAAACCTACCGCACGGGCGAGGTCGACGTTCCGGTATTGCGCGGCATCGACCTTGAAGTCGAATCTGGTGAATACCTCGCCATCGTCGGCCGTTCGGGTTCCGGGAAGTCCACCTTGATGAATATCCTGGGTTGTCTCGATACACCCACGGAAGGAAGCTATCAACTGGGTGGAGAAGCGGTAGCCGAACTTACCGATGACGCACTCTCCGCCTTGCGAGCGCGAACCATTGGTTTTGTCTTTCAATCGTTTCATCTGTTGAAGGGGCTCACCGTATTGGAAAATGTCGCCTTACCGATGGAATACCAACGATCGACAACCCGCAATCGACACGGACGCTCACGGAAGCTTCTAGAAATGGTGGGCCTGGGACACCGCTTGGGACACCGCCCTAATCAGCTTTCCGGGGGTGAAAGACAGCGCGTAGCCATCGCCCGCTCATTGGTCAACAAACCCTCGCTTCTTTTGGCGGACGAACCCACGGGCAATCTCGATTCAGCGGCGCAATCTAAGATTCTGGAGCTCTTTGCCGAACTACAACGGCAGACCAAAGTGACGTTGATCGTCGTTACCCACGATCCCCTCGTCGCCGATTCTGCCAAACGCGTGGTCCGGGTTTCCGACGGGCGTGTCGTCAGCGATGGGGCCACAGGCGAAGGGGCGAAAAGCAAATGAACTCGCCACTGCGCAGAATCATTGTGCTGCTCGTGCTCTTTTCAGGCTTAAGCTGCAACAAATGGCAAAAGGTCGACGACGCTGAGGCTAACGTCGGCAGCGGCGCTTCAGTCGACCATGTCAAACCAAGAAAAGAGAGTCTGCTCAACGGCCGCATCGTTGCCACCAACGCGACCAGCCTCCGTGCCCCGCAAAATAGTGTGAAGATCGGCAATTGGCAAGCTGACCACGCATGGATTCGTTTGCAGGAATTGAAAAAGGAAGGCGAAAAGGTAAAGAAGGGCGACGTCGTAGCCCGCTTCAAATTTTGGTTCGAAAAGGCCCTGCCCTACGTTCAGAGAAAACTACGCCGCGCCAAAGCCAATGCGGCGGAGAATGAAATAAGAAACCAACGACGCCTTGAGGATCTGCTTTTCGGTGCCAAGGAAAGGGTCTTGGATGCGGCTAGCGCAGAACTCGACACGCATAGAGCTCGGGCGATCAGCCGGCGCCAGCTCGAACTCTATAAGATCAGCCATAAACAGGCCCTGTTTCAGGCAACCTCCCTGAAACGACAGATCGCCGCTTACCGACGCAAGATCGCGGCGGACAATGCCTATCACAAACAGAATGTGGAGAAGGCTGAAGACGACCACCAACGCTACTTTAGACAGAAGGAAAAATACACGCTCAAGGCACCACACGATGGGGTCGTTCGTCATACGTACAACCGGCGGCGGCGTCGAAAGATCAAAAGTGGTGACGGGATGCCGTCTGGCCTTCCCGTCGTTTTGATCGCCAAGGATAATAAAGTTCGCGTGCGTTTCTTTATTCCAGAGCATAAGAGACGGGCCTTGAAAATTGGCGATACAGTCGAGGTACTCGCACGGAGTGGAGAGGCCCATAAAGCCGCAATCCAGGAGATCGAGGCATTCCCCCAGGAAATGGGTTTTCTACGCGAAGACCAGGATATCCCGGATGCGCGAGATAAAGCGTTCGCGGTCATCGCCGACTTCAAAAAACTGCCAACGAACCTTCCTGCCGGCAGCGATATCCGCGTTAGACTCACAGGCGAAACCACATGATGGCCTGGCTGCATAGCTCGATATTGCGCAGCTTTACGCAGTTCCGCAGCAATATGCTGCGCACGTTCCTGACGTTGTTGGGCATGGTCTTCGGTGTGGGATCGGTGGTGGCCATGGTTTCCATCGGAGAAGGCGCCCAGCGCGAAATACTCGCCGCCATCGACGCCATGGGGGCCGACGTGGCCCATATCAAAGCCACCACGACGACCAAGAAGGCAAAGATAGGCGATACCATTAACGATAGTGTTGGCCTTCACCGCTCAGACGTAAGCGCCGTGCAGCTTCTTCTGCCGACCATCGACAGCATTGCATTTCGTGCGCCCTACGAACTCGGCAGCACCGACCTCGACATGCCCCGCAACGAAATCCGTGTCGTACCGGTGAGTCGCAATTACTTCAAAGTTCATCGCCTTCGCCTGCAGGAGGGTCGCCCTCTACTCAACTTGGATCATGAGAATTTTCGGCGCGTGGCTATCCTTGGATCAGATTTGGCTCAAACCCTCTTTCCCGAGGGGGCTATCGGCAAACAGATTCGACTCGAATACGCGTATTTCCAAATCGTCGGTGTTCTCGAACGTGCGAGTGCCGCCGGTGGCGGTGACCTTCCCATCAGCCCGGCGCTCTACAATAAAGGAATCCTCCTCCCCTTCGAAACGGCAAACGAAGAACTGCGGCCCGCTCCCGCCCATGGGGAATTGGAACTGATCTCCCTCCGTGTAAAGGACACCCGAGAAACCCTTGCGGCCAAAGAGCTGCTCGTACCCGCCATGCTCAGCCTGCACGGTAAGGTAGAAGATTTCGAGGTCATCGCCCCAGAGGAAATCCTGCAGCAAAGGCAGGCCGCCCAAGCTGTGCTCAATCTTGTATTGATTTGTATCGCTGCAATCTCGCTATTGGTGGGAGGTATTGGCGTGATGAATATCATGCTGGCCAATATCATGGAGCGGATCTCAGAAATCGGCCTGCGGCGGGCCGTGGGCGCCCGAAAACGCGATATTCGTAACCAGTTTCTGCTGGAAGCGGTGGTGATCTGCTTTATCGGCGGATTGATCGGCATCGCCCTAGGCCTCACCATCTCTTTCACGGTGGGTCTATTGGTCGACCTCCCCGTAGCTTTTTCGTGGATTTCCATGGCACTAGCATTCGGCATCTCGGTTCTAGTGGGCATCATCTTCGGCCTGATGCCCGCCCTACGTGCCGCCAATATCAACCCTATCGAGGCATTGCAAAGTGAGTAGGTCTATCTCCTTCCCAGCTCAACTCATGTGCTTTTTCTTTGTCGCTAGCAGTCTCATTTCCTGCGGCACCGAAGAAGTGAAACGCGGCCTCTTTGCCACCGTTAAGCGCGGACCACTGCTCTTTTCCGGCAGTTTCTACGGCGAATTGGAGGCCCGGGAAAGCATCGCCATTCACACCCCCGATCTAAGCGGGATCAACTCGCTAACCGTAGATTCGGTGCTGGCGGACGGCACAAAGGTAAAGAAAGGCGATACCGTCCTGTCGTTCATCAAAGGCCCCGTTGCCGATGAGCTAAGGGATAATGAAAGCGAACTCGCCGTAGCGAAGGCTGAAATGCGCCGTATTGGGGAAACCCTGGCTACCGAAAGAACTAATCTTGAGCTCACGCTACAGAGTAGAAAGCTCGAAATAGAGCGGGCCAAACTCAACGTTGTCGTTGGCGTTAATTTCATTTCCAAACTGGAGCTAGCGAAAGCCAAACTCGACCTGAAGAAGGCGGAACTCAAACTCTCGCTGGCAAAGAAAGCCTTGCATTCGTTCGCCAAGAAACGCAAGGCCGCATTAGAAGTGCAGCGGTTGAAGGTCGCCGCTATTCAAGACAAGGTCGATCAGAAAAGAAAGAACCTGGTCGCCATGGATATCAAGGCCCCTGCCGGCGGCGTACTTTTTGGGCCTCATACCCGACTCAATTGGGTACGAGGAAAAGTCATGCCCGGCAGCGTTACCCGCGGCGGTGATAAGTTGCTGGAGATCCCAGATCTGAAAGCCTACAACGTCGCCCTCTACCTTCGCCAACGCGACGTGGGTCTGCTTAAGAAGGGCGACAAGGCCACGGTCTTCGCGACCATGCTACCCGACGTGGAGCTCGAAGGAAAAGTGGTACGCAAGGAGGATTTCGCCACCACACGAAACGAACGTTTAGGAACCAAGAGTGCCGAGGGAAACCTGAAGGAAGTTAAAGTGATCGTCGAGCTCACCAAAGCACCCGAAGCGCTACGGCCGGGTGGTTCGGTGCGAGCAGATCTGAAGACCACCTTGGCCGATGACGTTCTGCAACTCCCGTTGGCGGCTCTCGACCAGACAAAAAAGGGCTACCAGGTCATCATGGCTGACGGAAAGAAGAGGCTGGTAGACATCGGTCGTTCGTCGGCTACCCATGCGGAAATCGTCAAAGGGCTGGCCGTGGGCGACAAAGTCCGTATCGGCAGGCACGCCCGGACCACCCAAAAGCCGTCGGCATCTCGCCCTGGTCGCAGCCGATGAGGTTCTTAGCGAACAGTGAATTTGGCGATCACCGGAAAATGGTCTGAAGCATCGGAATAGACATCATCATGTTCAGCATGAATAGAATCTTCGACGCGCTCGGCTTCTAGGGTCGCCGAGGCCAGGATATAGTCGAACTGCTTGGCGTCTGTCCAACGCGTCGTATGGTGTTCGCCAACTCCGTATTGGCTGAGCAGGTCGGCCAATTGTGGATTCTCCCCGCGGATCAATTTCAACGCGCGACTGTCGGGTGTGTCATTCAAATCGCCAATGATAGCCAAGCGTGTACTTGAGTCGTAGTCCAGGATTTGCTTGGCGAGCTGACCTACATACTGGGCCTGTGCTTGACGCCGAGGTTCTCCCTCCTCTGGGTTATTAACTGACGACGCCCGAAGGTGGTTTACCAAGAGCACGGCGCTGCGGTCGGCCGATAGGTCCAAATAGACCTCCAGGCAATCGCGGCTGAAGCCGTAGTTTGTTCCCGGGTCGTCAACGCCGGGAAATGTGTCGTGACGGTGGCTAATCAGGGATTTGATCGGTAAACGAGAGAGTATCGCCACGTCGATTCCCCGCACATCATTGCCTTCGATCAACCGGATCTCGTCGTATCCGAGATTGCCGAGTTCTTCCTGGTTCAACCGCTGCAAGATGGAGAGGTTTTCGACCTCTTGTAGCGCGAGTACATCCGCGTCAAGCAGTCGAATGGCTTTTCCCAGGAGCGTTAGTTTTTGCGCAACCTTGGTCTCGCTAGGGAGATCGTCTTGGTGAGCTGCATCGTTTTCCGAATCGAAGAGGTTCTGAACGTTGTAGGTCGCAAGACTGAAGGTCAGCGGATCGGCCGGCGGCGGCCCCTCCGTACCATTCCCGCAACCCACGCCCAAAAAGAGAGCCGAAGTGAATAGAGCGACAAATTTGAAAGAGACAAAAGATTGGAACTGCAAAGGAGACCTCTATTGGGCAGGTACGAAAAGGTAGCCCACGCCACGGATGGTTTTGATTCGTTTGGGCGGGTTGGAAATATCACCGATTTTTTGTCTGAGCTTGGAAACGCGCATATCGATCGAACGGTCGATGCCGTCGTAATCGATTCCCCGCAGCTCTTGTAGAATATCCTGCCGACTCAAGGCCTTCCCTGCTCGGCTAGCCAAGAACCAAAGCAGATCGAATTCTGCTGTGGAAAATTCGAGATTTTCACCGTCTAGGCTAACTTCCCGTGTCGACCTATCGACGACCAGCTCGTCGAAGACAAGGCGATTTTTCTCTTCATCTCCCTTGGCCGCCCCCCTACGCAAGAGCGCACGAACCCGCGCCAAAAGAAGTCGTGGGCTCGCTGGTTTGGCAACGTAATCATCAGCGCCCAATTCCAGACCGACAACCTGATCGATTTCATCGCCGCGAGCCGTAAGCATCAAAATAGGGCCTTTAAACTTCGGCCGAATTTGGCGGCAAACTTCGAAGCCATCTGCGCCAGGTAACATCACGTCGAGAATCACGAGATCGGGCGCTTCTTTTGGAATCAACTCGATGGCCGCAGCGCCATCACCTTCGACGGTAACTTCGAAGCCGTTACGCTGAAAAAAGTTCGACACCAGTTCGGCCAAACGTTCGTCATCTTCAACTATAATGATGCGATTTGACTGACTCATGGTTGTCGCAGGGCTTTACCCTTCCCCATCCTTCCGGTAATCGTCGATATCGATCTCAAAACGTTTCATCCAGCGATGAATTTGCTTTCGGGTGGTGTCGAGGTCGCGCGCAACCGCGGAGATATTTCCTTCAGAACTCTTCAGCTGTTCTCGAATGGCATCCGCCAACTCTTCAGGGCTCAGCCCTTCCCAACTCTTCCCACCCTTGCCAGGATTTGCCTCGGCTGCAGATGGCAAAGTGGCAGTACCGCGCAAAGACTCTGGCAAATGACTCAGCAGGACCTCTCCTTCGTCTTGGCAGAGGGTCAAAGAGGTATTCACCACTTTTTGTAGTTGACGAATATTATAGGGCCAGTCGAATAGGACCATCGCGCGATAAGCTTCGTGGGAAATACGTTGTTCGGTTTGACCGAGACTGCGCAGAAAATGAGCGATTAGAAGGCCGATATCCTCTCGGCGCTCACGCAACGAGGGAAGGTGAATGGCAAAGCCGTTGAGACGCGCATAGAGATCTCCCCGAAAGCTATCCGAGCCGATCATAGACGTCAGATCGCGATGTGTCGCTGCAATGAAGCGTACGTCAACGGAACGGCTCGCGCTTTCACCAACGCGCATGAAGGTTCCTTCCTGTAACACCCTTAGAAGTTTGGCCTGAGCCTCCAAAGACATATCGCCAATTTCATCGAGCAGGAGCGTTCCCTTATCCGCTTCTTGAATCACGCCTACTTTCTCAGCGATAGCTCCCGTGAAAGCCCCCTTACGGTGTCCGAAGAGTTCGCTCTCGATCAATCCCGCCGGTATGGCCGCGCAATTGAGTGCAACGAACGTGCCTTTGCGACCACTCGCGCGATGTATCGCCGAGGACGTCACTTCTTTTCCGGTTCCGCTTTCACCCGTTAGAACAATGGAGATCTTGCTCGGTGCGATTCTCTCTAGGTGAGCAATTTGGGCTAGGACCTCAAAGGAGAAGGTTTCCGCCAAAAGCCCCGGTCCACCATAGGCGCGGGCGAGGAGTTCTTCGAAATTTTCCGTCGCGCGATGGAAAAATTTCCAGAACGTACCCCCGGTTTCGATCACATCGCCATGCACGAGGCGGTGGGGCTCCACCAGCCGGCGACCATTTACCCAAATACCGTTGGTGCTTTCGGTATCTTCAAGCAGGTAGTTCGCCTGGTCGCCTGTTCCCCGACGCGACAGGCGGCCATGACGACTGGAAAGCCATTGGTCGTCGACGCTCAACCGCGTAACGGATCCGGAAACCTCAACATCGTTGGTTTCGCCGCGTCCGATCAGCAATTCCTTGGGGCCGCGAAGCCGAACGATCATGGGCTCTACGGACATGGGCGCGAGGCTCTGGCCAATACGAATCAAGCAGGCTTCAGAGGTGAGTTTGGAACCGATGGGTCGAGACGACATCGGCGTGGTATTGACAGATTCGACCATGGACAGCCTAGGCTTCCCCTTCCTCTCTTAGGAGGAACTTTTCTTCTTCTTCAAAGTCTGCGGGGCGCGGCAAAACAGCGTAACCCTGCTGACGGGAGTAGGTTTCAAATTCAGCGTTGGGGTAGATGCTCCAAGCCTTGCTGGCCATTTCCATCATTGGACCATCCAGAGAACCGTTTCCACAACAGATACTGATGTCCCTCGAGCCGATCAGCCCTTTTAGTTTCAGCGCCTTGCCTTCGCCCGCACACGGAATACCGAGAGGTTCACCGGTAACCAAACCTACTTCGCCATTTCTATCCTCGGTCTCAAAGTCCATGCCGATGATTTTATCTGTGCCGAGAATTTCGGCCAGCGGCAACAGAAACAACGTCGGTGTGCCCGAAACAATCCAAATGGAATAGCCCTTTTCCTTCAGCAGAAGAAGGCTTTGCACGACATCGTCAATCCATGTTCGGTTGGCCAACTTCTCCCAATAATGCGTAACCCGCTCACCGATGGCCGCGATGGTTTTTCCGCGGTAGAGCGTCAGAAGGTAACGACACCCCGTGGGCGGGTCGTCGGCGTAGATGCGCATATACTCGTCCCAGCTATCGCCCGAGATATTTCCTTCGGAAATCATCCACTGGGTAAAATCGTCGGCAACATCATTGGTCCAGAGCGTGCCGTCCGCATCGAAAGCCGCAATTTCACCGTTTGTAGCTTGCGGTAGTTCCGCGATAAATGGGGGAATCAATTGAGGCTTACGCTGGGTCGCCAGACCATATCGATCGAACTCGTTCATGCTGCAAAGATATCACCACCCCTCCACTTCAGCAATTGCCCGACGCCAACGCTCGGGCGCCTCCGCCTTCTGTAGACGGTCGTAATCATAGGCGACAATGAGCCCCTCACCTGCCGCAGCGATCCTTTGGAGGGATTCACTGAAAACCGCAAATTCCATGGTGAAGCGATCTTTCAGCAGATCTTTAGCGCGTATACCCACCCGAACCTGGTCGGGATACGTCATGGGGGCTTTGAAGCGACAAGACGCATTTGCCAAAATCGGCCCCACGCCCTTCATCCCGCCCTGCATCTCAGCTGAGCCCATGATTTGGGTACGCTCAAAATAGGCCACCCGCGCATTTTCGAAATAGCGAAAGTACGCGACATTATTTATATGCGCCAAGGCATCCATATCACCCCAGGCGGCTGGAAACTCGACGATCACTCGGAAGTCTTCGATATTAGCCATCCACCGAAAATGGCCCACACTGCGCATATTTGCAAGACGGCGCGTCGTCGAAAAAGCGGAGCCGCGAACCCGATGCCAAGGCGATCGGCCTGGAATATTTGAGTTATTCATGAATCCGCGCACCTAGTGCCCAAATCGAGCGTGATAATGACATTTCCGCATTGGCTGAGCATGGGGTACGCTGCCGACAGTCAAAGCAGGGAGCTAATCTGTTATGAATAGGTCGATCACTTTCTGTCTTCTTATTTTTCTCGGTTGCGGCGATGGCACCGCGTATCTCGGTACCGATGCGGCGACGCCGGACCGCTCGATCGCCGATCAGGCATCGACGGATGCCCCGGCCGACGTTCAAATACCGAACGATCAGGGAAAGCAAGACAGCCTACTCGCCGAAGCGGGGGTCGATACCGGGCCCGCACCCGACCAATTCATCGCCGACCTCCCGCCCGCCTCAGCATATAAGATCGTCATCAGCGAATTTCTACCCAACCCCGCCGCCGTAACGGATGCAAACGGCGAATGGTTGGAACTCTACAACGATTCAACCACCTCCGTGGATTTGACCGGGTGGATGCTGAAAGATGAAGGAAAAGACGACCACATCATCGCCGGTCCTCTCGTCATTGCCCCCGGCGCCTACGTCGTTCTTACCCGCAAGGAAGATCCCCTGGTCAACGGCGGCGTTACCTCCGACTACACCTATTCGGGATTCACGTTGAGCAATCAAGACGATGAAATTCTCCTCCTCGACGATCAAGGATTTCTCGTGGACCGGGTAGCCTATGTCAGTTCGTGGAAGATCTCCCCCGGCCAATCGGTCGCCCTACAATCACCCCAGCTGGATAATGCTCTATTCACCAATTGGTGTTACGCACAAACCACGTGGCTCAATTCCGCCGGCGACCAAGGCACACCCGGTGAGGCAAACGATTGCACTATCGCAGCAGACGCCGGCATGACGGACGCACCGCCTGCCGTGGTCGATGCAGGCCTACCCGATGCACCACAGCAAGCTGACGATATGAGTATCGTCGACGGTAATCTTCTTCCCCTGGATGGCAGCACGCTTGACGTCTCATTCGATTGGATGGGCGACGGAATCGCGGTCGACGTGGCTCTAGAGTCGGATGGGATCCTCACCCTCGACGCTTCTTTCAGCGAATTCAGCATTCTTGACGGCGCCCTGGTCACGGATGATGCCTCTATTGTCGATGCGACGACCACTCTCGATACCAGCGTTTTCGATGCGCTGGCAGATACGGGCCTCATTCTGGATACGTTAGCTCTCGACAGCCTCACGGACATCCCGCTGACCGAATAGCGCCATTTGGCAATCTAGCGGTGCATGGGCAGTGCATGGACTGCTCGCTTCGGCTATAATTCAACCGTGGTCTTACGCATCGCCTGCATCGCTATCCTGCCTTGCCTTATCGTCGCTTGCCGCTGGGTTGCACCCTATGGCTTGCCGCCCGGCCAAGATGCGAATTTCGAATTGGCCATTCCCGATGCGGATTTCCCACCACCTCCCCCCGACGCGGGCCCCGATTCCTCCGCTGGCCGCGCCGTATGCCCAACCGATCCCAACCACGTCTGGAAGGCGGAAAATACCCCTCGTTGCAATGCCGACGACACCTATTGCCTCATCCATCCCATACTTCAAGGGCGGTCGCTTATGGCCATGGGTGGAACCTGCTACAAGCAGCACTACACGGTGGGCAACGAACAGAGCATCATTATCACCGACGGCAAAGAGTTCTACCCTTTGCCGAGGGATTTCAAGGAAGACGGTATTGATTACCAAGCGATCTGGGGCTACGACGGAGCCAACACGTTCGTCGTAGGCAATATGGGAACCGTGTTGAAGCTTGCGGGTACGCATAAGCAGTTTCTAACAGAGCCCAATAAATTCACTTATAAATCGGAGGGGAAGGAAGAAAAGGACCAAAGCCTCGACCTCACCGGTGTTTGGGGCAATGACGATCGCCTGTTCATAACCGGTACCTCTACTGTTAACGAAGACGAAGCCCTGCTATGCATCACGGCGATGCTTCCGCTGTTGGAAGATAAGCCTGCTGAGGGGTACGAATGTAGTAGGCTTAAGGCCCCCGCACGCGCCATCAGCGGCCATGCAAATCGCCTGGCAATCGTTGGCGACGGATTCATCACTGTAGTAAAGGATGCCAAGGGCGAATTGAATGACAGCACGCTCGCGATAAGAGTTGACGTTCCCTACCTCGGTTATAATTCCGTTGTCTTTGCTGACGAACGTTGGGCTTTTGCCATAGGCACGGGTACCGATTTAATCCGTATCGATACCGACGCGGATGCCGGCTATGAGATCGTCAAGCTCTTTAGCGACCCAACTTCAACCGATACATCCGAACTTGATGCCTTCACCGCCAATAGTATTGACTGGCGGAGCATCGAGAAGAACGACGCGTACCTTTTCCTCGCCGGTGTGGCCACCAAGGACAAAAATGGCTATTCCCTCATGATTCAAATTCCACTCGACGAAGCCCTTAGCGCCAATGAGGTCTCACCCAAAGTTATCTGGAACGATGCCGATGGTAGCCCTGTCCTCGACCTTCACTTCCAAAAGGTTACGAGTAGCACAGACGGCGACCCTAACGCTCCCCACGATCTGCTCTACGCCGTTGGCGCCGGCGGCCTGATTCTCAGAAACGATAGTAAGGGTCCGGGCGTCGATATCGCCAAATGGACCCGTCAAGGCGGTCTCAGCAGCAGACATGCGCATTCAACCGTGGTTGACCTCTGGCACGACACGCAAAAACTAACGGCAATCACTCAGAGCGGAACGCTCTTTTCAGTGAAAGACCTCGGTAATACGAATCCATATTTGCAGCATATCGGTTCGGCCCCAGTCGATGATGTCTATTGCCTCGTAGGCGTTGAACCGCCTCCTCCTCAACAATTCAACTACGTCTTCGGCACAAACGCCGGCCTCCTTTACTGCAAGGAAGAGGCCGGTGACTGCAACGAGCCAACGACGTACTACGAAAAGGTCACCGTATTCGACCTCTATAGTGATGGCGGGCCCCCAGTTCTCGCCACGGGTGCCGAGGGCTATTACAAGAAAGTCGACTCAGTACCCCCCGAAGCGAATGAATCGAAACAGTTTGTGCAGATTTCCGCCAAGCACGAATACAAGGGCGTGTGGCCCTATGAAAAAGAACGCTTTTTTCTGGTGGGTAAAAAGACGCTCGCAACAGTTTCCACAGCCATGAATCAAGGCCTTGTAACATTAATGGAGGCCAACGGAGCGCATGTGAGCCAGATGACCTTGGCGACCTCCGATGAGCAGCCTTTGGAGGCACTTGTCTCGATCTGGGGCAGTGACGACCACCCACCCAAAATCTATGCACTTGGCGAAAGTTTTAGCCTCTACGAAATCACGGTGGACACGGTCACCGATCCTTCTTCGCCTGCGATTCATATCGAACTACGCGTGAGCAGTCCGTCTCCAGACCCTCGAGACGGGGCCTCACTCGTCGGAAGAAAGCTCGGTGCCAATGCAAACGGCTTGGACGAAGGTGCCATCGAACTCTGGGCGGTAGATGGAGAAAACGATATCATCTATAGCTTCAACACCACCGATCAAACAGGGGCTTGGCAACAACAAACGTTGGCCGACAAGGATTCACCCGTGCAGATCAAAGCAGTTGCCGTCGTTGGTGACTTTACCTACGTTGCCGGCACCAATGGTCGGATCTACCGCAAACGCACACTACCTTAGCCTCCCGGCATGACAGACTGACGACCTCTTGACTCCCTTACACTACGCGCTTCTCGCCTTCGTCACCCTTATCTTCGGCGGGAGCGCCCCGATCATTCGCTTTGCCGTCGCCCCAGCCATGGCCATCGTCGTCTGGAGAGCCGCACTCGCTTGGCCCATACTCGCGGTAATCGCGCTCATTCGACGAGAAAAATGGCCCGGCTTTCGAGCCGCCGCTGCCGGGGCCGCCTTAGCCCTACACTGGAGTTTGTGGATCGTCGCGGTTCAAAAGACAACGATCGGCAGCGCTTCGTTATTGGTATGCACCGGGGCTCTGTGGGCCGCCATCCTGTCGCAGCCACTCCTCAAAGAAAAGATCAGCCGCCGACAATGGTTCGGACTACTCATCGCTTTGGTCGGTGTCGCTGCCGTCCTCACCGCAAAGGGCGGCGGTGCGAATCATTCCTTCATCGGAGACCTATACGCCCTCGGCGGCGCCTTTGCCTGGGTCGCCTACGCCTTTATCGGTCGCAAGGCTCGGCAGAACGCAGGATTTTGGAGTTATACCGCCGCGCTTTATGCCACGACAAATATCGTGACACTGATCTGCGCCCTCGGCCTCCAGATACCCCTCTCTGGCTATTCAACCCAATCATGGTGGGCGATCATCACCATCGCAATTCTCCCAACCCTACTCGGCCACGGCACAGTTAACTATCTACTGCGTTTCATCGGACCCGCGAAGCTAAGCCTCTCGCAGCTTATGGTTCCCGTACTCGCCGCAATTTTAGCGATGCTCCTTTTCAACGAAATACCCAGCGTCCAGGCCGTCGCCGGCGGCGCGCTCACGCTGGTAGGCGTGGCCGTAGGCATTTGGCCAACGAGAAACTAAGTCCGGCTCGTCACGACGTTCGACGTTTCACATCAAAACGTCAAACGTCCAAACGTCTATCCGTTCAACACAAGTAAATGGGGAAAATTAGAGCATCTCGGTCGCTCAAGCACCCTGATTGCACGATGACATGCTCAGGGCCTAGAGCGAAGATGAGTGCCGTGTCGGCGTGGATGAAAAAGGGTCCCAGGGCACTCTCAAGAATCTCGCCTAATAGCGGCCGACGACCCTAAAGAAAGCGCCCGATGCGTCACGGTCTTGGTCGACGAATTCATTGTCGCTGAAGCTAGAGAAGTTATAGCCCGCTCCCAATCGAACGTAGTCATGAACCCAATAGCCCAACTCGACCAGAGCACCATGGCGGATTTGGTCGCCTTCATTCTCCATGAAGAGCCGCATAAATCGATATTCGGCGCCGGCATCCAACCGCTTGGTGATATGCAGGTTCAGTCGATTAATCCACAGGATCGTGTGCATCGTTGTGGATAGTGTTTCATTCGCAAGCAAGTCCATATCTTCGACCACGCGCTTGTAGGCCGCTTTCTCAACAAGCTGCAGTCTCCAAGGCAGATCGATAACAGCAACGATCGATGCCACATCATACGTTCGCCTACGACTCAAGCCTTCGGTCAGGCTAATCGGGCGCATTTCGAGAAGATGAGTATATTTGACGATGATGTTTAGCCAATCCCATTCCACTGGCCGCAGCGCAGCGCCGAAACCAATTTCCATGGCCTCCGCCTCAATGCGGTTATCCGTATTATTGAAGGTACGATAGTAGTTGAACCGTCCCATCAACGTGACATCTTTGCTCACCGCCCATGACGCCGCAGTTCGTGTGGATATTTGCCACCGTTCCCCTGGGGTCAGCAACATCTGCGTGCCAGCCGTTGCCACACGTTCACCGTAGTATTGGTTACCATATCCCTGGCGAACATCCTGATTCGCACCGACCTGCTGCGCTCCCGACGTTGGCGACTTCTTGCTGACCTCCGAGAGCCCGGTATAACT
>Ga0257122_1000572_pt1 | contig 31471 bp, 20 predicted proteins | sample SI106_120metaG_FD_190146 | JGI IMG/M metagenome (GOLD analysis project Ga0257122, IMG submission 190146) | Marine microbial communities from Saanich Inlet, British Columbia, Canada - SI106_120 | ecosystem: Environmental > Aquatic > Marine > Inlet | place: Canada: British Columbia | collected... | reverse complement strand
CACTGGTGGCATCCGGCACGGAGGTTGACGAGGCTAAGCGCATCACCCAACTGCCAAACTTCTGCAAGGCGATCTTGGTAGACGAAAAATGTTCGACCGTTGCGACTTGGCGATCGCCAACCACCACGTCCGATTCGCCGTTGAGAATAGGCGCAACCAGAAGCGGGATATCAGCTCCACAATATTGGTTGTCGGCATCCGTATTGACGATGATATCCGCACCGAGTTTCAGGCAGGCATCCAACCCCGCCACGAAGGCGCGAGCGAGGCCGCGGTTTTGCGGAAAGCGTACGATATGGTGCACCCCAAGCGAGCGCGCGACTTCGGCGGTGTCGTCTCGGCTTCCGTCATCGATGATCAAGTACTCGACCACATCAACGCCGGCGACTTCTCGCGGCAAGTCGGCGATCGTTTCTGGCAGCGTCTCCGACTCATTGAGACAGGGTATTTGGATGATCAGCTTCACGGTATGGCCCAATATCCTCATCTCAAGCGGAATGATGCTCACCCCGAGCTCGGCCGCTACCCGAGCAGCGCGTTGCTCACAACGCATAGTTGATCAGGGCTTCGAGGGTGTCAAACCTTTCACCCCGACAGAACCCCTCAGGATTGTTTCGTTTTGCAATGGTTTGCCCGAAGGCGCATAGTCCCCTACCGAGTCCCTTCTTCTCCCATGTTGGACCGCAGAGCCCGTGCAACCACCGAAACCCGGTCGTCGACTCCCAACAGCCGGCGGTGCGCCATGAAAAGCTGTCGCTCGGCCAGCAAATCCACGGCCACCGACCTCAGTCGTTCGTCGGTTTCACCGACAACTTCCGGAAGGAAGACCAGCAACTCCGTCGAAACACAGCTTGTGATGGCCAAGTCCAGGGCATCGACCCGCAAAGGGGTGTGGCGACGTAGGTTGAGTGGCCAGCCATCGCTCCACCTCGCGCCGTCACCTTCAGTATCGCTGTCAGTCGGGTCGTGGCTTGGGGCCACGAACGCATATTGCAGACAGGCTGCCAGGCTCACCGGCGACTGCCCTACCAGCGGATGATTGGGGTTGGCAAAAACGCGATAGCGGCAGGGCCCGAAAGATTCAACGGAAAGTGGCTCAGCGACGGGGAAATCCTCAAAGAGTGCGATGTCGATCTCCCCAGCCAAGAGCCCCTCACATGCCCGTCGGGGCGCCCAGGAAACCAACTCGACCTCCAATTGGGGATAGGTTTTGAGCAGCTCGAAGCTCGTGTTTAAAACGCCCGTTGCGAGATGGGGATTACTCACGCAGATCTTGATCGCCCCGCGATACGTCGCGTCGGACAGCGCCTGAAGTCCGTCGTCCACCCGCCGCATCGCGTCGCGGACGTGTTCGAGAAAAAGCCGCCCCGCGTCGTTGAGTAAAATCCGTTTGGGCAGTCGGTCGAAAAGCTCGATACCTAGGTCATTTTCAAGCAAGCGAATCATCCGCGAGAGCCCTGGCGCGCTGGAGCCCAACGATCGCGCGGCCGTCGGCAAATGCTCGCTTTCCGCAACCGCTCGGAAGGCGGGAAGCCAGTTCCAAAACTGAGCGATACGACGTGCCCGATCCATTTCTATTAGCCCTTCCCCTCCGGTGTCAAAGCCCGGACTCACATCCCGATTCAACGGTCATTCCAATAATTAAAACGATGCGATGACATCACTTACAGATACAAAACGAAAAGACCCGCCGTATCCCCTGTACATACCCCGTTTAGGATCCACTTATTCGGGGCCCCGGTCGCTTGGATTCAAAGGAGCAATGAAATGAATAACACGAATAAAATTACAAGCTTGGTAGCATCCCTAAGTGTCGCAATAGTGTTGGGCTGCGGTGCGGCAGGTGACGGCACGCCGGCACCAGATGAGAGCCCCAATATGTCCAAGTCAACGCTGACCCTTTCATTCGTCGGCCTTGAGGAATTGGGGTCCGACTATGTCTACGAGGGTTGGCTGATCACTGCGGATGGGCCCGTGACCGCCGGTCGTTTCGAAAGCCCCGCGGGATATACAACCGAAGTGGATACTGAAACCGCCGCCAGCGCCACAACCTATGTGCTGACCATCGAACCGAAGGAAGACGACGCCCCAGCGCCCTCATCGACCCACGTGGTCGCGGGAGACATCAACGGAGGCGCTGCCAGTCTGAGCACGGAACATCAAGCCGCACTCGCAACGAACTTCGACCAGGCGGTGGGGTCGTTCATTTTGGAAACACCCAGCAGTACGGATAGCGACGACTATGCGCAAGGTGTGTGGTTTCTCGACCCAACGATGGGGCCATCGTCTTCATTGAAACTTCCGACGCTGCCCGCCGGTTGGGTATATGAAGGCTGGGTCGTTGTCGACGGCAAGCCTGCATCCACGGGACGTTTCACGATGTCCGACGAAGCGGACCTCGATGGTGCAGGCCCCACTGCGGGCCCCAAGGGTGCCCCTCCTTTCGCGGGCCAAGACTATATCGACCCGGCCCTGAATCTCATCCAAGGCAAGGTTGTAGTTACGGTTGAACCCGAGCCAGACAATAGCGCTGCACCGTTTGCATTGAAGCCACTGATTGGAGACGTCATGGACCTCGGTGCGGGTACCCTTCAGCCACTGACCAACCAAGCGCTATCCATCGCCATTACGGGCACCCTTAGCCTGCAGTAGCATTCCGCGTTTTGGCCTAGGCAAAGCGATAGACCTATCGCACACTCGCCTGCCTATGAGCTTGAATCTCAAATGGTACGACATAGACCGCCTGGATAATCGCAATTCCGATGCCGTCGCTTGGGTGGCCAACACCTTGGGGCCTCTTCTGCGCCGATATTTTCGCGCCGAGGTTCGTGGGTCGGAGCGGGTCCCTCCCGGAGGCGCGCTTTACGTAGGCAACCATAATTCGGGTTCGCTAACGCCGGATAGTTTCATCTTTCTTGAAGCGCTTTATCGGGCACACGGCATTTCTGCCATGCCACACGGCCTCGGCCATGAATTCGCGATCAGCCTTCCGGTTCTACATCAGATCGTCGTCCCGTTGGGTGCCGTACGCGCCAGCCACGACAATGGCGAAAAACTCCTTCAGCGAGGCGAAAAGGTCCTGGTTTATCCGGGTGGCGATGAGGATGCACTTCGTCCCTACCGTCGCCGCAACGAAGTCGTTTTTGGTGGCCGTCAGGGCTATATTCGACTCGCCCTCCGTACGGGCGTGCCGATCATTCCCGTTGTCGCCGCTGGAGCCCATGCAACATTCTATGTCATCGACGATCTCAGATGGCTGGCGAAACTCATAGGTGCCAATCGCTGGGGCCGCTTCAAAGTCTGGCCGCTAACCCTCAGCATTCCTTGGGGCCTCACCCTCGGCCCCCTCTTGCCGCATATCCCTTGGCCGACAAAGATCTTGATCGAGATCTTGGAACCATTTCACTTCGAGCGGACAGGACCCGAAGCCGCCGCTGATGAAGCGTGGGTCAGCGAATGCTCCCGCCGCGTGGAATCCACCATGCAAAGCACACTTTACCGATTGGCTGCTGAAATAGAAAAGCGCTAAGGCCGATCAACTCAATAAAACCTCTACCCTACGACCGTAGAATAAAGCCCTTTTAACTATTTGCTTCGACCCGCCAGGACAGCGGATAATAGATCCACCGATGTCGAAGTATATTCACGAGCATGTGTTCGATTTGCAGAAGATGGGCTGGAAGGCCTATCGCGACGAGAACCGTTCGCCCGTATTGATCGGTATCGGGCTGGTGGGGGAATTGCGCGACGTCACACCGGGGAGGCCACGAGAGGCCACACTACGCTCCAAGGCCAAACAAGATGAAACGGCCGTCGAAACCGAAAGTTTGGCCGGTAGAGTGTGGCCGATCAAACGCGGTGGTGGCCAGCGGGGCGATGCTTCGATCCGCGTTGGCCGAACGACGGAAAGCGACGTGGTCATCCCGGAGTATTCTTTGTCGCGGGTGCATTGCGCTTTCAAATACGTTCTCAATGGACTCACGGTCTTCGACTGTGGCTCCACGAACGGTACACAGGTGAACGGCCAGTTGCTTGAGGCGCAAAAGCCAGCGCGTATTAAGAGTGGGGTCGAGCTGATCCTAGGCCGGTTCAAATTCGAATTTCTCAGCAACGAGATATTTTTGAATCGGATCCGCGAATTGGTGGGGCCGTCGAGGAAAGTGTAGCGCTACTTTAGCAAACGCGCCTTTTTGATCAGCACGGTTTCTTGCGGAACGTCCTTGGGAAAGGGTCCACCACGTCCCGTGCGGACTTTGCCCATTTTCATGACAATGTCTAAACCCTTCACCACTTTGCCGAAGACACAATAGCCCCAACCACGCATGGATTTTTCCTTGTGGTTAAGAAACGTGTTGTCGTTGACGTTGATGAAGAATTGATTCGAACCGCTGTGAGGGTTGGGCGTGCGCGCCATGGCGATGGTGCCCTTCAGGTTCTTGAGGCCGTTGTCCGCTTCGTTCTTGATCGGATCGCGTCCCGCCTTCTTCTTATAGTCGGCTGTGAAACCACCGCCCTGAACCATGAAGTTGTCGATGATGCGATGAAAGATCGTACCGTCGTAATGCTTGTCTTTGACGTACTGAAGGAAGTTCTTGACCGTACCCGGCGCTTTCTTTGCATTGAGTTCGAGGACGATTTTGCCCATGGATGTATCGAGCTCAACGCGCGGCGCACCGCTGCGTGCTTGGGCGAAATCGCCCGACAGAATCAAAACCAAAGCTGAAATACTAATTAATGCGAAACTGCGCACGATACTGTCTCCTTTGATAAGCTTCATTTACTAGCGAATGATTACGACGTTTGGACCACGAGCCCCTCCATGGGATGCGGCCAACCGGCCACGCGGGTCTCGCGCCTGAATATAATAATGAATGTAACGCCCTGAAAGTGCCTTCTTGGGGATTTCGCCCCGAAATAGGCCTCCGACGCGTTTGAGTTCGACCTCTTGATAGTCGACCTTTCCCGCAGATCGGAAAAAGAGAAACATCTTGCTTACCCGAATATCGGCGCCTGCCTGCGCCTTGATCGGAATCGGATAGCCGGGCCGTGCTTGATCCACCGAGTCATGGACGAGCCCGCGCAGCTTCTTATTCACCTTGATCGCAACTTCAGATGAAATTTGTTTGGGCTTAGGTAGTTCCACTACCGCTGGCTTGCCAACCGCTTTGAGGACTTGGGTCGCCTGACCGAAAACCTGCTGAATTTGCGGCGTCAACAGCGCCTTGGATGGTGTGGCCGTTGGATCGAGTCGAAGGCCTTTCACAAACGCGTGCACCCCACGATAAAGATCGTTGCTACCTGCAACGGCAGCCACACCGAGAAACATATAGATCTGAGCGGTCTTTTTGTCCTGGCCTAGCCCTGCATCTTCGACGAGCCGAAGGGCCTGATTCAACTTTCTTCGGCCTTTGCGAAAACTGTAGGCTTCAAATGCCGCTACGGCTTCTCCGGAAAGGGTATCGACTTGAGTCCAAGTGGCACTGCCGGACTCTTCAGCCCAGGCGAGCGGGCTGAGACAGAATGCTGCCAGCGACACGCAAACGACGGTAAAGCGGCTCAAATTCATCACCAACTCCTAGATCACAAAAGACGCCGGGTTTTAACCAGGATCCGAGCCCGACGCAATCTTCTATTCCATTCCCATCAATGCCGGGGCGCAGGGGGGCGGATTATTTGGATGGGTGTTTTCGTACGATGGCGACCCAGCCCACCGGCGCGACCAAAGCGGCGAAACCTAAGGTGATCATCGAAAAGGCAATACCGCTCGCCGCGGCGAGTTGCGTGGAAACACCGACCAGGGAAAAACCCAAGGCCCAAGTTGCTTCGAGCGCCCCGAAATTACCCACAGCACTGACGGGTAGCATGCTGCCCACGATGCTTCCGGTGCCCCCGAGAACTAGACGCGACACGCTCAACCAGGGGCCACAAGCGGCCAATATGAGCCAAATCATAGCGAAATTTAGAATCCACCCCACGACCGTATAGACGATGGCAAGCAGGGTCACACGCAGGGGCAGCCGGGAAAATTCCTCGATCGCCTCGCTCAATTTATCGAAGGTTCGCGCCACGCTGGGGCGTCGATTGAGCTTCAACACCGCCAGCATTCGGCCGAGCGTCCAGATCCCCAAGCGGAGGGAGTGTTTGTAGAATATCAGCGCGATGATTCCCACCAGGGCTAACGCGCCGGCCACGATTAGGCCGAGTTCAGGATCGCCCAAATAGCTTCCTCGGTTGAACGCCAAGGTTGTGCCGAAGAAAAGCAGAACGACCGTCGCATCCAAAAGCCGAACCAGAACCACCCCCAACAGGCCTTCGGTCATCCCGGTAGCCCCGGCTCGCTTGACCAGATAGGCGTAGACAAATTCGCCCGTTCGCATAGGCATCAGTCGCAACATGAAATTATGCACCGCAACGATGCTGAGCATGGTGCCAAAGCTCGCCTTAGGTACCAAGAGGGCAAAACGAGCGCTGCGCACCCCGTACATGCCCATATAGACCCCAAACGCCCACAGGCAGAGTTTCGGGTCTAACTGCAAGAGCATCTTTTTGAGCTGTGCTCCGTCTATCGAACGGAAGATCAAATAGAGCAGCGCTGCCATCGTCAACGACCCCAGGAGCAACCGAATATACGGACGTCCACTCTTGGGAGTGCTCGCCTGCTTATTATTCAGGTCGGATTGTTCGGGCGTGCTATGGGAGCTCATATGATCTCAATTTAATAGGAGCTGTTTTCTCGTCCGGCTTAGACCACTGAACGACAGCTTTGACAATGATCTCGGCCCTGTCTATCCTGAGACCGTGAAATCAACCATCAATATTCGACTGATATTTCATCTCATCTTATCCCTCACCATGCTCCTGGTGCTTGTAGATTGCAAAAAGGGTGATTCTCCCGCCTGCAAGAGCTACGTCGACGCCGTTTGCCAGCTATGCGGCAAGGAAGGCAGCACGTGTACCGGCATGACGGCGAAATACACGCAATGTGTGGCGAAAAAGGAATGCAAATCGGAGATCTGCCGGCAAAGCCTCAAAGGCCTGCTGCTCAATACGGCCCAAGATAACCGAAAGCTCCTCTGCGCCCCACGTTGACAAGGTTGGCTGCCGTCTGGTAAGCCCGCTAAAATGCTGAAGAAGTTTCAAGTATGGACAAGCGAATAAATAGCGACCCCCGCGCCTGGTGGCTCCGAGCCCTGCTCATCATCGGCCCCCTAGGACTCGGCGCGCTGCTCCTACTCGCCACGCGAAAAGAAGCGATCCACTGGCTCGGCGTCGCTTTTTGCGGACTCGGCATCTATAGCCTGATCCCCGAATGGATTAGCTGGCACGCTTCACTCATCGGCGAATACCGAATTCGACGCTTCACCTTTCAATGGACCACCGGCAGTAGTGCCGTCCTGGCCCTCTGCATCGTCGCCGCAGCACTCCTCTGGCCTTCGCTCTTGGGAATGATGCCCCAATCCCAAGACCACCCCATGCATCTGACCCGGCTGTGGCATTTCATCAACAACAACCTCTTTCATTTTCAGCTCAGCGGCTGGACCGACCTTTGGTTCGCCGGCTGGCCCTCGGGCGAGGATTATCCTCCCGGCGCCGATATGTGGAGCGCCACCCTCTATCTCGTGACTTTCGGACTCCTGGGTTGGGAGGCCACCTACGGCCTCGCCTTCACCGCCATGTATGCGGTGGTCGCCACGGGTATCTACACCCTCGGAAAAACCTATTTTGGACGCCTCACCGGATTTGCGGCTGGCCTCTTTTTTCTATTGGACCGCGGGCACTATAGAGAGGGGGGCTGGAATTATACGGTCTATTGGGGCGTCTGGCCTCAAGTCTTATGCACGGGCTTTACCTGTTTCGCATTCGCCGCACTCGACAACGTGATCAAGAAGGGTCGCCCGCGAGACTTTGCCCTTTGCGCCACGCTCACCGGCTTCGCGATCATCAGCCACCCCATAAGCGTGGTCTATTTCGGCATCGGCCTGCCCACCTACCTCTTGGCACGCGGACTCGGCACGGATGAAAAAGCCAACCCCATGGTTGCTAGAACGCTAACCGCCTTTGCCATGGGTGGCGCCCTGGCGGCTTTTTGGCTCTTGCCCTACATCACCAAGAGTATGTGGTTCGCGCGCTACGGTGAGCTGTGGAAATCACTGCCCAGCATCGCCAGCGGACTCTGGCAGGGCAATGTCTTCAATAACGTCGCCCCCCCCATTCTTTGGCTGGCCATGATGGGCGCCGTACTCGCTGCCTGGCGTCGAAAGTTCGCGGGTATCTTTCTCGTTGGCTTCGGTGGCCTTGTACTCTTCCTCTCCTCTTCATCCGCCTTTCGTGATTTGGATTTGATGAACCTGTCGTCCTCCTTCGGCAACGTGCAATACCAGCGACTTTCTATCTTGGTGAAGGTTTGCTTCTTTCTCTTGGCCGGTTTTGCCCTGCAAATAAGCTTTGCTCAGATCAAATCCCGGCCCTTTCGCTGGCGCGGCTATTTTCTCGCTGCACTGCTGATCCTCGTCTGTTCCCCCTTCGTCAAACCCCTAGCGACGGAATGGGGCAAGACCTACGGTGCTGAAATAGGCCGTCCAAAGACACGCAAGCAGGTCCCGCACTGGAAGGAATATCAAGAATTCCTCCGCTGGTCGGCGGAACTGAAGCGCAAAGAAAAGGGTTTCTACCGCATCGCGTACGTCCGTCCCTACAACGACCATTTTTTCGGAGCCGCACCGGTCTACAACCAAACGCCGTCGTACAAAGTCGGCTATACCCCGGCCGCAACGTTCGTACACAAACCGGATACGAACGATCCCGAGCTCTATCGACTACTTTCGGTCAAATACGTTGTAACGGTCGGCAGCCAACACGGCAGCCACCTCGAACATCTTAAACGCTTCGGCGCAATCAACGTCTACCGGCACAAAGCCTACAGCCCTCAACGCTATACGTTAAAGGGGCCCGGAACCGTCGAGGTTAAGCAATTCGATAGCGAGGAAATCAAACTCAAGCTGAGCGGCACCACGGAAAAGAGCAAATTGGTCCTGCATGTGGCCAACTACGCGAATTGGAAAGCCTACGGCAACGATGGGAAATCGATTCCCATTGAAACCGTTGCGCTCGCTGAGCATGAGCACTTCATCGGTTTGAAGGCCACCCAGAATCAGAATCTCAATGGCGAAATCGAAATCCGCTACACCTGGCCGGCGATCAATATGTTGGGAGCTGGACTTAGCTGGTTTGTCATCGCTATTTTGATGTTGATGCTCGTCGGAAAGTATCGGCCGCAGGCTACCAAGAAGCTCAACGCGAAGTTTACCCCTTGGTGGAACCGCGTACAACGGCACGGCATTGCGCTGGGTGTTTTGGCAGTCATCCTAGGTGGCGCGCTTCTCGCCTTCAAATCGTCCGGAAAAGCCGCACTACCCAAAACGTTTTCCGCAGCCCTCGGACAAGCGAAGGTTGAAGTCCTCACCGGCGACCGAAGCCAACCTTGCCGGAGAGAGGGCCCCAGAAAACACCAATGTTCCAACAAGAGCTGGAATTATGTAGGCCCCGTACATCATCCCATTGCCAACCAGCTTCGCCGTTGTATCTGGGCACACCCCATCGATGGCAAGAAGCTTCGCGTCAATTTCCCCAACGTCAAATTGGGACGCGTACTCAGTGGCCATCATGGCATTATCGACAGCGCCGTACGTAGCTTTCCCAGCGGCCGCCCTGTCGACTTGGCCGTGGCCATAGACGGACAACAGGTGGGACAATTCAAATGCTCCAACAAGAAGGGCTGGAAAGCCTGGGAAATCGACACGTCCAGCCGAGCGGGAAAGAAAGCAACGGTTACGTTTACCATTAGCACCACCCGCGCCGCAGGAAGACATTACTGCTTCGAAGGGGAAATGCGTTAGACTCGCAGCGGAAACGATGAACCTTCACCGCAGCGTCCCCTGGATTGTTCTTTGCCTTGCCGCCGCCGGATTATCGGTGCATGCGATGCAATACAATTTCATCAGCGATGATGCCTATATCTCATTTCGTTACAGCTATAACTTTGCGTTTCATAACGACCTAAGCTTCAACCTCGGCCAAAAGGTCGAAGGGTATACCAATTTCCTTTGGACCCTACTTCTGGGCCTCTTGATGAAGCTACAAATCCGGCCAGAGGTATCGGCGCAGGTACTCGGCTGCCTTTTCGGCACGATGACGCTCTTTTGCCTCTACGCCATCACGCGAATCTACCGTGGGGGAAAACGTTCAGGTTGGGACCTTCTCGCGGTCATCCTCCTGCCCGCAACCGCAAGTTTCGCGCTTTGGTGTTCGGGCGGGTTAGAAACCCAAATGTTCACTGCCCTGGCCACCCTCGGCGTAACGCTTTATTTGGCTGAACACGCTGGACGCGTTCGTTGGCGCCTATCGGGTTTTGTTTTTGCCCTGGCCGCAATGACCCGCCCTGAAGGATTATTGCTCTTCGGACTCAGCGGACTACATCGTGTTGCGGCCAACCTGATCGGCGAGCATCGAATTCTACCGAAGAAATCAGAAATCGCCTGGGCCTTGGGATTCCTGCTCCCCTTCGGCCTCTTTTTCTGGTGGCGGTTTAGCTACTACGGCTATCCCTTTCCCAACACCTACTACGTCAAGGCTGGGGGCGATGCCTGGGCCGTAGCTAAGAAATGGGGGTTTATCTACCTCTGGGACTTCATCAACCTGAACAAACTCTACATCGCTGCACCGTTCGCCTTAGTCTTTTGGCCTCGGGTAAAAAACGCCGATACCAATACCGCCGAGACCGAAGCGGCGGGAATGCGTCCCGCGTTTGTGTGGAGTTACGTCGGCCTTATCGTACTCACGTATACCGCCTATATCGTACGCGTTGGCGGAGACTTCATGGCGATGGGTCGATTCTTCGTGCCGCTCATTCCGTTGATCTATTTCTTCATTCAAGAATGTATCCGCGAAGGCGTGGAACGTTTTCCACGGCGGCCCTTTTCAGATACGTGGCGGCCCTGGCGTATGGCTGCCACGGCCATACTACTTTTGACCTTATCGATCATTAATAGCGTGGGCTTGTATAATACGAACCAGAAACTAAGCTATTATCGTTGGGGCCTAGATACGATCGGCTATTTGAAAAAATTTGCCGACGACCGTATCAAGGTGGGTAATTGGCTCCGCAAAAACCTACCCAAGGATACCTATCTAGCCGTGGGCGGCGCCGGTGCGATCGTCTATTCATCACGCTTTAAGGCCCTAGATACGTTTGGCCTCAATGATGCTTGGATCGCGCATAAAACCCCACGTCGAGGTGATCGACCGGGACACGGTAAGTCTGCACCGGACCACTATATCTTCAACAAGGAAAAGCCCGACCTTTGTTGCCATCGCGCCAAACACCAGAATCATATCTTCCGCCCCTCGCCCAACGAGATTCGGCGCTGGCGGGCAAAAGGCTACGCGTGGGTCTGCATCGATCCCCCGGGGCTTAAGCCACGCTACTATTGCTGTCTCAAACGTATCGACAAAGTACTCGGGCCCTTCCCCGCCGAGGTTGGTTCGTGAGCAATCCGCCAACATCCGCGGATCGCGCGCATTGGGTCGGCCTCATTGGCCCCGGTCTCGCCGCAGCTGCTGGCGCTGCCCAATTTGCATTATTGCTCTACATCTTCTTCAGTCGTCTCACGTATCCGGGAGACCTTGAATGGATGGAGGGCGGCATGCTGGGCCACGCGCTTCGCATCGCGCAAGGCTTGACCCTCTACGGAGAACCCTCGGCCGAGTTTATTTCGTATCTATATACACCTCTGTACCCAGCGGTCCTCGCTGCCCTAGGCAAGCTATTTGGCCTTGGCTATGGCTTGGCTCGCACGGTTTCCGTCATTTCATTTCTAGGCGCCACCTTCATCTTATGCTTGGCGGTCTATCGTCAAAGCGGTAAACGTCTACAAGGAGTGCTGTGGGCGATCGCTGCCGCGGGAATTATCGCGTCGAGCTTTCCCCATACGGGTGGCTGGCACGACCTCGCCCGCAACGATTCGCTCTATTTGCTGCTCATCTGTGGCGGGCTCTATCTACTCATCTATCACCACCAACGCTACCCGGGCCTTGTCGCCTCGGGGATCTTGATGGGTTTGGCATTCCTCACAAAACAGACGGCTAGCCTTTTCATCATCGCGGCTGGCACCACACTCCTCATAACGCGTTGGCGACGCCTATTTCTCTACGTGCCATTGGTGGGAATCATCGCGGGTGGCACAACCCTCGTCATGGCTTGGCTTACCGACGGTTGGTCATGGCGCTATACGTTTGAAATGCACCAGGGCCACGATTTTTATTGGGACAGAATCTGGCCGGTCAGCGAAAAATGGCTTTTCGAACATTCCCCGGTCGTGATTTCCCTATTCGGCTTATGGCTACTCATCGCAACAGCGTTGTGGATTCGCGCCCGCATTCGCAAAACAGAAAGCGGGCACCGCGGAGGCCGGGAAAATATCTTCTGGGCTGCCATCGCGCTGGTGGGCATCGCGATTTCCGCTGTCGGATACGCCACCCAATGGGCCGAGATGAATGCCTTTACTCCGGGCTTGATCTTCCCGGGCGTCTTCGCCTGCGTCGCCGCGGCTGATTTGGTCAGAAGGGTCTACCATCGCCGCTGGACGAGCGCGCTATTGAGCATTGCATTAGGCGGTGCTATTGCCGCTCAGCTTCTGCTCCAACTCTACTCGCCGAAACCACATCTCCCGGAACCTCGAGATTGGAAGAGCGTACCGCGTCTCGTTTCCATCATTCAGCAAATAGAGGGACCGGTACTGATCCCATACCATCCGTTCTACAACCATTTGGCTGGCAAGAAGACCCATTACCACCAGATGGGCATCAACGATGTCACCCGCGCCGGCTACCCATTTCCGAAGGATCTCCGGGAGCGTATTGAGAAGGGATACTACGCGGCGATCATTACCGACCGTCCCCCCGAGCGCTACTACAGCGCCTTTTTCAAAACCTATAAATTTTCCCGCTATCTCAGCAAGGCGTCTCCACGCGTTGTAAGCGGATACCGAGTGCGACCGCGCTACGTCATGGTCCCTAAGACGAAAGACCCCGCCTTGCCCAAGGGGCGTCGGATATTCGATTTTGAAGACGAAACCTATAAGGGTTGGGAAAAGCGCGGCGCGGCATTTGGTCGACGACCTGCAGGTGGTTCGGCGAACAACCAGAAGCTGAACGGTCCCTACGCGGGAAAATGCCTGGTGAGTTCAGCTACCCGCGGCGACCGACAAACAGGCTCGCTTCTAAGCCCTGAGCTCATTCTCGACCATCCTCGAATTGCCTACCGCATCGGCGGTGGCAGCAATCGAAGCCAAACCTATATGCGCCTCATGGTCGACGGAAAAGAGGTCCACCGTGATGCCGGCAAGAACAGCCATATCATGAAGCGCAAGGAAGTAAATCTCGGTAAATTCATGGGAAAGAAGATCCGAGTGGAATTGGTGGACCGTGCGACGGGCTCATGGGGCCATATCCTCTTCGACGATTTTCAGTTCTTGCCCGCGAAATAGAAAACCGCCTCGCCAACAGTCCCCTAACGACCCGAGTCAATTCAACCATCTTGCCCATTTCCCAGATGGACGTTCGGGTATTGCGCCCACGACCTGCAAAGGGTTACCCTCCCTAGGCGGGAGAGTCGATGAAACCGAAGATCATAATCGTCGGCGCCAGCAGCACCGGGGCCCAACTGGTAAAACGCTTGGTCAACGAGTGGGAAATCACCGTCATCGATTCCAACTCTGAAGCCCTAGCATCGACCGATTTCGAGGCCGTTACCCTGCGCGTTGTAGGCGATGCGACGTCCGCTCTTATCTTACGCGAGGCCGAGGCGCAGTTTTCCCGCGCGATGGTTGCCTGTACCGATTCCGACGAGGTCAACCTTGAGGCGTTGCGCGTGGGCGCGCGCGACTATGATATCGATGAGCGGTTCGCGGTCATGCGCGATACGAGCTTTCAGGATGCCTATGCCGACAACGGCGTAGAGCTCGTCAACCGTACCCATGCTTGCGCGGCTCTGCTGGCCTCCCTCATTCGCGGCGGACGCCGAGTAGCCACCAATATTGGACTCGGACAGGGCGAGATCATGGAAGTGGAGGTTCTACCCAATTCCTCCGTCATCGGCTGCCGCTTGGCCGATCTTCACCCCCGACGGTGGCTGGTGGGCGCCGTTTATCGTGACGGTCGCCTCATCGTACCGCACGGTGATACCCGTCTCCAACCTGGAGACCGCGTTGTCATCGTGGGTGACCCCGAAATTCTGCCTCTAATCGCCACCCATATCGGGGCTGGCGAATCGAAGTTTCCCCTGCACTACGGCTCCAAACTGGGCATGGTCGGCACGGATCTCAAAGATGACGCGCTAGATGAACTTCGTTTTCTGGTCAACCATACCGAGGCAACAGGCCTGCAAATCCTTCACCGAGAAAAGGAACTGCCGCGTTCTCTTGTCGACAAGCTCGAAGCCCGGCAAATGAGCTATTCTGCTGAAACTATCGCCGAAGCAAACGATAGCCAGTTGGCATCAGCTGCCTCTGCACGAGACGTAGGCATCCTGGCGGTTGATCCCAGACCGCTTTCATTTTGGCACGCGATAGGAATCGGACGTTCACCGACGATCGAGTTGATCAGCAAGACGCTCTCACCCGTCCTTTTACCTCGAGGCACCTATCCCTATCTGAAGGTATTGATCTGTCTAGCCGAACTGCCCTTCGATTTGGAGGCGGCCCGCCTCGCAGTCGACCTGGTGCGAATGATCAATGCAGAGCTTCATTTGGTCACCGTTCAACAACCCGAACTGGTCGCAGGAACCCAACTGCGCAGCGAACTAGAAGAAAAATGCGAAGCCATTGAAGCATTGGCACGCATGTACCAAGTCACCATCAAAAAGCACGTTGTCACCGGCAATCCGATCCGGGAGATAGTAAAGCTCAGTGGCGACTACGGCCTGGTTGTATTGCCCTATAAACGCAATCGCCGGTCGTTTCTCACGAACCCAGATGTCGGCCAAAACCTCATTCACCGCGTGAAATCATCGGTGATGATCATGCCGCATTGAGCTATGCACATAAGCGAAGACGAACCGAGATACGAATAGATGCATACCGCTGACGCCATAACGCTTCTTCTATTTTCAGGTGGGGCTTTTCTCATCCCCCTCTTAGTGGGTCGAATCGGCATACCGGCGGCGGTAGGCGAAATCCTCTACGGCGTACTAATCGGAAAGCACGTCTTGGGCTTGGTCCACGAGAATTCCTTCATCACCGTTCTGGCGGAACTCGGTTTCTGCTTTCTCATGTTTCTCGTTGGGCTCGAACTCGACTTTTCGCGTATTGAAAGAGAGGGCCCCCGGGGACTATTTAGCAGTTTCGTCGTAGCGGCGTTGATCTTTGCGTTCGGCCTTGGCGCGTCTACGTTGTTGGGTATGAGCCCCTTCATGATGCTGGTGTTTGGCGCCATGAGCGTGGGTATTATGCTGGCGACCCTCAACGACGCGGGCCAAACCAAATCAAATGCGGGGCAGACGATGATTTTCGTCGGCTCGGTTGGCGAATTTCTCACGATCATTTTGCTCACCGCTCTGCACTTCTATTATAAATACGAAGGATTGGGATGGCCGCTCTTTCGCGAAATGGCGAAGCTGGCATTGATCTTCGGCATCGCCTACGTGGTCTTAGTCCTGCTACGCACCGCTATATGGTGGCGCCCGAAGGCGTTCAGCCGCGTGGCAGCCACCCACGATCCGGCAGAGATCGGCGTGCGTTCTGGCATGGCGTTGATGCTGGTCTTCGTCAGTTTAGCCTCCATGCTGGGCATTGAAGCTATTCTCGGCGCATTCATCGCCGGGGCACTCTTTTCCTTCGCGTTTCGCCACAAGGGTATTCTTGAAACGAAGCTGGCATCCATCGGCTTCGGCTTTTTCGTACCGGTCTTCTTTATCTGGGTCGGAACCGAATTCGATCCGACCGCAATTGGCGACCCTCAGATTCTACTGATGGTTGCCAAACTTCTCGGCGCATCGTTGGTAGTCAAGCTGCTACCGTCATTGCTTCTCATGCTCCGAGGGCTTTCTTTCCGAGAATCCGTCGGTTCTGCACTGTTGCTCGCATCGCCGCTAACGCTGCTGGTCGCCATCGCTCGCATTGGCCTCGACGAAAAGCTCCTCGATGACGTTACAGCTTCGGCAGTCGTGCTTTTGGCTATTGTCGGCGGCGTTTTGCTACCCGGCCTATTCCGGTTACTCGTGAAGGCGAACAAAGCAGATCCCGCGCATTAGACTTAGTGAATAGTTATGGGGTGTAGTTCATGAGTGATAAGAATTATTCCGACCCGAATCTGAAGATTCATAAGATCTACACGCGAGGCGGCGATACGGGCCAAACGAGTTTGATCGGTGGTCAACGGGTGGCAAAGGATGCCAAACGTATTGACACCTACGGTACGGTCGATGAACTTAGCGCATTCCTAGGGTCAGCCATTGTGACGGCCCGCGAACTCTCGTCGACGGTTCCTACACTATCAAAGCTCACCGTGACGTTGGTCCGCATCCAGCACGAACTCTTCAACCTCGGCACGATGTTGGCCACCACACCGGGAGAAGCGAAGCCCAGTCAACCCAAGATCGGTCAAACTGACATCGATGCCCTCGAAACCGAGATGGATGCGTATAATCTCAAACTCCCTCAACTCAGTTCGTTCCTACTGCCGGGTAGCAGCCGCCTGAGCTCAGAACTTCATATATGCCGCACGATCTGCCGCCGAGCAGAACGCCTTTGCGTGGCGCTGCAGCGCGAGGAAGACCCCGACGCAACAACAGCAGCACTGCCGGTAAAATACCTCAACCGTCTCAGCGATGCGCTCTTCGTCTTCAGCCGTCTGGCCGACACCGCGCAGGGCGCTGACGAATTGCTTTGGGATCCCAATCTGGCGAGTTCCGGAAAACTCGTTCCCTAACGGGAACAGATCTCTAGGGCAGCGCCCGCACCAATTCGAGCGTCTGCCAGCTTTCGGTTACGGCCAATTGGGTGATGGTGATCTCCCCCCATTGGTTTGCTACGGCTTGACCACTCTGCGTAGCGAAACTCCAATAGATCGTTTCACCAGGTAGGCATTTGAAGAGCTGCACGCGACGGGGCGTCACATTCACGATCACCGGTATGCTACCGAGATAGGGGCCGTCCTTCGGTGGATAACCCGCTTTAGGCGGCCCACTCCCTGACTGTGCATCAACTCTTAAGGGAACGGTAAACGTCTGCTGGGTATCAACGATTTCTTCGAGGCTCCAACGTAGATACCTATTTCGGGTACCGGCCACGTCGCCATTCCAACCAGTGTCACCCGACACGCTAACCGTCCCCGCGTATCCTGCGGTGCTACTCCAGTTTTGTTTGCCGTTGCCCTGGCCATCGCCGGGGTTGTCATCGGCAAGACCATCGGAGAAGGCAACAAAGGGCGCGTTGCGACGAAGGTCGTTCACCGGATTCCAATCGCCCCACCAGTTCTTGCCCATGACCGGGTCGCTACTTCCATGCCCACCCTCATCCCAGACAACGAAATGCCCAGTGTGCTGGTTCTGAAGGGCCTGATAGAAAGAACTCCCCGTCAACGCACTCGCGATGACCATGGCACCGAAATGTATCGTGCCGTCGTCTTTGCCGTGTTTGGTCTGCACGAAAAGATTGCGTGCGTCAGCATCGTTTTCCAACGCTCGCGTGAGATCCATATAGTCCCAAACACCCATGCCGTTGGGCGAGGAAAGGTTGAGCTCGGGTGTACCCCAATGACCCGAAAGCTGGGATACACGGGACGATCGGTGATTGCGCGGAATGGCCTGACCATACACCCCGCGTGCGTAGCTAAAGTGTCGTGCATTCAAGAGTCCCAAGGTCTTGCCGCCGGCACCTCCCATGGAACTTCCATCCGTCCAAACGCGTTCCCCATCAGCCCCTGGATAATTTTTCAACACCCATTCCAATAAATGCAAAGCCCGTCGTTGGGTGTAGTTGGGCACAACGCCGGACGTTGCGGAGCCTTGGGGAAGGTTTTCCGAATAGCCCCACCAATAGGTGTTGTCAGGATCGTGGGGATAGATTCGAAATTCAGAACTGGAACCGCTGTTGATTGGGGACGCTCCCAATCCGTGAAGATAGATCCGTACGGGCTTCTTATTATTCGCCGAAGCCGAGGTTGGCACAGCAACCCGCGCAGAATAGGCGCGTCCGGCCTGGCCTGCGCTATCCAAATAAGCATCCGAAACTTGCGACAGCAACAATCGTGTATGTCCCGAATGGCTGGACTGGCTGGAAATCGTCGGCCAAGGCGGTTGAATCGTATCGTTCACCGTGATGGAAAACGAAACCTCTTTGGAGTTTTGCCCATCCGTCGCTTTGACGGCAATGGTCCAACTGCGACCACCTTGAATGAAGTCAGGTTTGAAACTGATCGATTTTTGAACCTCATTAAAGGATGCGCCGGGCGGGAGTCCATCGAGAAAGATGCGCAGCGTGGAACTGTCAAATCCGCTGACCACAAGGTTCACCGAAAGCAATTGATCTTCGTTAATACTCTGATCGCCCGGATTCAATAGTGCCGCCGGACCGCCGCCCATATCGGGAGCTTCGCTGCCCGCCTCATTTGCACCGGCGTCTGGGAGCAGGCCTTCCTGGAAAGTAATCCAAGCGGGATCACTCGTCAGCGCGTCACAATGAATTTTGATCTCTTGAACGCCCGCGACCTGCGCGGGCAAGGCAGCCACTAGCAGAGTCGAACTATAGACGGTGCTCGTGACGATCGCACCGTTGAGGGTGACGCTATTACCCTGGCCAAAGCCCGAACCATCGATCGTCAACGTCACCGGCATGTTGGCTGTTGCCAGAGTGGGAGATATCGATGAAATCCACGGAGCGCCGCAAGGTCCATCGGTCACGATGGGCCCGTCGGGCGTACATGCACCGAAAGCCAACGCCAAACCGATCAGGTAAACGCTACGACCTGGAAACCAAAATGCACTGCTTTCGTTCTTCATCATTGAGCTTGTTCCAAATGCTACCACCCTGAAGAACAACGGCCACTTTTCTGTTGGTTAAAGACGGATCTGCCGCCAGGCGAATTCCCAGCGGACCGACGACTAACTCCTCGATAATACGCTTCAATGGGCGAGCCCCACGGGTCGGATGAAAGCCGCGTTGGGCTAAAACTTCCTTCACCTCAGGCTCCACATCAAGCGTCAGTCCCCGCCGTGTCAGCCCCGTGCGTTCGCTCGCCTTTTTCAACTCCAAGTCGACGATACGCAGAATATGCGCCGGGCCTAACTGGCCAAAGGGAATCACACGATCGATACGGTTGAAGAATTCTGGCCGAAAATGCTGGCGCACCTTCTGCAAAAAATCATCCTGCTGACGGTCGCCGAAGCCGGCGGGCGGGGTTTCCGACACACCCAAATTCGACGTCATCACCACAATACTCATGCGAAAATCAACGAGCCTTCCCAAGGCGTCGGTGAGGCGTCCCTCCCCCAGAAGGCCCAGCAGTAGATCGAATACACTTGGATGCGCCTTTTCCACTTCGTCGAAAAGAATGAGCGACAGCGGGTTCTGCCTGATCTTTTCGGCCAGGCTTTGGCTTCCACGACCGATTTCCAGCAGGCGACTCGGCGAATCCGAAGACATGTACTCGCTCATATCGAGACGAATCATTCGTGAGCTATCGCCGAAGAGATAGCGGGTCAGTTGTTTGGCCAGCTCCGTCTTTCCCACGCCGGTGGGGCCTACAAAAAGGAGCGTCCCTACCGGTTGCTGAGGATCCTGCAATCGCGCCTTGAAGCGAGCGACCATTTCACCGCAAACCTGGGTTGCGTCGTCCTGGCCAACAACCCCTTCTCTCAGCGCCTCCGCAACCTTGGCCGCCGGTAGCGGCGTATCTTCCGCGAGCAACTGAACCGGTAGGCCCGAGAAACGAGAAAAGGCCTGGGCCATATCTGCAGACCGAAGATGTTCCCGCTTTCCGGCTTTCTGTTGGCCTAGCCAATCGACAAAATGAAAACCCTTCCCAGGAAATGCCATTTGTGGCTGAAACACCTCGAGCAGTTCAACGAGTTGGCGCAAGGCCAAGCCGTCAACACTCAAATCCTTCGCTTGCGAGGTGAGATATTGCTCCAGCAGAGGGGCCACTAGACCGCTAGCCATGGGGGGCATACGAAGGATTTCGAACTGGTCGATGAGCTGGGGGTTGCGTTGGCGGCTGCGTTCCAACTCGATCTCGCTACATTCAGCTAGCACGGCGATTTCCCCGCTCCTGATGGCGGGAAGAAGCAAATCGGCAATGCACGCGCCGTCCGATTGAGCCTTCAATATCGACGTCAGCCTGTCGACGTAGAGGTAGTCGCCCTCATTACGCAGTTCATTGATCAGATTGAAACAGCGCTCCTGCCACATTCCGAGATAAACCATACCCGCGATAAGGCGGTCGCCTGAAGTGCGCCAAATCCGCCGACGACCATCCACGCTGCCTTTGGCCAATAGTCTAGCGAACTGTCGCACCGCCGCAGTCTTTCCCACTCCGGCATCGCCGACCAAGAGTACGGAGGGCAATGGGTCTCGGTTGGCCAAGTCGAGCAGATTCTTCGCTGCCGGTACGCTTCCCAACACCCGAGCCAAGCGACGCCGACTTGCGAGACGTACCCATTCCTCCGACACATCATTCGCCACGGGGAACCCACCCGATGGGTCGTCGTCATCAAGAGCCAAAGCCCGTTGGGCGGTTAGATCGGAACTCCAATTGCGAACATACTCTTCACCTTCACGGCGAAAGTCATAGAGCCACGTCGAATCTTCGCCCAGTAGGGCACCACTGATCGCATTGCGAATGACCTCGTCTGCTACGCTCAACTCTTCTACCAGCATCCACCAGCCAAAACGGGGGAGCATCAAACGAAATCCCCCGCCTTCCATTCTTGCCGCCAAATAGGTCAGATGCAGCGGTACCCTTCGTTTGCCGATGACCGGTTGTTTGTCGATCAGGGTTTGGGGATAGACTTCTACCTGAGCACGACGGATCTGAAAATCCTGGTCCCAGAGATAACGGGCAATACCCTCTCCGTCTGCCAAGCGCTCCGCGAGTTGCGTTTCCAATTGGGCACAAACGTCATCTTCATTGCGACCGTAGGCGGCAGGGGGGGGCTGGTCGAATAGACAATCCCAAGCACGAATCAACGAACCGCTTAGCCGCCGATCGCCATGCAGTACGAAGTAGATGCGAAGTGATTTCGCCTTAGCAGCCATCTTCACTCGCAGACCGACCGAGAATCCATAATCGATTCAAGCATTCCTTCAGTGAAGGAGCAGAAATGCTTCCCGAATACCCCAGCGAATAGTCGTTGAACTCGATGGGTACACTGGCACACCCCGCGCTAGGCGGATCGAATCGATATTCACGAACCAGCGGCAATAGACTCTGGGGGTTCAGCGGCAAATCAGCGCGTCCCTGCTGCAGGGCCTGATCAAAGTCACTTTTCTGGGCGAGCCTTTGCTGCAAGAGTTCAGCAGCCGTTCTTCCCTCAGCTGCGGGCGACACGCTTACACGCAGGACATCGGAACCAGCTGAAAGCGAGCGCCAAATATGACAGCCCGTTTCGTATCTAAAGAAAGAATGAACGTTGAGACCAGCGACGCGCAACACGACTTGCCCCGGCCAGTTGGTAAAGGAATCGAGATCGAGCCGTTCACTGGATTCAACCCGCTCGTTATCCCAGGTGAAGGCATATTCCTCTAATTCGAACCGAGGGCTCAGGTACGCATCAACAAGCTCGCGCAACAACGCTTGCCCGCCGTGTAGGGGTGCCTCCCGTTCCTCAGCACCCAAACGGCATAGCTCGATGAAGACGGTATGTTGATCGGGGTCTTTTACGCGTTGCAGATTGTTTTGTAGAAAGGGCAGCTCAGCCATGGCATCCAGAATGTCAACCCGCCGCCCCCCTCGCAGGCCGTGGAGATAACCCAGACGGCCGCGTAGTTGGCGCAGCGCCCCTCGCAATAGGTCGATGTAGTAGAGTGCCTCTGCCTTGTTGGCATTGCCTGAACGATGTTCGTCGAGCGATGCGCTCAGATCCTCGGAAAGTTGATTCAACGGCTCACTGTCGAGAAGGGTATCTAACTCTTCCAGCAGGGGTGGCAGTTCGTCTCTCAATTCCGAATGGGGCATTTCCAAGAAGCGTTCCAGCGGTAGTGCCGCAATCTGCGTCTCCGCCTGTTCCAGTGACTCGACGTGCAGGCGCATCGGCTCCTTAGGGCCGCCATATAGCGTCATGATCTGCATTCCCCGAGGCGGCGATTCACTGATCTGCCGCGAAAGTAGGCTGGCCACCTCTCGTTCCAAATAACGCTTAACAGTTCGGGCACCGTATAGGGGATCAAACCCCTCACTCAGGACCTTGTCCAAAACTTGTGGCGTGGCGTGAATGAAGATATTGCGCTCGGCCAGTCCTCGGCGACCCAAGAGACGAGAAAGCTCTTTATCGGCCACCCGCCTGGCCACGGCCGACGTAAAGGGACGAAAGCTCACCACTCGGTCGATGCGATTAAAGAGCTCTGGCGGGAAAAAGTTCTTTATCGCGCGAAGTGATTCCCGGGTCCGCGAATCGTCATCGTCGACGAAACCCGCGAGCGCTTGACTGCGCGCACCCAAGTTGGAGGTCATAATGACGGCAACATGACTGAAATCAGCGACCCCACCTGTAGCGTCGGTAAGCCGACCGTCATCAAAGAGCTGGAGCAGTAAGTTAAGCACGGCCTTGTGCGCCTTTTCGATCTCGTCGAATAGAAGGACGCTAAATGGCTGCAGGCGCACCGCGTCCGTTAGGGCCCCGTTGGGAGAGAAACGATCGCCGACCAAGCGAGCGACCGCGTCCGAACCGCCATACTCTCCCATATCGAAACGGATCAGCCGCTTGGCGTCACTATAGAGGTATTCCGCGATGGCCTTGGCCAACTCGGTCTTTCCGGTTCCCGTTGGACCGGCAAACAGGCAGACGCCATAGGGTCTCGTCGGATCAGTAAGGCCACCCCGAATGCGCACCATCAGGTCGATAGCTGCCCTTACCGCCTCCTCCTGCCCAATGACACGACCCGAAAGTCGGCTGTGCAGAGCATTCAAGTCGAGTTCCTTATCAACCACGATCAGTTCCCTGGGCAAGCCGGTTTTCGCGCCCAAAGCGCTCAGCAAATCCTTGCTGTCAATCGTGTTGCTGGGCGTCGTACCGGAAGTTCCGGCCGCCTTTTGCCGCGCCAACTCATTGACCATGTTGACCCCTTTCCCCGGAAAAGCCGCGTTGGAAAAAAGGGAGCCGGTCAGTTCAATGATTTGGCGAAAGACAAGCGGGTGGAAGGAAACCTCATGCTCCAATTCCAGACGCCGTGACTCGTGAATCATCATGCCGAGGGTTTGACTCGGCGACGTCTCATCAACGTAGACCAAACTAAAAAGAGCGGCAAACGAGGGTGCGTCCTGTTCTAGGCATTGCAACTGCTCTGGCGTGCATTCGCCAACGAGAATAAGGTCGCCGCGAGCAATGGGGCCGCGAAAGAACTCTGCCAGGTTTCGATCGCTATCTCGGGTTCTGCCCAATCGGCCAAAGGCATGAATATCATCCACATGTAGAATCACCCGGTTGGACAGAGCATCCTGGAGCAAATCGTTACAACGTTGCTCCCAGTCTCCCAGATAGGTCATGCCAGAAATGATGCGTTGTCCGCCAATCGCCCAAACATGATGGGTTCGGTCAAGATTGCGATGAGAAGCGTAGTCATCCGCATCAAGCAGATCCGCGATCCAGCGGTGAACCAGCGAAGTCTTACCCACCTGTGGCGGCCCCACGACAATAGCGGAACGTTTCTTGTCGCCGCAGAGCAACATTTGTAGTTGTTCGCGATAGGGTGAACGCGGCGCGCCGAGAGCAAGACTCTTATCCGCAACACGCTGCGTCTGGTCGACACCCAACTGAGGCAAGACAACCATGCCCCGTCCCTTCTTCTTCTTCTTTCCGCGAAATAGGTCAACCTGAAGGTCCTGCCACAAGCCGCCCGTATCGCCTTTGATTTGGTCGAGCAAGCCTCGTGGTTCAACCGAAAACCCAACCGCCCCAATTCGGTCTTTGCGATTCGTCAGAAGGTCATCGAGGGCTTCTTCATCGAGTTTTGCCCACGCCGTGCCAAAATATAGAGCGGCCTTTCCTTCAATATCGTCCTCGTCTTCTTCAAGGACGAACCATTCCTGCTGGCGATAAGGATGATAGGCCAACGTAATGCGTTGTTCTGCATTCGCCCAACGGGGCTCTAGTACGAGAGGAAAATGGCCTGTGAACTTACGCCGAGCGCCACTACCACGAAAACTGAGTTCCAAGCGAAGGCGGAGGAGTTTGAGTCCGCGACGAAACTGGAAATAGTCTAGGTCCGCCGGTTCCACGGAACTCAAATTCTTCCGTAGGTCACCGATTAGTTGCTGCTGAACCTTGGCACTATGCCGACCACTTTGGGCTAGCGTATACGGACCTAACGATAGGGTCGTCCACCGATGGAATTTGCCATGTCTGGCCTGGTATACGGGAATCATGAAATTCATGATGGTTTCTTCACGGGTACAGCGGGCAAGGCCGCAAGGAAGAGATCATCGAGCCATAGCGCTTCGTCCATTTCGAATTTCAAAAGCTGCTGAACGCCTATTTCCTCGAATCTCTGCCAATATTCTTCGAGCGGAAGATCTACCTTGATATCCGTACCCGTGACGAGACAGGGCCCCGAGGTGCCGTCAAATCTCCGTACCGGTACTTGCCGCCGCAACGTGGGGTACTCACCGCTAACAGCGGGCATGAGAGCCTCGGCCAGCCATTCTTCGTCCGTAAGCGTTGTTCGCATTGCGATTAGGCGCGCAAAGAACATCGGTCGTTCTCGGGACCCGGCTTTGCCATAGCGATGAACACCCGCCTCCAATGCCATAGCGATGCCCGCAAAAGGGCCGCGAACACGAAGCAGGAAACGCCCGACGCCAACGCGCTGCCGGTCATCCAATTCCTTGATTATCACGTCGGCCGGGCGGGCCGGACCGAAGCGTCGCGACAGCGGCCATTTCCCCTCCTGGCCACGGTGGCTCCGGTCACCTTCGATATGCACTTGTACGTCCCAACCCCGCCCAGGAGCTGACGCCAACAAGGGCTTCAGCCAATAATCGAGGGCACGCCGGCCATCGAGCTCCTGAACCAATAGTGTCGCCTGGTCTCGATGGGGCTGCTGCACAACCAGCAGATGGTAGAGGTCGACCATGAACCGAGCGTGAAGAGCTTCACTTTCGGAAATGAAGGATGCGGGATCTTCATCCTCGAAAATGGCGGTAAGCGCCAACTCTTCCAGAGCATCGAGGTCTCCTCGACGATCTTCGATGCGATTCCAAATTTGTTCTAGGCGGTGCAGTTCGGTTTGCAGCGCGCCGATATCCTTGATCTGCTTTTTTCGCTTTCCCTTTCGCCCACCCCTATTGAGCTGGGCGACAATGAAGTCGATTCTTTCCTTTACCTCTTCACATGTCTCTAGCTGGAGATAGCGTTGAACCGCCCGGCGGAACTTTGCGATATCGGGCGCCTGCTTTCTGCCAACGCGTAAGCTCTTTTCCGCTCTGAGAAGCTCCAGTCGCAATTCGTGATCTTCGGTACGGCCCAGAACTTTCTTCGCTGGCTTTTCGCTGAGTGCCGTAACCCGAAGCGTCGATAGTCGAGCGTTGGCCCCCAACTTGGCTAGAAGCCGACCCAAGGGGATGACCAGTTCCTTTTCCACGTGTCGATTCAACTGGCGTGCACCATAGGTTTCCGAATAGCCCCCCGTAGCAAGGAAGTGGAGGGCGTCTTCACTGACATCTAGCTTCATTCCCAATTCGGCGCACGCCCTACGCTCCGAAAGCTTGGCGATACTGAGCTTCGCTATTTCAGAAATTTCATGGGGTGCGAGTGATTCAAAGGCGACGATACTGTCGATGCGATTGACAAATTCGGGCCGAAAGGCCTTGTTGACCTGCTGCAGGTAGTAGCCTTGAAGATCTTCTTTGGCCTGCCGCAAACCAATTGCGGCCTTACGATGCGCTGCCCCGAGATTGCTGGTCATAATGATCAGCATATTGCTGAAATACGCCGTTCTACCGGCTACGTCCGTCAGGCGTCCCTCACCGCAAACTTGCAGCAGAAGGTCGAATACTGCCGGGTGCGCTTTTTCCACTTCATCTAGCAGAAGCACCCCGAAAGGCTGTTGTCTCACCTTGCGGGTCAAAATTCCTTCATCCCGGTCAGTGCCCCAGATCAGCCTCTGCGCGGCAAAACCATCGGCATATTCGCTCATGTCAAAGCGGAGCATCTTACGCTCGTTGCCGAAAAGGTAGGCCGCTAAGCTGCGCGCCAATTCGGTCTTTCCTACCCCCGTGGGCCCCACAAAAAGAAACGTGGCCAAGGGCTTTTCGGGTGGCTGCAAATTGGCCTTAACGATACAGACCGTTCGTGCCACCTGCTCAACGGCGGACTTTTGACCGATGATACGCCGCCTCAAAGAGGCCATCACCTGAGAAAACTCGAGAGGCTGGTCACGTCGAAGCAGAAAGAGGGGGACGCCCGATTTTATCGAAAACGCCGCAGAGATTTCGAATTCGCCGATTCTCTTTTTCTTCTCGGCGTCCAAGGATTTTTCGTGAATCGCCAATAACTCTTCGTAGAGCCGAATAGCTTGGCCGGGATGGCATTGGTACGGCATATAGCGTTCGACAAGGTCGATGAGCGTATCTACACCCTGCTCGGAAATATTGGGCCGGCCCGAATCCTGCGACTCGATATGCCGACGGTGCGCCTCCAATGCTTCTTTGCTCTGCTGAGCCGAGAACGGTTCCAGATTGACCCGCTGCAATGTGGCGAAGAATCCAGCTTGCCGCTGTTGAAGTCGGTCTAACCTTTCAGGCTGAATTTCGCCAACGAGTCGTACGCGCCCCTCTTCGAGATAAGGACGCATCACGCCAGGTATGTCCACGTGGCTTCCCGGCCGATCATCAAGGAGATCAGCGAGATTATCGAAATAGAGGATGGTATCCAAGGTTTCCGCGGCTTTCATCACCCGCTCAACCCTTTCCTGCCATTGCCCAAGGCCGCTCATGCCCGCGATCAATTGGGCCGCGGAGGTGGAGAGAATGGACTTCCTCGACGGTCCTTTGATCGTCGAGCGCAGCCAATCCAAGAGCAGGGACGTCTTCCCCACCAATTGACGACCCACCAGAATTATCGCATTTCTCTTCTTCCCCTCGATGAGGGAACGGAAGATCTCCTTTTCATCTTCTCGACCGATGCTATTGGGCCCCGCAAAGAGTTCCTCACGTTGATGCAGGAAGAGACCGACCGACTGAAGAACCTCCAGTGCCTTCACCTTCCGTTTGCTCTCCACCAGCTTTTTTCGTAGTGCACGGGCACGGTCCGCCTGAAGCTGATTGCTTCGGTCTAACGTGAGTTCAAGGCTCACGAGCCGAGTTTCTTCGGGAGGGAAAAGCCGCGCAAATGCGAGCGCATCCAGCCGGCGCATATCGATCATTCGCCGGACTTCGCCGGCGAGTACATCCTTCAGGTCGTCGCTGGCTGCCAGATGAAAAATATGGTCGATGACGGGCACGACAACCCAACGTGATTTCTTCTGGGGTATGACGATGCACGCTACGGTGATGGGTGTCTTGAGCTGGAGCCGGCGAGATAAATCCGCACGCTCCAAGAGTAGGTCGACCTCCACCAGTTCGGCTGCGGATGGAATCGCAAATCGAGCGATGGTTTGGGGTGGCTGGTTTAGAAGATATGATTCGAGAAAAAGTCGTTGCTCTGATGCGGCGTCGTCGCCGAAGCTGATCAAACGAGGATCAGCCACCGGGAATGCAACTTGGTAGCCGTCACTGAGTTCACGTACGACGATCTGCGTTTTGAATTCGAGAAGCGGCGAAACCGACATGGGAAACCGTTGGTGCGTCTATTTGAGATAGTAGGTGAATGGCTTCTGTTCCTCGCCTTGTCCGGGCCAAACGGGGTCAACCCTCCAACGAGAACCCACGATGCCGATAGGCCCGATGCCGCGTCCGGCGATATCGGTCAACGCGTTGGCCTCGAGGTTCGGGTCGTTTTCGTCCACGGAAAAAACGATTTGGGCCGGATACCAAGCATCATAAGCAATATTATAGCTCATGAGAAAGAAATCGACATCGGTGCCCAGTTTTCTCTCACCTACCATTAGCAAGAGATCTTCAGCTGCATATACCCCTCGAAAATTGTATTTGCTTTGGTCGATGCCCAAGGATGGGACTAGGACCCGTTTCCACGCAGCGCCATCGAATCGAACGATCAGACCTTTTTCGCCAACGGCCCAAGCTTCACCTTTATCGTCTACCCATAGATCTGTAAATCGGCCCAACGAATCGCCGCAAGGCGTGCCAGGCGTGTCGATGCAGCCCAATGCCGTGCTATTGCTCCAACTCTTTGCCTGCGCGTCATACGCATAGATATCTTCAAAGCTATTGCTACGCAGGACCCAGACGTTGCCGAGATCTCCCGCAATGGTCTTGTTACCGAATACCTTATGAACTTCTGTGCCGATGGGAAGGCCCGTCGTGTCTGTACAGGTAAATGTCGTGCCTTGATCGGTCGTTGAACAATCCGAAACACCGCCGTTGGTGGCGATAAAATAACGTTCGACACCACCATTGAAATCGCCCCCCCAAACGGAGCGTGCATTGGCAGAAGGGCCCAGGTGGGTGACGATATCCTGCGCAACGAGGAGATTCCAAGAATCATCGGTGGCGGTGAGGTTCTTGAAGTGCTTTGCCTGCCCCTTGTCGCCTACGGCGAGTCGATGAAATACGCTGCGAATCCCGCCATCGTAACCATAGAATGTGGTGAGTCCGCCGAACATACCGGGGCAGCCAGGGACCCAGGGGTAAAGCGAACATTCACCGGCACCATGAATCGCCTTCATTGCCCCATCGGTCGCTCCCGCCGGATCGTTGAATGTACCGGTATAGGCAACGCCCATCCAAAGACCATGTACCGGCACGTTGGCCACAGATGTCACAACATAATCCGCATCCACCTGATTGAGTTCCCATGGACGGTTGAGAAACCCCTTACAGGAGCCCCCCAAACAGATATCCAAGAAAGTCTCAGCCTTCTTGTCATCGCAGGCGAGACCGCTACCGAGGCTCCCGAGCGTGGTCTTCAACTCTGGACGACAGAGAGCGCAATCTACACCCAAGATGAGCTCGTCTTTGTTGTAGCAGCTGCCACTCACATAGCAGGTATCCAAAGCCAAGGGGTGGGTGCAGGCGCCCCCTTCACAAATATCGTCGGTGCAAGAAATCCCATCGTCGGTACAGACATCACCCTTGGGACGGTCGGAAAACGAGGTGGTAGAGATCGTGGCATCGCAGTGTTGGCATTCGTTTCCCGCTTTGGCCGCGCCGGTGGCGTAGCAACTATTATCGATCAAGCAGAAATCCGCCTTGATCGTCGAGACACATTTTCCGGCAATACACTTATCTTCGGTGCAATCGATTGCGTCATCACAAGGCGTAGGACAGGGAATCGGCGGCAGATCCGGCACGAAGAGATCCGGGATGAGGAGATCGACGATACCCTGGTCGATGCTGCTATCGACAATTTGGGCATCCCCGGCGTCGCCGTTGGCATCCCCCGCGCTGTCGCTTGAACTATCCAGCGCCGGCGCGGCGTCTGGCACGTTCGTGATCGTCTCGCCGCAGCCTACAACCAATCCAAGACCAACACATGCAATCCAGATGCGCATAATCACTCGCCAGGGGTTAAGCAGGTTATGAAGATCGAGGGGTTACTATAACACAACTCGGCATGGGTTCCCTTTTGAGCGGATCCGACGGAAACCACAATGCTGTAATATTCGACCTTACAGTCCCCTACATCTTCTCGTCCCGAACCGGTACAGAGTGACCTAGTTCAGGAACACCCAGAGTGGGGCCAATGTCTCCTGCGAAACGAAATCCTGTCCCGAGCAGGTCATGGGTGCCGCGTCGCGTTGGGCCTTTGAGATAATTAGTTGGTCGCGTTGGGTGATTCCGCGCGCTTGGAAGTCGGCGAAAAGAGGATCTGTCATCGTTTCAAAGATGGAAATATATCGGCCCCCTTCGGGCGTCCAAACCAGGACACCCATGTCGGAGTCGTAGGCGCCTGAGAGCCGGGCATGCCCCAAAAGGTCCCCGGCCTTCACGAGCGCACCTTCTGTTATCGCTGGCTGTAAGAGCTCCACGTGAAAGACGATAAAATAGAAGGCCGGATGCAACGTCGATCTAATCTGCACCTGATGACCACCCACCGACGCTTCGTTGACCAGAGCCGTTACCGTGCCATCGACAGGCGCATAGAGTTCTACGTTCTTATTCTGTAGATACTGCGAATAGGGGGCGAAGTAGTGCTTCATGCTGCGACACGTTTCAAACCGGTCCGAGTAGTCGTGCCCATATCCAGAACGAAAGCGGGTAAGCCGTTCGATCTTGCTCAGATCGATGGAATGCTTGCTGACGAATTTGGGTATAGGCAGCGTATTCGAATCATAGGTCGGCAGAGGGCTCAGCATTTTGTCGAATACCGATACACCGGTCTTCCCGAATGCAGTGACGCCGTCAATGGTCATTCGGTTATTGTTGATGGCGAAGGGATGGGACGGCGCGTTCAAGAGAAACATGCACGTCGCCGTCGCATAGGAGAAGCTGATCGTATTGCCATTGGTCACCGAATAGGTCCCCGTATCCAAGCAGTCTCCCTGGTACGTGAAGCTCCCATCTGCCCTCAGCTCTAGGATGGAAATCGTGGGAAACCGCAGCCCCTCGAAATCGTGCGCTAACCACTGGCCCAGCCAGGGATCTGCCACTGCCGTATCCGGCAGAATTGTGTCCGGCGTGGGCGACGCCGCGTCGATGGTCAAATCTAACGTTTGGACGTCTAACGTTTGGACGTCTAACGTTTGGACGTCTAACGTTTGGACATCGGACGTTTGGACATCGGACAATGGGATATCGGTTGTCGGGGTATCGGTTGTCGGGATATCGGTTGTCGGGATATCGGTCGATGGGATATCGGCTGTCGGGATATCGGTCGATGGGATGTCGGTCGATGGGATGTCGGTCGATGGGATGTCGGTCGATGGGATGTCGGTCGTCGGGATGTCTATCGTTTGGGTATCTGGCGTTTGGAAATCATTGGGCCCAATATCGCCGCTATCACTACAGCTTGCGACAAGAACTATGCATTGCCACGGGTAGCGACTGGAGTCACCGAGGCGGATTTTGTGAGAGCCTCGTAAACCATTATTATCCGACCGCCTCTTGTTGATCCATCATTGAATCGATATTTTTCTTTGCCTTGATC
>Ga0257122_1000569_pt1 | contig 31511 bp, 35 predicted proteins | sample SI106_120metaG_FD_190146 | JGI IMG/M metagenome (GOLD analysis project Ga0257122, IMG submission 190146) | Marine microbial communities from Saanich Inlet, British Columbia, Canada - SI106_120 | ecosystem: Environmental > Aquatic > Marine > Inlet | place: Canada: British Columbia | collected... | reverse complement strand
GACTATAAAAAACCAATGGATGTGTATCAAGAGAGTATAAAATTGAACCAGAATAAGAAGAAGGCTTCTTAGGATGTTCTATATAAGAAATTTTAAAAAGTTGTCAGAGGTTTTGGGGTGATAAAATATGATTAATAATCACACGTTACAAAAAATAAAAAACTGTATTATGGGATGTAGTAGTAAGAAAAAAATAGGTAAAAAAATTCTGGTTGTAGTGGCTCATCCGGATGACGAAGTATTAGGGTGTGGTGCGTCTATTGCAAAGTGGGCTGCAGCTGGAGATAGTGTATATATTTTGATTATGGCGGAGGGTGTAACTTCACGAGATAAAGTAAGGGATAGAAATATAAAGAGCAAAGAACTATCTATGCTAGCAAAATCAGCACAACAAGCATGCGATATTCTTGGAGCAAAATCAGTTAAGTTGTTGGATTTTCCTGATAATAGAATGGATTCAATAGATCTACTGGATGTGATAAAAGCTGTTGAAAAAGAGTTAAACAGTTTGGAGCCTGATACAGTTGTCACTCATCATGGCGGTGATTTGAATATTGACCATAGAATTGTTCATGAGGCTGTGATTACAGCTTGTCGTCCACAACCAAATAATTTTATTCGACGTATACTTGCATTTGAAGTGCCTTCAAGTACAGAATGGCAAGCACCAAGCTTGAGCACTGCATTCCAACCTAACTGGTTTGAGGATGTTAGTGGAACTATTGAGTATAAGATAAATGCACTTAATATTTATAAAACAGAAATGAGAGAATGGCCACATGCGCGTTCTATTGATTCTGTAAAATACCTAAGTTATTGGCGTGGGTCTTCGGTAGGGTGTAAGATGGCGGAAGCAATGTTGTTAATACGTGAAATAAAAGATGACTAGTTTAGCTAAAATAGTAGGAAGTAGTGCTATTGAGTTTGAAAAGGATAATAAGGTTGTTTCACTCAGTTTAGTTGACAACTCTGAAGAAACTGCCAGCCTTATTACTAAATGGCGTAGTGAAAATATAAAATGGTATGACTCTAATTTCTCCCCCACTAAATCTAGAACTGAAAAATGGCTACGAAGAAATATTTTAAATAGTCCTGATAATATATTATTTTTGATACTAGTTAATGAAAATAAAATAGGTCATATTGGACTTACTGACTACGATATGGGTAATGATTCTGTGAAGATTATGTCGGTAGTAAAAGGCGAGAATGTCTTTTTTCCAAGACTGATGGAATATGTCGGCAAGAATCTTATAAATTGGATTTTTTATGAACTCAATATATCAACAGTGAAAGTTAGGGTTTTTAGTGATAATTATAAAGCAATTAATATGAATGAAAGAATTGGTATGTTAACTGTTGATTCTATTCCTATGAAAAAAGAAAAAACTCTAGATGGTTTTTCTTGGAAGGAGTGTCGCTTTAATTGTAAAGATGATTCTCGTATTGTAAGGTACATGAATATAATGGAGATACATAGATAATAATATGTATCAAAATTCTACATTAAGTTACCTATTTTTTTTTACTCAAATTATGATGGCAATCATAAACCCATACTCATGATAAATTTTTTTGAATAAAGTATAGTATATATGAAAGCACTAATAACTGGTGGAGCGGGATTTATAGGTAGTCATTTATCTGATCTGTTAATAGGGTTAGGCCATAAAGTGACAGTTATAGATAATTTATCTAATGGCAGAATCAGTAATATAAGTCATTTATTAGATAATGAGAATTTTAAATTTAACGATTTAGATATTACCAATCTAGAAGATATAAAGCCAGTCTTTGAAGATATTGATTGGGTATTTCACTTAGCGGGGATGGCAGATATAGTTCCATCTATAGAAAATCCTAAGGAGTATTATGACTGTAATGTAACAGGAACATTCAATGTGTTAGAAGCGTCACGCGCTGTAAAGGTGAAAAAAATTGTTTATGCTTCATCATCTTCAAGTTATGGAGTTCCAGATAGTTACCCAACAGAGGAGACAGCAGATATTAGGCCGCAATATCCATATGCACTTACAAAATATATGGGAGAAGAGCTAGTAATGCACTGGTCAAAAACATATAATATTTCAGCTATTGCATTACGTCTTTTTAATGTGTACGGCCCAAGATCGAGAACAACAGGCGCGTACGGAGCAGTATTTGGCGTTTTTCTTTCTCAGAAAATACATAACAAGCTATTTACTGTTGTTGGAGATGGTACACAAACCAGAGATTTTACCTTTGTCACTGACGTAGCAAAGGCGTTTCTAAAAGCAGCAGAAGTACCAGAAACAGGAATTACTCTGAATGTTGGAAGTGGCAATCATTATAGTATTAATTATTTGGTTAATCTACTTGGAGGTAAGGTTACTTATGTGCCTAAGAGGCCGGGTGAGCCAGACTGTACTTATGCAGACACTGCCAGAATACACAAAGTATTAAATTGGAAAGCAGAAGTAAATTTTGAAGATGGCGTAACAGAAATACTGACACATTTGGATGATTGGAAGGATGCGCCAGTCTGGGATCCAGACACCATAAAACAAGCAACAGCTGTTTGGTTTGAGTATTTAGGGGAGTGAGTAATTAAATGGAGTATTTACTTGATAATCGCCTCGATAAGTTTGTGCATACAGTAGAAAGTACGGTAGTTACTACTGTAGAAAATATAGAACTTTCATTAGAAAATGGCTTAACGAAAATATACAATCTTTTGCTAAATACTAGAGATAAAAATAAAAGCTTATACATTATAGGTAACGGAGGAAGTGCGGCAATTGCAAGTCATGCAGTTATAGATTTTATGAATGTGGCACAGATTAGTGCACACACTTTACATGATTCTGCAACTTTAACTTGTATGGCAAATGATTATGGTTATGAAAATGCATTCTCAAAAATATTAAATGTTACTATAAAAAAAGAAGATTTATTGATAGCTATAAGCAGTTCTGGGGAATCAAAAAATATGATAAATGCTCTTAAAGTTGGAAGAGAAATTGGTGCAACATTGGTTACATTAAGTGGGTTTAATTTAAAAAATCCATTAAGGGAACTAGGCGATATTAATATTTGGTTAGACAGTAAAGATTATGGTATGGTTGAAATAGCACACCAGTTTATTTTGCATAATTTAGCAGACAGGTTTGCCTATAAAAATAGTTAGTATAAAGTATAATTATCAAATAAATGAAAGCACTGTTGTTAGCAGCTGGACTAGGTACAAGGCTTAAGCCTCTAACTAATATTTGGCCAAAATGCTTAATGCCAATACGCGGTAGACCGTTATTAGAATACTGGTTAGGGATTCTTAATAAGTCAGATATTAGTGATGTATTGGTTAATACACATTATTTATCAGAATATGTGGATGGGTTTCTTAATCAACCCCAGTTTGTAGACTGGGTCAATTCAACTTATGAAGATAATCTTTTTGGAACCGCAGGTAGTATAAGAAATAATATAGATTTTTGTAAAGATAGTACTGTATTACTCGCACATGCAGATAATTGGACTTGTTGTGATTTTTCTGATTTTTTGTATTATCATCATAATCAAAGACCTAAAGGTACTGTTATGACAATGATGACGTTCATGTGCCCTAAACCAGAAACATGCGGCATTGTGGAGTTAGATTGTAATGGTATTGTTGTTGAGTTTCATGAAAAAGTCAAGAATCCACTAGGTAAATTAGCTAATGCAGCAGTTTATCTGATAGAGCCAGAGGTTGTTGAATGGATAGTAAGGCACTCAAAAGTAACTGATTTTAGTACTGAGGTTCTCCCTCATTTTTTAGGTAAGATTGCTACGTGGGAAAATGAAGAAATTCATAGAGATATTGGAACAATTGAAATTCTAAGAGAAGCTCAGATAGATGAATGTGATAGACCGACGTGGAATGGAGACAGTCTATGGCAACAAGATTTTTTAAATAATCCTATACATAAAATGATTGATAACTAGCATGAATGCTCATAATAAAATAATTCCTATTGATGATGCTATGATAATCACAGAAAACATTGCACTCTGTTATGGCCACTTTAATCTGATTCATCCTGGCCATCTTCGCTACTTGCAGCATGCTAAAACTCTAGCAACTAAACTAGTTGTTGCCATAGTATCAGATAAAGAACTGGATGAAGATTCATTTGGACAGCATTTTAGTGAAAAAGAAAGGGCTGAAAGTGTGGCAAACTTACAAATTGTTGATCATGTAATAATACTTGATGAAATTACGCTTGATAAACTGGTCACTATTATAAAACTAGAAACATTAGTTTTTGGTAAGGAGTTTGAGTATAAGCAAACTAGTCAAATAAGATTGGCAATAGACTCAGTTCCTGAGCAAAGTAAAATCGTGTTTCATGCTGGTGTAACTCATTATTCTACCGCTAATTTACTACATGGAAGTGTGTCAGATATAGAAGGTGATAGCAGAAACCAATTAAATGCAATATGTAAAAAATATAATATTACTCTAAATAGATTGAAAAATAGGCTAAATAGTTTTTCTGATTCTAGGTTGATTGTGATTGGAGATACTATAGTTGACAACTATGTAGCTTGCGACGCTTTAGGTATGAGTGCTGAAGCTCCAGTTTTAGTTGTTAAAGAATTAGAAAACCGAGAATTTATCGGTGGAGCGGCAATTGTCGCTTCTCATGTAGCGGCGCTTGGTGCTAAGTGCCATTATATTAGTGCTACTGGGGGTGATGGTTTATCTGATACAGTGTATAAATCTTTAACAGAGCAAGGTATTGGCACGGATCTTATTATTGATACAAGTAGACCTACAACATATAAAACACGTTACATGGTTGAGAATCAAAAATTATTTCGTGTAAGTCGCATTAAAAATCATAAAATATCAGAAAAAATTGAACAAAAAATTATAGATAAGTTGATTATATTGGCTCCCAATATTGATGGAATACTGGTTAGTGATTTTGTATATGGCGTTATTACAAAAAAAATATTGGATGTAATTTATGATTTGTCCAAGAAATTTAACATTAAGTTGTATGGCGATTTACAGTGTAGTAGTCAGGTTGGGAATGTTTCTAAATTTAAAGGATTTGATTTAATTACCCCGACTGAAAAAGAGTCGAGAGTGGCATTAGACGATAATGAAAGTGGCATTGAGTGGATTGCTAACACTTTATTAAAAGACACTAAGTCAAAAAGTATGCTGATGAAGCTTGGATCAGACGGTTTTATTGCGTATAGTAGGGACAGAGATGTGCAAAGGCAAAATTTTCCGGCATTAACGATCAATCCTGTTGATGTAACCGGTGCTGGAGACTCATTATTTGCAGCAATGTCAGTATCTTTATCTTCAGGATCTAGCTTAATAGAGTCATCAGTGATTGGAGCATGCATGGCATCTTTAGCTGTAAAAAAAGTTGGGAATACGCCTATTGAAAATGATAGTCTGATGGAATATATATCCAATATTTTAGATTAGTATGAGTAATAGATAGAACTATGAGTGATAAATATTCAATAGACGGGCATAAATTAGCATATCACCCCGTAGAGGTAGCAAAGTTATTAAATGCCGAAGACGATATATCAAAATTGATGGATATTTACCCAATATATGTAGAGGTATCCCCAGTAGGAGCGTGTAATCATCGCTGTACTTTTTGTGCTGTCGATTATATTGGTTATGAGGCTACCAATAGAATTGAAGAAGATGTGATGATGAGGGCATTGGAAGATATGGGTTCTAATGGTGTAAAAAGTATCATGTATGCTGGAGAGGGAGAGCCGCTAATACATAAGAAAATTAATGAAATTGTTGCAAAGACTAAAGAAGTAGGTATTGATGTCTCATTTACAACTAATGCGGTTGCAATGGGAGGTCATTTTATTGAAGAATCTCTACAGCATACATCGTGGATTAAAGTATCCTTAAATGGTGGCTCTGCTAAAACTTATGCACAGGTACACCAAACACGAGAAAAAGATTTTCAACGTGTTATAGACAACCTTAAGAAGGCAGTTGAATTTAGAAATAAAAATAAATTAGATTGCACGATAGGGGTTCAATCGGTATTACTTCCAGAAAATGCAGATGAGATGGTTGATTTTGGAAAGATTGTTCGAGATGAGATTGGAGCGGATTATCTTGTTATTAAGCCATTTTCTCAAGAAGAAAGCAGTATAAATAGATTGTATGATAATATTGATTACAGATCAATGGCGCTACGTGCTAATGAAAAAAAACTTAAAGAGCTGGAGTCTGATGATTTTAAAGTTAGTTATAGATCGGAAACCATGAGTAATTACCATGAAGGCCATTTTAATCGTTATACAACTTGCTATTCCACACCTATTTATATGGCTTATTTAATGGCTGAAGGTTCAATTTATGGTTGTAAGGATCATTTACTAGATCCTAATTTTTGTTATGGAAATATTAATGAAAATACATTTAGTGAAATTTGGCAAGGGGAGCGTAGAAAAAAAGGCATTAAGTATGTGCTAAATGAACTTGATATTAGTAACTGTCGCGTTAACTGTAGAATGGATAAAATAAACAGGTATCTTTTTAATTTGAAAGATGGCAAGATTGATCATGTAAATTTTATTTAAATTTTGAATTAAGACATGTAATCCTCTTGAATTCTTATAAAAATGCAATTTTACTTGTAATTAAATAGCCAGTTGTAATAAACTTTTCTATTTTTTTACCACAGAAAATTGCAATGTACTATCAGCAACTGACTAAAGACGAGCGATAGCAGATAAAAATATATTCACAGATAAACATGGAACAAGTCACCATAGTCAAACTACTAAAAAGAAGTGTCGCTACTATCGGTAGAGAGATTAAACACAATACTGGTAAACTAGGTTATCGACCTAAACAAGCTAATGATCTAGCCACAGCACGTAGGCTCAATGCTAGTAAACACATTAAACTGACACCAGTTCCTGAACTGTGCAGAGGGTACGGTATGAGTAACACCACTTTTTATAAATGGTGTGCTAAATACGGTGGCATCAATGATCACTAGACTCGAAGAGCTTGAAGCAGGGAATGCGCACCTTAAAAAATGTACGCAGATGAGCACTTAAAAGCTATGATTGTTCAGGAGGGGGGGGCTTTAACAGAAAAAGTGCTAAGGCCGTCTCTACACAAAGAGATGGCCAAGCAGGTCATTAATGATTACCAGATAACCGTGAAATTAGCCTGCCAAGCTTTTAAAATTAGTGAGACATACTATTGGTATAATCCAAAGCTATCTACTGAGAATGACATGATAGCTGATTGGATACTTCGATTAACCACAACGCGCAAACAATGGGGCTTTGGATTTTGCCTTATGCATCTAATTTTTATTAGAAAATGATACCACCTATAAAAAATGGGTTTATAGGTGGAATTGAAGCAATGCGTGGAATAGCTGTAATTGCAGTGATTATGTATCACTTTAACGCCGATCTAATTCCTAGTGGTTTTTTAGGAGTTGATTTATTTTTTATTATTTCTGGATTTATTGTTACAAAATCATTTTATAGAATAAAAGCAAAAAATATTTATGGATATTTACTGCATTTTTACAGTGCAAGATTAAAGAGAGTGTTTCCAGCGCTAATTGTATTTGTGTTTTTAACATTTATACTTTTAGTATTAATGGATCAAATTAACATAATAGGGCTAAGAACAGGAGGAACGTCTTTACTTGGCCTATCTAATCTGTATTTAATACTAATTCACGATAATTATTTTAATTTAAATCAGGAATTCAATGTATTTAACCATACTTGGTCTTTAGGGGTAGAAGAGCAATTTTATTTTATTTTACCAATTCTTCTTTATTTTTTAAAATACCATCAAAATAAATTAATTTATGCTTCTCTAGTATTGGCTACTATATCTTTTAGCATATATGTTTCTTCTTCTGAAAATCTTGCCTTTCAATACTATTCTCCTATTACAAGGTTTTGGCAATTAATGCTGGGTTCAGTTGCTTATCAGTTGCACAGGAGGTATGAAATAAATATTAATCCAATATGGACTAAATTGTTTTTCTTGTTAGTTATATCGTGTTTTTTCTTTGATAAAAGAGCTATTGCCATAACAATTATTATTTTAAGTGTGGCTTCTGTGTTGCTAATATTGGGAGTTAGTTCTAAAGGAAATAATACAATATCAAACAAATACCTAATTTACATTGGTGGTATTTCATACTCTCTGTATCTTTATCATTTACCTATTATTAAACTATTTAATCTCCCTGGATATTGGAGCATTGCACAATTTGTATTGTTATTTATAGTTGCAATTGCAAGTGTAGAATTAGTTGAAAAACCATTTAGATATGGCAAGTTATCAGGATTGACGAAGAGAGAAATTATAATATTTTTCTCAATAAGTGCCGTAATACTTTCTTTATTAATTGTCGGGTATTCATTTTTCATTAAACATGGTGATTATTTTTCTAGGCCAAACCATGATAGGATTAATTCTGTTATATGGAATGAAATAGCACCTCTAAAAAGTTCAACAAAGAGAAGTTTATTTTTCATTGGGGATAGTCATTCAGATGCACTTACTCCTATGATGCTAATGCTTCATAAGAAGGATAATTTTCAAATAAACTCTATTCAAATTGGAGGTCTTTTTACAACATCTTTAGATTCAAAGTCTCATGGAAATCTAAGTATTAGGGGTAAAATTGTTTTAGAATATGTGTTAGAAAATGGACGTACTGGAGATGTTTTAATTATAACTAATCAACTTATGCAATATTTTGGCGAGACTTATAACCAGCCAAATAATAGTGTTACCTTTGATGGAAAGTTGTTGACAAAAGAAGACGCTCTTTTAGTATATTCTAGTGATTTGGAGTCAATTGCAGATACACTTCTTAAGAAGGGAATGGATATTATTATTTTATCTCCTTTCCCAGATTTTCCTTATCATCCTATTAATTGCTATTCTCCTTTTTTGAATTCTATCAGAATTTCTATGAAGTATAATAAATGTACAATAAGCAAGATGGAACAGGAAAAAAGAAGAAGCGGTATTGTTACAAGCCTTAAGAAAATTTCAAAAAAGTATTCTAATTTTTATACCATTGATCCTATAGATATTGTCACTAGTGAAAAAAATTACATTTCATCATATAAAAATGCCACTCCTTTATACTATGATGATGATCATCCAAACTTTATTTTTAATCAGTATATTTATTTGTTGTTTAAAAAACAATTGAATTCCATGTAACTTTTTGAATGCAAAATAAAAAAATGTTAATAGGTCTTGATTTTGATAATACTTTAGCACGTTATGATAATGTATTCGCTATTGAGGCTAAGAAGCAAGGCTTGGTTTTGAGTGATTGGGAGGGAACAAAGCAAGACTTAAAGATTGAACTTCATTCTATTCAGAATGGAGATAAGGTTTGGCAAAAAATACAAGGACAGGTTTACGGCCCTAGTATGCACATGGCTAGTTTATTTCCTGGGGTGGCACGTTTTTTGTTGCGTTGTAAATTACAAGGCCATACAGTTTTTATTGTAAGCCATAAAACAGAATACGGTCATTTTGACCGCACTAAAACATTATTACGCCAGGTGGCTTTAGATTGGATGTGTAATAAAGGTTTTTTTGATGAAGATAAATTTTCAATTCTTAAAAAGAATGTTTTTTTTGCAGCTACACGACAGGAAAAAGTTGAAAAAATAAGGAGTCTTAAATTAAATGTTTTTGTAGATGATTTAGAAGGAGTATTTTCAGAAAAAAGATTTCCTGATATTAAAAAAATACTTTTTAGTAAAAAGTCTAAAAATAAATATCATGATGTTATTTGTGATAACTGGCCTAATATTGAGAGTAGTGTTCTTGGAGATGTCTCTAATAAAGAAATAAAGTATCTTGCTCATTCTATTTACAATGATTCTATTAATGATATTGAAAAAATAGATGGTAGGGGTAATAGCAAGTTGTACAAACTTTCAACTAAAAAGGAAGGCAATGTTGTATTAAAAGATTACCCAGATTTATTAAATGATTCTAGAAGTCGCTTAATGACTGAAGTGAACGCTCTTAAGGTTGTTGAAAATTTTAACCAAACCCCGAAAGTTATTGCATTTGACAAGTCGCAGAATATTGCTCTTTATGAATGGATTAAAGGAGTACACCTTTCCAATATAGATGATAAGCATATTTTAGAAGCATTGGAGTTTATTGAAAATATTCAACATATAAAAAATAAGGAATATTTTGGATTAGCGTCTGAAGCTTGCTTGTCTGCAAAAAATTTATTTGATCAAATAGATGTTCGATTTAATAGACTTATATTGGTAGATAATCAAGATTTAAATTTTTTTTTAAATACTATATTTAAGCCGTTATGGAGTCGATCAAAAGAGTGGTCAGAAAAGCATTGGCCTAGCGATAATATTGTAAGTGATTTGCCTAATTCTATGCAAATATTAAGCCCCTCTGACTTTGGTTTTCATAATGCATTATTAAAAAAAAATAAACTATATTTTTTAGATTTTGAGTATTTTGGACGGGATGACCCGGTAAAATTAATGTCAGATTTTGCATGGCACCCTGGCATGGAGCTTACCGATTCCCATAAAGCCTTATGGCTCAAGGGTGCTTTTAACGTCTTTAAAAAAGACTCTAATATTCATGCACGTTTTCATGCGGCATGGCCTATATATGGTTTGAGATGGTCGCTTATTTTGCTTAATGAATTTTTAAAGGATGGATGGCAAAAACGAGTGTATGCTAATTCTGATTTAAAAAATCAGAAAGAAGGTCAATTAGAAAATCAACTTAATAAAGCTAAATACATTTGCAGGAAAATTCAATTAGAAAATATGGGATGCCCTTATGTATAATTTGAACCCCTGAGATTAACCATAGAATATAAATAAAGGATAGAGATTTGCTATATAGATACCTTATTGATAAAGCGTTAAAGCTACGACAAGATACATTTAATGCTTTTATTGAGCATGGAGAAGCGCATTTGGGCGGAAGCTTCTCTATTATTGAGATGCTTTTGGCACTACATGAGGAGGTGTTAACTAAAAAAGATAAGTTCATTCTTAGTAAGGCGCACGCATCTTTTCCTTATTGTCTTTATCTTAGGGAAAATGGTTTTAGTCCTAAAATTACAACTCATTTAGAAATTGATCAAGAGAATAACATTCATTGCACTACTGGTAGCTTGGGGCATGGTTTACCTATCGGATTAGGGATGGCATTGGCAATAAAACTGCAAAATAAACAAGGCAATATTTATGTAATGATGAGTGATGGAGAATGTCAAGAGGGTACTACTTGGGAATCATTATTAATTGCTGCTAAACATAACCTTGATAATCTTAATATAATGCTTGATTACAACAAGATTCAAGCATTATCTACTATAGAAGAAGTACTACCACTAGATAATCTTGCTGCAAAATTTAAGGCATTTAATTGGAATGTTATTGAAATTAATGACGGACATTCCTATGATGAAATGGTGCCATTATTACAAAAAGAAAACTCATCATTAAAACCGCGTGTCTTTATTTTTAACACGATAAAAGGTAAGGGCATTAAAGCTTTCGAAGGTAATCCAGCTTGGCATGCAAGAAAAATTAAAGGTAAGGAAATGGAAATTGGCAAAAAAGAACTGGGGTTAGCATGAGACGACGTTTTGGAGAGGTTATCTCCCGATTAGCTGACGAAGATGAAAAAATTATTGTTATTGTGGCAGATATTGGATATCAAGTTTTTGATGAGTTTCGTGAAAAACATCCGGATAGATTTATAAATATGGGTATTTGTGAGCAAAGTATTATTGGAGTAGCTTCTGGAATGGCTTTAGAGGGGTTAAATCCATGGGTTTATACGATTACTCCATTTCTTATTGAGCGCCCATTTGAGCAAATCAAACTAGATATTAATCAGCAAAATGTAAATGTTAATCTTGTGGGTTTTGCAGACTACCCTTCTTTAGGTCCAACACATACAGAGCTAGACTCTAAAAAAATGATGCAACTTTTTAAAAACATCGAGTCATTTTTTCCAAGAGATGGCGGTGAAACCGAAAAAAATATTATCCAAGCACATGAGACGCAAGGCCCTTCATTTATTAGTTTAAAGAGCGACCCTATGCTTAGCCGTTCTATTACAAGTGATAAAAAATAATGGACTTCTTGTCGCAAGAAGATAAGAGGGTAGAGCAAGAATTTGTTGAGCAGGGTTATGTTATCAGACCAGTTGCAGATAAGGATGCGTTAGATAAAATAAAAACGTTTGCCTCGAAAAAAATACTTGGTAATAATTTAGATAAAACTCATAAAAGTATTAGTATTGACAAATTAAATACCTTCCGTCTTGAAGTTATAAAAGAGATTAATGAACAATCTTGGCTGAGAGAAGCTTATTATAAAATTGCTAAACCATATCTTGATGTTTTAGTTGGGAATGAGTTGGCAATGCAATTAAGAGTTAATTTAAGTATTCAAATGCCTGGAGATGAGAGCTCCTTACTGCCGGTTCATGCTGACACTTGGTCTGGGGATTCTCCATATGAAGTTGTTGTTTGGTTGCCATTGGTTGACTGTTATGACACAAAAAGCATGTACCTTTTGCCACCTAAAGCATCTAACAGTCTTTCTGATAATTTTTGGTCACATTCTCAAGGAAGCAGTAATCAGATTTTTAGTGCAATAAAAGATGAAGTTAAGTGGATGAAGGTAAATTTTGGAGAAGTATTGGTTTTTAATCAGATACATCCCCACGGTAATGTGGTTAATGAAGAAAATGAAACTCGCTGGTCAATGAACTGTAGATTTAAAAGTCTTTTTTCTCCATATAAAGATAAAAAAATAGGTGAATTTTTTGAGCCTATTACTATGCGCCCAGTTACTAAACTAGCAATGCGTTATAAGCTTCCAGTTATCAAATAGATGTTCTGGTTATGAGTATAAATGGTTTTCGTGGGTACATATTTAGTAGGCCATTTATGGAAGAAAGGGTGCCGCAACATGTGCAAAATATAATAATACGTGATTATTGCACTAAAAAAAATATTCATTATTTGTTAAGTGCTACAGAGTATGCAATGGAAAGTAGTAGCCTAATTTTAAAACAGTTAATTAATGATCTTCCCTCTATTAACGGAATTGTAGCTTATAGCATTTTTCAAATGCCAGAAGAAGACACTGAGAGGCGAAGTATTTTTAGTAAAATAATATCATTAAATAAAGAGATACATTTTGCTGTCGAGGGGTTATCTTTGTATGATAATGATACTTTGAATAGAATTGAAGATATTTGGAAAGCAAAAAAAACAATGTCACATTGTAATTTTTTAGAAATTACTTAAAGATAAATTAATATGAAGCTAGCAGTTTTTTAATTATGAATAATTTATGTCTACATATTACAGCTCATTAAAATTCCTTAATTTTAGCGATAAAATCCATGCGATTAGCAAGGGTAAAATAGTTGCTCCTGTGCATATCCGTGTAAAACCAATGAACTTATGTAATCATAATTGTTGGTACTGCGCATATCGCACAGATAATGTAGCCTTGGGCGACCAGATGAATGACCGAGATCAGATACCAAAAGAGAAAATGGTAGAACTTGCACATGAATTTGTCGATATGGGGGTTAAAGCAGTAACATTTTCTGGTGGTGGAGAACCACTACTTTATAAGCCATTACCTGAAGTTATTGAAATATTGGCTCAAGGCGGAATTCGTATAGCATCTTTAACCAATGGTTCTAATTTAAAAGGGAAGGTTGCAGATGCGCTCGCCAGACATGGTACTTGGGTAAGGGTATCTATAGATGCGTGGGATGATGAAAGTTATGTTAAAAGTCGAGGTGCAAAAGCTAATGATTTTTCTAAATTAATAAAAAATATAAAAGAATTCACAGCTAGAGATGCTCGGTGCGTGTTGGGAGTAAGCCTTATCGTAGGTAAGGATAATCATAGGCACATAACAGAAGTTTGTGCACTTTTAAAAAACTGTAGGGTGGACCATGTTAAGGTATCTGGCGCAGTTGTCAGTAATGATGCTGCCGGTAATAATATCTTCCATGGGCCGATTAAAGACGAAGTAGGAAAGCAAATTCTAGAGGCAAAAAAGTTAGAGAATAAGGATTTTAAAATACTGAATCACTATCACGATTTAGAGGAGAAGTTTGAAAAAAACTACAGTACATGCCCATTTTTACAATTTTTAACTGTAATTGGTGCAGATCAACATGTTTATACATGCCAAGATAAGGCATATACAGAAAGTGGTAAAGTAGGATCTATTAAAGGGAAGTCATTTAAAAAGTTCTGGCTTTCAGAAGAAAATAAAATATTTTTAAAAACTTTTGATCCATCGGTAAAATGCAATCATCATTGTATTAGTCATTCAAAGAATCTTGCGATACACGAGTATTTGTCAATTGATCAAGAACATAGTTTTTTTGTATAATGGGAAAGTTAAGAAATATCGTAACATCACTTCACGAATCCACTAAGCGTGATTATTTGGCACGCATGATTGATGATAAAGTCTATTGTATGAAGATTGCCAAAAAATATGGTAAAGACTATTGGGATGGTAATAGGCGCTATGGATATGGTGGCTATAAATATATACCTGGCAGATGGAAGCTTGTTGCTGAAAAATTGATTAAAATTTACAGCCTAAATTCAAAATCAAAGGTTTTAGATGTAGGTTGTGGCAAAGGATATTTGTTGCATGAAATGAAATTACTTATCCCTAATTTAAATATTGTAGGAATAGATTCTTCAGATTATGGGCTTGAGAATGCTAAAGAAGAAATAAAACCTTTTATTTACAAACATAAAGCAGAAGACAGACTTCCATACAAAGATAAAGAGTTTGATTTAGTGATATCCTTGGGAGTATTCCATAATCTAAGGCTTTCAGATCTTAAAATTGCATTATCAGAGGTGGAGAGAGTCAGTAGGCAGGGTTATTTAATGCTAGAAAGTTATCGCAATGAGAAAGAACTTTTTAACCTTCAATGCTGGGCACTAACAGCAGAATCTTTTTTTGATAAGGAAGAATGGGAATGGGTCTATAATTATTTTGGTTACAATGGTGACTATGAGTTTATTTATTTTTGTTAAGACTTATTTGTAGTAAAAAACTGAGTTTCATTGAATTTTTTAATAAACATGTAGTGCGATATGAGAAATATAAATTGGCCTAAGTGGCCACAGTATGGCAGAGAAGAGTATTTTGCAGTGCAAAGAGTTATTGAGTCAAATCAATTATTTGCCGATAAAGAAGTAAGAGAATTTGAATACAAATTTTCGAAATATGTTGGGTGTAAATATGCACTAGGAGTTGGAAACGCCACTGAGGGACTGCACTTAAGCCTTATTGCTCTTGGAGTTGGAGCTGGAGACGAAGTAATTGTGACTTCATATTCATGGATTTCAACAGCATCGTGTATTCTGATGCAGAATGCAGTTCCTGTTTTTTGCGATATAGAAGAAGAGTCTCTAGGCATATGTCCTGTAGACATTGAGAGAAAAATATCTCATAGAACAAAAGCAATTATATTTGTACATATGTTTGGATATTTAGCAAGGGTAGAAGATGTTATTAATTTATCTAAAAAATATAATATCCCGCTTATTGAGGATGCATCCCATGCACATGGGGCCAGTATCAATAATATTAAAGCAGGAAATTTTGGAGATATATCAGTATTTAGCCTCCACCAAAGAAAATCTTTGAGTGTGGGAGATGGGGGTATTGTATGTACAAATAATATAGATTTTAGTAAAAAAATATACAAGTTAAGATCATTTGGAGATAGTGAGTTAAGTTATAACTATAGAATGACAGAGTTTGCTGGAGCGTTAGGGAAAATAGGATTAGATAAACTTGATGATCAGAACAATATAAGAATAGAGAATGCATTTTTACTATCGGAGTTGTTAAAAGATAATGAATTTTTATCAGTAAGAGTTTGTGGCGAGTCAGAATATTGTGTATATTATGCTGTCTTGATAGAACTAAAAAAAGATATCCCTGACTTAGAAAACAGGTTAGAAAATTTGCAGGATAAGGGAATACCCATAAGAAAAACTTGGTCTCCTTTACATAAGCATTCTCATTTTAATCCAGAAGTTGTTATGCCATCACGTGGATTACCGTGGAGGGAAAATAGTTATAATGGTCTTATGAAAAAAGTCCAATATCAAGATTTGACATTGAAAAATGTTAGTAAGTATTGTCCATCTAGAATATTTGAAATGTATGTGCATCCACCAGTTGGGGTAGATCTGATTAAATTTTCTGCACATGAGATTAATAGAGAGTTTTCAGTTTAATGTTACTTATTTTATAAGTTGTAAAAAATGAATATATTATTTTTAACTAATGATAAAGCCGATCATGTCGATGAAATAATTGATCTTGTTCAGATGTATGGCGATAAGGTGATTATCCATCATAGTGGCATTGATATTGATTTTGTTAAGCAAAAAAAAATAGACTATATTTTGAGTGATAGATACTCACATATAATTAAACGTGATGTTATAGATTATTTAAATGGTAACGCAATAAATACTCATCCATCATTGCTCCCATTCCAGAGAGGCTACCAACCTAATTTTTTTTCTATCTTATTAAATACAAAAAAAGGTGTTTCAATACATAAAATAGATGAAGGGCTTGACACTGGAGATATTATAGTTCAGGAAGAGTTATTTTATAATGATCAAGATACTTTAAAAACTTCACATTATATTTTTAGGAAGGCTATTGTAAGTCTTTTATGTAAAAATTGGTATAAAATTTTAAACGAGAATATCTTGCCCATACCACAAGAAAGAAAAGGCAATATAAATTATAAAAAAGATTTTGATATTTTTTTTGCACAATTATCTAATGGTTGGTGTACTACAGTAGAGGAAGTAAAAAATATTTTAAAAAATAAGCCTCTGATAAGGGTTGAGCCAAAAAAATTTCCTGCGAAAAAATCACATAGTTAATAATTGACATGCATATGAGTATACGAAAATTATCCCCAATGCAAATTATGCACGGAATTATAACTATTGTGCATATCCCATTAATTTTGTTAATCTATATGATGCAACCATTTATAAAGATTAGGTTTGGATATTTTTCAACTGGGAGGATTGGGCATTTTGCATTAGATTTGGGCTATGCAATTGCAATGAATAAAAACCAGCATAAAAATGAAGTTAATTTTTACTATTTACAGGATGATATTTCTAATACTCAGCTTGAAATTATTGCCAAACGTGAACTTAATGTTAGTCAGTATTATAAATATTTCGTTTATGCATATACCGCACTAGGCTTGAAAAGTAAGGTAGTTATTCCTTATAGACATAAATGCGGATCGAGAGATACTACTGGTATTACGTACAATTCTACGTACGATATTATTTTGCTAAATAGAGAAAATTTAATATCTGAATCATATATGAAAAAATATGGATGGACTCAGGGAGAGAAATTTGTGTGCTTAAATGTACGTGATAAAGCTTTTTTTTCTGAGTCGGAATCATCACGCCATGCTTATCGTAATTCAAACATTGATGATTATGAGACTGCAGCTAATTATCTTTTAGATTTGGGCTATTGGGTTGTGCGAATGGGGAAGAACGTTGAAAGACCATTTAATATAAATCATAGTAAATTAATTGATTATGGAGCAGATAAAAATGGAAGTGCTTTATTAGATATATGGTTTTGCAAGAATTGTGAATTTTTTATAAGTACTGGTACAGGAATAGATTCAGTCGCTTTAATGTTTAAGAAGCAAACTCTCATTGTAAATGTACTACCAATTATATATATTATTAGTTGGGTTAACGGCATTACACTTCCGAAAAGGCTGTTCTGGAATAGTGGCAAGGAGTTGTCATTAATAGAGCATCTTAATAATAGCTATGGAAACACACATCAATATATAGAAAAAGGAATAAAAGTAGTAGATCTGTCTCCTGGTGAAATTAGATTTGCAGTAAAAGAAATGGTTGATCGTTTGAATAATGTACCTTTAACTAGTCGTCAAATTAAAATGCAGAAAGAATTTTGGATTATATTAGAAGGCCATGAACTGTATAATAAATTTCATGGGTTTAGAGATCCAGAGGCATCATTTGGAATATCATTCTTAAAAAATAGTCCAAATTTTTTACAATAATAATTTAATAAAACTAAGTCTTTCATCTATGAATAAACCTCTTTTTACAGTATTTGTTATTGCATACTACCCCCTAAGTATTTGACTATTGTAGTTGAGTCAATTATGAATCAAACATATGACAATCTAGAGATTATTTTAGTTAATCATGCGGCGCATACTGATACAGTTGATTATATAAATAAAGTTAGAGATGCAGATCATAGGATAAAAATTATAAATTATGAATATAACTTAATTACTGCATCACCACCAGAGAGTGGGATTATAGTTTGGAATAAGGCATAGCTATACATGAATTCACATAAAAAACAAGATATTGAAGTTGTGGATAATCCGCATATAAACTACTTATTTGGTAAAAATAGTTGGCTATATCGTGCACATAGTATAGGGTTATCAAATAATATAATGTATATTATTATAGCCCTTTCTTTGATATCTACCATTACAGAGATATTTGGTATAGGATTATTTTTGCCTATTTTTCAATTTATACGTATGGAGGGTGACCTAAGTGCGCTAGTTGGGGATTCAGTTATTTGGCAGTACATGGTCAATGTATTTTCCTATTTGAATATTGAGCCAACATTACTTATTTTGTTGTTGATATCATTTTTCTTTTTTCTTGGAAGGCAGTTTTTTCTATATGTAAGAATAGTATATGTTAAGGCGGTCTCGCAACGTCTTAATCAAGGCCGACGAAATCTACTATTTGATTGTTATCTAGACGCGGATATGACTTATCATGATAGTACTCCTGTGGGAAATTTTGTAAATATAATTATGACAGAGGTTGGTAATGCAGTATCTGGAATAATGGCACCAATAACTTTGACAGTTTATATTGTTACGTTTATTAGTTATATATTAGTGCTTTTTATGCTTTCATGGCAGATGACAATTGTTTCCACTATTGTTCTCTTGATTTCAAGTCAGGTACCTAGCGTATGGGTTAGACAAAGTAAGATTAATGGACGTAAAATTGTTTTAGCAAACACACGTATGTCTGAATTTTTAGTTAGTAGGTTGCAATCACCTCGTTTGGTTCGATTGGCAGCCACTAAAGAGATGGAGAAGCAAGAGTTTTATAATTTAACTTTATTGCAACGTAAGTGTTATATGTTTGGCGCTATATTAAAAGCAAAAACCATAGTTTCAATGGATCCTGTGGTTATTAGTTTAAGCTTATTTCTTCTTTATTTTTCTTATACTGTATTGCAATTGCAGATAGAGATAATTGGGGTTTACTTGGTAATTATGTTGCGTCTAATGCCGATAGTACAGAATATTATAGTGGAGTTTCAAAATATACAAAGCTCATTAGGTTCAATAGAGATACTAGAGGGTCGTATTAGTGCGATGAAAAAATCTGCAGAAGAAGATACAGGCACTATAAATTTGAGTGCATTAAAGCAATCAATTGTATTAAATAAGGTGTATTACCGTTACCCAACAAAATCAGATTATGCATTGAAAGATATTTCCATTGAATTTAAAATTGGCGAGTTAACGGCAGTGGTTGGTCCTTCAGGTGGAGGGAAATCGACACTAGTTGATTTATTGCCACGTTTACGATTACCTGAAAAAGGCTCTATACAGGTTGACGGTATAAACATTAAAAACTATATATTGAGAGATCTTAGACGGTTAATGTCTTATGCTCCTCAATTCCCACAGATTTTTAATGGCACTATAAAAAATCATATATTGTACGGTAAGGCAGATGCAACTGACGAAGAAGTAAGGGAATCAGCCTATTTGTCTGGTGCAGAGGAATTTATCAATCAGTTGTCAGAGGGGTTTGACACTATTGTAGGTGAGGGCGCAGTAAGACTTTCTGGCGGACAACGACAAAGATTGGATCTTGCTAGAGTATTAATGAAAAAATCCCCTATTTTAATTTTAGATGAGCCGACTAGTAATTTAGACGTTGAATCAGAAAATATATTTAAGAGTTCGATTGATAGAATACGTAAAGAAACAAATACTTCAATTATAATTATTTCTCATAAACTATTAAGTATTGCAGATGCTGATAATATCATTGTAATAAAACAAGGTAAAATCGAAGGATTTGGGTCTCATTTAGAACTATTGGATCAGGATGGATGGTATTCTGAAGCGTGGAATACACAAACTTTAGTAACATTATGATAACAAGGACTACATAAAAATGAAATCTATTTTAGTGACTGGTGCAGATGGATTTATAGGTTCCCGCTTAACCGAAATTTTAGTATCTAAAGGTTATCAAGTAAAAGCGTTATCACAATACAACTCTTTTAATAATTGGGGGTGGTTGATGGATATAAACTGCCAGGAAAAAATAGAAGTTCTAACTGGCGATATTAGAGACCCGCATTATTGTAAATATATTACTAAAGATGTAGATACAATATTTCATCTCGCTGCTTTAATTGCTATACCATACTCTTATATAGCGCCAGATAGTTATGTGGATACTAATATAAAAGGCACACTCAATATTTGTCAAGCTGCAAGAGAAAATGGTAATATTCGAGTCATCCACACTTCAACTAGTGAGGTTTATGGTACTGCTCAATATGTTCCTATAGATGAAGAGCATCCGCTACAGCCTCAATCCCCATATAGTGCAACTAAAATAGCTGCAGATGCAATGGCAATGAGTTTTTATAATTCTTTTGAATTACCAGTAACTATCGCCAGGCCATTTAATACGTATGGCCCAAGGCAATCTGCTCGAGCCGTAATTCCGACTATAATTACTCAAATTGCCAATAAAGTAAAAGAGATTAAACTGGGTGACTTGACCCCAACTAGAGATTTTAATTATGTGGACGATACCTGTAGAGGGTTCATAGCACTTGCAAAAGAAGATAAAAGCATTGGTGAAATAGTAAATATAGGTTCTAATTTTGAGATTAGTATTGCAGATACTCTTAATATTATCAAAGAAATTATGCATAGTGATGTGGAGTTTATTGTTGATGAGAAGCGTGTACGACCAAAAAATTCTGAAGTGTTCCGTCTCTGGTGTGATAATGCAAAAATAGAAAGATTAACAGGATTCAAGCCACAAACAGATATTAAGCAAGGGCTGCAAAAAACTATTGATTGGATTACAAGACCAGAGTATTTAAAAACTTATAAATCAGAAATATACAATGTCTAAATCTATCTCTAATGAATTTATTAAGTTTGTCCAAGAGTTATACAGTACAACAGATTTTATTCCACTTCATGCCCCACAATTTATAGGTAATGAAAAAAAATACCTTTTAGAGACAATAGATTCAACCTTTGTTTCAAGTATTGGTAAGTTTGTAGATCAGTTTGAGAATAGAATAGCGGAGTATACTGGAGCTAATTACGCGGTAGCAACAGTTAATGGAACGGCAGCGCTCCACATAGCTCTTAAGTTGTCAGGTGTTGAATTTAATAGTGAAGTTATTACTCAGTCACTTACCTTTGTGGCAACCTGCAATGCTATAAAATACTGTGGTGCAAAGCCATTATTTGTTGATGTAGACAAATCTACACTTGGATTGTCTGCAGAAAGTTTAGAAGAATTTTTACAACAAAATACAGAAATAAGAGATGATGGTTTCTGCTGGAATAGAGATTCAAATAGAAAAATTTCAGCTTGCCTGCCTGTACATACTTTTGGATTTCCAGTAGAATTAGATAAAATAAAAATAATTTGTGAAAAATATAATATAGCATTAGTAGAAGATGCTGCGGAATCGCTAGGAAGCTTCTACCATAAAAAGCATACTGGAATTTTTGGCAAACTATCGGCATTAAGCTTCAATGGTAATAAAATAATAACCACAGGCGGCGGCGGTATGATTTTGACAAATGATGAGCAACTAGCAAAAAATGCAAAACACATTACCACAACAGCAAAAATTCCTCACCAATGGGAATTTAATCACGATAAAATTGGTTACAACTATCGCCTTCCTAATTTGAATGCAGCGCTAGGAGTGGCTCAGATGGAGTCTCTATCAGGGTACTTGAAAAATAAGAGAGAGACTGCTGGGCGGTATCAAGAGTGGTGTGAAAATTATAATATAGAGTTTGTGATAGAGCGGCATAATACAAAAACTAACTATTGGTTAAATACGATAATTATGCAAGATAAAAAAAATAGAGATAGATTTTTGAAAGAAGTCAATAATAACAATATAATGGTGCGACCAGTATGGACCCTAATGCATAAATTATTAATAAATCAAGATTGTCAGCATAGCGATATGAGTAATACCGAGTGGTTGGCCGATAGGATTGTGCTTGTGCCAAGTAGCGTGAGGCGATAAGATAGGTTTCAGTTAAATTTTGAATTATTTTAAGAGTATTTACAGGAGATAAGAATGAATTATGAAATGGCCTCCCCTTATTTTCCTAAAAGTGAGATTGATTGGTTGTTAAAAGAATTTAAAAATATTCTACAAGGCAATGCTTCGTTGAGCATGGGTAGTAAGGTCAAGGAATTTGAAGATGCCTTTTCGAATTATATAGGTTCGAAATATGCGGTTGCAACTAATTCTTGTACTGCGGCTCTAGAAATAGCTATTAGAAGTATTAGTATTCAAGGGGGTGATGAAATAATTATTCCTGCTGAGACTTTTATAGCTACAGGATCGGCTGTTGTTCGCGAAGGAGCTATTCCTATATTTTGCGATATTAATCCAAATTTTTTTTGCATAAGTTTGGATGAGTTAAAGAAAAAAGTTACTAAAAAAACAAAAGCTGTGATTATAGTTCATATGGCAGGTATGATTTCACCAGATGCCTTAAAGATTAAAGAGTTTTGTCAGCAAGAAAATATTATATTGATAGAGGATGCAGCTCATGCTGTTGGTGCTTCTATACATGGAATTTATGCAGGAAACATAGGCGATATAAGTTGTTTTTCTTTCTATCCAACAAAAATTATTACAACAGCAGAAGGAGGAATGTTGCTTTGCTCTAATGAGGCTCTATATGAAAAAGCAAATAGTTTTAGGAATCGTGGTCGTAATATGAAAGCACAAAATGAAGTGTACACCAGGTTGGGGTCTAATAATCGCATGACAGAGTTTTCCGCATTACTTGGAATTAGCCAACTTAAATATTTAGATGATTTTTTAAAAAAAAGGCATATAGTAGCTAGTGTATACAATGAGGCAATTCAAACATCAGGCGTAAATTATTTAGTGCAGCTTATTGTAGTTCCGAAAGAGATTAGTCATTCTTATTGGCGTTACTTAGTAATACTTGACCCTTCAATTAATCGCGAATTAATTAAGGAAGAGCTAAGTAAGGATAACATTGCAAGTGACTGGGCTTACTATCCTGCGCTTCACTTGCAACCTTATTTTGTTAAACATTATAAAACATGCAAAGGCATGTGCCCTATTGCTGAAGATAGTTTAGATAGAAATTTTTGCTTGCCGATTAATTCTAAAATGAAACAAAATGATGCGGTATTTATAGTTGGAAAATTTATTGCGGCTATTCAGAAACAATTACTATGCGCACAGTAGTTATTCATCAGCCGCAATATATTCCTTGGGCTGCTTATTTTGATAAAATACTGAAAAGTGATGTTTTTGTATTTTTAGATGATGTGCAATTTCAAAAAAATGGATTACAGAATAGAAATCAAATTAAAACACCCCAAGGCAAGACATGGCTCACATTGCCGATAAAACATTCTTTTGGGCAGCTAATCAATGAAGTTAAAATTGACAATGTTAAAATGAAAGAAAAACATTTGCGTAGTATAAAAATGAACTATACTAATTCGCCTTATTTTTCTGAAATATATAAAATTATTAAATTTATTCTACATGAAGATAATAATATGATTTCTTTTATTTCTATAGAGATAGTCAAGGAGATATTATTATATCTTGGGTATAAAGGGGAAATTATTTTATCAAGTTCTTTACCTGTTAATAGTAAAGGTAGTGATTTAGTTTTAGATTTATGTAAATTTATGGGTGCTGACCAATATTTGTCTGGTCTAGGTGGTTTGAATTATCTAGTTCGAAAAGATTTTGAGAGAAGTGGTATTGAAGTAAGATTTCAACAATTCAATCTTCCAAAATATAGACAGTGTTTTCCTGAGATTGGTTTTATTTCTAATTTGTCTATTCTGGATTTACTATTTAATAAGGGCAAAAAGTCTATTGATGTTATGCGATCAGGCGAACACGATTACTTAGAATGGGACAATTTACATTAAAGTTTATATGAGAAAAAAAATGGTTATAGCGGTAACTGGTATTCGGTCAGAATATGACATTTTATATCCAGTATTAGATGAGTTGCGTAGTAATGGTTTAGATGTAAAGATTGTTGTTTCTGGAGCACATTTATCAGATTATTTTGGCAATACAATTGATAAAATTATTGATGATGGATTTGAGATTGTAGATAGAATAGATACATTATTTGTAACTAGTCGCTTAACACAGCGCTCAAAAGGCGTAGGGCTTTTGATTTATGGGTTGACTCAAACCATTGAAAGAGTAGACCCAGATTTTTTATTGGTTGTAGGTGATAGGGAGGAGAGTATTGCTACTGCAGTTGTTGGGAATTATACAAATACACTTGTTGTACATATTGCTGGAGGTGACCCAGCTTATGGAAATGCAGATGATCCAATTCGTTTTGCTGTTTCTAAGCTTTCACATTTACACTGTTGCTTTACAAAAGAATATGCTAAAAATCTCCAAAATATTGGAGAAGAGGAATTTCGTATTTATAATACAGGTAATCCATCTTATGTAAATATTGATCAAACAGAACATATTTCACTTAATGTTCTTGCGCAGTCATTAAATATTCCTATTACTGAGGGAAATTATTTAGTACTTATCAAGCATCCACTTTCATCAGAAGTGGGAGACAGTAAAGAGCAAATGGAGATCACCATGCAAGGACTAAAACGTTTTTGTACTCTTAAGGGATTTCACGTGGTGTGCATACCGCCAAACTCTGATCCAGGATCTCAACTCATGCGCGAAGTTATTAATGAATACACTTCACAAGATTGGTTTCACCCTGTGCCCAGCTTGTCTAGAAGTTTTTTTGTAAATCTAATGCGTAATGCACAAGCATTGGTTGGGAACTCTAGTATGGGTATACTAGAGGCACCACACTATAAATTACCAGTAGTAAATATTGGAAATAGACAAAAAGGGCGTTTAAATGCTGGTAATGTCGAATTTGTTGGATATCAAATAGATGAAATATGCCGCTCTGTAGAGAAAGCATGCTGTGATAAAGATTATAGAAGAGAAGTAGAATTATTAAAAAATCCTTATGGAGAAGGATCCGCAGCAAAACAAGTATATAACGCAATCAATCAAGTTGATCTTGATGATCAAAAATGGTATATAAAAAAGAAACTATGTCCGTAAAAAAAATATTGGTTGTAGCTCCTCATCCGGATGACGAAACATTAGGTTGTGGTGGCACGCTACTTCGTCATATTGCAAAGGGAGATCAAGTACACTGGTTGATTATGTCAACTATTATTCAAGGCCCTGGGTTCACTCAAGAAGAAGTAGATAGTCGTTCCAAAGAGATAATAGAAGTTGCGAAATCTTATCAATTTTCATCATTTAAACAGGCTAAGTTTATTGCAACAAAGTTGGATATATATCCAAAATCAGAATTAATAGAGTTTGTGTCAGAAGCGGTTAGACGAGTAGAGCCAGATACTGTCTATTTACCCTATTGGGGTGATTCACATAGTGACCATACTGAAGTTTTTAATGCAGTCGCATCTTGCACGAAATCATTTCGTTATCCATCAGTAAAGCGGGTAAGAGCTTATGAAACACTCTCTGAAACAGAGTTCTCAATTCGTCCAGAAGGCAGTGGATTTAGACCAAATTTATGGGTTGATATTAGTGGATATCTTGATAAAAAAATAAATATTATGAAAATATATAAAGGTGAACTTGGCGACCACCCATTTCCAAGAAGCGAAATCAATCTTAGAGCGATAGCAGCCTTACGCGGTTCAAATGCAGGCGTTGAGGCATCTGAGGGGTTTGTATCTTTAATAGATATAGTAATATGAAACCCGTTTATATTATTGCTGAAGCAGGAGTAAATCATAATGGTGATAGGGATTCAGCATTTCGGTTGGTGGATGCGGCTGTTAATGCTGGAGCAGATGCGGTTAAATTTCAAACTTTCAACACAGAAAGTATGGTAACAAAAAATGCAGATAAGGCGGAGTATCAAAAACAGATAGAATGTGGTTTTGAAACTCAATTTGAAATGTTGAAAAGACTTGAGATGTCTTATGATATGCATTATGAGATTGTGGAGTACTGTAAGAAAAAAAAAATAGATTTTCTCTCTACCGCTTTTGATTTGCATAGCCTTGATTTTCTTGTTCAACATTTAAAATTAAAAACTCTAAAAATATCATCTGGAGATATAACTGATGGCCCTCTACTTTTAGCATATGCAAAAACTGGATGTAATTTGATTTTGTCAACAGGTATGTCAACATTAGGTGAGATTGAAGATGCATTAAGCGTGCTGGCATTTGGACTATTAAATAAGACTAAAACCAGACTGTCTAAAACTAGTTTTCAAAAAGCTCGCCTTTCAGCGGAAGGGCAGAAATTGTTAAAAAAGAAAGTTACTATTCTACACTGTACTACAGAGTATCCAGCCACACCACAAGAGATAAACCTTAATGCTATATTGACAATATATAATGCTTTTGGTTTGAAAACTGGATATTCAGATCATAGTAAAGGGATAATCGTGCCAATTGCCGCAACTGCAATAGGAGCAAGGGTTATTGAAAAGCACTTTACGCTGGATAGATCACAACCGGGCCCAGATCATAAGGCCTCATTAGAGCCAGATGAGTTGATTGCGATGGTAAAAGGCATTAGGATTGTAGAGAAGTCAATGGGTAACGGCCTGAAGGGGCCAACACCATCAGAGCTAAAAAACAAAGAGATTGCTAGAAAAAGTTTAGTTGCTATAAAAGATATTAAGAAGGGTGAAAAGCTTACAGGAGATAACATGACGATAAAAAGGCCGGGTTCAGGTATTAGCCCGATGGAGTATTGGGATAGTATTGGTAATTTGGCTCAATCTGATATTATGAAAGATTCAGTTATATGATATTGACTAGTAAGCCAGTGATAATTATGGGCACAGGAGGACACGCAAAGGTTATAGCTGATGCGTTAAACCTTTCTAAAGTAGAGATATTAGGGTTTGTTACTCCTAGTTTAAATGTAGGATTAGAGTTTTGCGGTAAAAAAATTTTAGGGAATGACTTATCTATAAGTCAATATTCAGTGGATAAAGTAGAGATAGTTAATGGTGTTGGCTCTTTACCCAGGCAAGACCTGCGTTGGGAGTTGGCGGAAAAAATTCGCAAGCTAGGCTATCGTTTTGCAACTGTTGTACATCCAAGTGCAGTGATTGCATCAGATGTTAATTTAGATGAAGGTGTACAGATTATGGCAGGTGCAGTAATTCAGCCAAAAACTAAAATTGGTAAAGACAGCATTATAAATACAGGCGTTTTAATTGATCATGACTGTAGAATTTCAGAAAATTGTCATATAGCTCCAGGAGTTATTTGTAGTGGTGGTGTGACAATAGGAAAAGGTACTCATGTTGGTTCTGGAACAGTGGTTACAGAGTATAGATCAATTAAAGGTAATTGTATTGTAGCAGCAGGTTCAGTTGTCTATAAAGATATATTAGATAATACAACTTTAATTCAGGCTAAATATCAGAAATAGAAGGTAATAAAAATTGAAAGATTTGTCAAAAGTATTGTTAAAACTTACAGATAGTTTAAATACAGCTATTCAAGCACTTCACATTAGTGGAGAAAGAATTGTGTTAGTTGTTGATGACAATATGCACTTATTAGGTACCGTGACAGACGGGGATATTCGCCGTGCCTTGATTAAGAATACCGCTATGGATTGTACGATAGAAGGAATAATGAATAGTGAACCATATGTTATGTTGGCATCAGAGTCACCTGATTCAATAATGTCAAAAATGAAAAATAAAGATATATTGTCAATTCCTTTAGTAGATAAGAAAGGTATGCTTGTTGGGCTTGAAACTCTACATCATTTATTAGAAAATAAAAAATATGATAACCCTGTATTTCTTATGGCTGGTGGTTTTGGAATAAGGCTGCATCCTCTGACAAAAACAATGCCAAAACCATTGCTGAATGTTGGTAATCGACCAATTCTAGAAACTATTATTAATCAATTTGTAGATGCAGGCTTCCATGATTTTTACATATCAGTTCATTATAAGGCAGATATGATCCGTGACTATTTTGGCGACGGTTCTAATTGGGGTGTTACGTTTCAATATTTAGATGAGGATATTCCATTGGGAACAGCCGGATCACTAGGCTTACTTCCAAATAACATGCCAGAACTACCTATTATTATGATGAATGGAGATATTTTAACTAAAGTAAATTTTAAACACTTGTTGAACTTTCATTATGAGCAAGGCGGATTAGCAACTATGTGTATTCGTAAATATGATTTACAAGTTCCTTATGGAGTTGTTAATATTGAAGGGCGGTATGTAACAAGTATTATAGAAAAACCTACGCAGCAGTTTTTTGTTAACGCGGGAATTTACGTATTAAATCCGAAAATAATTAACTGTATTGATGGCGTATCACATATAGATATGCCAAATTTACTTGAAGTTCAAATTGAACAAGGCGAAGATATTAGTGTATTTCCAATTCATGAATATTGGCTGGATATAGGGCGCATGGATGAATATAAGCAAGCACATAAACATTATGATAGAGAGTTTTAGCAGTTTATATGGTTGATTTTTAAAATATGAAATATGTAGCACTTATCTGTGCCAGGGGTGGTTCTAAAGGCCTGCCTGGTAAGAATATAAAGTTATTAGATGGCATACCATTGATAGGAAGGTCTATTTTAGCTGCAAAACAAGTGGATAGAATAGATAGAATAATCGTCTCAACAGATTCGAAAGATATTGCAGTAGTTGCAAGAAAATATGGTGCAGAAGTTCCATTTATGCGTCCATCAGAGTTGGCTCAAGATGAAAGCTCTGAATGGTTAGTGTGGCAACATGCGCTGGATTATTTGGAAAAAGACAGTCCTCAATCATTAGATGGTCTTGTAAATTTACCAGCTACTGCGCCACTTAGAAGCTACATTGATATTGAAAATTGCCTGGATGAATACGAGAGGGGTGACGTAGATATTGTTATTACTGTAACTGAAGCACATAGAAGCCCTTATTTCAATATGGTAGCCAACGATAAGAACGGGTATTCATCGTTGATTATTTCTGGTAATAATATAGTTCGTAGGCAAGACGTTCCAGTAGTATACGATATGACAACTGTTGCTTATGTTGCAAAACCTGAATATGTTAAAAATAGCAACGGGATTTTTGATGGCAGGGTTAGAAGTGTATATGTGCCGATTAATAGAGCAATTGATATTGATACAGAGTTAGATTTTAGAGTTGCAGAAAGTATTTTAGCTGGAGATTAGATAGATATGAGGACAGTCCAACAATTAATGGATATGAGTGGCCGCACTGCGCTGATCACAGGTGCAACTGGGGGGTTAGGACAATATATGGCAGAAACGATAGCAGAATTGGGGGGCGACCTGATTTTGGTAGATAAGCCAGACTCTAGCTACACATCGCTAGTAGAAATATTGAAAAAAAATAAAGTTAAAATACAATGTATCGATTGTGACTTAGAAGATAGTGAGCAGCGAACAAATCTTATAAAAATAATTTATAATAAAAATATACCAGTAGATGTATTAATTAATAACGCTGCATTTGGTGGCATGACAGATTTACATGGATGGACAACATTATTTGAAGAGCAAACTATAGATACATGGCGAAGAGCGATAGAAGTGAACTTGACAGCGGCTTTTGATTTGTCAAAAGGTTTACTGCCAAAGCTCAAACAAGGTGGAAGAGGGTCTATCATTAATATATCGTCAATTTACGGAGTTAATGGTCCAGTTCATTCAATGTATGAAGGTACTGATATGGGAAATCCAGCGGCTTATTCCGCATCAAAAGGTGGGTTGATACAGTTAACTCGTTGGTTGTCAACCACAATTGCTCCTGAAGTGAGAGTGAATGCAATTTCACCGGGCGGGGTATTTCGAAATCAACCAGAGAAATTTGTAGAGCGTTATGAAAGAAGAACACCACTAGGTAGGATGGCAACAGAAGAAGATTTTAAAGGAATTATTGCATATTTAGCATCTGATATGTCTGAGTATGTTACAGGGCAGAATATTAATATAGATGGCGGGTGGACAACATGGTAAAAAAAATAGAAAAAAATAAGATTTATTGGTGCGCTAACTGTCTAAATATGTCAACAAGGCCACGTATTTCTTTTGATGAAAGAGGTTGGTGCAATGCATGCCAGTGGATGGAAGAAAAAAAAATATGGATTGGTCATTGAGAGAAAAAAAATTAATAGCATTGTTGGAAAAATATCGATCTACTAGTGGAAACTTTGACTGTATTGTTCCTGTAAGTGGTGGCAAAGATGGATCTTATGTCTCACACCAGCTCAAGCATAAGTACGGCATGAATCCTTTAACTATTACAGTTAAACCTGCTCTTTCTCTTGAGGTTGGTAATCAAAATCTTGAAAATTTTATTCAATCAGGATATAACCATATGCATATTTCATGCAATCCTATTGTGCTTGATAGGTTAAATAAATATGGTTTTATAGAGAAGGGTTTTCCTTACTATGGCTGGCTAATTGCGATTATGACCGCAGTAATTAAAACTGCAGTAAATTTTAAAATACCATTAATCTTTTATGGAGAAGATGGTGAGGTAGAGTATGGCGGGTCTACAGAGAGTAAAAATAAAGCTCTATATGATATAGAGTACATGAAACATATTTATCTTGAAGGAGGTCATGAAAAAGTATTTGATAGAATCAGATCCGATGGTGATATTAGTGATGCCGATTTAACCTTATTCCAATTTCCAACAAATAATGAAATATCCGAAGCCGAATTATCGTTTACTCACTGGTCATATTTTGAACCATGGGATTCTTATAGAAATTATATTGTCGCAAAAGATTATTGTGGTTTAATTGAAAAAGACGAAGGTAATAGTGATACCTTTACAAACTTTTCTCAAAATGATCAGGCATTATATTGTAGTGGTCTGACAAACTTGGACACAAAGATAGCCTTATAATACAAACTATAAGGAGGTCAATAAATGACACAAGTAAAAACCAGGAAGCAACGCGTAA
>Ga0257122_1000567_pt1 | contig 31659 bp, 24 predicted proteins | sample SI106_120metaG_FD_190146 | JGI IMG/M metagenome (GOLD analysis project Ga0257122, IMG submission 190146) | Marine microbial communities from Saanich Inlet, British Columbia, Canada - SI106_120 | ecosystem: Environmental > Aquatic > Marine > Inlet | place: Canada: British Columbia | collected... | reverse complement strand
CGGTTTTCGGTTTTCGGCTCTCGGTTTTCGGCTCTCGGTTTTCGGTTTTCGGTCGTCGCTCCCCGCTAATCGCCGGGGATCAGTCCTACCTGGATGGCAAACCTAATAAGCTTCGACCGGTTGTGGATGTCTAGTTTTTCCATGAGATTGGCGCGATGGGCCATGGCCGTCTTTACGGCGACGTCGAGAGTTTTGGCGATTTCCTTATTGCTGTGGCCTTCGGCAATGAGGCCAAGTACTTGCTTTTCTCGGGTGGTCAGGCGAGAAAAAGCGTCATTTACGGACAAGGGACTGCTCTTTCCGTCCTTGGGCTTTACGAGCGATGCGGCCAGGCTGGGTTCAACATAGGTGCCGCCGGCCATAATCGCTAGAATGGCGGTAAGTAGTTCGTCTCCTCGGGCCGATTTTAGTACATAGCCGTTGGCGCCAGACTCGAGGCATCGGCGGAGATAGATGGCATCGGCATATTGGGTGAGGACCAGAATTTTGCACGGCGAATTCCGGCGGCGCAGTTCGATGATGACTTGGAGTCCGCCCATGCCTTCCAGATTGAGGTCCAAGAGGATGATGTCGGGTCGCTTTTCGTCGATCATGTCAAGCGCCTGTTCACCGCTGGCTGCCTCACCGACGATATTGAAGGAACAGTCTTTCTGTTCCTCAAAAAAGGCTCTGAGGCCCACGCGGAGCACCGCATGGTCGTCGACCAGTAGCATGCGTATCGAATGTGGGTTCATTGTGGCCTTCCTTCCTCCATGGTGCGAGGTGGCAGCGGAATCGTGACGCGTATTTGGGTGCCCTGGTTGGTGGATGAACTGATTTCTAAGTCGCCACCGAGGAGCTTGGCGCGTTCCCTTATGCCCATAAGGCCAAGCCCGACGCTTTCTTCATCCCAGCGTTTTTCTTGGAATGTTTCCACGTCGAACCCGTGACCGTCATCTTCAACCGACAATTCGATACTCGTAGCCGAGTAGTTGACCGTAACCGCGATATGGTCCGGAGCAGCATGCTGCAGGGCGTTCTGCGTGGCTTCTTGAACGATACGGTACAGGGGGGCGATGACTGCATAGGGAAGGTCAACCTCGTCTCCATCGACAGTGAAGATACCTCTCACACCTGTTTCGCCTTCGATGCGTTGTAGGTATTCGATAAGGGTAGGAACGAACCCCACTTGCACGAGGGGGGGAAGTCGTAGGTCCTTCAATACCCCGCGCGTGGTGTCGAGCATCTCCTTTACGCGTCTTTCCAGATCCAGCAGTTCGTCTTTGTCGGATCCATCTGCGGCGTGTTGGGCGAGACGCTCGGTCTTTAGTCTCAGTGCAGCCAAATCCTGTGCGATTGTATCGTGAATGTCTCGGGCAACGCGCCGTCGTTCTTCTTCCTGCGCGTTGAGGACCTGGTGCAAATACTGCTCCTGTCCCCGCTGTTGTTTAACCTGTTGCAGAGCTTCAAACATCCGCTTACGCCAGTTCTCAAATGCGTTGACTAAGGCGCCGAGTTCATCGGAACCCAGCTTCGGAAGCGGGGTTCGACTGTCGTCAGCGGAAAGATGATGCACTGCTTTTGATAGCTTGGTGATTGGCACTACGACGCTTCGCACGGCTAAACCTGCAAAGAGTAGGAAGAGCGACACGAAAAAGAGACCTAGTACCTGTAACTTTGTTCGCAACGCGAATGCGGGCGCCAAGGCTTCTCGTTCTGGTTGGTGCACCGTTATACCAAGGCGTAGAGAGGGAAGGGGAGCAAACGCTAACACGTCGGTTTCCTTTTCCTGGGGCTTTTCCGCGCTTCCGTGGCAGCTGTGACAGCGGCCCTTGAAGTTGCGTTTTTCCGCTAGGGCCCTACTCAGTGAACTATTGTGATCGGATATTTGAAAGAGGCGCTTGCGGTCTGTCGAGGCGACGGCGACACCGTTCGCGTCAATGAGATGCAATTCGGTTCGGATGGCGCCGAGTTCACGGGTGGAAAGATCGAGAATATTGGTGGAGGCCGGCCCCAGTGAACCAGCGACAAAACCGAGGATCCGACCGGCCTTGCCGTGGAGCGGGACAAGCAAGATCAATATCGGTCGATTGGATGGCGACAGGTAAACCAAAGGGGACGCGACGATATCCTTCTTTTTGCTACAAGCCGCGGCGAGTTTGCGTAAGTCGATTGCCCCGCCAATATTGGTGCCTTTACCGGGCACGCCTGCTACGGGGTGACCGTCTGCGGTCAGAACGAAAGCCCCCTCCGTGAATAGCGTGTCCCGATACACCATGTCGAGGGCCACTCTCAAGGCGGCCGCTTGGTCCTCCGCACCGTCGCTAGCAGCCACGATGGGTTCTGCGGCCTTGGCGAGTCTCTCCAAATCGCGTCGGAACCTTCGCTCAACCATAATACCGGTGGTCTGTGCCAAGACCATGCGTTCGTTGAGTAGGCGCTGAATGGAGTCTTCGACGAGGCTGGATGATAACGCAAAGATGGCACCCAGTAGCGTGCCGCATCCTAATAGGAGAAAGAGTGCTGATCGCCCGTATAGACTTCGCGGGGACGGTCTCAATGAGCACCTCCGGTCGTTGCCTTCATGATCAGGCTTCTGCGCCCAATCGTCCAGGTACGGCTCCCTCGGTATTCGCCATTTAGGGCGAGTTCGGTGCCGTTAGAGCATCTCTCTGCGTTTGGCATGGGGATCGGTTTGCGGCGGACGCTTGTACGTTCCGGTGAGTTTGACCGCAAGGGTATGGGCTCGGCAGGCGGGCACCATTTCATCCATATAGAGTACCGGGCAGCGGCCGATTTCGACAACTTCCATGTCGAGGGCCTTCGCCCTGTTCACCGCGGTTGGATGGCCTGTCTTGAAATTGAACCAAATACGCTTCGCTCCCGCTTTGTGGGCGATTTCGACCGCATTTGCAGCGCTGCGCGGCTTGACCCAGATGATGGCCAAATCCGAGCGGTCGTCGGGGAGCTCCTCTACTGAGTGATAGATTTTGCCGCCCTTCGTGAAGCCGCGGGATTCCTTGAGTCCCCCGAGATCGAGACAGTAAAACTGCTTACCGACCTTGGTGTAGCTATGATACGACATCGCCGGAAATCGTTTTTCCGAAGAATCACCAATTATTACGAACTTGTCCGTGTTGCGGATGATAGTTTCCAGGGCGTGTGCCATCGTCTATTCCCTTTGCTGTGGCCAATCTCCGATTTACCGGCGCAGCCTGGGGTTAGCAGACGCTGAAGATGGGGTCAATGTGAACGGATTGATAATTGGGTAATTGCCGCCTAGTCTTTGTCTCAGGAGACATTGTCCATGCGTATGAGTGATTTAGAGGAAAGTGCTGCAGAATATGAGCAAGCGGTGTCGTACGGGGAAGATGATGAGGCTACGGAGTTGCATCTCGAACTCAAAGTCAGCGACCGCGAAGTCCGTGATGCGCTTTTGGCCATCGAAAATGAAGCCGAACGCGAAGACTACGCGTTGACGGCATTGCGTTTGGGAATCATGGCCTTGCAACGGGCCCGTGGTGAAATCGACGCCGGCAAGCTCAAGCAGCAGGGCGAGCGAATCATGTCGGATCTAGAAAAGCTCCTCATCATTAACGGTCAATCGCTTGTCGGAAAATTCCAAGAAGCGTTCCAAACCTATTTCGACCCGCAGAGCGGACATTTTCAGGCACGCATTGAAAAGCTCGTTTCGCATGACGGTGAGTTGGCCACGCTGCTCAAGGAGCATGTCGGGGGTGACAACAGCGAAATGGCCAAGACGATGGCCGTTCATCTAGGTGAGGCGAGCCCGATTTTCAAATTGGTCAATCCGGAAGACTCGGAGGGCTTGGCTGCTAAGATTCAAGAATCGGTCAGTAATACGCTCACCGTCCAGCGTGAAGGCGTGCTCGCAGAGTTCTCCCTTGATAATCGAGAGTCGGCATTGTCTCGATTGGTGGGTGAAATCACAGATCGCCAAGGAAAGCTGCGAAAGGACTTCGCGCAAGATATTCAGTCTATGGTCGGCCAGTTTTCATTGGACAATAAAGATTCGGCTCTGTCGCGTTTGGTTCGCCACGTGGAACATAGTCAGAAGACCATCGTTTCCCAATTTTCCCTCGACGAGGAAACGTCCGCACTTTCACGGCTCCAACGTGAAGTGACGGCGAAGATCCAGTTGCTTTCCGAGCAGCAAGGCAAATTTCAAACGGAACTCGCGACAACATTGGCGGCGCTTTCCGCCAGAAAACAAGCTGAGGCGAAGGGCACACGCCACGGACTGGATTTTGAAGACGCTGTTGGCGCGCTGATTCAAGCTGAGGCGCAATCAAATGGAGACCTCTTCGAAAGCACGGGCAATACCACAGGGGCGATTCGAAACTGCAAGAAGGGAGACCAGCTTGTGACGCTCGGTCCTGATAGCCCTGGAGCGGGTCGCCGCGTTGTTTTTGAGGCCAAAGAAGACCAGAGCTATACCGACGTGAAAGCCCTCGAAGAACTTGACGAGGCGAAGCGTAATCGTGGCGCTGAAGTGGGCGTCTTCGTTTGGTCTAAGAAGGTCGCCCCGGCCGACACTCCGACGTTTCGTCGAATCGGCGACGATCTGGTCGTAGTTTGGGATGTGGATGCGGAACAGTCTGACGTGTTGCTACGCGCTGCCGTGAGTGTGGCGAAGGCTTTGGTCGCCCAAAATGCGGCAGGGTCGGCGGCGAAGGAAATACCGTTGGAAGAAATGCAGAAGTCGGTCAATCGCATTATCAAACAGGCGGGGAAATTCGAAGATATCAACCGGTGGGGGGAAACCATTCGCAACAGCGCTGACAAAATCCTCGATCAAGTACGTATCATGAGCAAGGAGCTTGCCGGTCAGAGCGAAGAGCTCAACAGGTATCTCGTTGATGTAAGAGAAGCGCTGGCTGAATAACCTGTGATGACCCGGGCAGATAGTCTAGGGGGTATTACTCTTGTCAATATGTCGCTGGCCGCCGAATTCGCTGGCCAACTGGTCGTCATACTGGTCAGCGTAGTAGCCTATACGTAAGATCAGGTCTTTGACTTCGGAAGGGTCGAGGTCGATGGTGCTGCGGTCGGCGATCAATACAACCGTGTCGCCTTTTAAGGCGAATGCTGCACCGGTGAGTTCGCGTGCGTTGAGGGATAGAACATGCTCATAAAGAGCGTGACGGCGGTCGGTCGTATCCGGAAGCTTTACGACCGGTGATACGATTTGAATATAGTTGCCGTCTTCTTGGAGTTGACCAGGATTGATGAAAATGAAGACCTCAGCAGAGCCTTTCATCAAGCCCCAGGCGGGTCCTCCACTTTCAACTTCGAGGCGGCTGTCTTCGGGGTCTAGATTGAGTTCCGTAATAACGGTTTCGACCATCTTGGTGACGGCTTTGAAATCGCCATTCTTTTCGCGTTTGCGAAATAGACTCATGGTCGCTGACCCCGGAGCGCTAGGCCTTAACGATTTTTCCGCTTCGCAAACAACGGGTGCATACTTTCATCCGCTTGGTAACGCCGTTGACCAAAGCACGAACACGGTGCAAGTTTGGTTTTTGCACGCGCTTTGTTTTGGTGTGCGAGTGGCTGACGTTGTTTGCCACTTTGGGGCCTTTATCACAAATTTCGCATCGAAAAGCCATTTTGATATCCAGTCCTTAGGGTCCTATCTGAGGGGCGTTTGCTACCATGCTGGCAAAACGCTGGCAAGCCTTTTCCCGGTAGCGATTATCCCCCTTTTAGGGGCGGCACTGCTTGGCGGGTGCGGAGGCTGTTCCGACAACAAGAAAGCACAAAAGCCCATAATAAAAAAGGAATCAGTTCTGTCGGCGCCCGCCCCGACCGGCGTCAATCTACTGATCGAGATTTCGGGGCTGGGGCAAAAGGCTGACCTGGATGTTCGCATCGAACCGGTCCTGGGTGTGCAAGGCGCGGCACGCTCGAAGCATAAAGGTGCCGGATTGCATGAGTTTTCCGGTCTTGCGGCCGGGGTTTACCGGTTGTGGATCTCTTTGGACGATAATCCGGTGGTGAAACGGGAGCTGTGGCTTACGGGGGAGCGCCGCGTCGCACTTGTGCTGAATCTGGGGCCCGGCTATTTGTCCGGGAAGTTGGCCGGCGAGGCTCTCGGGGAGGTCCTCCTGGAGCTTCGCCCGAGGAGCGGTCAGCCCGTGCGGACGACGCTTGGCGGAGCAGATGGCCGATATTTTTTCGCGAATCTGCCCGCGGGCATCTATGACCTCGTGGTGTATTCCCTAAAGGCCCCTTGGCGCGCTGCTTCCGCGCTCGCGATTCGCATCGGGCAGAAGAAGCGCATCCAACCCGAGATAAGCTTGCATACAGCGGCTCCGCTTCGAGGGAGTGTGTCGGGAGGGGCCAGGCCGGTTGCTGGGGCGACCGTCGTCCTACGGTCGCGGAGTTCGCTCGTTCGGCATCGTCAAACGACGGATGCCGGTGGATATTTCCACTTTGCGCCTCTTCCGCTCGGGGATTATCGGCTGGAGGTATGGGCGCCGGGATGGCTTCCTTTGGTTCGCACTCAGAAACTGCCCAGCAAAAAGCTCGCAATTGTCATGAGCCGAGGAAAAACGGTTCGAGGTGAGGTTCAATGTGACGGCAAGCCGCTTGTCGGGGCTTTGGTTAGGGCGCTGGCCCAAGGCAAAAAGGGAGGCGATGAAGGCGTGGTTATTGGCGAACTGGGCGTGGTGCCGGGGCCAGTGCCACCCATTCCACCGCTAGGCTACGAGATGCACGCGATTTCGGCGGGAGGAAGTCCCATATGGTCTGTGACGAGCGATACGCTGGGCCAATTTACCCTCAGCGGCTTGAAGGGCGCGCGCGTCAAATTACTCGTCACACATACGGATTGTCGGCGCAGCAAGCCGGCCGAGTGGCTTCCACTATCCGATCTGAACCAAACCCCCGTCACGGTGTCTCTCCGTGCTCTGCCCGCGATATCTGGAAGGGTTGTAGACGAGCGCGGATATCCGTTGGTAGGGGCTACGCTGGTGGCCACCAGCAAGGGCGCGGGGCGCAAGACACTTACCGACGGCTACGGGCGATTTCGCATTCACTCGCCCGTCAAATCTACAGTGCTTCGCGTGGAACATCGTGGGTATTTATCCCTCGAAACGAAGGTTCGTGTGCCGCACGCTGGGGCGCTGGAACTCGTGTTGCCATCGGCGCGCTACCAGCTAAAAGGTCGTGTTGAGGATACGTCTAGCCGGCCCCTAGCAGGGGCGTTGGTGTCGCTCGGTAGCCAACGGTGCAAGACAGATGTGGCCGGGAGGTTTTCATTGCCTCGGGCAGACAACAACACCGCCACGATTTCGGTTTCTCATCCGAGGTTTGCCGGACAGAAACTGCGAATAGCCGAGGATGCATCCTGGGTTGTGGTAACCGTACAGGACCTCAATCGCATTCACGGAAGGCTCCGAGACTGGCTCAGTGGGGCGCCGGTTGTCCGCGCTAGCATTGGCATCCTCTCCGAAGGTAAGTCGCTCGGAAAAAGTGACGCGAAGGGCCGCTTTCAAATTCAGTTGGCAGCCGGTCGCTGGACGCTCGTGGTAAGGGCCAAAGGATATGCCCCAGTGAAACGCCAGGTCCAAGTTGATGCCGAGAGGGGCCTGCGGTCGAATCTCGACGTTGAGATGAGGCGAGCGGGCCGGCTCAGCGGAACCGTCTATTGGGAAGACGGTCGCATTGTCGCTGGGGCACAGGTTAGGGTGGCGGGCTTAAAAGCCGTAACGGATAGCAAAGGGGCGTTCGATTTTGCAGCGGTGCCCGAGGGGAACCACGATTTAGAGGTGAAAATGGGCTCACGGCTGCTCACCAAGCCCGCGATGACGGTCGTTGCAAATCAACAAAATGGTCCCATATCCATATACCTGCAATGACCCCTTGGGCGATGCCGCCTGCAGTGGTATTTTGCGCCACGTCGTATCGGTCTGAGGAGGCAAAGGAAAAAGATGAGTATTGCTGTGATAACGGGAGCGAGCCGTGGAATCGGCTTGGAGCTGGCGCGACAACTGAAAGCGAAGGGCTTTGAGGTTTTCGCGGCGTGTCGCAAGCCTTCGAGTGCCTTGCAGGAATTGCAGACAACAATTGTCGAAGGCGTGGACGTCGCTTCGGACGAGGGAATCGGCCGTCTAGTCGCTGCGCTCGCCGGCAAGACCATCGACGTATTGATCAACAACGCGGGAATTCTCACATCGGAGGAATTGGGCGATCTGAACATCGACCGTATCCGTAAACAATTCGAGGTCAATTCGCTTGGCCCGTTGCGGGTTACCGCCGCGTTGACCGAGGGTTTTGCCAAAGGATCCAAAGTGGCCATCGTTACAAGTCGCATGGGATCCATTACCGATAATACATCTGGAAGCAGGTACGGCTATCGCATGTCGAAGGCAGCCGTGAACATGGCGGGTGTTTCCCTCGCTCACGACCTCAAGGAGCGGGGCATCGCGGTGGCTATCGTTCATCCAGGTTTTGTTCGGACGGAGATGACGAACCAGCAAGGATTCATCGATCCGCCGCAGGCCGCGCAAGGTATCTTGGAACGCATTGAAGAGCTTACGCTTCAAACGAGCGGTACCTTTTGGCATTCCAACGGTGAAACCCTTCCCTGGTAGATCGTCGTGAATCGATTACGGGACCTTGCCCAGGTGGGCCGTGGCGGCAAATGTCCTAAATGCGGAGAAAACGCAGTATACCAGTCGCATTGCAATGGGGCTTGGGAATTTTGGTTCGTCATGCGAATTACGGTGCGACGTCCATACCGTTGTGATGCTTGTGGGCACCGATACTACGCCTGGGCTGAACCGAAACCCGACCCAGCTATTTTAGGTAAGTGCGGGGGCGCCGAAGACAAGTGATGGGCAGATCGGTGGGATGCTGATGACGACCCGTAGCGACAGCCAAATGCTCCACGTCGAAGTCCTCAACGGTTCGCCCGATGAAATGGGGAGAGCCGTTCTTCTCAGCGATGTAATACCCCGGTTACGCACGCATCAAGAATTCCCCTACCGGTTTGTTTGTGACAATCGGTTTCGTCGGGAAGTGCTTGAACAGTTCCTTTTGCAGCAGGCGCCCGGAGGATGCCCTGACCAGCACGTGATTTCCCCGGAGCTGCTTGTCGATGAACTCGTGGGGCCTCAGAAGGTTGGGCGTGTGATGCGCCTGGCAACCATTGTTCGATTACTGAAAGCGGAACGTTCTGAAAAGCGTCGAACAACTGTATCGCAGTGGCCAGGCTATATTGATGCGTTATGCGACTTTGTCGAGGTACTCGAATCAGCCGGCATTGAACCCACGAATGTAGCGCCCGCCCATGACGACCCCGTTCTGGTATCGGCTCTGCATATCTACCAGCGGTATCGTCAAGAGCTCGAGCTCCGGCAGCAATGCTCCCGGTGGGGGGCGCTGGCGCAATTCCTTGGGCAGCTACGGAGCGGACAGCGCGTTCTTCCCGCACTGGAACTCCTCGTACTCGATGGACGAGGCTATCTGCCGCCTCTCTTGAAGTCGCTCTACGTGGAACTTGCTAAGTCGGCTCGAAGGGTCGTTGTTTGTTTGGATCTGGTAGGTGAATGGGATATCGAAAGCGGCGGCGTCTCACTCCCTGTCGACAGGGCCTACGCGCACTATCTGGGCTTGGCGAAGGCGCTGAGGGGCGGGCGAATCAGCTTGCGACAGGGGCAAACACATCCTCGCGAGGAGCATCGCGCCAGTGGGCTTTTTTCAGCGGAAACGGGAGACAAGGAAAACGATCACAGCTTTGAGCTTCGTAGTTACCCTTCTACCAGCACAGAAATAGAAGGTATTGCAGCGCAGGTACACGGATTATTGGAACAAGGGGTGGACGCGAGCAGAATCTTGGTGGCGTATGCCGACTCCGTCAGCCATGCGCCCACGCTTCGGTCGCTGTTCGCGTTGGCCGGCCTACGGTTACGCATTTGTAGCCCGCGACCGTTGGCCTCCATGCCGCTGGTCGGTGCCGCGCTAGAACTGTTGCGTGCCGCAACGAGTGGTCTCGGACGAAAGTCCATCCAAAAGGCGTTTTTTTCACCGTATATTGGTTTCGAACGGGATGGTATTTCTCTGGCGGTGCTCGATATTGACACCTGGGCGCGAAGGGCGGCGGTTGCGTACAATCGGGGCACGCCGTGGCAGAGCCGGTGGATTGGCGAACTTAAACATTGGCATGCAACCGGCCAGAACCTTGAGAGCGAAGCTGACTTTCAACCCCAGATCACCGTGCTCAGCGAGGCTCTGGAACTGCTCGAAGCGTACAACCGGCCATGCAGCATCTCGGAAAAAGCGACGCAAACGATCGCTCTGTGGGAACGTTTCCAATTGGGGCGTCAATCGAAACCGACGCAGAAGTCGGGGGATTCCGGTAGACGACAGCGGGAGTCTGCGCTCTACGGACGGGAAATGCAGACCCGCGCTGCCTTGTTTCATCTCGTGGAACATTTGGGCCAAATGGGGGATTGGCAAATTGGCGGGGCAGCCTTCTTGCGGTTAGTCGTGCAGGCTCTACGAAAAGAATGTATCGACTACAAACCGGGTGGAGCGGCGAGGCAGATTACCTTGGTTGAACTCGATGCACTTCCCCATGCGGGCGTAGAATATGTGTTCATTGGGGGCCTCGCATCTGGAGCACCATTGTGGCAGCCGCGCACGGATACGCTACTAACCGACCGCCTTGCCACTTCAATGCCTCAGCTTGCAGGAAAGCTCCCTAGGGGCACTGAGGACTTGGCGGGCGCGCATTATTTCTTGGGGGCCGTGGTACGGGCTTCGCAACAGCAAACACGGCTCAGCTTCAGCAGAAACGGCCTTGATGCAGACGATGCGCTTTCACCGCTGCTGCACGAACTTGGTAGGCATTTTGAATTGCGGCGTACCGACGTGGGTGTGGGCGGTGACGTCGCAGACAACGTTCTGGTCACGCGCAAACATCGGCAGTTGCGTTGGGCGGCCGCCGGTGCCACGGAGAGAGACGACCTTGCTAGGTTGGGACCTAGCGCTTTGGGGATCGACCCTGTGCGGCTCGAGCGTGCCATTCGCCTGGCGGAGGAGCGAAATACCGGCAGGGGACCCTATTGTGGTGAGGTTGGCGAATCGTTTGCCGAAGATGTTTTGGCACCGTCTCGAGTGCATTCGGTAACCGCTTTGGAACGGTACCAGCGATGTCCGTTTGCCTATTTTGCTCAGACTCTGTTGGACCTGGAGCCGATGGAAGAAGGGCGTGGAGAAACCGGTGCGGATATTCGCGGCCGCATGATTCATGAAATCCTCAGCGAATTTCATCTCCATCTTCTTTCTGCAGCCCAAGAACTCCTTGAGGCGCCTTCTGCTTTTTCCGGTGGTGCCGGTGCTTGGTTGAAAAGTGCCGGGTCTCGTTTGCATGCTGTCGCCGTGAGGGTGATCGGGCGCTACGCGCCGCCCCGGCAGGACCTCTTTTTCGAGGCGCTGCGTTTCGAGTTGTTGAGCGGACTGCTAGACGACGAACGCCCCGGTACATTGGTTGCGTTTCTCAAGCAAGAGCTCAGCCTGATGGAGACCTGTCGGATTTGCGCTGTCGAATTGCCTTTCGGTATTCCGCAGAAGGCGGCGGGGGAACAGCTCAATATCGCGTTGGGCAGCATCGAGGCAGACGAATTGGGTGCCCTAGAACTAGCAGGGAAGATCCGAGTTAGTGGAAGAATTGATCGCATCGATACGCTTCGCGCAAATCCCGATGTGGTCGTTGTGCACGATTACAAGACGGGATCGAGCTTGCCAAACACCGCAGATTCTAGGGAAGGCAGGGCTCTGCAACTTCCGCTTTACTTGATGGCCTTGCAGCGGGCGGGACGCGGTTTGCCAGGTGGTGCGGCCTATTACCGCGTGTCGCCGGGGCGCCCCATAGAACACAGCTGGGTATTGGTCGACCCCAAGTTAGAGATTGCCAAACCCAAAACGGCGCAGGGAGATTTTTTCGAAGCGCTAGAGCGAAGCGAGTCCATCGTGGGGGGCGCCACATCTAAGGCCCGAAGGGGGGACTTTCGTTTGGTGAAGGGCTGCCGGCGCTGTCAGTTTTCCTCCCTCTGTCGCGTTGAGTCGCGCCGAGGTGGTCTGCCAGCTACCGCCGGTCACGGTGTTGGCAAGAATACGATGTTCACGAAGGCAGATATCGATGGCGCATAGTGGCCCGCAACTAACGGACTCGCAGATTCTGGCGCACGATCTGTCCCGAAATATTGCGGTGGCCGCGGGGGCGGGCACGGGCAAAACGCGCGTGTTGACGAGTCGGTATCTCTGGACCCTCGAAAATCAATTGGCCAACGAAGGAAGGATGCGGCCAGATGCCATCATCGCGCTGACGTTCACGGATAAGGCGGCGGCTGAAATGCGTGGCCGAATACAACGCGAATTATTTTCACGCAGTGACGACTCCCGGTGGGCAGGAGCGCTCAAGTCGCTCGAGCGTAGCCCCATCTGCACGATTCACGCTTTTTGTATGCTTCTATTGCGCAAGTACGCGGTTGAGGCCGGTCTTGATCCGGCATTCGGCGTGCTCGACAGTCTCCGCAGATGGCGTTTGGTAGCTGAAACGGTGGAAACGTTGCTCGCCGAGCTCGCCGGACAAACAACGCTAGAGGCTGGGCGTGAGTTTCAGCGTGACGTGCCCGGGCTTGAAACTCCGTTGAAACAGGCCGTTGCTCGTTTAGCTGTGGACCTGAATCGCAATCAACTCGCCCAAATACTGACGAAACTCCTTGAACAACGTTTGCGTGCGTCGCGCTGGCTCAATGAAGTGGAAGGGCATTCTGCCGAGACTTTGGTCGAGCATTGGCGGACGCTAATCGACGAAGCCAACCGGCGGTCCAAAGAGGAGCTGCAGGGCTGGCGGGTGGCGGCAACCTACTTGCGAGATAGCCTGGTTGGTGGTGGGCTGCCCCCGGGGGACCGACTTGCGCAATTTGTGGAAGATTCATCCACACTCTTGAGGTGGTTGCTTCAAGAGGATGGAGACGAGCAGACACCCCTGGCGAGAAGGGACTTTGCGTTCTTGCTTGTTGCGAAGGGAGATAGGGCCCGAAGTTTTGGTCGCGCAGGGGCGAAGAAAAATTGGAAGAATCGCGAGGAAGATCTAGAACAAACCCGTCAAGCAGTATCTGTGATCGCGAAGCTGGCAGAGAAACTCGTCGTCATGGGCGAGATGGATGAGGAAGCGGCGACGGTTAGCACCGCACTGGCACGTCTAGGAAGAGAGGCTCTCAATCGGTATCAGCTGAACAAAAGCGAACTCGGAGTTGTGGACTTCGATGATTTTTTGGAATTGGCACTCAACCTGCTACAGACGAGGCCGGACATATTGGAGCGCATTCGCCAGTCGTTCGACTGGCTGCTTTTGGACGAAGTGCAGGATGTGAGCGCCACCCAATGGGAAATCTTGCGCTTGCTCGCAGGTGAAGATGGTTTGGATGACGCTTCGGTTTTTGCGGTCGGTGACGACAAACAGTCGATCTATCGGTTTCGCGGCGCGGAGGTGGGGGTGTTCGCACACATTCGCCAAATGGTTTCGGGTTCCAATCGCCACGCATTAGCGAGGCAGTGCGTTGTGCCAAAGGGCAATCTAGATGGGGATGCCGAAGTTGAGGACACTGAAGGGACGCATGATGGTCTGATTACACTGGCCGAAAATTTTCGATCCTCGGCTGAGGTCATAGACTTCTGCAATGTGTTGTTCCAGAAACTATTCAGCGAAGACGTCGACGGAGAGGGACCTCGGCCGGGCCCCCTTCTTTGTCGTCGACCCTTGGAAAATGAACGTGTTGCGCCGGGCGTAGACCTTCTGCTGAGCGAAGAACAGGGGGAATCCTCGTTGGGGGGGCATCCCCCAAAAGACGGCGATGACAATGGCGGGATCGCTCAGGATGTCTGGGGGGAATTACGCGAGGAGGCCGTCGATGTGGCGCGCTATCTAGCGACGGGACAATGGTGCTCGGAAAAAGATACAGGGGCGCTGCCGTGGCAAGACTGCGCGATCTTGCTTCGCACCCGCACGCATCTTCAAGCGTACGAAGAGGCCTTGCGACGTTTTGGGATCCCATTCGTGACGCTGGGTGGGGTGGGCTTTTATCGTGCCCAAGAAGTTCAAGATGTCATTTGCTTGCTTCGGTTCTTAGCCGATCCCAGAGATGACCTTGCCCTGGCTACCGTTCTGCGTAGTCCCCTAGGAAATCTAAGCGACCGGACTCTATTGAGGGTGCGGCAGCAGGGTCGGCCGATGCTTTGGCAGGCACTCGGGCAACTCTCCGAGGAACTGGCAAAATTCGGTGGCCATGCCTACGGGTTGCGGGCTGCTGAGGCCGATGATGTGGTATTCGCTTACCGCAATTTGACTGAACTGGTCGGGCTAGCCGGGCGAATTTCCGTCGCGGATTTGTTGGAAATGGCAGTGACCCAAACGGGGGCATATGCCGCCTGGGCGGTGGGGAGTAAGGGGAGTTTGGCGCTGGCCAATGTGGCGAAGCTCATCGATATGGCGCGCGCACAGCGAGGCGAAGGTGCAGACGGCCTTTTTGATTTGGCAGAGTCTCTCCATCGAATGGTGAGCGCCAATCGAATCGAAGGTGAAGCAGAGATTGCTGAAGCCGGTCAGGCGGTACGAATCCTCACCATTCATGCCGCTAAAGGATTGGAATTCCCGCTTGTGATCGTGCCCGGCCTGGGGGCGAAGACACGGTCTACAGATTCCACGTTGGTGATGGATGCCTTGGATACCGGGGAGCGGGGGGGGAGCATGCAGGTTGGGCTAAAGGTCAGGGACCCGGACAACGCCTATCTTCGGAGCGATAGCGCGATACGCACCCAACTGGTCAAACGCGGCAAACAACGGGAGGCGGCCGAGGCCAAACGTCTCTTTTATGTAGCGTGTACGCGTGCTCGCGACCGACTCGTCTTGACGGGAACCTACCGAAAGCGAAAGGACGGCGGCCATTCTCTGGGTGGGGGATGGTTGATGTGGCTGGTGGAGGCATTGGAACTAAAGGCGGAGCTGGACAACGAAGCGACAGCGACGATAGAGCGCGACGGGCGAGCGGTGGACGGCCGTCAGCTGCTGACACGGTTTCGGCGCGTGGGGGGGGATGCACTACACCATGCGGTTCCCGTCGGGGCGACGCAAGCTGTCGCCGTGAATTCTGTCAACGGATGGGATGATGAATAGACGCATTTTGTTGGGCCTATTTGCGATGTCCTTGTCTTTCGGTGGAAATATCGACCTGTCCGCTGCTCGTCCCCCGGCTAGGCAATGGTTGCTGCAGAAGACGGGTAAATCCAGTTTGCTGATCAAGCATAAGGGAAGGGAGTTTCGGCATCTCAAAATCCCCGATTTGATCATCAAGCTGATTCCCAATCCGCGTTATCCAATGACGGCGGTTCTTGCGGCCAAGAAAAACGGAAAAGGGTCGGAACCCGATTATATTTACTTTGTGGATCTGCCGAGTGCGAAAAAGCAGAGGCTGCGACTAGGGCGGGGCAACGTCGCTTGGCTTGTCTCCGAGGATGGCCGCCTCTGGTCGCCAGGTGGCGACTGCATGCAGGTATCACGGTTGGGTAGCGACAAGAAGAAGGTCTGGCGGCCCGATGGTGTGGTCCTGGCGAGGGTCGACGAGCTACGCAACTGGCTCACTGGGGCACCATGGCAGAGTACGACGTTGGTCAACAAGAAGAGAAGCAGCGAATTTCTCGGCTGGGCGGCGGAATGCTCGCCGGCCATTAGGTCCGGGGATCCCGCAGGGTATAGCGTCTATTGGTGGTTCGATGCAAAGCGCGGTCGACGGCAGGTCATAGGGAAATGCGCGGTGGCTCAAAGGGTGTGTGCGCCGAGGCAGGCTCTTATGAGGATGGTCTTAAATCGAAAGTAGAGGGGCGATTCCCGAGAACCAAAGAACTGAAAACCGAAAACCGAAAACCAAAAACCAAAAACCGAAAACCGATTGCCGATTACCAAAAACCGATTACCGAAAACCAAAAACCGATTACCGATTACCGTTCGGTTCGTCACTGTCCGATGGCGCTGGTTCGTCGGCAAGGGTGTCGTTCACGGTCTCTTCGGGGCGGTCGAGTTCTTGTGTCGCTTCCCGATGAAGTGGGGGGAATCGGCATGGTTCCTGAACGGTATCATCTGGATTGCCCACCGTCTGTTGATTGACGGTATCCTCTTCGTCGGGGATCATTGGGGGCCAAAGACCCGTATGCTTTTCTGTGTCACGCTCCTTGTCCTCGTGATACGTCGCGCCTGGAGTGCGGCGCTTCTTCCGCATCAGAATCCGTTCCTTGCGCTCCACGGGATCAAATATATCCGTCTTCATATCGAAAAGATCGACGTCTTCGGGAAGACGCGATTCCGGTTCGGGTACGCGAGGGTGAGGAATCGTGCGTTCGGAGGTCGGCACTTCTTGACCCACGGGTGTAGTTTCTAGTTCAAGTTCGTAATGATTCGGGGCCTGATCCAAATCTTCGTCCAGTGTTTCGGCTTCGGCGACATTGGCGCCAATGGCGAATTGTTTCAGGCGGCGTTTGCCACGTTCAATATCACCCGCGAAGAGATATTCGAGCAACGCCTGCAAGGGCCCCACTGAAAAGTCCGGATGGTAGTTCTGGAGGTGCTTTCTGAGGTCACGGGCGAAATCCTGGGCGTTTGAATATCGACTTCGACGCGAACGGGTGAGGGCACGTTCGAGGATTCGTACCAAATCCGGATGTAAATCCGGGCGATAGATGGTTGGGGCCGGATAGCGTGCATCGCGAACCGCGCAGAGCAGATCGAGTTCCGCTTCCGCTTCGAAAGGTACGTGTTGGGTCAAAAGTTCGTACATAACGGTGCCGGCGCTGAAGATATCCGAACGACGATCGAGTTTGCGTCCCGTCGTTTGCTCGGGGCTCATATAGCGAACCTTGCCTTTGATCACACCGGTGCGGGTACGAACACGGTTCAACCGAGCCTTGGCAATACCGAAATCACAAAGTTTTACGGCTCCCGTATAGCTCACGAGCACATTCGAAGGGCTGACGTCGCGGTGTACGATATGAAGCGGGCTACCCGTGGCATCCCGCTGGTCGTGCGCTGCATGAAGCCCGTCGAGCACGGAAATCATGATGTAGAGAATCCAGGAGGTCTCAAGGCGTACATTCTGACTTGAGCAGCGGTCGATAATCGACCTCAGATCCTTGCCATCGACGTATTCCATGGCGATGAAATACTCACTGTCGGTGCGAACAAACTCATAAACCCGGGCGATATTGGGGTGATCGAGAGTCGTGGCGATTTTTGCTTCGTCCACGAGCATCTGCAGGAATTCATCGTCCTCCGCAAGCTGGCTGAGTACGCGCTTTATGGCGACGAGAACATCTTTTCCTTCGCTGTCCGTGGTTTGCGCACGGAAAATCTCGGCCATACCGCCTATGGCGATTCGGTCCAGCAGGTAATAGCGTCCGAGCTTCTGCGCGGCAAACATCCAACTCGCCTGGGTTAATGTTTCTTGAGCGGTTTCACTGTTGAAGTGTATTAGATGGACGTTGAGTCCGCCACCCCAACGCTTCGGACGCCGAAATCACCCGGGCAAACGCCTGATCGCCGCTATGAGAGGGCCACGAGATATGCTAGGGTGCTGATGTTGCTTAAAAAATAGGGAGGATGCCGTGTCCGTAAGGGCTTTGGTCTTGAGCGTTTTATTGGTCTTCATTTCCTGCAAGAAGGAAGAGAAATCCCACCCGCAACCGCCCACATCGGCGGCAAAGCCAAGCGCGGCTAAGGTGAAACCGGCCCGCCCGGTGGTTGCCAAAACCCCAAAAGCGGAAGGTGGAAAAACCTATCGCGTTGACATCACGCCACCCAAAGAAGGCAAAGCGGGCGAAGATCTCGTGGCTACCGTGACGTTGGTTCCTCTGGGGGAATATAAAGTCAATCAGGAGTATCCAACCAAGTTGAGTGCGACCGCTGCATCCGGGGTGAAACCGGCGACCCTCGTTTTGAAAAAGAAGGAGGCCGCTAGTTTTTCCGAAAAAAGTGCGGTTTTCAAGCCGGCTTTCGTGGCCGGGACGGCGGGGAAATATCGGGTTGATGCCGTTTTCAAGTTCAGTGTGTGCACCGAAAAGGTCTGCGAACTAAAAACTGAAAAGCTGCACTGGTTCGCCGCTGCAAAGTAGAGGCAAAATGGGCGTTTTGGAGCAAATAGGAAAAGAGGTTCAAAGCGAATTTTCCGCTAATCGCAGGGTGCTTTCGTTCGCTGAGTATATGCAGCTGGTGGAAAAAGATGCCGGAAGGCATTGCCGAAATGCGGCGGAATACACGCGTGATATGTTCGATCACTTCGGCACGCGGCAGGTTCGGCATCCACGTGGCGAAATTCGACGGTTCAAGCTGTTCGATGTGCCTTTCGACAACGGCCGCGGCCGGCTGGTCGCTCACGAAGCCACGCAGAATGCTATCTACCGGGTTCTAACGAATTTTGCGCGGCAGGGCCGTGTTGATCGCTTCATTCTGCTGCATGGTCCCAATGGCAGCGCAAAATCGACAATAGCCGAGATACTCGCTCGGGGGGTTGAACACTACAGTACCTTGGATGAAGGAGCGCTTTATCGCTTCAACTGGATCTTTCCCAGCCAAAGGTCAACTAAATCCGGCATCGGTTTCGGCGGCGAAAAAGCCCCGCTAGACCGACATGAAAGCTACGCGCATCTCGATGAAGAAGAAGTTGATGCACGGCTCCCTTGCGAATTGCGCGACCATCCTTTGCTGCTTGTGCCGAAGGCGCAGCGTGCCGATTTTATCAAGAAACTAGCTCCTGGTTTTGAGCCTTCCGACTATTTGCTTCATGGTGAACTCTGCCAGAAGTGCAAACTGATTTACGAATCGCTATTGGCAGCCTGTGAAGGCGACTATCTGCGTGTTTTACGTCACATACAGGTCGAGCGGTTCTATATTTCCAGGCGGTATCGTTTGGGGGCAACTCGAGTTGAACCACAGCTTGCTGTCGACGCTCGGACCCGGCAAATCACGGCGGATCGAAGTTTGGCCGCGTTGCCCACGGCGTTGCAGAGTATTGCACTTTACGAAGTCGACGGCGAGTTGGTGCAGGCAAATCGCGGCATGGTCGATTTCGCAGATCTGCTGAAGCGCCCTCTGGAAGCGTCGAAATATCTTCTGACGGCCGTGGAAGACGGTCACGTCGCACTAGACCAAACAAACCTCTTTTTCGATTTGGTATTTGTTGGAAGCGCCAACGAAACGCACCTCAACGCTTTCATGGAAAGCCCCGAATGGATGTCGTTTAAGGCGCGATTTGAATTGGTTCGTGTGCCCTATATCCGCGACTACGAATGTGAAAAGAAAATTTACCAGGAACAGTTGCCGGCCAGCCAACTCGGCAAACACCTGGCTCCCTTGACACTCGAACTCACGGCGATGTGGGCGGTGTTATCGCGTATGCATAAGCCGAGCGTCAAATCATACGACGATCCGTTAAAGGAGCTCGTCGGAAAGCTCACACCTGCAGACAAGGCCGCGCTGTACGCCGAAGGCAAAACACCTGTTGGCTTGAGCGATGAACAGGCAAAACTGCTTTCTGCGGCCATACCGAACATCTACGATGAGTCCGGAACGTCGCTGATCTACGAGGGGCGAACGGGGGCTTCTCCGCGTGAAGTGAAAACGGTCGTTATGAATGCCGCTCAGAAAAGCGGCGACGGCTGCGTCACGGCTGAACTCGTGCTTAAGGAGCTGGCCGATCTGGTGGAGGAAACGTCGATTTATCCGTTCCTTCGGCAGGAAGTGAAGAGCCCCGGATACTATGACCACAAGGGGTTTATTGAAGTAGCGCGAAATTGGTATCTCGATCGTTCAGACGCACGCGTCTGGGGCGCGACGGGGTTGGCCGAGGAATCGCGACATGCCGATCTCTTTGGCCGCTATATGGAACAAGTTACCCATCTCGTGCGCAACGAAAAGATCCACAACCCGGTCACAGGTGCCCACGAGGATCCAGATCAGAACCTCATGAAGGAGGTTGAAAAAGCGCTAAAGATCGAAGGCGATATCGACGAATTTCGTCAGTCGCTCATGACGCGAATCGGGGCTTGGTCGGTCGACAATCCGGGCGAAAAACCGACCTATACGGAAATTTTCGCTTCGCATTACCAGATGCTTAGGCAGAGCTACTACAAGAAACAAAAACAACGTGTGGTAGCGATGCTCAAGGATGCGCTGGTGCTGCTTAGCGAGGAAAAGCCTCGTCTGCCTAAGCAGCGAACGAATAGCGCGCGTGCCATGCTCAAGCGCCTCAAGGAAGATCACGACTACTGCGACGTGTGCGCGCAGGAAGTCATCTCGCAACTCATGAAAACGCGCTATACAGATTAAGGTAATCGACTATGGGCATTACGGCCATCCAGAGTGAAATATTGAGAGCTGCCGTCGCAATGGCGGCTAAGAAAGACTTCGACCACTTGCTCTATATTGGCGACCTTCCGCTTCCCGAAGACATCGTCAAAGCCAAGTCGATGGCTCGTCGAAAACTAGTACAAGCGGTTACCAGCGAAGTGCAGCGACAAATAATCGATGCGATGGATGTTACGACCTTGGCGCTGCCTGTCTACGATATCGCTCGGCAGGAACGTTTTAAGATAGCTCTCGTAGGCGGCGTGTCGAAAGGCCTTTTTCAAAACGGTGACGTTGTTATGGGCGTCGTAGGACGCAACGCAGCGAGTTTTCCAGATACCATTATGGTGGTCACCATTGGTGGTGACTCAGAGGAAAGCGTCGATACGGGTTTTGGTGTGGTGGGCAACGAGCGTATTCCATCGGCTATCTTTGAATCGGTAATGGATCTGGCAGTGGATATCGCCCGGGATGGATGGGAAGGCCATCCCCTGGGGACGCTTCTGGTCGTCGGTGATACCGCTGCGGTGCTAGAAAAATCGAAACAACTTACGTTGAATCCGTTCCAGGGCTATTCGGAGGAAGAAAAGAATATTCTCAACCCCGATGTGCGCGATGCTATCAAGAACTTTGCTGTGCTAGACGGCGCGTTCGTAATCCGCGAGGATGGCGTGGTTCTAGCGGCAGGCCGATACCTGAACTTCGATGAAGGCGATGAGCTTTCCATTCCACTCGGGTTGGGTGCTCGACATATGGCCGCCGCGGGTATTTCGCAAGACACCGAGGCCTTGGCGTTGGTGATCTCCGAAACCTCAGGTGTCGTTCGAATCTTTCAGAGCGGTAGGTGCGTGCTTGAAATACACGGCGAACAACGTGCACGGCACAACGTCCCCGAACTGGCTGCACCAACACGAGCGAAGCGAAATGTCCGTGCTCCAACGATTGATGTGTCGGCGGTTGAAGCCGGTCGTGCCGATGGCGACGCTGTGCAGGGCGAATTACTTACGCGGTTAATCGAGCCCCCCGCGGCCGCGGTAAAACCCAAGGAAACCCCCAAAGGAAAAGCGAAGGACTTGGCGAAGAACAAGACGAAGGAAGCGCCCAAACCCAAGGGTAAAGAGTCGGCCAAAAAACAGCCGAAGGAAAGTGCAAAGCCAAAGGGCAAATAGCTGTTCTTGTGCTCTTGTTGGAAGCGAAGATTCTATGAGTTCGAAGGATAAAAAAGGGCGGATCAAAGCGGTCAAAAGCATGTTTGACCTGCTGCCACCTGAAAGCGGACGTGTGCAGTCGCTGCTCAACTCGGCGGTTGATATCTTTAGAAGATACGGATACGGGCAAATCGCGACACCCATCGTAGAGTACACGCCGCTTTTCGCGCGTTCGATCGGTGATGCCACGGATATCGTGGAAAAGGAAATGTACACTTTCGACGACCGTGACGGTCGGTCGTTAACACTGCGCCCCGAGGGTACCGCTGGTGCTGTTCGGTCCTATGTGGAACACGCGGTATCCAAAAGAGAGCCCATCACCCGCTGGTTCTACGCGGGGCCGATGTTTAGGCACGAAAGAGCACAGCGCGGTCGCTATAGACAGTTCCGTCAGATTGGGGCCGAGATATTCGGTGTGCCGGGCCCTGCGGCCGATGCCGAACTTCTCATGATGCTGTGGGACTTCTTTTCGGAACTCGGCTTGGAAGGTCTCAAGCTTCATCTCAACTCGATTGGTTGCGGCGTGTGCCGGCCGGTGCATCGTAAGGCGCTTGTCGACTATCTTACACCGCAGAAGGAAAAACTCTGCGAAGACTGTGAGCGTCGCTACACGGATAATCCCCTACGCGTCTTGGACTGCAAGAAAGAGGGATGCCGCGCGCTTTCCGAAGAGGCGCCGAAAACACTCGATTCTCTTTGTGGCGATTGTTCGGAACACTGGACGGGGCTGGTGAAAGACCTCGACCACTATGCGTTACCCCATTGTGTCGACCACCGACTGGTTCGCGGTTTGGACTATTACAACCGGACCACGTTCGAGCTGATTTGTACCGGCGGGCTATTGGGGTCACAAAATACCATTGCCGGAGGTGGTCGTTACGATGGCCTGGTGGAACAGCTGGGCGGACCTTCTACGCCCGCCGTCGGTTTTGCCATGGGCGTAGACCGCGTACTTTTGGCATTGCCTCCCGAAAAGCCCGAACTCCCGTCTGTTTGCGACGTTTTCATTGTTGCCCGAGGCGAGGAGGCCCGGCTTGCAGGTCTGACCATTGCGCAATCGTTGCGCAAACACGGACTCGCAGTTCAATCGGATCCACGGGGTACCAGCGTTAAGAGCCAGATGAAGCGAGCTGACCGTTTGGATGCCCGAATTGCGATCATTCTAGGAGATCGTGAGATCGAGGAGAATATTGCAACACTCCGGCGTTTGACGGATTCGGAACAGCAGGATGTCCCGAGAGATTCCCTCGAGGAACGGGTGTTGGCAGCACTAAAAGGCTAAGCTTTCCCAGAAGGGAACCATCCCCAAAAGCCTGGCGTATAGAAAAATGGCGCCCAGCGATGCGCGTGCTAATATTGGCGTGTGGCAAATAGACGTAAGAAGCCGGAATTTAGCAGAATTCGCACCCGTGATGGTTGGCAGCTCGCCCTTTACCGTTATCGTACTAAATATCGTACGTCGCGCTGGGGACCCATCGTTCTTGTGCACGGACTGGGGGCCAATCGCTGTAATCTAGACGCTCCGGTTCGCGAAATAAGTCTCGCGCGCTATTTGCACGAGCGCGGTCATGATGTTTGGGTCGTGGAATTGCGAGGGGCAGGGCGCTCAAGGCAACCCGGTTGGCCTATTCGTCGTAAACGTCTTTTCGATTTCGATGACTACGTGCAAAAAGATGTGCCGGCTTTTGTGAAGCATATCTTGGAAACCACGGGAGCTCCGCATTTGCATTGGGTTGGGCATAGCATGGGGGGCATGTTGGCCTATGCGGCGATGATCCACTTTGACAGCAGTCTGTTTCGTTCGGTGGTGACACTTGGTTCGCCGGCGTTTACGCGTATGAGCCATCCCTTGCTTGACCAGGTCTACAAGCTGCGTGGCATGGTGCGTTTGGTCGACTGGATCCCGTACCGTCACGTTGGTATCGCCGGCGCCATCTTCCCTAAACTGACGATACGCAGCGTGGGGCTTTTGGCAGCGAACCCCGACAACCTCAATCCGAAGCACATGCGTCGTATCGCTCCGTGGGTACTTCACGATTTGCCATCACCGCTGCTCAAGCAGTTTGCTGAATGGTACGGGGGAACACATGGCTTTTCCAGGCGAGACGGCCTGCTCGGCTATTGGGAACATCTGAACCGAGTCAAGGCACCCGTTCTGGTTGTCGCCGGCGGATCCGACGTCTTGACGCCCGTGGCAGATCTCAAGACGGCGTACGAAGCGTTGGGTTCTAAAGATAAGGTCTTTTTGGTCTGCAACAAGGACGAAGGTTTTTCCGCGGATTACGGTCACATCGATTTGGTATTGGGTCCCAACGCCCCCAAAGAAATCTTCCCGCGCATCAATCAATGGATTCTGGATCACTAAGCGATTTCGTGGCTGGCCGCATTCACGCCGCGTGACGCGCGTTCAATTAGATAGGTAAGCGGTCCAATGGATCCGAGCGCCAAGGTAAGTATCGAAATGGCGAAGAAGTAAACGAGCGGCTGGCCGCGCCGACGCATATCTTGCCAGATCCAGGCTAAAGCCAAAGTGCAACAGAGCGCGAGGTCGACGTATACCTGCAACGAACCCGGCATTGAAAAAGCGTGTTTGAAAACGGTTAAGTATCCAATGGCATGGACTACCCAGGCCGTATAGGCAGTGAAGACCAGAAGCGTGACGGTCAGCAGACCGAGTTGTACGTGTCGGCTCATCTAGATGCCCCCCAAAGGTGCTGGTAGAGGATGGAATCCATGGTGAATGGGGTTGGATTAGCTCGGCTACGGGACAAACCGGGAAAATTTACCTCGAAAGACCGAGATGTGGGCAAAATTTGGGGGAGTTGGACGTCCCCAAACACCATGAATCCCTCTCAGTACATATGCTAGCAGTAGCCGATGCGGTGTCAGCCCCCGTTGAAGTTACATTGGGACAGACGGCCATCGACGACTCGCGAATATCGTGCGTGAATTTATTCGCATAACAAAGCCCGTGCCCGGCGCAAAGCGGGACCTTCTCGGAGCCGAACCCCGGATTCGCTGCAAGGGCGTCGCCGCGTTCATCATGCAATCCCTTGCCATTTTTCCGCCTTTACTATGCAAGATGCTGGGTAGATCGCATTCCGACAATTTCGCATGCCTCAAATAGTCCCGTGATAATCACCGGTTCAATTCGCCCCTGTGGCTGGAACGCACTTTGCACCGGACCAGATGCAAACCAAGAAGAAACGCCCTAATTATCCTCCGTGCATGGCATCGGAACTGGGCGATCTAACAACCTACGGGAGGTGAGAGCGATGAAGGGATATTTCGTTCAGTTATTGGCCGCCGGCTATTTATGTATCGCGGGAGTCGGTTGCGGAGGTGAGTTACCGGTTTCTAAGGCTCCGACCCAAACACCGTCTGAAGAGATCGGCGGAGGAATGCCCATCTCCCCAGGCGACCGTCCAGACACTCCCGGTGACAGTCCAGACAATCCAGGCGGTCGTCCAGACACTCCCGGTAACATCCCCGGCTCTCCAGACGAAGACCCCTGCAAAGGTGTCACCTGTCTCAGCCCTCCTGTGAACGAATGCGATGCCGATGGCAAGTCGCTATTGGTGGCATCCACGAAAGGTGTTTGCATCGAGGGCAAATGCCAATACGACGCGGTAACCAAGGTTTGCGATTATGGATGCGAAAGCGGGGCATGCGCTGGCGATCCGTGTGCGGACGTGACCTGCAACCAGCCGCCCGCCAACAGCTGCAAAGATGAAGACACGCTAGTAGCGCAAGCAGTTCAGGGCACGTGCCTTGGCGGAATATGTAGCTATGCCGCCGCTGAGTTGGTGTGTCTGGCTGGTTGCGCGCAAGGTACCTGTAAAGACGACCCGTGCCTCGGTGTCGTTTGCGACAAACCCCCCGCAGACCATTGTGCCGTGGGCACGTCAACGGCGGTCACATTTCCTGCTCAGGGAAAATGTGACGCCGGGAAATGTGTTTACGAGGAGTCGACGGCGAATTGCTCCCTCGGCGGTATGGCGTGCGTGGGCGGCAAATGCGAACCATTTTCCGTGCCGGCACCGGCCTGTGAAACCACGCTCTGCCTGGAAGGGTATAAATGCAGCGTTTCTTTGACGGGTTCTTCGTCAATCCACTACACAGGGGGGTGTATCGACGGTCAGTGCACGAGCACAACCACGGAATGTGCCAATGGCTGTGACGAGAAGACGGGGCAGTGCACTGTGCTTACGTTGCCGGACCCTGCTTGTCAAAATATGGTTTGCCTCGACCGATACGAATGCAGCGTGAGCTTGACGGGGTCGTCGTCGATCCACTACACCGGCGGATGCCTCGGTGGACAGTGCCTTTCTCAGTCCACGGTCTGCGCCAACGGCTGTGACCAAGCATCGGGGCTGTGCATTGTTGCTGCAGTGCCAGATGCCGCCTGCACGAATACGATCTGTTTGGAACGCTATGAGTGTGGGATTGCACTGAGCGGCGCATTCTCGACCCACTACAATGGCGGGTGTGTCGACGGTCAATGTACTGCGGTATCAACGGACTGCGCAAATGGCTGTGATTCCGCGACCGGCCAGTGCACACAGACACTCGTTCCCTTGCCCGACCCCACGCCCACGCCGGAAGGTTCATCGTGCGCTGGCTTGAATTGCTTGCAGACGCGATGTGCCAGTGGCTCCCTGGAAACCCATGATGGGACGTGTTCCAACGGGCAATGCAATTATACAACCCAATTCTGCGCGAGTGGTTGTTCGAACGGCGCCTGCAATAATCCCGTAAAATAGCCGCCATTCTACGCGAACTTCTCTTCCAATCGGACCTCACCCAATTGCCTGGCGAGCTTTATCATCCGTCGTGCTAATGTCCTCTTCGGTGGCACTCATGCCATGGTTGCGAGACACTAGGCAGATGACAAAGCTCGAAACGGGACGCCGCGTGGTAATCTCCGATTTTGGCGAAAGCCCCATGCATGCGGCCGAGAACTACTTATCCATTGAAGAACAAGATGCTCCAGACACGACTCACTTGAAATCCACTGATGTGCTTATTCGAGTAAAGAGTGCTGCCGTTGGCTGGGTGGACTTGCTGATGAGTAGCGGCCAATACCAACACATGGCCTCGCCTCCGTACTGCCCGGGACTAGAATATAGCGGCGTCATTTGCTGGGCTGGGGAGGAAGTGAAATCCATCTGCGTTGGTGATCGGGTTATGGCCGACGGGTTGCTGACCGGGCCGCGTTCTAAGGGGGATTATCAGCAATACGGTGGCTTCGCCACTTATGCAGTGGCCCCAGCCAAAGCAGCAGTCCCCCTGCCTGAGCGGTTCGATTTCGACCAGGGATGCAATTTCTTCGGGAACTACGAAACGGCCTACCATTGCCTGATCACGCGCGGCAAGCTGACGGCGAAAGATACCATATTGATTCATGGTGCCTCCGGTTCCACTGGGCTGGCGGCGGTTCATTTGGCAAAGTTGGTGGGGGCGAAGGTTATCGCCACCGGACGGTCTGCAGAAAAGCTTGCCGTCGTGCAAGAGGAGGGGGCAGACCACACGCTATGCACCGAACGGAATGCCGAAGGCGACATTCGATTCCGTGACCAGGTCAAGGAACTGACGAATGGCAAAGGTGTGGATGTGGTCTACGACAGCGTGGGTGGCGAAATTTCCCTCGAAAGTCTGCGCTGCGTGAAGTTCGGGGCGCGTTTCTTAATCGTCGGCTGGGCGGCGACACCATTCGTAGCTAAAGGAAGGGGAGGCCGTGGGGCTCCCAACGCGAATCAACTGCCGACGAATTTGATGATGATGAAAGGACTTGATGTGCTGGGCTGTCCAACCGCAATTTCAACACATAGGGATCCGACTACCCGCGCTCCGCGCCTGAAGCAACTATTGGAATGGGTGAAGGAAGGCCGGCTTACTCCGCATCAACCGCGAGTCTTTGCGCTAGAGAACATAGCGGAAGCCATGCAAGCCAAATGGAAGAGTGTGTCGGTGGGAGGGTGTGTCGTACGTCCGTAATGTCGGGCAGCTACGACTGTTCTTGTTCCTTGGGTGAACTGGCTATATGCGCTGCGACTTCGCCCCCCCGCAGCGCATTCACTTCCGAATGACCAAGTTCTTCGGCGTGATGTGGGGGGGCAAAAAGGGGCGCATGGGCGGGAAGGGAGAATCGTCTGCGTGGTCTTTCCGCTACCTACGGATACCACATTGGTCAGCGTACGAGTTGATGGCGTTGAAGGCGGCGCGAATATCGTCGCTGGTGCATAGGGGATAAGCCGCCATCAAGTGATTCGCTTCGAGTTTTGCTGAGGTCGGATTGAATCGCCCGCAATGTCCGTCGCTCACCGTGGAAGGAACGACCAGCGATTCGATGGGACAGTTGTAGCCTATCGTTACCGTCTGGCCGGAGGCGTTGGGGAAGAGAATGGTAATGGGCTCATCGTCGTTCGTTGCAGGAGGAGAACAGCTATCCTCTTCGCCACCATAGCTGTCAAACCGGTCCGCGCAGACTTCGTACGCTTTAGACATGAAACTCTGTTCCCACCCTAGATACTTGCCAATATGGAAATTCCCGGAAATTGCCGTATGCAACAGGCTATATTGAGCACCTACAAGTTCGTCGCATGTTGCGTTGGCGCTTTCACAGGTCGCCTGAGCGTCATAGTCTGGCAATGGATAGTATTTCACACGGCAAACCGCCTCACAGAATTCTCGTGGTGGCTGTTGGGTGCTCCCTTTGAACAGAGATTGGCTACATTCGCTCGTGCACTGCGTTTCATTGGCCAGAGCCGCGTCGATCTTCGCCCAGAAACAATCGGTCAACCAGCCACCCTCACACATATCGGGGGTCGTCTGTAGCACCGCATAACTCTCGACTGAGGTCCGTTCTTCTTTATTTCCATCGGTCATGACGCCACAACCTAGGCCGCTAGTGACAGCGATTAGTGCAATAATCGAGATATTTGAGCGTACGTCTACAAACATGGTTTCCCCCCTGTCTAATTGTCTGGATTCGCCTAAGGGACGCGGGACAGAAGTTCTAGTCGCAAAAAGAACGCGAAAAACTCTCAAAGAATCGGTGCCGCCTTTAACTCCGGGAAAACATAGCAGATAAATCAGCCGAGAGCCGCTCCCAGGTTGGGTTCTGAGAATACGGTGGAGCATTTCTATCCCTTCCGGCAATGCGAAACAAGGCCATGTGACTCAAAAAACATGAGCCGTGCCATGCGGCAATTCGTTGAAATGACAAGAAGCGTTCCCGGCGGTATTGGGTGCGTCTCCAGAATTCGAATGATGCGACAGGGGGACGAAAATGAGGGTGCAAACGAATTAGGGCAGAGTATGCAGCGAAAGAAACGCCCAGGCCTTGGTGGCGAAGTTACTAGGCCAGCTATGGCCACCGCTGCTGCGGATCTTCACCGTAACCTCGTAGCCGAGCTGCTGCATTCGTTCCGCGAGGGCGCACGTATAATAGACCGATACCGTTCCATCGTTGGCGGCATGGTAAAGGAGACCGGGGGGCTTTCTGCCCGTCGTGACAATAGGAGCTGGCTTTTCGGTGCCGGAGCACGAACAGTATCCGCTCTGGCCCGCCAAGGATTGGCAGCTTGTGCCTGAACCTTTGAAGGAACACGAGTAGGTATTGCTACAACGTACGAGGCCGGACGCATTTTCAGCGAAGGCGGCGATTGTATTGTTCAGGGTCATCGCCACCGCAATTGAAAAGAACCCGCCATTCGAAAATCCGATTACGTAGATGCGTTTGAGATCCACGTTGTATGCTTGGCTTGCGGCGTCTATTACCGCTCGAATCAGGAGCAGGTCTGGGTTGGTGTTCGGATCCGTATTGGGATGGGTCTCCCAATAGACCTCGCCGGCCCCGTGGTTGTCCCAGTCGCCTTTGTTCATTTGCCGGGCCTGTGGGCCAGCGATAACGACGCCCTCGCTGTTTGCCAAGGTCATCGCTGCGGAATCCCAAATAGCACCATTGCCTGTCCCGCCTGACCCATGCAATGCGATGAGCAGCGGGGGACTCGCCCCTCGACTTGAAGGTAGGTAGAGGGCGACTTGCCGGTTCTGCCCCGCAACGGACAGGGTTGCCGACTTTTCGCCATTGCCGCTTGGAAACGTTCCGGCATACGTCGCGGTTCCAAGGTCGGTTGGCAAAAACAGATCCGGTTTGAGCTGATCGATTGTCTGATCCAGAGGGGTGGGGATTCCCTTGTCCCGTGTGCTATCTGTCGGATGGCTAAGATCGGGTGGGTTCGAACCATCGGGTGCGAGGGCGGCGTCGACAGGGGGGACCGTGAAATCGCCCGCGGGCCCCATATCCACTTGTGTTGGCAGGACATCGCTGTTCGCTACAGAATCGGGCGCGGTGTTGCTGTCAGCATTTGATCCGCCGTCGGGTAGTCCGGTATTTCGTGTGGGGCTTCCGTCGCAAACGACGAGAAGAAACGGCAATACAATAAGCCCTCCGACCATCAGCGGGGCAAGGAAGGGGCGGTGGCGCTTCGAGCGGGTCATTTCCCCTTGGGCTCCTCTTGGGATTTTGTGGCCTTCTTGAAGCTCAGGGACGCGGAATTGATACAGTAGCGCAACCCGGTGGGCTTTGGTCCGTCATCGAATACATGGCCAAGGTGCGAACCGCAGCGGCTACAAATAACCTCGGTTCTTCTCATACCCAAGGTCCCGTCTGACTCAGTCCCAATAGCCTTGTTATTCGCAGGCTGCCAGAAGCTCGGCCAGCCACTCTTGGAGTCGTATTTGGTAGTGGAAGAGAAAAGTTCGAGTCCGCACGCCACGCACATATATGAGCCGACTTCGCTGTGCTTGTAATATTCGCCCGTGAATGCCCGTTCCGTGCCCTTTTCACGGGCGATACGGAACTGCTCCGGTGTAAGAATCTTCTTCCATTCCGCATCGGTTTTTACCACGGCAAATTTCCTCGTTCTTGTTTTATGTACGGATACCCCTTCTGTGGGCTTCGGCGTTTCTCCCCGGCAGGCAACCGAAAACAGAAGCAGGGCTAGACAGGCCAATAGAGCCTTTTTACTAAATCCCAACACTAGTCGGCGGACCAGACGACCAAGAGGTAACCGCCCATGCCTGTGCCGTCCTTGGGATCGAAGGTAAACGTGGTTCCAACCATCGTGACCGAGCCCCCCGGTTCTACGGTGACACTCGTGATTTCAGAGTCTTTGGTATCGATGGCATTGGGAATATCGTCGTTGATGTGGGCACATTGTTTGGCGTCGGTTGGGATATTTTTGCCTTTGTAAAGGATGAGGTAGGGATCATCGAGCGGCGCCTCCCCGTTGGGCCCCGCTTGACTTCGCATTTCAAAGTCGAATTTATGCGGTTTCGTATCGTTGTTGCAAAATGCGTAGGCGACAAAGGGAACATCTGCTGCGGTCGTGGGCAGGAGCGCCGTTGCCGGGCAAACTTCAGGTTCGTCGTGAGGGCGCCGCCAAACTTTGCTATTCGCCAAGAAGGCACCATCAATCGCCAAGGGCATGTCCGGGTCGGTAGAAAATTCGAAGCATTTGAGCGGGGCTAGGTCTGGGGCCGTGGCGGAGTCTAGCGGCAGTGCATCCGCTACCGCCGACTGATCCGCCGTCCCCGAATCAGCCAAACCCGCATCGATAGGCTTTGTCGGCATGTCGGCCACTGCGGCGGCATCCGGGGGGCCGCCAGTTGGGGGATTTGAGTCGCTACACCCCAGCGCAAAACATAGGGTCAGAGCAATTGTGGAACAGAATAGATCCTTCATTTTTACCTCGGTACTCAACTCAAATAATCTTTTGGTAGCACGGACTTGGACGGAACATAGCACGGTGGAACTCCAACAACCAGGTCGGCGCCGCTCGAGTAGGGAACTGCAAATCGGAGGCGCCTTTTGAAAATCAGAGGCCTGCGGAACCGGTAGGTTTCGTCTTTGTTCAGTTTTTTCGTGGATCAGTACGTGCATAAGGGGCGTCTTCGTAGTTCTTGCGTGGAGATCCATATGAGAGTCAGGCGTATCTTGCCTTCGCATCTATCGGTTGTCGTCGCGGCTTTGCTGCTCCTTTC
>Ga0257122_1000557_pt1 | contig 31888 bp, 23 predicted proteins | sample SI106_120metaG_FD_190146 | JGI IMG/M metagenome (GOLD analysis project Ga0257122, IMG submission 190146) | Marine microbial communities from Saanich Inlet, British Columbia, Canada - SI106_120 | ecosystem: Environmental > Aquatic > Marine > Inlet | place: Canada: British Columbia | collected... | reverse complement strand
CCCGCATCCATCCACACGCATGGATGGAGGTGGGCTGGCCACATACCGCCATGCCCCTGCGGTTTCACGTTTTCCGCCCCCGCTCCATCCCGGCGACTCGATTCCGTCTGTTGGCCCCTAGGCCGCCTCACAGGTTTGCTTTTCGGGATCACGCCTGCGCCTCCCCGTAGCTAGGATCAAGCAAATAGAGCGCCAACATCCTTGGGCGAGGGTAAAACGCTGATTTTTCATACGGAGACGACGTACACAGGGGGCCCATGCCCCGCGGATGTGTGGAATTTTTCCACAGTGAGCGTTGAATTTCTCGGCACCGCAACACGCACTGATCACGACCCTTTTTCTCCGTCGCCAAAACTGTGGAAATTCTCTACAGCGGCCACCTAGGCCGTATTCCCAGGCCCTCGGGATATCCGTTGCAGAACAGCCATTTCGCCGGCGAGGTCGAAAGATATAACTGGTCTAGCCATTGCACTATCAAGGGGCAAGAGACGGCGATTGGAGGCCACCATGCAATCCTCAACTCATTCGAGTTCATCGTTTTGGAAAAAGGGAATCCTCGTTTTATGCGCCTTGGCTCTGGCCCTGCTGGCATTGCCGGCTTTGGGGTTGATGGCCTTGGCGTCACGAGTGGTGTTGCCGTTGGCAATCTTCGCCTTTTTGGCGCTGCTCTTCAGCCCGCGGTTTCGTGACTGGCTCGGGTTCGAAAAAAAAAACACGCCTTTCGCCGGCCTAACCTTGGCGAAAAACGTCCTGCTGCATCCGCAGCATAGCTGGGCCCGCTTCTATCGCCGCAGAAATGTCTATCAGGTCGGCTCGGACGACCTCATGCAAGCTGCGCTCGGCCCCATCGACGGCGTCACGCTACCGGTTGTCGGCGCGAACTATCGTCAGGGCGACCCGCTCTACGAAATCCACAGCCGGGGCAGGCGCGTGATAGTCCGATCGCCCGTCGGCGGTACAGTGATCGATAGCAACGGGGCACTAGCGGAACACCCCCAACGGATCAATCACGGTCCCTACGACCAAGGGTGGGTGGCCGAGATTTGGCCCAACGCGCGCGGTGGAGGCCAGGAGGATCTGTTGCGCAAGACAGATGCACGCAGTTTTATGCATCTTGAAGTTGAACGCCTCATGGCGGCGGCCATGCCGAGTCTGGTACCGCAGGAAACCATGGCCGACGGAGGCCTGCTTGCAGAGGATATCTACCTGCAGCTTGACGATGAATCTTGGGAGCGCATTGCGGTGAGTTTTTTCGGTAGCACGACCGAGTGACACTTAACGGGGGATCGCCATGGACAGACGCAACTTCCTCCAACTCCTGGGAGCCGGAACCACCTGGATAGGCAGCTCTGCATGGGCCGCCGATGCGAAAGCCAGCACGCAGAAAAAGAAGCGTGCACCAACACCCCAGGGAATGGGCGTGCTCGTTGACACTACGCTATGTGAAGGCTGCCAAAGCTGCGAGGAGGCCTGCGCCGAAGCGAATGGCCTTCCGGCGCCGGAAATGGAAGAAGACACCTTGACCCAAGCGCGAAATACCTCGACGACGCAATGGTCGGTTATCAATCGACACAAAACCAGCCGTGGTGAAGTCTTCGCCAAACGACAGTGCATGCATTGTCTACAACCGGCCTGCGCCTCCGCCTGCTTAACCAAAGCAATGCTCAAGACCAAAGAGGGGCCCGTCGTTTGGAACGAAGCCCAGTGCATGGGCTGCCGGTTCTGTATGGTCAGTTGTCCGTTTGATGTACCCAAATTTGAATACGATAGCCCCCTGCCCCGAATTCAGAAATGTCGGCTGTGTTGGGAACGTTTGAAGAAAGGGCAGAAACCGGCGTGTGTTGAGGAATGCCCCAACGAGGCGCTGGTTTTTGGCGAACGAAGGTTACTGCTGGAGGAAGCCCGGCGCCGTATTTACACCCAGCCCAAGAAATACGTCTCGCATATTTATGGCGAGCATGAGGTTGGTGGAACGTCCTGGCTCTACCTGTCTGCGGTCCCGTTTGAGGAACTCGGTTTTCGTATGGATCTGGGCACAATTCCCTACCCTGTCTATACGAAGGAATTCCTCTATGCGGTGCCCGTGGTCCTCACGTTGTGGCCTGCGTTCCTCATCGCCCTGAGGCGCGCCACGCTCCAAGAACGTGGAAACGAAGACGAGGGGAAAGTTGGAGAAAGCCGATGACTGAAACAAACGCCAGCACAACGTGGCAACGCATTCGTCGGCTGGGGAGCTTCGTCGCCGGAGAGACCAAGCCGAAGGGAAAACTATTGACCCCCTTCAATATGATAAGCGGAGCGCTGATGGTCACGACCGTCATCTTGCTCATCATTCGCTTTGCGAAAGGGCTGGGTTCGATAACCAATCTGTCTCAGGATACGCCCTGGGGGCTTTGGATCGGTTTTGACGTTGTCACCGGGGTCGCGTTCGCCGGCGGCGCTTATGTGGTCACGTTCTTGGTCTACATCCTTCGCCTAGAACAATATAAACCGATTTGCCGCGCCACCGTCCTGAACGGCCTGTTGGCCTACATCTTCTACGCGGGCGCACTTCTGCTCGATTTGGGGCGACCTTGGAATGTGATCAACCCGATCATCGGCAACGGTTTCGGTGTCAGCTCGGTCCTATTCCTCGTCGCCTGGCATTTCTTGCTCTACATGCTCGCTGAATTTCTCGAATTCTCCCCGGCGATCGCCGAATGGCTCGGACTCAAGCGCGCCCGACGAATTCTCTCAGGTGCCACCATCGCCGCGGTGATTTTCGGCATTACGTTGTCGACCCTGCACCAATCGGGTCTCGGCGCTCTTTACCTAATGGCAAAACCGAAAATCCATCCCTTATGGTATTCGGAGTTCATACCCATATTGTTCTTCGTCTCTAGCATCTTCGCCGGGCTGGCCATGGTCATCGTCGAGGGCACAATCAGCCACCGGGTCTTTGCCGACAAATTGACCCATTCCCTACGCCACTCGCATGACAACATCGTCATCGGCCTCGGCCGCATCTGCGCCGGCGCCCTCTTCGTATATTTCTTCCTCCAAGTCTTGACCTTTGTCCACGGGCACCACTGGGTTTATCTGGGAACGGGCTGGGGTTCTTGGTATCTCCTGGAAGTCATCGGCTTCGTCGGCTTGCCCTTGATCCTGTTCACGCAGGGCGTGCGGGACAAAGCGCTCTTTCAGATTCGCATCGCTGCCATTCTCACGCTCGTGGGCGTGATTCTCAACAGGCTCAATGTCACAACTGTTGCCTTCAAATGGTATGCCGCGAGCCACTACTTGCCTTCGTGGATGGAAATCGTCGTGACCCTCGGCGTGATCTCCGCCGAAATCTGGGTATTTCGCTGGATCGTCAACCGAATGCCCGTGCTTTCTGACTCGCCCGAATGGGTCTCGGAAAACGAAGGGCCCCGACTCTCCGTGCGTAGCAACCAAACGAGGAGGGTATGATGGAAACCGGATTGGACATCTTTGCTACCAAAGGCATCGAATATCTTTTGGTTCTATTCTACTTGGCGAGTCTGCTGCTCTATTGGTTTGTCCTAAGCGGCAAGCGGCGCGTTGCGCCCCCTACTGAAGCCAGGCCCTACCCATTGCGCGCAGGTATTGGAATCGAGCTATTCCAATTGCGGCCGGAACTGGCCTATCACCCCGGCCATGCTTGGGTAGACCGCCTTGAAGACAACCGTATTCGAGTGGGCATCGACGATTTTGCTGGGAGATTGCTCGACCCGCCAACCGACCTCAACTTGCCCGAGGTCGGCAGCTATTTGCAACAGGGCGAGGCGGGCTGGTCTCTCAATGTTGCGGGTGAGAATATTTCCATCGCCAACCCGGTAGAAGGACGGGTCGTGGCCGTCAACGAAGCTCTGAATGATCGTCCTGAGCTGGTCAGCGAATCACCCTATGATCACGGCTGGATACTCGAACTGGATATCCATGAAACAAAGGAGACGGACAAGGGGCTACTCACGGGCACGCTTGCCCAGGCGTGGAAGAAGGGCACAGTCGACCGTCTTCTAGCCGCCCTGGGCCCCAATCTTGGCCCGGTTCATGCCGACGGCGGCCTTCTACTGGGCGGACTCGCCAGACAGATCGCTCGCGAATCGTGGCCTGATCTGGCAGCGAAATTCCTACAACCCGGCTCCGATGACAACGGCCCCCCCTAGATTTCTTGGAGGCACAACAGTGAGGCTTCTCGCCGTCTCATTTCTCCGTTAAGATGGCTTTGGTGTGTCGGTGCCGAGGTCGTCCGCAGACGGGGAGACTGGGTTCTTATGTCCACGAGCCGTGCCGAGTTGGCGGAAAAGAAGCTGCGCGAAAGCGAAGCGATATTTCGCACGCTTGCCGAGAACACGCCGAATATGGTCTTCATCATCGATGGAAATGCCATCATTCGGTATTTCAACCATCCGCTGACCGGCATCGATGCGGAAACGCTTATCGGCCAGTCTATCTTCGATTTTATTGGCCTCCCCTGCCACGAACGCGTGAAAGAACACGTCCGTCGCGTCTTCGAATGTGGTGAGTCATCCAGCTACGAAGCGTGCGGCGTCGGGCCAGACGGTACAGAGGCCTATTACGCTTCGTCCATCGGGCCTGTTCTCGATGACACGGGCAACGTTGTATCTGCGGTCATCAGTACGCAGGATATTACGAAGAGACGGGATACCGAACTGGCCCTGGCTGAGAGTGAAAGGCGCTTTGCGTCTATCGCTGCCGCCCTGCCCTGCGCGATCTTTCGCTGCGCGATGGATCACGCTTGGACGATGTCGTTTGTCGGCGGTGCGATCGAGAGAATAACCGGCTACCCCCCTGCCGATTTCGTCAACAACGCTGTGCGAAGTTACGCGAGCTTGGTCCATCCTGAGCATACTGAGATGGTCAAGGAGGCTGTACACGATGCCGCCAGTCGCGACGACGCATGGGTTATCGACTATCGGCTGTTACATGCGGACGGGAAGGAACGCTGGGTTCATGAAGAAGGCAGGGCGACCTTGACGCATGATGGTCAACGGGTATTGGACGGTTTCATTTTCGATATCACTCGCCCCAAAAAGCTGGAAACGGATCGTCTGGAATAATATCTCATTCAGCAGAAAACCCTCCTACGGGAGGTCAATCATCGCGTACGCAACAACCTCTCGGCGCTCATGGGACTCCTCCGACTCGAAGAAGGACGGGGAGAGCAAAACGGACGGGCAACCGGAACAATGTTGATCGCCGACTTTGAACAGCGTCTTCGCGCTTTGTCGACGGTGCACGATTTACTCTCCGATACAGGTTGGGCACCGGTCGAGGTGCAAGAGGTCTTGCGCTTGGTCGGCGAAGCAACCATTGCCGGTTCCGCCATGGTTCGGAGTCTCGATTTTCACGTGCACGGCGATGGGGCCAAGTTAGCAAAGGACCAAGCCAACAATCTCGCACTGGTCGCTGGAGAATTGGTGGTCAACAGCCTGAAGCACTGTGCCTTCAACCTTGAAGACCTCAAATTGTCCATTGCCGTCAAGCACAACCATACCGGCATCGAAATACGTTATGCCGATAACGGTAAAGGCTATCCTCAAAGCATCGTCGACGGCGATTTTTCTCTCGCCAACATTGGCTTAGAACTGGTCAACGGAATCGTGACCCGTGCGATGAGTGGCAAGGTCCACTATGCCAACGACGGTGGCGCCGTCACGACACTTTCCTTTCCAACGGAAGAAACCGAGTAATCGCAGGTTCTCGAGTTCGCTCGGCCAATCCGGCATAATCCGAGTTGAATTCTCATTCTATCGACGGTGACACGATGATCATGAAGCAGAGGCGGTCCCATGCGCCGGGTATGCTTGTACTCCTTGGTACCTTGGCCGTAGCAACCGCAGCCAGCGCTCAAACATCCGGAAGTAGCAAACCCATCGTCGCGGTCTTCGACATTGAAAACCAAGGCACACCTTTGGCCGCGGATGTGCTCGACCGCTGCACCGGCTATCTTACAGCACGGCTCGCAGCGTCGGGCCGTTTTGACGTCGTACCCCGCAGCCAGATGAAGGCCCGCCTCTCGGTAGAAAAGAAGAAGGGCTATAAGAAATGCTACGACCAGAGCTGCCAAATTGAAATTGGCAAGGAACTCGCCGCCGAAAAATCTGTAGCGATGCAAATCATGAAGATCGGTTCACAATGCATCGTTAGCGCCACACTCTATGATCTGCGAAAAGCAACCACGGAACAGGGCGCCACAGCCAAAAGTAGCTGCGGCGAGGATGCGGTCCTTCTTTCCTTGGATTCGGTCGTGACTCAACTGACCAAGGCCAATCAACCACCAACTCCGCCACCACGCGTTGCGACCGCGGCGGTCAGTCCTAAGCCGGTGCCAAAGGCCAAACCCGTCGTCTCGAAAAAGAAGAAAGCCTACAAGCCTCGTCGCAAGCGTTTCACCGTAGGCGTTCGGGGAAATATTGTCGTCAATGGAAATTCCGACGGCGCCGCATTGGCCATCGGCGGGGGCGGCACGGCCTTTTTTAACATCAACATTATCGACTATCTCGGTGTTGGCCTGGAGTTCTCCTACTATTCGATGAGACTCGAAAGTGCTCCAAACCGCAACAATTTGATCGCCGTCGGACCACGGTTGGTGGGACGCTATCCCTTCCGCAAATTGGGTGCTATCGATGAACTGGCCCCCTACGGGTTTCTAACGCCAGCCTACGGACGCTGGTTTTCTGCGCTGGGCACCATGAACCAGAACAGTTTTAGACTTTCGTTCGGTGGGGGAGCCGAGATGTTCTTTAATTCCTTCGGAATTTTCTTGGAACTGGACTACACGGTATCCTTCGGCGTCGGCGACAAACTCGCCACGGATAACAAGATGCTATCTTTCGCCCTAGGCGCAAAATTCCGTTTCTAAAATCGTAGCCCGAGCCAGGATCAACACCAGAGCGGTGCGTCGTCGTCGCCCTCATCGGCATGGTGCAAAAGCTCCTCGACAGTGGCATCGATCGCCCGATACCCAACATTGCCGAAGAGGATCTGCCGCCCCTCATTGAAGACGAACGTCGGACTACCGTACACTTTGTACGTCTCCTTCAATGCGAAATCATCGAATAGGGCCGCCATCGCTTCACCGCTATCTAGTACATCCGCCAAGGCCTCTGTAGGGATCTTCAGTTCTTCCGCAATTTCGAATTGGCATTTGCGCTGCGAAATATCGCGTACGTCACGAAAGAAGGCGAGCCGCAACCGCCAGGCCATTTCCTCAACCACGTAGCGTCCAGACAACTCATCCTGGGGACCCGCGGGCAAGAGACCTTTTTCGACGAGAAGCTCCACCGCCTTGAGCAGATGGTGACAGCTTGCCGAAGACGGCGGCACGTTCTTCATCCAGACATCCGGATGAATTTCGAGATGGTCAAATCGCTGCCCCACGGCTATTACATGTTCCGCGTAGGCCTTGCGGCCCCCTCGGCTCTGCCAATTCTGATCGATCTTCGACGCTGTGGAACCGAACATCGGCATGAAATGAAACTTCAAATCGACCACACCACCGCGTTTCTGGTGTAGCTCATCCACCCTAATTTGGGCGACGTAGGCCCACACACAGAGGATATCGGAAAAGGAATTGATCACCACGACGTCGTTGTTATTGGGCATGCCCAATAGGCTACAGCCATCCCTACAAGCTCGGCAACGCTCAATTCAACGAATTGAACGACCGTCTACGGTGCGCAGCTGCCGACGGGCTGCCAGGCTAGAACCTTGCGGTTTGATTCACCGGCATAGCCATAGTAGTGAGCCAGCCAATAGGGCTCCGTGAGCTCGAGCCCCGGGGTCTGCTTCGTGCCTTCGACAGCGTAGACCGCTCCAATTTCAAAAGGCGACCGTTGCCACATTTGACCCGCGTATTTTCGTAGCGGTGGGGGCAGCCCGACCGTGGTCAGCCCCCGCGAACATTTGCCATCGCTGAATTTGCATTCGCCGGGCGCGCCGGAGCATTTTCGTGTAATGGTGGATGCCGCGCCGATTTGAATCCCCAACACGTTCACCCCCTCTTCGCAGTACTTCCTTTCGTCATCAGTGGGACAGCGTAACATCGTACCGGCCGGGAGATTGTCGACCACATATTGGGGGTCCAGCGAATACTGGCGCCGCGGTTCGTCCAACACACCTCCGTTGCCGCCGAGCAAAGCCAGATCCGCCAACGCCTGGCTACGCGCTTCCTCCGTTTGGCTGCCGACCGATTGTGGAACTTCGCTGGCATACATCAAACTGAATTTGATATTGCGATGGTTGTAGGCCCGCTTCAACCAGGCCTCATCTTCCATCACCTGTTGCATCTGGGTTTTGAAGTCAGAAGGCTCCAGGAGTGTCAGCAGAGACCAATGGGTGGGAATGGTGATGTGGTCGGCAAAGAACTCGTAGCACCATTCCGGTGCTGCCAATGCACCCATGGTCTTCACCACCTCGTTGGTCTTTAGCTCGCCGATGAGATCGTCCGCCAGGAACTTCTGATATTGTATTTCACCCGTCAGATGATAGGCGATCAAAGCGAGATGCATGAGGTGGCTTGCATCCCCGCCGCGCAAATTGGCCAGGTAAAAATGGTCGATACCCGTGGCGCTCTCTTTGCTGCCGGTCTGCAGGTCATTGGCGAGTTCCAGCAATTTGGGCAACCAATCGCTCGACTCGGCATCTATGATGCGGCTCGCCTCTGTAGTGAGCGTAGCTGGACACGATTTATCAAACGCGCCCGCATTCTTCGAATTGAACGTGGGCAAGTAGTATCCCACGAGGGTATCGGTCTTCGAGAGGTCGGGATCGTCAGCGTCGAGTTTGACTTCAAAACCACTCCCACCAAATAACGCCTGGGCGGCTTCCGCGAGCAACGGATTTTGCTGAACATGTCGAATCTCAAACCGCTGCAGCCGTTTGAGATAGCAGGTAAGATGGGTCGTAATTCTATCCTTTAAACCTTGATCCCGTAGCAACGAATGCGCGGTGATCAACGCCATCGTCGGTCCGGTATACTGGTCGATGGACGGATTTCCCCACCACATCGCTTGCCCTTTCCAAATCTTGCCGGCGTCATCTTCGATGCCGTCGACGTAGGCCGCTGGAGTGCCTTCGACTTGGGCGGGGTCGAATTGATGGTGGTTGAATCCCCCATCATAGTCGGGGCCATGCAAGATATGCTGGTCCGACTTCGGCGCCCCATTTGGCATCTTCAGGTAATGATGACGGGCGAGATGGCCCGGTATTCCGGTAACGTCGAAGAGCAGCAACACCTTTCGCACCTGCTCCTCCATCCGCAGATAGTCGGCCTCGGTTCCCCAACTGGCGTAGCGAAACGTTTTGGACATCAGAGCGCCACCCGTGAAAACCGCTGAGTCGCCAATCGCTGTCCAGCCCTCGAAGCGGCTATGCTTCCCCCAATCAGCCTCCGGCGTACCTGCCGCGATGGAATCGGTGAAGACGCGAATCGCACGCTGGCCATCGGGGGAATGATAGAGATCGTACCAACGGTCATAGAGCAACACACGTTGCAGAAGTGCATCCGGCGACGCGACGAATTCGGATTGGTCTACGTCGTAGACATCGCAACGGTACATTGTGCCAGATTCGCAACTTTCCTCTTGGTAGATTGCACAGCTTTCGATGCCCGTATTTTCGAGAGGATCTGTTGGAACCGACGCGATGGGGTTTCTCGTTGCGACGACCGTGAGGCCGCCCTCCGCAGATCCGTCATTCGAAGGACCGGCGTCAGCCATTGGGGCATCGTCACCGGCAAATGCGTCGGTTGCTAGCGGCCCCGTCACATTGCAGGCGGCCATCACCAGTACGAATAGTCCGACCATCAGCGAGTAAGACCGATAGAAATTCATGCGAGCCTCATTGGTGGCAGTCCTCAAAAGAGTCGTCTGAACATGGCAAGACCGACAAAAAACTGATAGGTGCAAGAGCAAGGCCACAGACATTTGGCACATCTGGCACAGGCTAGCTAGCCACATATCAGCTATTTGGCTATGGCGCGAACCTTGCTTTGCCGTATTGTCCGAACGATTCGGTTCGTCGCCCGCAAACGGAGGTTGCTCGATGAAATGTCTGAAGTCACTTTTCTTCGCCTTCGGCCTATTGGCCACAGCATTCGCCGGCGGATGCGGGGACCGCGCCCTCCCCCCGAACAACGGTTCCGATTGTGGATGCCTCACTGATGGCCCGCAGCCAGTCGATGCGGGTTACGCCGAAGGCTCCGTCCCTGATAGTACTGCGGATAGTTTAGCCGATGTTCTTTTTTGGCCCGATACAGCACTCGGCTCTACGTGCGGAGAAAACGACCCATGTGCACCGGGCTCCGTCTGCATCTACCCGTGCTGTGGCGGCGCACCCGTGCAATGCGAACCCAAAACCGACGCGGGCGTTTGTCCTCCAGGAACCAGCGAAGGCTGCGAATTTGGTGAGTTCCCTGACGGTTGTCAGAGAGACCCCTGCACCCCACCCCCGCCTTATTGCGGAAAAGCGGATGCCCTGCCCCCGGGATGCGAGCTCATGAGAAGCGCCAACGAGGCCTACTGCGTTTGCGGGTGAGAAAGACGCGACACCTCCAGCCCTAGGCCGGGAACCGAAGAAAACCCAGAACCACGCCCCTGAGCCCCCCCTACGTCTTTGGGCGTAGAAGACGAATATTCTCTGTTTCGATACACCCCATTCTCGCCTTGCGCGAGTGTAGGTGAAAAGCGTACCTCTCCCGTCGCGCTAGCTAGGTTGACACAGATCAGGGTGGATCAGTTGGCTTCCATCGGCGATTGTGTTCAAATCCTGCTCGCAAACAAACATTCAATACCAACAAACGTTGTTTCTTTTTGGGCGCTTTACCCTGTGGGTGAAGCAGAAGGGAGAGGATGATGAAGACTCTATTCAGCAGTGCCATAGCGCTATCGCTACTCTTAGGATTCACCGCACCTGTGACAGCGGCGCCTGGTTCCATGACTCAGGCGACCTGCAAAAAGTGGATCAAATGGGGCGATCGATTTGGCAATTCGCCGCGCCTAAAGAAGGGAACCGCGCTCGATAGTTTTTGCAACACTGATTGTAAGCCCGGTGCCGGCGTCGCAATCTGCCGACCCACATTGGACGCGCTCAAGGGCAAGCCCGATCCAAAACTTCAGGCTGCCGTCGGTGACCTTTTCTTCTTCTGGGGAAATAAGAAGGACGATAAGAGAAAGCGCATGTGCGTCAAGACAAGCTGCCGCGTTAGCAACTGGCAGTTGGCGCCCGTTGTCTATCAGCTGCCCAATGCCAAAGAACTGCTAACGAAGTTCTTCAAGTCGAAGGAAACCATGGATATGATCTGTTCGGAAAAGGGCCCCATGGCGCGCGCGCTATGGTACCTCGCCGACAAGAGCACCCTCGATGTGCTGATCGACAGCTATGGAAATACGCTCTGCAATCCCGGCCATGCCAAAAACACCCTGCCGCTCATTCACCTTCTCGGTCCGAACGATGCGCAAAAGAAGAAGCTGGAAGGCTATTGCGAAAAGGTATTCGCCGGCCCCTACCAAGGCGACCTACGTAATGCCAAGGACGTAATCCCCGCTTGCTATCGCTATTTGGCAAATGTCGGCACCAAGAACGACGATTTGCTCGAATACGTTCGACAAGGCTCAGCGAATGGCGTCGAGGCCCTGCGCGCACTGGCCATTCTTGACGCCAAGGGCAGCAAGAAGACCTTCAAGAAGAGACTCGCCAAAGAAAAGAAGAGAAAGAAGATCTACGTCAAAGGTGGAAAGAAGAAAGAAATGGATACCTGGCGCGGCCACATGGAGGCAGTGGTCAGTGCACTTGGCTTGGGATACAAGAATAAGGACGCGAAGAAGGCGATCAATTGGTGGCTGAGCTACAACGTTTCCTGGAAGAACCTCAACGACCCCAGCGGTTTCGAATCCCTCGTACTCACCGCACCGTTCTTCCCCAAAGACAAGAACCTGCTGAAGGCGATCGAGAAGGGCTATAAAACCGTTCTCAAGGCTGCCGATGAAAAAGACAATCTCACGGTCTACGCGCTGCGCGCCGCCATCGGCTTGGCTCAAATGGGTAGCAAGAAGGGATTGCCAACGATCATCGATGCTCTAAAAGGCACGGACAAAGGCCATCAAGAAGAAGCGCTCCGCGGAATAGGTGGAATCACGTACCACTGGGGAACGTTCCGTTGGGGCACCGGCGGTCTGAAGGTGGGCGGAAAAGATGGTCTCAAGAAGGGGGATGTCGAAAAGCTGATCACCACCATCCTGAAGAAATTCAAATTTATGGGCAAGAATCAGCATGCAGCAACCCTTGCGGTGCTCGATTTGCGCGCACGCCTCAAGGCCGCTGGCCTCTAGCGATTGCTCAGCCTAGCTTAACTACCTAGACCTACATTCCCTCTCTCCATTCTCCTCAGAAACCGGGGTCCCCAAAGCGCGCATTCTCGTGCGCAACCGGCTATACTACTACCGTGCGCTTAACCCTCGTTGGCCTTTCCATATGCGCCTCCATCGCGCTGAGTCATTGTCGTTTGGTTGCAGACTACGGTCCCCAACCCGATGCCACCGTTGACGCCAATGTCGATTCAAAAGTCGGCGACAAAGACTTGCTCAGAGACGACCTGCCCCGCGACCAAAAAGCAACGGACACCGATGCGACGACGTGCGGAGAGGACCAGTGTGAGGACAACGGAAATTGTTATGATGTAGGAAAAAGCCTCGATGGTACCGATCCCTGCCAGCTCTGCGTCCTCCCCTATCCGAATGAGCCACCTTCTACCGAAAATAACAAGCCATCATTCAAGGAGGGCTGCCCCCACGACGGGGAATGCTATGCGCCCGATGCGACACGGCCCGGTCTGGAATGCGAAAAATGTTCGAATATGGCTGACGGCCTCGATTGGGTACAAGACAAAACGACCTGTTTGATCGAAGAGAAATGCTATTCGGAAAATGAAACTCCCGCCGGAACGGATCTCGATTGCCTGTATTGCGCGCCGAATGAAGCCATGGACGCGTGGAGTGTAAAGCAGGACCGGTGTTTTATCGACAACGCGTGCCACCACACTGGGAACCCTAATCCGGCCGACCCCACGGGCTGCACGGTTTGTGAAGGAAACGAAAAGACGACACGAAAGGCCTGGTCAGCGCCCAACGAGTCCTGCGACATCGAGTCTCAGGGCATCACGTATTGTATCGCCGTCGAAAAAAACGCTGACGTCGCTGGCCTGAAATGCCGGCAGTGCAAGAACAACAACGGCGTGGTTGCATTCGAAACGCGGAACGACTACTGCTTCGTGGAAAACAAATGTTATGGCCCAGATTCTCCCGATGAAAGCGGATGTAAACTCTGCAAACCGGGTACCAGCGCCGATATTCTCCAACCTATAGAAACCTTAGGTTTGCTCTTTTGTCGTGCGGACGGTAAATGTTGGGGCGTCAATGCCAATCCCCCCCCTTCGCATTCATGTGCAACGTGCGTGGCAATCTCCTCTGATGCCGCAGAGTGGCAGCCGGATTCAACGTCCAACGAATGCTTCATCGACGGCGTATGCTACAAAGCCGGAGATATTCCCACGGTCATAGCGGGGGTGACTCTGTCGACGTGTGGAACGTGCAAACCCACGGGTTCCCCTTCAGAGTGGACCCTCGCGACGAGTCGTACGGATAATACCGTATGTATCATCGACGGCGTCTGCTACGCGGAAAATATGCGCGTGAACGAAACGGGGGACGTCGATCTTTACGGCTGCCGCAGTTGTGACGCCGACATTCCCTTCGCGTGGTCGCCCATACCTGAAGGCGGCTGCAAAGTCGATGGCCGGTGCTTGGCGGAACAGGAATACTTCGTCGACTCGGCCGGGGACGACTGCGCTCAGTGCGATAAGGGCGCCGGAGATGAGCTTCAGATCGGTTCGGCCCAATGCCTCATCGACGACGTTTGCTACTCGGAAGGAACGCTAGGTAGTGGTAGCGCATTTTGCGCAACCTGCGATACGAGCAGCAGCACAACCCAATGGACACCAGGACCGGGGCATTGCTTCATCGACGAAGAATGCAAACCCCATGGCATAAAGGCCGCCGGCAGCGCTGCGAATTGCCTATCCTGTGATTCTCAACACGAGCGATATGGCTGGACGATCGCGCCAACCTTCTGCTTCATCGACGACGAATGCCGCACTGCGAGCCAAGAAGACCCTTCGGGCTGCCGGCATTGCAGCCCTGACACTGTGGGGGGAAGCATCTATTGGCAGTGGAATAATCAAAACCAACTCCTATTTGAGGACTTTGAGGATTCCTTGGATGGCGGTTGGAACGCCAAGGCGAATAGTCCGGACGTCGGCTGGGATTCCACGGAGCGCCGGGCCTTCCGTGGAACCTCGTCGTTTTATTACGGCAACGATGCGACCTGGTCATACTTCACATCAGACGGAGCGACTGCGAAAGCCAACAGCGGCACTCTCACAACCCCTCCTATCGCAATTCCTATCGCCACCGCGGGTGCGCCGAAGCAGAATGCGATCTTGGTCTTCTCCGCCTACCTAGATGTGGAGGCAGAGAGCAGCCGCGATATTCTCATCGTGAAAGTCCATTCTCAGAAGACGGGACTCGCCGACGTCGTTTGGCGAAAGAACGGCCTCGATCCTTCAACGGGAATCGCCATCCCCGAATGGGAAGTCGAGATGAAAGGGTGGCAGACCTTCACCGTCAGCCTCGACGACTACCTTGGCGATACCATCAATGTCATATTCGACTTCAACACCATCACGGCTGAGAATAATACTGGCGAGGGTGTCTACCTCGATAACGTCGGCATTCTCGGCGGCTGCACGCCTGCAACACCCGCCCCCCCGGGCCCGTTGCCTGTTCCTTAGCCTCCCAGAACGTGAAATTGCGTCACACTATCAAGTGAGAATTACACATCTCACGCCCGTCTGATTTTGCTCAAAATCAACGATCCTCAGCACCTAGCGTTTGGCCTGACTATTGCTCTGTCACCGCCCCAAACAGCGGATGGAGAAATTGGAATGGCCAGATTTCCAAAGGTGCTCGGGATCACCCTCCCCAGCCTAGTCTTGCTTTCAGGGTGCTTCAGTACCTATTCGGTGCAAAAGGCTGAACTGAAAACAGCCATCGAAAGCGGCAAGAACGAGCGACACGTGATGAATACAAACCGCTTCAACCGCACGACCTTGGCCCCCCTTTCTCAGATTCGCCTCATGGATAACACCGGCCATTGCACAAAGACGCTTACCGCTCGCAAACTGCTTATCGATAAAAAGGGTGTCTATTGGCCGGTTAGAAAAAAGCTGAACCAATGCCAGCGTGCTATCGCGACTGGGTTTGGCCGCAGCCTTCGGGAAGCGCTCATCGCAACGAAACCCGCGGACGGTCGACTTGACTTCATGAAGGCTCTGGAGAAGGCGCCACAGAAAGCCGAGCTCAGGGCGAAGAATATCGGAGCCTGGTTGGATGCGGCCTTTGCCCACGCTCAGCTCAACCGGCTAACACCACGAGAGTCCCCTTCCGCGCTCCTACTACATGAAAACAGCAATCGCAGGCGGCTTACCTTCGTTTTGGGGCGTATTGGCTCGCTTTCCCATTGCGACCGAAGCTATTCGAAATACTGCCGCAAGTATTTCGGTGATCGGTACGAGAAGGCTGCTGCCATTGCCCTGAAGGACCAACTGTGTGCGGCCTGCGATGAAGCGCCTTCCGTCACCGTAGGCGGAGCTGGCCGAAATCGCCCGCCCCTCCAGGTTGGCGAACAGCCTTGGAGAACGGTGAATGGACTCCCTTGGGGAATATGCGCTAACCAATGCAAAATTTCCAAGGGAAGACTTGCAGCGTGGGTCACTTCGCCCTTCGCTAACAGCGAAATGGGGGATTGGGAATTTCATTTTTCTGGGGGGGCCACCGCGAAAGTTGCAGCAGCCAAATTGAAGGAGATACGTCGCGAGGGGATCATCGTGCATCAGGGGTGGCCATGGTCGAAGATCGCGAGAGCCGAAGTTAGCAATCTCAGTGGCGGAAAATCATTCGGTGCATTGATCGGAACCGCAGCGGTTGCGGCGCTACTGGCCCCCGTCGCGTTTATCGCACGAGGGGTACCCAACTTGTCAGCCTTTGGGAAATCCGGCAAAGGCGGCGGCATGCCCACAGTACCCTTGGGAGGCGGAAGTCCCGATAGCCCGAACTCAACATGTCGCAACAGGGAAGTTGTGGAAACCACCGCGGCTCTTTCCTCTAGTTCCCCGTCCCAAATGGCGAAGACGATGGCCAAAGCCGCCAAGTCGGCTGAGTCAAAGGATGCGCGCAATGCGGTTTACTCACTGACAGCCAAACGGATCTTCACGCCCACTCAAAGAAGGCGCGCCCTCGTCTCCTTCACGGCAGCGCTAGGAACCGGTACGGATTTTCGCAATGGCGATCAGGTACAAACCGACGTACAAATCGGCGTTCGCTTTCTGCGAACGATCGAACTAGGCGCGGGTGCCCGCAATATCGTGTCCGGCACCGCAACGCGAGATGACAAAGTTAGTTCCAATTTCGTCGGCTTCTTTCATTTCGGTCTCAACTTCGAACTCGACGCCGCCCAACGCGTGTCGATTCCCATCGGCTTCGACGTGGGCAAAGGAGGCCCGGTAGAACTCCACGCGAAGACCTTGCTCGGCCTGCGCGTTCGGGTGCATGACCGAATCCACTTGGGGGTCTATCCCTTCAACCCCACCTATAGCCGCTTCGAAAACAGCCATTCGTACGCTCAGAAATCGCGGTGGTCGTTTCCCACGTCATTGGAATTAAGTACCAATTTCTGAGAGCGACTCTCTGCGCGAACGATTCAACGACGAAGTTGCTTAACGCGCTTTCGTAGGTTCTCGATAGCCTTGGGTAGGGCCTTTTTCGTGACGTAGTTGATGATGCCTTGGGGCGCTATCACTTTGGGTTGAATGATCGCCGAATACACGGCCAAGCTCGTTCCGCCCTTCCAGGGTTGAATCAACCAATAGCCGTCGTTCCGCGAAAACGTACCGCTCACCAAATTCCAGGCACGTTTGTAGGTCTTCCTCTTCTCGTCAACCTCATGCCAATTCTTGGTCACACACCAATGGTCGCTTAGGGGCCAGGGCATGTCGATCTTGTAGTAGAAGAGATAGTGGTCGGCGTTCTTCTTTGTAATGACGCTCTTCACCAAGCGCGGCATATATTCGTGATAGCGTTCGACATCCACGATGATCTTCCAGACCTCTTCGGGAGAAGCGTGGATCACGCCCGCCGATTTTCCTAGACCGGCTCGGGAATCCTTGAGACGGCGAAATTTTACGAGGATTTCATCGCTGTCGAGCTTGGTGACCTGTTCAGGCGATAGTTTCTCAGCCCATAACGCTGCCGGCGCGAGCAAAAGAAACACCCAAATGAGCTTGGTCCAGCACATGATGTTCAGTCTGGCATGCCGAGCACATCTCGGCTACAACCTCTTTTCGGAAGGAATACTCGCGGAAAAGATGAAAAGAATATTATTCCCATTCGCCGGTTTGTTTTTATTTCTGGGCTGCCAGTCTACGCCCCCAAAACCGACGCGAACTGACGTCACCCCCATTGCCCCCTCTGCGCCGGACCTGAAGCAGAACCGGCAACGAATGATCGGCCTCGCCATGTCCGCAATGGACATTGACGTATATTGGCAAGGGGGTGAGACGGCCATTCACCAAGGGCGCGCCAGCCTGGAATTGAAAAGCTTGCTCAAACTTTGGACCAAGAGTGAGCGACTGCATCCGAAAGTCCGGAGTTTCATCAGTCGCGAAGGCGTACGGGTCTTTGACGAGAAGCTGCCGAAGGCCCCAGCCCTGCCCGCCACAATCGTCACGCCCAAGCCCGACGACGACGCCACCCCGGCCAAATCGAAAGCCAAATCGAAGGCCGACGCAAATGCGAAATCAGATGCCGCTGCCAAGACCGTGGCCCCCAAGCCCCAAGGCCCAGCCGCGGCTCCAGAATGGCTGGCGGCGGTCGGTGGTTTCCATCAGCTTGGCGATGGTCGAAAGCAGATCATCGGGCGGGCAAAGGTGAGCAAAATCCGCAATGAAGGCTTGGCCCGCCAGACCCTCGCCAATCGACTCCGGCGGGATTTCACGCCCCGACTCGAGACCTTCGTCGATGCATTGCTCAAGGCCTACGCCACAGCCCCCTAACCGATACAGCTGTATCATTTCAAAGAGTTAAGCTCTTCTGTACACGCGATCTGAGTCTCGACCCCGAGGCGGGGAACGTGTACTATCCGCGCGAATAATTCGCGTTGGCTTGGTCTCGCGGAGGATGAAATCAAATGAATAGCTTTGACATGGTAGTGGTTGGTGCCGGTCCAGCTGGCATTACAGCGGCACTTTCGGGCGCGCATTTTGGCAAGCGGGTCGCATTAATCGAAAAGGCGGAACGGCTCGGCGGCACCGGCTTGGGGTCAGCCTATGGCATTTGGGTGCCCAAGAACCGGCATCTTCAAGCCCTGGGCATCGAGGACGACAAGACCGATTGCCTCAAGTTGATGTGCAAGAATAGCTACCCCGAAATCTTCGACGAGCAGGCCGAAAACTACGGGGTCCCCGCCGAGGACTTCGCCCTTTTCGAAGCCTACTACGACAGCGCTTCTGAAATGCTCGACCTCTTCGAAGCCGAAACGGGCATCGACTCCAAACCCATGCTCAACCATTCTCGAGACTTCGATACTTACAAACGCACCCAGGAATTGTTGGAGGAGCGCGACATTTTCAAATCCGAAGAGATGCTCCGATACCTGCCGGACTATCACGCAGAGGATCCCTTCAACCGCGCTCCGGTCGGTCGCTATCTCACGTTTGGTCTCACGCCCGCTGCTGCTACGCTCTACTATTCACGCATCCTAGGCAAACTCGGGGCAAAGACCCTGGCTCGTTGTACGCTCCAGATGTTTGACCCATCGGTATTGCTCCCCATCCTGCGCGGTGCCGGAGGGAAATATAAGGAAGGCGTCTTCGGCTACGCAGGAAGCGGCGTCCGAATCACGAGCATGGCGGGCAAACTGTTAGCCCAAAAGGGTGTGGAAGTTCATACCCAAACAAAGCTCGAAGAAATACAATTCGACACGTCGGGAAATGTCTGCGGAATTGAAGTCCAGAACGCGAAGAGCCGCCAAAAATGGACCACCGATAGCATCATCCTCACCACGGGTGGCTTCAACTACGATGCAAAACTCGTGGAGCAATATGCTGCCAAGACCCCCGTTGTAAGTTCCAACGGCATCCCCACAAATACAGGGGACGCGATTTACGCGCTAAAAGACCAGAACGCAAAACTTACCCATATGGACCAATACTGGCTTTCTGAATCGATCTACCAAGAGGTCGCCGAAAACAACAACTACGATGCTTACGCCTCGCATAATCTTTGGTATCTGAATGGCGATAGCTTTGTTGTCGTCGACCAGCATGGCAACCGCTGCTACGACGAATCGAAGCCCTACAGCATTCGCGCAAAATATTATCAGCAGCCCGACCGGTTGCTCACCTTTCTAGTTTTTGACCATCGCTGCTACACCAAGGCGGGCGGCCTCTTCCGGTATTGGGGGCCTGGTATCCCCTACAAGTCTCGACTGCAAACGATGAAACCGCGCTACCTTCTCGAAGGTAAAGACGCAGGCGACCTCGCCATGCAAATCGACAAAGTGTTGGCGCGCTACCGCCACGTGCTCGACGTGAATCTTACCGACGACTGGGCGCAGAACCTCGAAGCCTCCATGACCCGCTACAATGGCTTCGCAAAGAAGGGGGTCGACGATGATTTCGGCCGAGGCTCCCAACTAGGCTACACCGCGTGGCTCAATCCGCGCACAAAGGGCAATTCCTATCCCAACAAGACCATGCACCCCATGGATGCCAGCCAAGGACTCTACGCGGTCGTCCTATGCGCCTCGTGTTTTTCCACCAAGGGTGGCCTTGCCACCGACGGTGAAGCACGCGTGCTACGCAACAATGATACTGCTATCAATGGGCTTTACGCTGCTGGAAATTGCAGCGCGTCACCGTCCAACACGGGCTACGTGTTGTCGACCATTGGACCAGCCATGACCTTCGGCTATATCGCCGCACGGCATGCTGCCGGCCAGCAAAGCACCGGAAATGAAAAAGACGGAGAGGCGAAAGAATGACACGTCTGCCCAGCCAAGCAGCCAAATGGGATTATGAAACGGACGTCGTCGTTGTCGGCTTTGGCGGCGCCGGTGCCTCGGCCGCTATCGAAGCATCCGACCAAGGCGCAGAAGTCATGGTCTTCGATCGCTTTGCGGGCGGGGGGGCTACGGCGCTCAGCGGCGGTATCATGTATTTTGGCGGTGGTACGGAACTCCAGAAGGAGGCCGGTTTCGACGACACCCCCGACAATATGTACCGCTACGTGCGCAACGAAGTCGGCGATGCGGTGTCCGACGACGCCATTCGCGCTTTTTGCGAACGCAGTAATGAAAACTACGAGTGGATTAAGAGTTTCGGCGTTCCCTTCCCATTTCGCTTCGAACCAATAAAGACATCATATCCCAGCGCGGAAACCACGCTTTGCTATACGGGTAACGAAACGTCACCTCCCAACGACACCTTGGCGCGCCCGGCCCCCCGCGGTCATCGCGCCTTTGGCAAAGGGCTCACCGGTTCGGTCATTTTCGACGGCTTACGCAAAGCGGTAGAAGAGCGGCCCATAGAGGTCTTTCCCTACGCGTCCTGTACGGATTTGATCCACGATGAATCGGGCAATGTCTTGGGCATCGAAGTGTCGCTCATTCGTTCCCGCACGCTGCAGGCGCTGTCCAAACTGCTTTCCCTCTGCGGTTCTAATCTCGGGGCGATCAGTGCCAAAACCGTGCACGCGTGCCGCGACCTACTCAAGAAGATCGAAGGCTCGGGCAAGAAGGTTCGTGTTCGTGCAAAAGGCGGCGTTATTCTCGCCATGGGGGGATTCATTTTCGATACGGGGGAAACCAAGACACATATCCCCCAATGCGAAAAGACCCTACGGCTAGGCACCATCGCCGACGATGGCCGCGCCCTCACCTTGGGAAAGAAGGTTGGCGCAGGTCTACGCAAGATGGACCGCAGCGCGATCTGGATTTTCTTCAATCCACCACGCGCCTTCTTGCATGGCGCGCTCATCGACCGCCAAGGAAAGCGCATTTGCAACGAAGAACTCTACGGTGCAACCGTGGCCATGCATATGGTGGAAAGCCACAATCGCAAGGGCGTGCTGGTTATTGACCACAAGATTTGGCAGAAGATCAGACAACAAATGAAGACCACCAAAGGGGCTCATTTCCAGGTCCTTACCGGCTTCATCAATCTCTTTTCCAACCGTGCCAAAGCGAATTCCCTACGAGAACTGGAACGGCATTGCGCGATGCCCGAGGGTTCGCTTCAGCAGGCCGTCAAGAAATACAACGAAGGCGTGGACGCGGGTGAGGACGAAAAGGGAAAGAACGCTAGCTTACTAGAGAAGATCGCCCACCCCCCCTTTTACGCGATCAACTGCGATATCGGCGAAGCCCGCTTCATGATGCCATCGATGTCTCTGGGGGGGCTCGCGGTAGATGGCTTGACCGCGCAGGTTTTGAAGGAGAATGGCGAACCCATTAACGGCCTCTATGCCGCCGGCCGCAGCGCAGCTGGTATTTCTTCGCATTCCTACGTAACGGGCTTGTCCATTGCCGACGGAATATTTGCGGGCCGTAACGCTGGCAAGAGTACGGCCCTGGCTGCCAAAGGTGGGCAAGACGTGCCGGTGGATTTGGCCGGTGAGAGATCCGTCGCATGAATTGGTATACCGGCGACAGCCTTTACGACACCGTGCTCACCATAGGATTGGCGTCGATCATTCCCATCGCGATTACGTCTCTCTTCTTCATCGCCCCCTACGGACGTTTTGCCTCCAAGAAATTCGGCGCCAACCTCGACCCACGTTGGGGCTGGATCCTCATGGAATTGCCGGCCACCATCAGCTTTGTGTTCTTCTACCTACAAGGAAAGAACCGCTTCGAGCTGGTGCCACTACTATTTCTGGCCGTGTGGCTGATTCACTACGCCAACCGTGGATTCATCTTTCCGCTTCTGATGCGTTTTCCCAAGGGCAAGCGACAGAGTTTTAGTATCACCGTTGTGACCTCGGGTTGGTTTGTCACCAGTGTGCATGGCTATCTCAACGCGACCTATATCTCCCATTTCGCCGACTACCAAACGAGCTGGCTCAGCGACCCTCGGTTTCTTGCGGGTATCGTGATTTACTACGGCGCACTCGTCGGGAATATTCATGCGGATTCAATACTGCGAAACCTGCGTAGCAAAGAGGAAGTTGCTGCGGGAAACGCCCCCTATCGAATTCCCCACGGGGGACTCTATCGCTATTTGACCAATCCGAGCTATTTCTACGAACTCTTGGCCTGGATCGGTTTTGCCCTAGCCACGTATTCGGCGGGAGCGCTCTTTGTCCTGGGTATTAGTGCGGCCAACCTCATTCCTCGTGCCTTCGCTACGCATCGTTGGTATCTTGATAAATTCCCCGACTATCCCAAAGGCCGCAAGGCCTTGGTCCCATTCCTAGTCTAGAGCTAGGCAGAAGGCGGTCGCATCATGATTGGCAAGAAGCATCTTCCGAACTTCGCCAGCGCTATCAACGCGATTCGTAAGGATACGAGCGATCTCGACCTGCATGTTGAAAGCAGGCGGTTCTTAGTTATTGGCGGCACAGGCTTTGTCGGCACGTATCTGGTCGAGGAACTTCTCGCCCGGGGTGCGGCCGAAGTGCGTATCTTATGCAGGACCCCACCCGGCGATGACCCTACCCGCAACGAAAAGATCCACTACGTCACGGGAAGTGTCACCGATGCTGCTGTGGTGTCGACGGCCTGCAAAGGCATCGACGTCATTTTTCATACGGCAGCCAACTACGGCAAGCCCAATTTCGGCCGCTTCGGCAAAGGCGAGGCGGTCTATACGATGAACGTCGGTGGCGTTGAAAACGTTATCGCGGCGTCGAAGGACAATGGCGTATCCACGCTTGTCTATACAAGTTCCACCAACGTCATTTTCGATGGCCAAACACGTCTTGAGGCCACTGAGGAAACGCCCTACGCCAACGAGAAAAAGGTCGACCATTATTCACGCTCGAAGATCGCCGCCGAACAGAAAGTACTTTCCGCTAGCGACGAACACCTACAAACCTGCGTTCTTCGCCCCAATGGCATTTACGGCCCGCGAGAGGATTTCATCACCGGCAAGGTCCTGGGCTTGGTCAAGAAACTGCGCGGCCTCCCCTTCTCCATCAACCCCAAACAAAAGACCGATTGGACCTTCGTCTACAATCTGGTCTTCGCCCACTTCCTCTTTGTGGCGAAAGCAGCCCAAGGGGCGAAAGAAGCGGCGGGCAAAGCCTATTTCATCACCGACTGTGCCCCGCCACTCCATACCATGCGGGAATTTGTAGGCGGCTTTCTGCGAGCGATGGGCTACCGCATTCGCCATTGGATTCCCGTACCCAAATTCCTGATGGTCTACGGCTGCCTGTTCACTGAATGGTTCTGCCATATTCTTTCCCCCATCGTCCGCATCAATCCGCCCTTCACCAAAGCTGAAGCCTTGAAGTCCGTGGCTGCCCATACCCATTCCTGCGAAAGAGCAAAGAAACTCCTCGGTTACAGGCCGCTCTTTTCCACCACGGAAGGCCTCGATCATATGGGTGAGGAGTTATGCGAGCGGCACGGGGTGAAGCCCAACGCCTAGACCGTAGCGCGGTCGCCTCCCCCGCGGGGATTAAACACGCATCCGATACAATGGAATAAAGATCATGTCGCTTCTCTTCTCGGAGGCCTGCTAGCATAATGGCATCTAGATGGAGAACGAAATGGTTGTCGCCCAAGGGGAGTCCAGGATGATGTGCAATAAACTTAATTACTTACCTCTAGCGTTCGGCCTTGTGATGTCGCTTGCGGCATGTGGCGTAAACCAAAGTCGCGTCGTGGAAATTCCAGACACCGATGCGTTCCCGGTTCCCGGTGAAGTGGTCCCGGAAAATGCGGTCGACCAAGTCTTCACCGACGTGGTCCCGCCGCTCGATACGCGCCTCGATCCCAATGCCGTCTTGAGCTGGACGAGTTGCGATGGTGTAAAGGACTTTGACCTGAAAGCGAACCTCACCGAGGCGACGCAATTCGAAGGCATGACGGTCATTTTGGCGACGAATGAAATGGACATGAATGGCGGTGGCATGATCGACGGTGATGTCTTTATCTCCACCCAAATCAAAAAAGGCCAGGCGACCATTCACTGCAAAAATGCCTTGGAAGAAACCTACCATTACCCGGGATACTTTCTACTGGTCGATGTCGATGGTGACGGCGTCTGCTCCGAAGGCGACTATTTTCGCGACAATATGTACTACGGATGGGATTCCGATATGGAGCTTGACTTCAAAGGCTCTGGGCTACGCCTGATGACCAACGATAACATTGGAAGCTGCCGATTCTTCGCATCGGGGCTCTCCGGAGACGACGGCAACTAGAGCGCCCACCTCTCGATTCTAGACCTCCCAAAAGCATACGCGTGGCGGAGCTGGTGTCATAGTTGACTAGTTGACACTTCCCGGGTTCGGCGGAACTGGTGTGGCGGAGCTGGTGTCATAGTTGGAACTGGTGTGGCGGAGCTGGTGTCATAGTTGACTAGTTGACACTTCCCGGGTTCGGGGTGCCAGGGTGCCACTGAGCCCGACTAGTTCGAGCCATTTGTCCGGTTATCGGAAACTGTCAACTAGTCAACTATGACACCAGCTATGTTCTGACTGACTTCAACCCGACGAGAGCCCCCCGGCGTTGATCTGATAGATCGTAGGCCGCGCGGACTGTTCCCTGTAAGGGAGCTGGTGTCATAGTTGACTAGTTGACACTTCCCGGGTTCGGGGTGCCACTGAGCCCGACTAGTTCGAGCCATTTGTCCGGTTATCGGAAACTGTCAACTAGTCAACTATGACACCACGGCCCGGCGTCGCGAATCGGGCTAGGCGTTCTGCCAGTGTTGAATCGGGGAGACGTGTTGCGGGATCGTCGCGATAGAATGCGGAAAGGCGGGCCATTTTTCGCCGTAAGAGCGGGGCGAGCAGTTTGCTGAAGTAACGTAGGATTCCCAGTTCGGCGCTCACCTCTGCGAAATAGTCTTCTGGGTCGCGCTGCTGGTATTCGAGCAAGGCCTGGCTTTCCTCGGTATCCATCCAATCGTTGTAGTACCAGCTTTCGTCTCGCTCGGGATCGGGCTGATAGTAGGCGCTGTCGGGCAACATGCCGATGCCCACAGCGCCCATGATCTTTTCAAGATAGTAGCGCTGGCGTTGTTTCCATTTTTCACCGCCGCCGATCATCAAGATCTTTCCAATCGCAGCCTTCCTGATGCTACGCGCCGTTGCCAAGCCGGCGTCTTTTACGTGCATGGGGTGTGATCTGCTTTCTAGCGGAACAACGAAGCTCAGCCTCAATGCATCTTCATCCATGCGTAGGCTGAGTTGGGGAAAGATGATCCCGTAACGCAATATGGTCCACGGTAGCGCGCTCGCCTGAAGAAGGTCTTCGCAGCGGAGCTTGTTGTCGGTGTAAAGGTCGCTCGCTTTACGCGGGGTATCTGCCGCTAGTAGCGGTAAGTCTCTCGCGCCATTGCGCTGTCCATGAACCGTATGGCTGGAAGCAAAGATAAAATGAGGCTTGGGTTCCAACTGCTCCGCGGCACGCAGCAAATTGTCGGTGCCTTGAACGTTTACGCTTTCCGAGCGCGAAGGGTTCACATAAACATGCGGGGGAATAATCGAAGCCAGATGGATGATATGGGTAGGCGCGATGCGCAAGATAGCTTCGCTCACCGCCGCCGCGTCGGAAACGTCAACCCAGACGGTTTCGAATGCGTATTGACGGCTCCATTTCGCCTGAATCTTGCGATTCTGTTTTGTCCCGATATCGAGGCCGAAGACTTCCGCGCCCTCGTCGATTAACGAAGCGATGGTCTCGCGGCCAATGTTGCCAAAGGCCCCAGTGACCATGACACGATTTCTTCCAGCTTCAGCCATATGTCTCAACATCCCTTCTAGCAGTGTGAGTACCGCAAAAAGGAGGTGTTCGTAAATGGTTCTGTTGAGAACTAGAAACTGGACGGGGCGTCGAATTTGCCGTTGCCATCCACATCGAAAAAGATGGGATTCGTAATGCCAAACGGTTCCTTGGCGTCAACCACAGGGCTCAAGTTGCCCTCGCCCTTGGCCGCCACAACCACCCAATTATCCTGCTCTAGCGTTAGGGAAAGCGTGTCCTGGTAGCGAATGACGGGGTTTTCAGCATCGGCGGTTGAGGCGTCGAGTTTGATTTCATGAACCTCATTACCTCCGAATTTTCCGCCTTTGATCACGATGAGCGTGTCGATATTGACCCATTCCGCGGCCTGTACGCGGATCTTCAGCTGTACCGTCTTTGAGGTGGCATCTACCAAACTACCGACACCTTGATCGCCCACCCAAGCCTCAACGAAAGCACCGCCACCGATGGTTACGCGCTGCCCCTTGATGCTCGAGACAAATTCGCTGACTTCCATATTAGACGGCAGATCTGTCGACGTCTTGACGTAGTTTCTCGGATACCCCACTTCGCTAAAATAGGCCTTATGGGAATCTGAATTACCTGTCGCCGTGACCATGAGTCCCCGGTCCAGCAGAGAAAACCAATCGTTCATCGTAGAGTTTCGTCGAGCCGACCATCCGTCGCCGTTGAAGACCTCTATTGCATCGTAGTTGGTCGACCAATAGGTGGGCGATGAAATATCACCCGTCTCGGCGTTATATCCTGCGGTCGAAAAGAATCCCCCCACAGAGGTAGAGCGAGGGTGATTGACCTGCAAAAGCGCGTCGGGCCACGTGCTGCGAACGTCGGCGAAAAGCTCGGCAGGGTCTTTACCGTCCCAAGGCAACGCTCCGTTGTTGGGTTTTGAAGTGTCAGCCGTAATGGGGAAGGTATTGAAATGCCCGTAGGAGAATGTCGTCAACTCTTCCCCGACAATACTCTGAAGCCATTTCTGTAGCCCCATCTTGGCAATGGTCGGCGTGTAATCGCCGATATACTCATGCTCCGTTACGACGGGAATTTCCAAACCTTCTGCGGCCGCGGCAGCAACTTTGGTTTCGTAAAGATCGCTCGAGTCAACGGACCACATGGCGTGAATATGGAAGTCGCCCGAAAGGTAGCCCGTTGTATCCACTGAGTGTTTGAGCGTGAACGAAAGGGTCTTTTCGTCTTGCGCTTCTAGCGTAACGTCGACGACCTGGATTTCATATTCTAGCCCCCTGCAGGCGGTAACAGCGTAGGTCCCAGGAGCTAGCGCGAGTTGGCCTTCGCCTCCAGGATGGAAGACAACGGCGGCAGCGCCGCCACCATACCTCTGTTCACCAAAGGAACGGGGGCGGGCCGCGAGCTTTGGCGTACGATGAAAGAGCAATTTACCGGGAATGTCCGTGCCATCTTGGTCAACTATGGAGAATTTTACCGTGGACGTACCGGCCAGCGAAAAGTCTTTACTTGCACCGGAGTCTCCAACCGTAACCGGTTGGGTTACGAGCATTTCGCGGCCATCAGCAATAATCGAAAACAGATAATCGCCCGCGGCGAGCCCCATTCTGTAGTTACCACCGGCGTCGGTGACAGCATTGGTAACGTACGTCTTTCCGTCTGCGCTATCCACGACGTGAAGGCGCGCGTTCGCCAACGGCTCACCCGCCTCGTCGCGGACAGTGCCAGACGTCTCCGGCAGCTCGGCCAATCCCAAGCTACGACGCGCACTCTTCTGCATATTCGCCACATTTCCAGGCGAAACCGTTAGGCGAAGTACCCGCTGGGCTTCCGCGCCTGGCTCTATGGAAAAGCCCTCGACGCTATTGAACCAAAGACCGTTGTAGGAAAAGAGAGGCGCAAATTTCGCATCTGAAATCGTCCAGCCATAACTGATCTCTCTACCGATAATGCCGATTCGATTTCTCTGAGAGGCCGTTAGCTTATCGTTGTCGAAGCCCGTGCCATCGAGAAAGAACTCAACGCCATCACCACCAAAGAACACGACGAGGAGCATCGGCACCTCAATGGTATGTTCCGTGTCGTTGTAGGCTCTAACCCTCAGTTCTAGCCAATTGACATCAGCCTTGAGCACGTAGTCCACGGCGACCTTTAGCGGATAGGGGTCGGTGCTGGGAATCAAGCTACTGATCACCTCAAAAGCCTGCAGGTCGCCGATGACACGAACGATGGCTTCGCCATCGCTACCGTCCGAAAGCACGCCAACACTTTGGGGTTTAACGACGTTGGTGCCCAAGCCAAGGCCGGTTTCACTTAGCCAGCTTGCTCCCGTAGCGGAACCTGCTTTCAAATAGGCGGCATCGGCCAGTTCCCCACCCAATTGGACATAGCCATTGGATGGACGAAGTCCTTCGATGATGAAAGCGACCTGATCATTATAGAGTTTGAAATCGCCAATGCGGCCTTCTGCCTTCAGGCCACTGAGCAATTGCCCTTGGCTAACCACTTTGCCAGCGCGCACTTTGCCAGCGGCCAAGGCTTCGCCAACTTCGGTATGCCCGGTATTTCCCGGCTCGAGGTTCCACGCGCTCGTTGCATCCGCGCCCTGCTCGCCTCCGCCATCAGCTCCAACGAGACCATCACCATCGCTACAGGCAATTAGAATGAATAGCGCCCCCAGGCACAAACTACTGATCTTAAACATAGGTTCCCCGTTAATTGTATTCGCTTTGACTTCGCCGCCCCCGCTGTGCGGCGCCGGCCAATCAGATATTGGTCAAAACGTTCGGCGGTCCTGGCAGTCTAGGAGGTCCCCCGACCAAATGCCAGCCGTTTACTCACCGGCCCGCAAAGCGATGCCCATCGCTTCGTGCGCCAAACTGAAAAGAAAAGAACGGTTGGGCCTGGGCCGTAGCCGGGCCAACGGCAAATTTGCCTGTACGGTAGCGTGAGAGATAGTGCGTGATCTTCTGCTGAAGTTTGAAACGGCGACTATAGACGGTGCCAACCGCGATACCGAAGCGGTCAGCTAGCTCGTCTGGCTCAAGTCGATCGATATACCACGCCTCTAGGAACTGTTGCTCTTCCTGCTTCAGCGCACCGATGGCTTTGAGTAGGCGCGCCACCCTTTGGTTGTGCACGGCCAAATCGTGGGGCGAAAACTCCTGAGACGGGCAGTCCTCGAGGGGGCCCGTCACGAGATTATGCGTCACGCGGTCGTGATTGGTTCGCAATTTGTCGATCGTCTTGTTGCGTGTGAGGAGACCGATCCAGGTCGCCACCCGAATATTCCGGTTGGGATCGAATCTTCGGAGCCGGTGCATATCGTTGTCGAGCAGCCAGAGCCAAATGTCTGCCACACGGTCTCGAACATCTTCCTCCGTCGGCCGCAGGCCCGATTGGCTGAGAATCTTACGCACGCACATCTCAACAATATGGTTGTAACGGCTAAAAAATTCAGTCTTGGCACCCGGTTCGCCTATCAACACCGCACTGAGGAGCGCAAGCTCCTCCTCACGGCAGACGTTCTCACGCTGCGACATCTCGTCTCCTTAATTTACCTGCACTTTCGTGCAAACCTCACTCGTCGACACACCGCGTTGCAAAGGGCCTGCCAATTTCCCTACATTGGCCCACAGAACCGAGATCACTGAAAACCGGTCGTTTTCTTGAACCATCCCGCCAAATCGAATAGGACATTATTGTCATCAGTCAGATCCCCCTACCTGAATGCCCTTTTGATTTTGCTTTGTATTTCTAGGCACTTTACCGGGTCATCGGTCTGTAGAATCAGTATTCTGAGGGGCGGGTGGCAAGTTGAGTTTCCCGCCACTATCCGAAAATCGAATAGGATCCACCGTTAGGCCTATCCCCGCCCTGAAAAGCTATGGCAGCATCGGCCGGCCCTATAGACGGTGAAGGAATTACAGCCTTTCTCCGTACTAGAGTTCAAGCGACCATCGATTACCGACCACCGGAGCCACGAGCCATGCGAAACCGAAGCGGCCTGCTACTTATCTTGCTGACGGTCACCAGCTGCCACGAAGCCCTAACCCCCGTGAAAGGTCCCCCGCTGGAAATACCGGCCCAGGGCCCGTCGGCAATCGCGAAGGCCGATACGCAGCTCGAAGTGATCCACATGTCGCCCAAGGGCCAGCTCAATTCCAGCCATGCCCAAATTACGGTTAGTTTTAGCAAGCCGATGGTGGCCCTGGAACGCGTTGATGAGCGAGCAGCCAAGGCGCCGCTGATCGTCGATCCCCCAATCCAGGGCAAGCAGCGATGGCTCGGCTCCCGAACCCTCACCATTCAGTTGGACCGCCCACTGCCCGGGTCAACGCATTATGAACTGAAAGTACCAGCGGGAACCAAAGCGCTGGACGGCAGCCCATTGGAGGAAGAGGTGAAATGGACCTTTTCCTCCCCGCGGCTGAACGTCAAACGAAGCTCGATTTCCTGGCGCTCCCGTCGGTGGGCTCAACCGACCCAGAGCCTTCGCGTCTTTTTCAACCAACCCCTGTCTACAAAAGTGCTTAGCCAGTTTGCATCGTTCAAAGTTGCCCCGAAGGACGGCTCAGGAACGTTCAGCATCGCTCCCCATGTCCGGCACTATCCCGTTCGACGCCCTGCGAACAAACGCCATTTCATTATAGGGCCGGCCTCACCTTTTCCATTGAATGCCAAAGTTACCCTAGAGATTGCGCCCGGTGCCGTGGGTCTAGAAGGGCCGTTGGCCATGAAGAAAAGCCACCGAACGAGTTTTACGACCTACAGTCCTTTCGTCGCCACGGGCGTCAATTGCAAAACCAACTGTCCCCCCAGAGGTTCGCTTTACGTTCGGTTCAGCACCCCCATCCGACAGGATTGGGCCCGTGCTGCAATCCGCATCAACGGACGCAAACTTTCGCCAAGCAAGAGCAAGTACACGAGCGCAACGATCTATTTGAATACGTCTCTCAAACCGAGAAAAAAATATACCGTATCCGTTTCCCCCAAGCTGAAAGACCAATTCGGACAATCGCTCGGTGGCCCAAAGAGTTTCACCTTCAATACGGGAGATTTGGAGCCCTATTCCAATCTCCCCACGCCTGAATACGGCCTCGTAGAAACCAACGGTCCCACCCTTCTTCCGCTGCATTTCCGCAACGCACAGAAGGCCTCCGTTCTCGTCGGTAGCATGACAGACCGAGACGTCTCTCTAATGCTGAAGAAGAACAATTACGATTTCGACAACCGCCCGCTACTCGCAGAGCAAATCAAAGTCAGTAGGAAGCCCCTGCGTGTAGCTGGCAAACCAAACCGGCGAATTACCCATAAGCTGAATCTTAAACCATCATTGACGGCGAAAAAGGGCATCGTGGGCGTAGAACTACAGGCGACGTTGAACGGTACGGACGGCAAGCCCTTCAAACGCGTAGATCGAACGGTTCTGCGTTTTTCCGATCTGGCGATTAGTGCGAAATACTCACCCATCGGCAGTCTGATCTGGGTGACAAGTCTCGCCAAGGGCAAACCCATCGCCGGAGCCGACGTCGCGATCTGGCGCATCGGCGAGGACAAACCCCGATGGAGCGGCCTAACCGATGCCAGCGGGCTAGCGGTTGGCCCCGGTACCGTCGACCTTGGAAGCGTACGCGACAATCACCGCTTCATGTTCTTCGCCAAGGCCGGCCCAGATTCAAGCTATGTCCTTTCGGGGAGCCAAGGCGGGATCTCGCCCTGGGATTTCGGAATCGACGCAACCTGGGATGAAGGTCGATCAAAACTGCGCGGCGCCTTCTTCACAGACCGC
>Ga0257122_1000556_pt1 | contig 31943 bp, 28 predicted proteins | sample SI106_120metaG_FD_190146 | JGI IMG/M metagenome (GOLD analysis project Ga0257122, IMG submission 190146) | Marine microbial communities from Saanich Inlet, British Columbia, Canada - SI106_120 | ecosystem: Environmental > Aquatic > Marine > Inlet | place: Canada: British Columbia | collected... | reverse complement strand
CTTATGGCCACTGATTGAAGCGACTTCCGGTATAGATAAACCCTTTTCAAAAAATCGTGTAATGGCTTCATGGCGTAAGGTATGGAAACTGATATTGACTAGCCCACTGCGCTTGACTGCTCGCCTAAATGCCACCGAAACAGCATGCTCCTTAATAGTAAATAATGGACCTTCAGTACCTTCAAAACTTTTTAAAACGGTGTTTACTTTTTGAGAAATGGGTATCTGTCTATTCTCACCGTTCTTTGTATCTGTGAGATAAATTATTTGATTATCAAAATCAACATCCTCCCATTGAAGCTTAATTAACTCAGAGCGTCTCATCCCAGTCAATAATGCTAATTGGATGAGTAAAGGTAAATATGGCGATTGGGTGTGTTGAATTAATGCCGTAACATCTTCATTCGTAATGCGTGTTTCTCTCACTTTGGATAACTTAGGGCGAGTTAAATGTAACACAGGATTTTGTAAATGCTCATAACCCCATTCGCTTTGCGCTACTGAATATAAGTGACTCAGTACAGCTAAATGAAGCCGAATAGTATTTGCTTTGAATCCCGTTTTAATTTTATCGTCACGCCAAGCAGCTAAGTGAAAGGTTCGAATGTATTCTAGTTTGCGTTGGTTGAGGCCACCTTGCATCCAAGCTTTAATGCGATAACGTTCAATATGAGAGCGTTTTTTTCGGGGGTTAACATCGGCCATGTAACGTTTGAAAGCATCATATAAAGTGATTGGATCAGGCCTAGTTTTCAATAAGCCTTGTTGATACGCTTCTTCAGTTTGTTGTGCCCATTTTCTCGCATCACTTAGTTTGAAAAATGTCCTAGCCTGAGACGGTCCTCCAGATACTTGTATTCTTGCTTGCCATTTGCCATTACGTTTTCTAAAAGTTGCCATATTGAACTCCCAAAAGGACAGGAGAAGGACAAAGTACAACGAAGAGAAAAGAGCCATATTAAAACAAGGAGCTCAGTTGGTTAGAGCAGAGGACTCATAATCCTTTGGTCCCAGGTTCGAGTCCTGGTGGGCCCACCAATAATACAAAGCTTTTAGAGGATAATTCTTCTAGAAGCTTTTTTTATTTTTACTATAGACTACAAAATAATTTTGATTTGATAGCTTAAATTTTATAAAGTTATCATATGAAAAAACTACTACTACTTTTATTCTTAATACCTAATCTGGTGATGGCAGATTGAAACTTAATAAATTATTACTAGTATTGGCTCTTGTTTTAATAATCTTGGCGGGAATAACATGGCTAATACCAACTTAATAACTACCAAAAAATTAACTGCCATACCTCTATATATAGGCTAGGGAGATTGATTATGAAAGCTAGTGATAAAGGACTGATATGTCATTAGAGAATATATTTGGTGCTGTTGTGTTGCTAGGAATAGGCTTAGTCATACTGTTACATCCAGATAAATTTCGCTATTCATCCAAACAGATTAAGCAATTTATCTTCAGATACTGGTGGATTTCCGTATTTGTACTTCTTGGTTATTTAACGATGGGTGAGTGGAGCAACCTCTTCATCCCAACAGACTAATTTTTCCTTAAATGTATGCCTCTGACCTTGAGCACAAACCCAGCACACTTGACCTAAATATATAACACTTATAAACTAGAAGAGTAATACTTGATTAACATAAAATATGTTTGTAATCAATAAGTTATAGTATCGACAGGGGATAGAGCATCCCCCTCCTAAGGGGAGGGTCGCACGTTCGAATCGCGTTGGGGTGCAGATAAACCCACTATTAAATCAACTTATTAATCATCATAAGAGCATAAACCAAGTTTTCATCTTTACTAAGGTCTAGGCTAAGATACTCGTTGGGAGGTCTCCCCATAAATTTTGTAGTATGCGTTATAAAGCCCCTTTATTTAAGGATTTTATATTGCCATAAGTACCATGCCGCAATAGATCTGTAGGGCTGCCAATTAGATGAAATTTTGGTCAATTCTGTTACAGAAATGGGTAAAGACATTTTTTTAAAAAGGGCATAATTTTTTCTTAACGCAAAATCACCCACAGGGAATACATCAGGCCTTCCTAAATTAAAGATCATTAGCATCTGAGCTGTCCACTCACCAATGCCTTTAATCTTTGTTAGTTTTTCTATTATTTGGTTATCACTCATTACGTGAAAGCCTTCACGATTGTCGAATTCAGCTTTCTCAAACTGACTTGATATTTCAATAATGGTTTTAAGTTTATTGGAGGAAAGCCCACATGCTTTTAATTCTTCTTCAGTAGAGATTAAAATTTGTTCTGCTGTTGGGAAATAGCCATTAAAGTTCTGTTTAAATCTTTTAAAAATTGCTGTGGCTGAGGTCGGTCGTAATTGTTGAAAAATCACTGACTTGATTAAAGCTTGATAAGGTTCGAGTTCGAGATTTAAGCTAAACTCACAAGGGCCGACAGAGGATACCAATAAATTCCAATCTTGATTTAAGGCCGATAAGAATTTAGAACCTTCAATACACTTTTTTTGGTGCTCACCACTTAATAAGTTTGCCGGCATAATCGATATATTGCCCAGTATTTTGTAGTGATAAATCCTTGATGCGTTGAATCATTCCCGAAACGCTTTCGGTGACATCAATCCACCCACCAGGCCCGCCCATATCCGTCCTAACCCAGCCAGGGTGAAGTGTCATTGTGGCAATGTTATGGCTTTTTAAATCATGAGTAAGGCTCCTCATCATACTATTGAGTGCAGTTTTACTTGACCTGTAAATATATGAGCCACCACTCGTATTGTCATCAATGCTTCCCATTTTGCTGGTTATGGAGATCACTTTTTTTTCATGCCCCTGCAATACATTAGGTAAAAAATGCTCAATAACCTCATAAGGGCCAATGGTATTTGTAATAAAGCTTTCTATCCAGCTGTCTTTGTTCACTGAATTAAAAATACCAGATCGGTATATACCAGCATTATTAATAAGAATATCTATCGGTTTATCTTGTAATTGATTCGCTAAGTCTCGGATGCTTTTTGTATTGCTAACATCTAACTGATGTAAGTTAATGGATGAACTTGATTTGGCAAGACTACTTAAATCTCTAGATGATTTTAAATCTCTACAGGTTGCAATAACCTCGTAATTATTTTCAGTAAATTCTTTTACAAACTCTAATCCAAGCCCTCTATTGGCCCCTGTAATAAAAACTGTCCCCATCTAACCATGACTCCAAAATTTAAATATAAAACTAAATATAACTTATTAAGTCTATACTTAATATAAAATTAGGAGAGTTTTTATTGTGAAAATAAAGTTTTATTTCTTTCTTTTAACTTTTGTTTTTTTGCCCCTTCATTCTGCTGAGCTCGAGCAATATTGCACAACTAGTCTTTCGGAAGGTAATTTTCATAAAACAGACTGTAATATCAACAGCACCTTTGTGGGTAAAAAGTATTGTTTCGGAAATAAAAAATCAAAATCCATCTTCTTAGAAAACCCCCAAGAGACACTCTCAAAAGCCATTGCTTTTTATAAAAAAAACAATGTAGAAAGAATTAAGATATCCCAATCTGAGGCTAATGAAATTTTAGAAGATCCTGACTGTGATTTTTCTAATAAAGATTTAGGTTATTTAAGTTTCAACGGTCAGGATTTGACTCACTGCGTTATGGTTAATACGAGTTTTTTTGGTGCTGATTTAAGGGATGCAAATCTTTCAGGTGCAAACTTACAGAGAGCCTATCTGAACTTAGCCAGATTAGAAAAAGCAAACTTTGCCGGGGCCATTTTAATCGAAGCCACTATCTTCCAGCCCATTTTTGGTGATACTAACTTTATGGGCGCAAATTTAACCAATGCTCGTATGATTGGTACGCTTGGCAAGGTTAATATGTCAAAGGCTTTGGTAAAGAATGGACGCTTTGGGTTGGATGTTGGTAACCAACCGATGGGGCAAATGAAATTTGATTCTTCGGGTGGTAATTTTAAAGAGACTGATTTTGAAGGTGCAGATCTTAATATTGCGAGTTTTATTTTTGGTGACCTAAGAGGTGCTAATTTAAGAAATACGAATTTGTACAGAGCTGAATTAATTCAGGCCGATCTAACGGGGGCCGATCTAACGGGGGCCGATCTAACGGGTGCAAATGTTGAAGACGCAAACTTCAAAGATGTCATTGGTCTAGATAAGACCAAAGGGTTTGATAAGGTTTTAGGAAAGTGTCGGAATTGCGGCATGTAAAAAAAATGCCCTCAAAAGGGCATTTTTTTATTTCTCGAAATTCTTAGTTTACTGCGTCTTTTAGTGCTGCACCCGCTTTAAAAGAAGGCACGGTTCTTGCTGGAATTTGTAACTCTGCTCCAGTTTGAGGGTTACGTCCAGTTCTGGCTGCTCTTTTAGCTGTTTTAAAAGTACCAAAGCCAATTAGGGTAACAGTGTCACCTTTTTTTAGCGCCCCAGTGATTGATTCGATTACTGCATCAACGGCACGTCCAGCGCCTGCTTTTGTGTCGTCTGTTGCTGCTGCCACTGCGTCGATTAATTCACCTTTATTCATAAAGCCTCCGTTTGTTTAATAAATTATTTTTTGCCACTGTTCTCTAACACCCCTACGCTTACTGCTGTACAGGCAAAGGTTAAAAACACTTTGCCCTCTTTAAACTTTCTTGTCAATAAAAACAATGAAATAATTTTAGGGACTAATATATTTGATTAATGTTACAATATTCAAATGAAACCCATTAAAAATAATCGAGGAGGCGTTAGACTAGGAGCTGGAAGAAGGCCTGGGAGTGGTTTGTATGGGGAGGAGACTAAGGTAATGAGAGTCCCACGTAGCTCTGTAAGTAATATTAAAAAATATCTCAACTTATCTAGATTGAACAATATTGATAACATTAGTCTGGCCCGCGATGAGATTACTTATAACCCCCTTGTTTTATTTGAACATAAAGTCCCTGCTGGCTTCCCATCGCCTGCTGATGATCATGTTGAAAAGCGTTTAGATTTAAATGAATATTTAATTAAAAAAAGTGATGCCACTTTTTTTGTGAAAATTAAAGGGGACTCTATGATTGATGCGAGCATCAATGATGGAGATATTGTGATCATTGATCGATCTATACAAGCCAAAATAGGAGATATAGTGTTGGCTTCAGTAGATGGTAATTTTACGATTAAAACGCTCTCTAAACATAAATTAAAACCACGTTTGTTACCTGCGAATGAAAAATACAAGCCTATTGAGATTGATGATAATACACAGTTTGAATTATGGGGGGTGGTAACGGGAGCTGTTAGAAAATTTAAATAAATGATAGCGCTAATTGATATCAATAACTTCTATGTTAGTTGTGAGCGCTTATTTAATCCTCGCCTTATAGGTCAGCCTGTAGTTGTATTAAGTAATAATGATGGCTGTGTTATTTCTCGGAGCAATGAAGCTAAAAAACTGGGCATTAAAATGGGTGTGCCTTTATTTCAAGTTAAAAAGTTTTTAAATGAAAAAAAAGTAAACATCCTCTCATCAAATTACCCCCTTTATGCTGATATGAGCTCTCGTACTATGCGAGTGCTTTCAAACTTTTCTGATCTTCAGGAAATCTATTCCATTGATGAATGTTTCTTAGATTTAAGTGGCCAAAAAAATCTTAATACAGTTGGTAGGTTGATAAGGAAAAAATTATTACAATGGTTGGGTATGCCAGTATGTGTTGGCATAGCCCCCACGAAGACATTAGCTAAATTTGCTAATCACTGCGCAAAGACCCAAGATAGTTGGCAAGGGGTTTGTGATCTCAGCGGGGCGAAAGAAAATGAAGTAAACCGAATAATGTCACTTACTGAGGTAAGTGAGGTATGGGGGGTAGGCCCTAAAACATCTACTAAATTGAAAAAGATGAATATTAATTCAGTGCTTGATTTAAAGTTAACTCACCCAGCCAAGATTAATTTTTACTTTAATGTGGCTATAGAGCGTACGGTGGTGGAGTTAAATCAATCTATTTGCTTTCCAATTATGACAGAGGCCTCAAAAAAAAATGAAATTCTTTCGTCAAGAAGTTTTGGTAGTCCGGTTAAGACTCTAAATATGCTTTCTGAAGCGATGAGTACTTTTTTAGCTAGCGCTACATATAAGGTAAGACAGCAAGAAATGCTTGCCACTAGTATCGTTCTGTTTATTAGAAGCAGCCCCCATAAGGATAATTACTACGCAAATTCTATTAGAATTCCTTTAGCATTTCCAACAAACCATCATAATTTAATACTACCTGTCGCTTTACAGGGCCTTAGGGCAATCTTTAAATCAAACATTAGATATGCAAAGTGTGGCGTTTTATTGTCTGGGCTTATTAGTGAATCAATACAACAAAAGAGTCTTTGGGAGGACTTTAATAGTAGCTCTATGGAGGTGGTAGATAAAATTAATAATAAATTTAATAAAAAAAGTATTCGCCTAGGGGTGGAGCCTTTAAATCCAGCATGGCAGATGAAGCAGTCAAATAAAAGTCGTTCATTTACCACCGCTTGGGATGCATTATTGGTTGCTCAATAAGTTATTTAACTTAAGGGTTTATTGTTGGGTTGAGTTGAACGAAATAATCATCTTCTTGAAAATTAACTTTCCATCCTTCAAAATAAACTTCGCTAATATTTGGGTTGAATTGGATTTTAAAAGGGGGCGAGCCATGGTGGCTAAATTTAGCCCCCTTGTTAAGATCATATTCTTTTAAAGTCCCCAAAGAGTCAGCAACACATATTTTCTGTGAGCCATGCGAAATAAAATAAAAATAGTATGAAGATTTTTCTGGATATTTAGTTGTAAATGGGGTTGTTTGAGAGGTCTGTACAGTGCATAAGAAATCATTATTTAAATTGACTGTTTCTTCCTTAGCAATCCTCTCTTCTCCGCTTTGGGTTGTTTGGGTTGGTGTTATATCTGAAGTAACTATTGAATTATCTTCAATTATTCCTTCCACCTCCAAGTTACCTTCACTATTTTTAACAGTATTATCTGGGAGCTGATCTGGGCTTTCTATTTCTTTAGAAGGGTTATCAGTTAACTCAATTTGATCTTGTTCAGGAGTAATGATGTCTGACAGGTTAGATGATTGATTTAAAAAAGAGTCTATTTTCTCATCTACGGTTTTATCTGAATAATATAAATAAAAAATAAAAACCAGAAAAAAAATGCCAAGAATTAAATAACTTATTTTAATGTTTGAAGAAGACTTTAGAGTTAAGGTTTCATTTTCTTCTGTTTGTTCTGTCTCCTCTTTTACTTCAAAAAGGTTTTCAGGTTTGATGCCTAACAATTTTGCGTAACGCTTTAATAGAATTAATTTATATTTAGATGATGCAAAACCGGTATCCAAATTATTTTCTAATGATTTAATTTGTGTTGTGCTTAAGGTTAAAGCTTTTGCAACATCAATTATTGAGAGGCGAAGCTTTTTCCTTTTGTTAGTAAGTTTTTTATAATGGTAGATGAATTCAGTCATAAGCCTATAAAAATCTAAACGCAATGATTGCGATAATTGTTGGAGGAATAGCGTAAAGCAATAAGCTCAGCGGACTGATATGTTTTTCAGAGAAGTGTTTCCTTAAGATTGAAACACCTGCCGGGTTTGGTGCATTTGCAATAACTGTCAATCCTCCACCCGTAATAGCACCACTCACCAAGGCAAGTTTAAATTCATCTGAAAGCCCTTCAACCAATGAGCCTAGGTAAGTAAGCGCGGCATTGTCTGTCAAAGCTGTTAATCCAGTCGCGCCATAATATACAGCACTTGAATCCATCGATAAAAGTACGGGCGTTATCCACCAGCCTTGAATTCCACCCAAAACAACCAATCCAGCAAGAAAAAAAGCGACAAGCAAGGCTTCTTTGATAATTAATGGATTTTGATAACGTTCATAGGCTATAGTAAATCCTATAAAAAATAGGAAGAGCCCCATGAACATCGCTGGATGGTGAGCAAAATATACAACATTAACCAAAAAAAATAGGTGGGCCGCAATAATTGAAAGAGGCATCTGAGACCCAGTCTTTTTCTTAAAGGTTATTTTACTTAAGTCTTTTTTAAACAAAAAACTAATAATAATTGCATTAATCAGGACGCCGGTTGCTGATCGCCAACCTAAGTTTGATAGCATATACCAAATATCCCAATTCCAAGTGTTGCTGACCATCAATATGGGAGGAGCAGCATAAGGAGTGAGTGCTCCCCCGATCGATATATTTACAAATAAAACCCCCATGGTCGCGTATTTGAAATGTGTGCTAACTTTGTTGGAAAAAAAATTTTGACTTAAGAGCAGTGCGGCGAGAGTCATGGCGGCAGGCTCGGTAATAAATGACCCTAATAATGGAACAAGACTCAATAATAAAAAATATATTACAATTTCCGTTTTTAATGGTACAAAACTAGAGACCCTGAAGACTATTCCTTTTGCTAGTTCAAGTATGGGCCGAGTCGCGGCGATTACCATGATTACAAAAACAAACATGGGCTCAGTAAAATTTCGGGTGTCTACAAAATTAACTGCTGAGTCGTGCCCCTCTAAACTAAAAATAAATAATATAAAGACCATTGCCCAAAACCCAAAAACAACTTCTATTTCACCTAATAAATGAAGAATGCCAGAGAAGCGCTTATGAACATGAGCTAAATGCTCAAGATACTTGGTTGAGAAGGTATGAATTATTGCTATTAAAAATAGTATGGCTCCGATAAGTTCGATTGTTGTATGAGGGGCCATGTTATTTTCTAGACTTATATAATTAAAGTTCATTATATTAACATTTCTCCGATTTATTTTTGTTGTAAATCAAAGATTATTATTTATTTTGTTTTATTATTTCATTTTTGTTCAATTTATAAAAAATTGTTTCTATGAATAAGTTAAAAATGTTTATGATGGAATAAGAGCTGTTTTATAATAGAGCTAATTAAATCGAGTGCTTACTTAAATTTCAAAAGATTAATTTTTTAATTTCATAAATGAAAAAAATTTCACAGATAGAAATACAAAACTTAATGGCCTTGCATCAAAGGGGGCTTGATGATGATGTAATTACGAAAACTAATTCATTGATCAAAGAATATCCTGATGAAATTATTTTATTCAATTTATTGGGGGTAAGTTTCGAGAGAAAAGGCTTACTTAAGGATGCAGCAAAGACCTATAAAATCGCATTAAATATCAATCCAAATATACCCGAAATGAATTTCAATTTGGGCGCTATACTTTTTTCTGAAAATAAAGTTGAAGATGCGATTCAATTTTATGAAAAATCTATTTTACTAAATAATAATTTTCCTGAAGCTTATTTTAATTTAGGCATTGCCTTACAAAGTATAGGAAAATTCGATGAAGCAATTGAGCGCTATCAAAAGGCAATTCAAATTCAACCCGGTTTTTTTGAAGCTATTACAAATATAGGAACAATCAAACAACTTCAAGGTGACCTAGATGAAGCAATTGAATTTTTTGAAAAATCTTTAAGTATTCGAGAGGATGGAAGAGGGCATTATAATCTTGCAAATGTTTTGAGGAACCAAGGGAACCTATCTCTCTCGATAGATCATTATAGAAAGGCGATAGAGCTTGGTTCTGGAGAAGCAGAGTTCTATTCTGACCTAGGGGACGCACTCTGGCACAATGGAAATATTCCAGAGGCCAATCGATTTTTAAGAATGGCAGTTGAAGTTGACTCACAGCACTCAAGAGCAAATTATCAGCTGGCCGTTTTTTTGTATGACAATAGTGCTTTTGAAGAGGCTATTAAATACTTTAAAGTCTCTCGGTTTGAGGACTGGCAGGAAAGAATACTTTACTGTTTATATAAAACAAAAGAATTTGATTTATTTAAAAAAGAGTTGTCTTTCATTGATCAATCAATACATAATTCCCCATTTTTAGCGACGCTCTCCGGGCATTATGCGCAAAATTTTAATGAGGAGGATAAATATAAGTTTTGCCCTCAGCCTTTAAATTTTGTCTCACATCAGTCAATTCCATGTTTATTGGATGACAATCAGTCGCTCAGGCATCAATTATTAAAAGATATTAATAATGCAGATATTAATGATCGCAAACAAAGTCGTTTATTTTATGGAACACAGTCAGCTGGAAATTTGTTTAAGAGGACTGAGGATTCATTTAAAACTCTTGAGTTAGGACTTAAAGAAGCCATTAAGGAATATTACAAGCTTTACAAAGATGAGGGCTGTGAGTTTATAAGGTTATTTCCTAAAAAAATTGAATTCAGTAGCTCTTGGTACGTAAAGATGCAGTCGGGGGGGCATTTAACATCTCATATTCATGAGGAAGGATGGATAAGTGGAGCAATTTATTTATCCGTTCCTAAAAAAACAAAAACTCAAGATGAGGGTGCAATTGAATTAAGCACTCATGGGGATGATTATCCAATTATTAATGATGGGTTTCCCAAAAAAGTCATTAAACCTAAAGAGGGGGATGTAGTTTTTTTCCCATCATCGGTTTTTCATCGCACAATTCCTTTTGAATCAGATGAAGAAAGAATTTGTATCGCATTCGATATGAAGCCGTCATAGTAATTTTTGTAATCTTCTTGCCATATTAAACATAAATATTTGCGCAATCTTTGGGTCTTCTTCTAACATTTTCCTGACCTTAGCGTCATTTATTTTTATTAATCTAGCCCAATCAGAACAGATATGAGCTGATACAGTTCGGGGTGTTTTATGTAACAAAGCATATTCACCAAAATACTCACCTGGATTAACGGCGTAGATCACCTTACCATCCTTTTTAATAACCACCTCGCCCTCAATAACAAAGTAAAGATCATTGTCCTGAGACCCTTCATTAAAAATAACTTTATTTTTTTTATATTTTCCCCCATACATCAACATGAGCTTATTAATAATTGGATGTCTGTGAATATTTTTAATAAGAAATAATTGTTTTAAAATTAATATTTCTTGCTTATGGAGTGCCGCAATTAATTCAGCACCAATTAAAATTGCACCAGTATTAAGATAGAGCCATATTAATGAAATAAATAAGTTCCTTAAGCTGCCATAGAAATATCCTAATGGTTGGCTCAGGCCAATGAAAAAACCAAACGCATCATTTAGAACAAACCAGAGCATACTTGTTAGTAAACCACCAAATATCAAGTGTGCTTTCTTTATTTTGGGCGCCATAAAAAACTTAAAAAATATACTCATGATTAGCGTCATTAATATTAATGACAGTGAAAATGTTACGATGCGATATTGAAATATAGGGAGGTATTCATTTACTAATGAGGTCGTCTTCTGAAGGTATAGGTCTATAAAAATATAAGCAAAGAAAAAAAACATGATGGCTACAACAGAAAAAATATCCTTAAGCTTATTTTTTAAATACGTATTGTTTTTACTTAATCCTAATATTTGTATAAAGCTTAATCGGAGCGCTTGCGTGAGCGGTGTTGTGGCAAGGAATAAAATTCCAAATAAGACCAGACCCCAGGATAATTGTTTATTTGAAATATTAATCACCTCAGACAGGAGTTGATCGCTGATCTGAGGTAAAAGTCTTGACGTGACAAGCTCAAGTTGGGATAAAGCGAAAGTTGAATTTGCGAGCCACTGGCTTAATATAAAAAAAATTAATAATATTAAAGGTACCAACGCAAATAAGGTAAAGAATGAGATCGAAGCATTGAGGGCAATAAAGTTATGCCTCACACAGCCATCAAGCACTTCTTTATAGGTAAAGTATTTTGTCCCTCTTTTATCTTTTAATAAATCTAAAATTTTTTGCACTATCATATTTATTAAAATTAATAATTCAAATCAAAAAACACTAAGACTTAATTCCTTTAAATTCATTTGTGGCATCTAAAAGCGCAGATAATGTCCCAGCTTCTGATGCAGAATGACCAGCATCGGGAACGATGATGAGTTTGCTGTGAGGTATTTCTTGATGAAGCTCGTAAGCTGTCTTTGGAGGGCACACCATATCATAACGACCTTGAATAATTGAAATAGGCTTATCTTTTAGTGTGTTTGTTTTTTTTAGTATATCTTCACCATCAACAAAGCAGTTGTTATTTATATAGTGGAGCTGGACTTTTGCTCGAGCAAGTTCAAACTCATTGTTTACCTCATTACTTTCTATGCTTTCACTGGGCGTAAATAATTTTAAAATACTTCCCTCGAACTGGTTCCAGGCGATGGCTGCCTTATACGCACTTTCTTTATTCTGAGAAAAGACTAATTCAGTATATTTTTCTAAAAGATTCTGCTTGTTTATATTCGAGCCATGACTGAGTAGATTATGATATAGCTCGGGAAAAAAGATATCAACATCTCTTAAGAACCACTCTAGCTCATGTTTTCTACTTAAGAAAACTCCTCTTAAAATTAATCCTTGAACCCGCTGAGGGTTCTTAATGGCATAAGCAAGTGCGAGTGTACTTCCCCAAGAACCACCAAAAAGTATCCATTCATTAATATTTAAATTCTTTCTTATCAGCCCAATGTCATTAACGAGATCATTTGTTGTATTCTTCAATGTCTCACCTAAGGGCTTACTTTTCCCACAGCCTCTTTGATCAAACAATATAATTCGATAATGATTTGGATCGAAGAATCTTCTTTGTTTAGCCCCAGTCCCTCCTCCCGGACCTCCATGTAAAAAAAGAATGGGCTGACCATTAGGATTACCAGATTCCTCTACAAAGATCTCATGTGTATCATCTCCCTTTAAGAAAAATTCTTTATAAGGATTAATTTCTGGATAAAGCGCTCTTTTGTTTAAGCTAGACATTATGACTTCCCACTCATATATTTAAAATTACATTAACACTAATATGGATATAAATTACTCCCCTCAAGTTTATCAAACTTTTAGAGCCAGATAAGGCTGTTTTTATGATAAGTAAAATAAATCAATAAATGTAAAGAGATTGTAACAAAATTGTTGCAAATAGAAATTTAGGGGTATAAAATCATTTCCAGGTACTAATGTAATACCAGTACTAAAGGTAGGTAAGTTTCTTATTTTAACTTAAAGATTTTTTTAAATCTACGAGATAAGGTAGGGGAAGTACTTACTTCTTTTTTAAACCCTTAGTTAAAACTATGGAGATTTATAATGAAATTAAATAAAATCAAATTAGCTCTTGGCTTTGTAACTGCTGCTGCAATGGCTATGCCTATTGTTGCTTCAGCTGCTGCTGACCAAGAAAAAGCTATGAAAAACTCAGCAAACTGGGCTCACCCTCGTGGTCAGCATGACAACCAGGGCTATTCAAAGCTGACTCAAGTTAATAAAGGTAATGTTAAAAACCTTAAAGCAGCTTGGACACTTTCTACTGGTGTAAACCGTGGTCATGAAGGTTCTCCTCTTGTTATTGGTAACATGCTATATGTACATACAGCATTCCCAAATAACATTTATGCTTTAGACTTAAACAACAACCAAAAAGTTGTATGGTCTTACTTCCCTAAACAAGATCCTAGCGTTCAAGCAGTTCTATGTTGCGATAACGTTAACCGTGGTCTTGGTTTCGGTAACGGTAAAATCTTCCTACAACAAAACGATGGTAACCTAGTTGCTTTAAACGCAAAAACAGGTGCTAAAGTTTGGTCTACTTTAAATACTGATCCTAAAGTTGGCGCTACTAATACTAACGCTCCTCACGTGATCAAAGATAAAGTATTGACTGGTTGTTCTGGTGCTGAATTTGGTGTTCGTTGCTTTATTGCAGCATACAACATCGAAGACGGTTCACTAGCATGGAAAGCTATGTCTACTGGACCTGATTCAGAAGTATTAATCGGTGCGGACTTCAACAAAGAAAACCCACTTTACTCAGCTCTATCAGTTTACGAAGATGTAAACGGTGGTAACACTGAAGGTGGTTCTTTCAAAAAGATCCCTACATCACAACTAAAAGGTGGTGAAACAGACCTAGGTATTAAAACATGGTTGAAACCACAAGCAGTTAAAGATGGTTGGCAACATGGTGGTGGTTCTACTTGGGGCTGGTGGCCTTATGATGCAAAAACAAACTTAGTGTACTACGGTACAGGTAACCCATCAGTTTGGAACCCAGACGTACGTCCAGGTGACAACAAATGGTCTATGACTGTTTTTGCTCGTGACCTAGATACAGGTATGGCACGTTGGGGCATGCAAATGACTCCACATGATGAATGGGATTATGACGGTATTAACGAAGTTATCCTATTTGACAAAGGTGGAAAAACATATGCATGGCATCATGACAGAAACGGTTTTGCATACACTTGGGTTGCAAGTAACGGTACTTTAGTTGCTGCAGAAAAAGTGCATCCATTCGTTAACTGGGCTACTGATGTGGATATGAAATCTGGTGTGCCAAATAAATTGGCTGCGCACTCTACTCACCAAGATTACAACACAAAAGGTACATGTCCAGCTGCTCTTGGTACTAAAGACCAACAGCCTGCTGCATACTCACCTAAAACTGGCTTAATATACTCACCAATGAACCACGTTTGTATGACATACGAACCTGTTGAGTCTAAGTATGTTGCGGGTCAGCCTTGGGTTGGTGCGACACTTACTATGTTTGCTGGTCCTGACGGTGTAATGGGCGGTTTTGCTGCTTATGACCCAATGACTAACAAAAAAGTATGGTACAACAAAGAGAAATTCTCAGCTTGGGGTGGTGCTTTAACAACTGCTTCAGACTTAGTTTTCTACGGTACTTTAGATCGTTGGTTCAAAGCTCTTGACGCGAAAAGCGGTAAAGAACTTTGGAAATTCCAAGTTGGTTCTGGTGTGATTGGTAATGCATTCACATACTCACACAAAGGTAAACAACACGTTGGTGTCCTATCAGGCATCGGTGGTTGGGCTGGTGTGGCTATGAACCTTGGTCTAACAAATGACACAGACGCACTTGGTGCTGCTGGTGGTTATAAAGAACTAACAAAATACAACGCTGCTCCTGGTGGCGGTGCATTAACAGTATTTGCTCTATAATTTTTTATAGAACATAGTACTAGTTAGTTAGTCTTAAAAACACCCTACTCCGGTAGGGTGTTTTTTTTTAAATCGAGAGAAGTTAAAGATGAACAGAAATTAGAGATTATCATTAGAGAATAAAGTATTCTTTGAGGGTATAATTGCAAAAAATAATTAAAGGGATTAACAAAAATGTTTAAAAATCTTTCAAGAAGTCTATTAGCACTATTAATAAGCTTCTCAGTAAATGCAGCTGATACAGTTCCAGTAAATGCAGAAATGGGCAAGCCAGGACAGCCTACGAGGGTTCCTAAAGAGAGTGAATTCAAAGTTTGTGCTGACCAGAACAACCTCCCTTACTCAAATGATAAGGGTGAGGGATTTGAAAACAAAATAGCTGAGGTTCTTGCTAAAGATCTAGGTAAGGAGCTAAGTTACCAATTTTGGCATGACCGATTTGGTTTTTTAAGGAATACTTTAAACGCAAAACGTTGTGATGTCGTAATTGGGACAAATACGACATATGATGCCCTAAACACAACAAAGCCTTACTACCGAGCTGGTCACGTTTGGATTTACAGAAAAGATAGTGGTTACGATATAAAAAGTTGGGACTCACCTGATTTAAAAAAAGGAGTGATCGGTTTAGCTGATAAAAGCCCTGTAACACAAGCCTTGAGTAGCAATGGATTAATGGTGAATGCAAGGCCATACCGAATACAACGAGATTTAACTAAATCACCCGGAGAGCCTGTTGAAGATGTTGCCAGCGGTAAAATTGATGTTGCAATTATGTGGGGACCTTTAGGGGGGTATTATGCCAAGCAATCAGATGCAGATTTAGTGGTAGTTCCAATCCCTGAGTATTCAAAAGGGAATAGAAGGCTTCAAGGTAAAACTTATTGGAATATATCGGCTGGTGTTAGGAGGAGGGAGGATGATCGAAGACAAATGGTTGAAGACGCGATCATGAGAAACTTAGATAAAATATATGCCATTATGGATGAGTATGGAATTCCTCATACTAAACCAATATTTGCTGATAGATTGGATGGCTATAAAAGGCATAAAAATTAAATCTTTTTTTTCATTAAAGGTGATACATATTAGCTAAGAGCTGATAGAATTTTGTTATGGGAGTTAAATTATAAATAATAGATAGGAGTAGTTTATGTCAATTAAAAGAATAGTCGCTTCTGCATTAGTTGGAGCAGCAATAGGTTTTGCAGGTATTGCACAAGCGGATATTGTATTTAAAAAAACAACAGATGGTACAACTTTTGAAATAACAAATCCAAAAGCTTTTGGTGATGTTAAGAAAAAAGACAATGCAAAGACTCCGGCTGAGATAGAGTTTCTTAAGACAGGAAAAAATATTTATGTTGGTGATGCTAAAGCTGAAAAAAGAGGTAAGAAAAGATTTGGCTATTGGTCATGTACTCAATGTCATGGACCAACAGCAAAAGGACAAGTGGGACCTGGTCTTGTAGGACCTACATTTAAATACCCAAAAGATGCTACCAACCTTGGTATGTTTGAAACAATATGGTTTGGAACAAATGGTGGGATGGGTGGTAAAGGATATGGTGTTATGGCCCCTGATGATGGTATGACGGTTGATGAGTTATTAAAAACAATTGCATGGGTTAGAACAAATGGTAGTCAAGGTTTAACGGGCAACGAAAACGTTAAGTAACGGTTACAACTCTGAAATAAAAAAAACAATCGACTAAGTTATAATAACTTAGTCGTTTTTTTTGTCTGAAATTAAATCAATATTAATAAAATCATAATTTAAAAGAGTAAAAATATGGAAAGCAATCAATTACATAAAATTTTAATTGTCGGTGGAGGCGCTGGAGGCTTGGAGCTGGCAACTAAATTAGGTAATACGCTTGGTAAAAAGAAAAAAGCAGAAATTACACTTATTGATGCAAAGAAAACACATATATGGAAGCCACTTTTACACGAAATTGCAGCAGGGAGCATCAACCCAGATAAGGATGAGCTTGATTACTTGGCTCAAGGATTTTGGCATGGCTTTAAGTTTCGTTTGGGTAGAATGGATAAATTAGACCGTAAGAAAAAAGAAGTTTCCCTAGAGCCATATCATGATGATGAGGGCAACGAAATTATATCAAGGAGAAGTTTTAAGTACGATACTTTAGTTATGTCTATTGGAAGTACTGTAAATGATTTTTCTGTCAGCGGGGCTGCTGAATTTTCTATTGCACTTGATAACCAAAACCAAGCTGAACGCTTTCATAGCCGTTTACATAATGCGATTGTTAAGGCACAAACACAATCTTCGAAAATTCTACCAGGCCAATTAGAAGTTGTTATTGTAGGAGCTGGTGCTACTGGAGTAGAGCTTGCAGCTGAGCTTCATAAGGCTACACGGGAGATGGCAGCTTATGGATTAGAAAATATTGATCCAGATAGAGATATTAATATTAACTTAATTGAGGCAAGCCCTAGGCTTTTACCAGCGCTCCCTGCAAGAATAAGTCAGGCTGTTGCAAACGAATTAAAAAAATTAAAAGTAAATTTATTCTTAGGGGAGCGGGTTGTCGAAGTAACAGCTGACGGGGTTAAAACAAATAAGGATAGAAAAATTTTATCCAGTCTAGTTGTTTGGGCGGCTGGAATAAAGGCACCAGATTTTTTAAGCAATCTTTCTGGATTAGAAACAAATAATATCAATCAGTTAAAAGTAAGATCAACATTACAAACCACATTGGATGACAATATTTTTGCATTTGGTGATTGTGCTGCATGCCCAGTTACACCAGGGTCGATAGAGAATGTTCCACCTAGAGCTCAAGCTGCTCACCAACAAGCCTCATTATTGTATAAAACAATAAAGAAAATAGTCGGCGGCAAAGACAAACTTCCTAATTATATTTATAAAGATTACGGATCACTAGTTAATCTAGGGCAATATTCTACAGTTGGAAATTTAATGGGTTCAATTTTGGGTGGAAGCATGTTTATTGAAGGATTAATAGCAAAACTAATGTATCTTTCTCTTTACCAAATGCATTTGGTAGCGCTTCATGGATTTGCTAGCACTCTATTTAGGTTTCTTGGAAAGTTATTTAGCCAGAGAACAGAAACAAGGGTTAAGTTGCATTAAGAAAAATTATTTATTATCTTGAGAGTAATGAATACTTGCAATTACCATAGTCATTAGTACAAATAAACCGAATATAAAAACAATCCCATTTATAGGAAGGCCATATTTAACCATAAGTGTATAAGCGCCACTAAGAATTAAAATACCAAGGTTTTCACTAAAATTCTGAGCAGCAATTGAGTGACCAGAGCCAATTAGAATATGTCCTCTATGTTGGAGTAGCGCATTAAGAGGCACAATAAGCATGCCACTAAAAATACCAATAAATAGAAGTAATAATGCAGCAAACTGCCAACTTGAAACAAATACCATTGAACAGACGAATGCACCCATAATCACTCCAAGGGGGAGTACCTTTACTGAACTTTTCATTGATACATAACGTGCAGCAATGATTGCACCGATTGCCACACCGAAGGCAACAACAGCAGAAAGCTGGGTTGATTTATCAATCTCATAGTTTAGGGCATAAGCGGCCCACGCAATAATTACCAATCTTAGTGTGGCTCCAGCACCCCAAAAAAGCGTTGTTATTACAAGTGAGAGCTGACCCAATTGGTCTTTTGCGAGTTTTGTAAAAGAAAAGTAAAAGTCTTTAAATAAAGCCCATGGGTTTTTTGATTTTATTTTATGATCCACAGGAAGGGTGGGTATGTAGCGATTAAAAATTGCTGCTAAAAGATACAAGGCGGCAATGATTAAAATCGCCATTTTCACGTCAAACTTTGCTAACAATCCCCCGACTATAGCACCTAAAATAATTGCTGCTACGGTCAAACCTTCTACCCATCCATTAGCAGCAACCAAATATTCTTTAGGCAATAACTCTGTCAAAATACCGTATTTTGCAGGGGAATAGGTAGCAGCACCAACGCCAACAATAGCATAAGCATATAAAGGCTCCATACCAAAAAACATTGCCAGGCAACCAAAAAGTTTTATTCCATTAGATAAGAACATAACTTGACCTTTTGGTTTTGAATCAGCAAATGCTCCAACAAAAGGAGCAAGCGCTATGTAGGCTAAAACAAAAAATTGAAGTAAAAGGGGTTGGTGCCAAGTGGGCGCATTCATTTCAGCCAGTAAAGCTATTGCTGCAAATAACAATGCATTATCTGCTAAAGCTGATAAAAATTGGGCGGTAAGGTAAGGAAAAAATCCTTTTTTTGAATTTGAATTAAAGTGCATCTGCTGCATAATCTGCTAACCTCGATCTTTCTCCTCTCATTAACGTAACATGTCCGTTATGTTCCCAGCCTTTAAAACGATCAACAACATAAGTTAACCCTGAGCTTCCCTCGGTTAGATAAGGAGTATCTATTTGAGCTATATTGCCACAGCAAACTATTTTGGTTCCTGGTCCCGCACGCGTAACCAATGTTTTCATTTGTTTAGGTGTTAAATTCTGAGCCTCATCAATAATTAAAAATTTATTTAGAAATGTTCTTCCTCTCATAAAGTTTAATGACTTAACTTTAATTCTCGATCTAATTAAATCTTGTGTAGCCGCTCTTCCCCAATCACCTGAACTATCATCAGATTCATTTAAAACATCCAGGTTGTCTTCTAAAGCACCCATCCAAGGGGTCATTTTTTCTTCCTCAGTCCCAGGTAGAAAACCAATATCATCCCCTACAGAAACTGTAGCCCTTGTCATAATAATTTCAGAATATATTTTTTTATCTAAGGTTTGAACAAGGCCTGCAGCTAACGCCAATAAAGTTTTCCCTGTGCCCGCTTGACCTAAAAGAGATATAAAATCAATATTTGGGTCCATTAGAAGATTGAGGGCAAAATTTTGTTCTTTATTTCTTGCTTTGATACCCCACACATTAAATTTCGGTAAAGCGTAATCTTGAACGATTTGAAGGGTAGCTGTATTCCCATTAATTGATTTTACTATTGCGTAAAAAGGCTTATCAAAATCATAAAAAATAAACGCATTAATAAAAAAACTCTTACATAATGGCCCCGTTATCTTGTAAAACATCTTGCCTTCCTCTTGCCAAGACTCCATGTCTTTACTATGTTTTTCCCAAAAATTTTCTGGTAGTTCAAATATTCCTGTATAAAGCAACTCTGCATCAGCCATTACTTTATCGTTAAAATAATCTTGAGCAGGGATTCCTAAAGCACGAGCTTTAATTCTTATATTAAAATCTTTTGAGACTAAAATTACATCTGTTTTTTTAAGTTTATTTTTAAGATTAACAACAACACTTAATATTTGATTGTCTGCTTTAACCCCAGCTAAAATTGGTAGCTCATAGCTGATAGCTTCAGTCTGCAAGAATAGATTGCCATCAATATGAGGGTTTATTTCTGATTTTAGAGCACATCCATTTTTTAAATCTGAGGCAGGGCCGATAATCTCTTCTAAGTACCTATGTGTCTGCCTTGCATTTCTGGCTACTTCAGAGCTACCCTTTTTATTATTATCTAACTCTTCAATTGTAACCATAGGTAAATAAATATCATGCTCCTCAAATCTAAATAAACTCGAAGGATCATGCAAGAGCACATTTGTATCTAGGACAAAAACTTTCTTGTTAATTTTTTTAGCCATTAATTAAATATATTTACGAAATTGAATTTAACACTTCATCTGCATGGCCAGGCACTTTTAAGCCTCGCCACTCCCTAATAAGCAATCCTTTCTGGTCAATCAGAAAAGTGCTTCTTTCTATCCCTTTAACCTTTTTACCATACATATTTTTCATTTTAATGACATCGAAAAGATTACATGCAATTTCTTCAGCATCACTTAACAACTCAAAAGGAAAATTATATTTTTTTTTAAACTTTTCATGTGAATTAATACTGTCTCTTGATATACCAAAGATTTCTACATTCTTGCTTTGGAAATCTGGGAACAGGGTAGTAAAATCAATTCCTTCATTGGTGCATCCTGGCGTAGAGTCTCTTGGATAAAAATATAAAACAACCATCTTACCAGCGTAATTATTTAAAGAGAATTTCGTCTCATTCGTCCCCAGTAAGCTAAAGTTTGGCACAGTTTTATTTAACTCTATTTTACTCATATCTGTAGTGACCTTTTATTTTTTGAAGTTTAAAAAAGAATAAAACATTACCTAGATTATATCCTAGAGATGTTTTTATTACACTAAGCCTTCCATAAGTTGGATATTGACATATTCATCAACTTTAATTGAACCTTGGTCCATATCTAAAACTATCAAGCAGTTAGCCTTACTCATTGAGCTAAGAACAGCAGAGCCTTGATGCGGAGTAGGCTCGACAAATAATCCCTCATTTTTGATAGTTAATAGGCCTCTTTGGAATTCCATCCGTCCAGGTTTTTTTGATACAGGTTTGCGGCATTTTGCTTTGATCAATGGGGGGAGTTTGTAATCAACATGGCCCATAAGGTGTTTAAGTGCGGGTTGCACTAACTGATAAAATGTAATCATTGCAGCAACTGGATTACCCGGTAATCCAAAATAGGGGGTCGTTTGAAATACTCCGTATGCCATAGGCCTGCCTGGTTTTATCGAAAGCTTCCAAAATAATACCCTGCCTATTTTTTTTAAAATATCTTTCATGTAATCAGCTTTGCCAACTGAAACACCCCCAGTTGTAATAATTGCATCAGATAATTTTGTTGCTTTTTTAAGTGTTTTTTCTATTAATTTTTTGTTATCAGGAATAATCCCTAGGTCAATACAATCAATATTTATTCTTTTTAGCATGGATTGAATGGTGTAGTGATTGCTATCATATACTTGTCCAGACTTAATAGGTTGACCTGCCTTTACAACCTCATCGCCAGTTGAAAAAAAGGAAACTTTTAATTTTTTAAAAACTTTTATTTTGCTTATACCAATTGAGGCAATCAACCCTATTTCTGCGGGTCTTAAGAAGGTCCCTTGTTTAAGCACCTCCCCATTCTTCTTAATATCTTCTCCTAATTTGCGAATATTTGCCCCTTTTTTTGGTAATTCATTAATTACGATAGAATTATTTTCTTGTTTGACTAACTCGAATGGTAAAACCGTATCAGTTCCATTTGGAATTTTTGAGCCTGTCATGACTTGAGCAGCAAAACCAGCTTTAATTTTTTGTTTCGATAAATTCCCAGCAAGAATTGTTGTAGAAACTTCTAGTGTATTTTTTTCTTTTAGAGACTTTAAATTAAAAGCGAATCCATCCATTGCAGAATTGTTGTAATTAGGCACATTGATTTTAGAAATTATTGTTTCGGATAAAATACGATTAAGTGCATCCTCAGTTTTAACATACTCAGTTTTTAAATTTATTTCTAAAAATTTATGTATGTACTTCCTTGCGATGTCGATTGTCATCGCATTGGGATCATATTCTGATAAGCACCCAGGGTCATTAACTAAATTTTCAAGTGTAATTGTTTTTTTCATTTTCTTATCAGTTTAATTATAAATTCACTAATTTTATCAAAATCTATAAAGCTGAAAGAAGGAATCTCATGTTTAATATCTATGTCTGATATGACGCCAATGATATTAGGGTCTTCTTTATAAAGCCTTTTGTTTGATATTTGTTCTCGATAAATTTCAATTTTTGGTATTTTCATGGTTTTTAATCCCTCTATCAAAATTATATCTGTAGGTTGGTTGATTTGTTCGATCGCATTATCTAAATTAAAATTATTTTTTTCATTTTCCGTGATTAGTGCTGATCGAGCGCTATTAAAAATTAATGTTTGTTTTGCTCCGGCTTCTCTTATTTTAAAGCTATCCTTGCCTGGTATATCAATATCAAAACTGTGGTGCGCATGTTTAATAACAGAAACTGAAAGCCCTTTTTTATTTAAGGCGGGTATTAGTCTTTCTATGACAAAAGTTTTACCAGACCCGCTATTTGCTGCGCAAACACCTAAGATAAATGGTTTTTTATTCATGATAAAGTTTAAATTGCTTGTAAATCAGTCATGGTGTTTATATTAATAAAAGCCTCTTTTTCTTTAAAATTGACTGTTTGAAAATTATTTGACCTAATCCATATCTCGAGCTTTCGCTCCCCAGAAGATATAAACTTTTTTAAATCATCTTCCAAATATTTATGGCAAAGTAAAAAGACTGGTTCGAGTCTACCATTTGATATTGGAAGTATGATTTTAGGATTTTTTTCATCTATGTATGCACTAAGTTTGGCAACTAAGTTTGTCGGAAAAAAAGGGGTATCATTTGGGCAAAACTGCACCCAGTCAGATTTTGCTTGATTCAATCCTGATAATATTCCTGATGCGGGCCCTAATTGACCGGGTAACATATCCTTAAACTGAATGGACTTTGAGAAAATGCTTAAAGGTTCGTTTGTGTTAATCCTTACAATTTCAACCTGATTTTTCATTCTACTAAAAATATGTTTAATTAAAGGCTTTTTATCTAATAAGACAAGTGATTTATTTTGTCCCATTCTAGAGGACTTCCCCCCCGCTAAAATTACTCCTTCTATCTCAGCCTTCAATTACCCTCCTGTATGAGACATGAATCTAATTACTGAAGGTTGTTTATCATCCAGACTAAAATTATGAGATTTTGGCTTGATTGACATGCTATTTAAAATAGCTTCTTTTAAGGGGGCATCATTTTTAGGAAAGGATCTGATAAGGGGCATTAATTCAATTTTAGTGTCATGCCCCAAACATAGATAAAGCTCACCCTTACATGTGATTCTTACACGGTTGCAATTTTCACAAAAATTATGACTATGCGGAGAGATTAAACCAATTTTTGTTTGTGTATTTTTGATATTAAAGTACTTAGCAGGGCCGCTTGTAGTAATAGCTGTTTTTGATAATGAATACCTTTCCTTCAATTTAAATAAAATATCATTATTACTTACTGATGTTACTTGTCTGTCATGGTCAGTTTGGCCTAGCGGCATTTCTTCTATAAATGAAATATCAAGATAATATTTAATTGCGTAATCAACTAAATCGTAAAGCTCTTCTTCATTTATTTGTTTCATTAGAACTGTATTTAATTTAATTTTTTTAAATCCAATATCAATCGCAGTATGAATGCCATCCAACACTTTATCTAAGTCCCCTATCCTCGTTAGTTTTTTGAATGTAGACGGATTTAAACTATCTAAACTTATGTTTATTCTCTGAACCCCAGAGTCTCTCAACATTTTTGCTTTTTTCTTTAGCTGGCTTCCATTGGTTGTTAAGGTAATTTCATCAAGCCCTTTGATTTGTCCAATTGCTCCAAACAATTTATCAACGCCCTTTCGAACAAGAGGCTCTCCCCCAGTCAATCTGACTTTCTTTACTCCTAATTCCGAAAAAACCCTGATTACTCTTTCTATTTCTTCAAGAGAGAGCACGGTGGATTTTGATAGAAAAGACATTTTTTCTGACATACAATAAACACATCTAAAATCACATCTATCTGTGACCGATACTCTTATGTAATCTACCTTTCTATCGAACTGATCTATAAGTTGCATTGTTATAATATATATTAAAATTAAAGATCAATTAGTACTTTAGTTAAAAAAAAATTTAAAACTTCAGGTATAGTATTTCGTAAATATATGTTTTTTTAAAGAATGATATCTGATAATAAAATAGAGAAGATTAAGCGCCATTTAAGCTTGCTTAAGGATAAGCCAGGGGCACTGCTTCCATTGATGCACGCAATTCAAGACGATTTAGGATATATCCCTGAGGAATCTTATACACCTATATCCAAAGCCCTTGGTCTTTCTGTAGCAGAAGTACATGGGTTTGTAACTTTCTATCATCACTTTAGAACCAAGCCATCTGGAAAGCATATTTTACAGATATGCAGGGCTGAGTCATGCCAATCGATGGGCAGCGAGAATATTGAATCTTATTGTAAGGAAAAATTAGGTATTGATTATCATGAAACGACTAAAGATCAATCAATCACGTTAGAGCCCGTTTATTGTTTAGGTAATTGTGCCTGTTCTCCCGCAGTGATGATTGACGAGGAAGTGATAGGCAGAGTCACTGAAGATAAGATTGATGCTTTAATAAAAGAAGCTAAAAAATGACAAGCTACAAGATATATATACCAAGAGACTCAACGGCACTTTCATTAGGTGCAGACAAAGTTTTTAAAGCAATTGAAAGTGAAGCAAGTCATCGCGGCATTGAAATAGAAATAATTCGAAATGGATCACGAGGTCTTTTTTGGTTAGAAACAATGGTGGAGGTAGAAACTCCTAAAGGTAGAGTGGCTTATGGGCCAGTTAATCCTGCTGATGTTACTTCATTGTTTGATAAAGAATTTTTATTAGGTAATAAACACCCATTGTCTTTGGGGGTTACGAGTGAAATTGAATGGCTTAAGAATCAAGAAAGATTAACCTATGCCAGAGTTGGTATAACTGATCCTGTCTCTTTGAAGGATTATGAAGCCCATGATGGATTTAAGGGCTTACGCAAAGCCTTAAATCTTAAGGCTCAAGAAATTGTCGATGAAGTGACTGAATCTGGACTTAGGGGTCGAGGAGGAGCCGCATTTCCAACTGGCATTAAATGGCAAACTGTTTTGAATGCACCATCTGAAAAAAAATACATCGTATGTAATGCAGATGAAGGAGATTCTGGAACCTTTTCGGACAGGATGATTATGGAAAATGATCCTTTTGTTTTAATCGAGGGGATGATTATCGCTGGTTTAGCTGTTGGGGCTGATCAAGGATATATTTATTTAAGGTCAGAGTACCCTCAGGCTCAAGCCATATTAAATGAGGCAATTGATATTGCAGAAAAAAACGGATTTCTTGGTAACAATATTTTAAATACAAATATTTCATTTAATCTTGAAGTGACTAGAGCAGCTGGCGCTTATATTTGTGGTGAAGAAACATCATTACTTGAAAGCTTAGAAGGTAAAAGAGGTCTGGTCAGATACAAGCCTCCACTTCCTGCGATTGAGGGCCTATATGGGAAGCCGACTGTAGTAAATAATGTTATTTCATTGGCAACAATTCCAATTATTTTAGATAAAGGTTCAAAATTCTATGCAGATTTTGGTATGGGGCGATCCAAAGGAACGCTGCCAATTCAGTTAGCAGGTAATCTTAAACAAACTGGTTTAATTGAAAAGGCTTTTGGAATTACATTAAGAGAATTGCTCTATGATTTTGGTGGCGGATCAGCAACAGCTAAAAAGATTAAAGCTGTTCAAGTAGGTGGGCCATTAGGTACTTTTTTACCAGAATCCCAATTTGATACACCGCTTGATTATGAGAAATTTTCTGAAATTAATGCTGTGGTCGGTCATGGAGGCATTGTTGCTTTTGATGACACGATAGATATGTCAAAAATGGCAAGGTATTCATTTGAATTTTGTGCGATAGAGTCATGTGGAAAATGTACCCCTTGTCGAATAGGGTCAACCAGAGGTATGGAGGTTATTGATAAAATTAAAGGTGGCATTGATCAAGAAAAAAATGTGGAAGTGCTTAAGGATTTAGGAGAGACTATGGTACACGGTTCGTTATGTGCTATGGGAGGCATGACCCCATTCCCTGTTATTAGTGCTTTAAACTTTTTTCCTAAAGATTTTGGACTTGAAACCAAAGAAACTTAAGCATAAAATTGTGTAATTCTTGAACTAACTACTTAATAGGCATAATGGACGATTTAAAAGATTTTGGTACACCTCCAGTAAATTCTGAAAAACTCGTTACGCTCAAAATAGATGGTATTGATGTAACTGTCCCTGAAGGTACATCTTTGATGCGCGCAGCCTCAATTGCAGGTGTTAGCGTGCCTAAATTATGTGCAACTGATAGCTTAGAGCCATTTGGCTCATGTCGACTCTGTTTGGTAGAAATTGAAGGTAAGAGAGGTTATCCAGCATCTTGTACTACTCCAGCTTCAGATGGGTTGGTAGTTTCCACACAATCTCCTAAATTAGCTAACTTGAGAAAAGGCGTAATGGAATTGTATATTTCTGACCATCCGCTTGACTGCTTAACATGTGCAACAAATGGTGATTGCGAGCTTCAGGATATGGCGGGAGCTGTTGGATTAAGGGATGTACGATATGGTTATGAAGGTGAAAATCATTTAGATTCAAAAAAAGATGAATCGAATCCATATTTCACCTTTGATCCTTCTAAATGTATTGTTTGTTCACGATGCGTAAGAGCTTGCGAGGAAACTCAAGGTACTTTTGCTTTAACTATAGACGGAAGAGGGTTTGAGTCGAAAGTCTCTGCTGGAAATAAAGATTTTATTGATTCCGAATGTGTTTCATGCGGCGCTTGTGTCCAAGCCTGTCCTACAGCCACCTTAATCGAAAAAAGTATTGAGGAACATGGCACCCCTGAAAGAAAAGTAACAACAACGTGTGCTTATTGTGGAGTGGGTTGCTCATTTAATGCTGAAATGCAAGGGGATAAAGTTGTCAGAATGACGCCTAATAAAAATGGGGGAGCCAATCATGGACATTCTTGCGTGAAAGGACGTTTTGCTTGGGGATATACGACACATAAAGATAGAATTACTACGCCAATGATTAGGAAAAGTATTAATGATTCTTGGCAAAAAGTTTCATGGGAAGAAGCTATAAGTTATGCTGCTTCAGAAATAAAAAGAATTCAAAAAAAATATGGTGCCAATTCAGTTGGTGCTATTTCATCTTCAAGGTGTACTAATGAAGAAGTTTATGTGATGCAAAAAATAGTAAGAGCCGGTTTTGGTAATAATAATATTGATACTTGTGCAAGAGTTTGTCATTCACCAACTGGTTATGGTCTTAAGCAAACTATAGGAGAATCTGCTGGGACACAAAATTTTGATTCGGTAATGGAGTCAGATGTAATTATGATTGTGGGCGCAAACCCAACTGATGGTCACCCAGTATTCGCATCTCAGATGAAAAAAAGATTAAGGCAGGGGGCAAAATTAATTGTTATTGACCCTAGAGAAATTGACCTCGTTGATAATACCCCACATATTAAAGCTGATTACCACCTTAAACTTCAGCCTGGTACCAATGTTGCGATAATAAATTCAATTGCACATGTTATTGTTGAGGAAGGTTTAAGTGATCAAGGCTTTGTAAAAGAGCGTTGTGAAGATGAATCATTTAAAATATGGTTAAATTTTATTAAAGACCCTAAGAATTCGCCTGAATCAACGGAAGCAGAGACAGGCATTCCTGCAGACTTACTTAGAAATGCGGCTAGACTATTTGCAAATGAAAAAAATGGATCTATTTATTATGGCTTAGGCGTAACTGAGCATAGCCAAGGCTCAACTATGGTCATGGGGATTGCAAACTTAGCCATGGTTACTGGAAATGTGGGTAGAGAAGGTGTTGGTATTAATCCATTAAGAGGGCAAAACAACGTTCAGGGTTCTTGTGATATGGGATCATTTCCTCACGAACTTCCTGGGTATAGGCATGTTTCAGATTTAGCAACTCGAGCATTATTTGAATCGGCATGGAATACAAAAATTGATGATGAGCCCGGTCTTAGAATTCCAAATATGCTTGATGAAGCTATATCGGGTAAATTTAAATCTCTTTACTGCGAGGGGGAGGATATAGCTCAGTCAGACCCAGACACACAACATGTGACTCATGCACTTGAATCCATGGAATGTGTAATTGTTCAGGATTTATTTTTAAATGAAACCGCTATGTATGCTCATGTTTTCTTTCCTGGGTCTTCATTCTTAGAAAAAAATGGCACTTTCACCAATGCGGAAAGAAGAATCTCAAGGGTGAGAAAAGTAATGGCTCCAAAAAATGGGTATGAAGATTGGGAAATTACTCAAATGCTATCTAACGCATTGGGGTATCCAATGAAGTATAAACATGCAAGCGAAATTATGGATGAAGTAGCGCAGTTAACGCCAACCTTTAAAGGTGTTAGTTATGAAAAATTAGATAAGCTTGGAAGCATTCAATGGCCTTGCAATGATGAGCATCCAGAAGGAACACCTACGATGCATGTAGATGAGTTTGTAAGAGGGAAGGGCAAATTTTTTATTACAGAATATGTGCCAACGGCTGAAAAAGTGAATAATAAATTTCCTTTAATAATGACAACTGGAAGAATATTGGCACATTATAATGTTGGGGCTCAAACAAGAAGAACAAAAAATACTGTATGGCATGATGAAGATTTAATTGAAATTCATCCTCATGACGCAGAGGAAAGAGGAATAAATGAGGGAGACTGGGTTGGAATTAATAGTCGATCTGGAGATACTGTTCTTCGTGTGAAAATAACAAGCAGAGTGCAACCTGGCGTTGTATACACAACATTTCATCACCCTGTGTCAGGCGCAAACGTTATCACCACTGATAACTCTGATTGGGCAACAAATTGTCCTGAATTTAAAGTCACAGCCGTTCAGGTGACTAAAGTCGCACAGCCATCAAATTGGCAATCAAAATATCAAAAGTTTAGTGAAAAACAAATTGATTTTGTAAAAAATGGTGAGGAAAAAGTAAATTAATTAAAGTGACTAGCGAAAAATTAATTCAAACAAGTCATTATTGCCAAAAAGTCAGTATTCAAAAGAATAATAATTCTAAAGAAATAACAGAGGAAATATTAGCTGAAGAGACTCCAGTAGCCATTGTCTACAACGGGCTGTCTCATGTTGTTATGATGGCAAGTCCGTGTGATTTAGAAGATTTTGCAAAGGGATTCTCTATAACCGAGGGCATTATTAAGAATTTATCAGATATTTATTCGATTGAAGTTTTAAAAAAAGATAATGGAATTGAAATTAACGTCGAAATATCTACTGAAAAATTTACACATTTAAAAGAAATTAGAAGAAATTTGACGGGTAGGACGGGTTGTGGATTATGTGGAGCTGAATCACTTGATCAAGTCTTAAAAATACCTAAAATTAGAAAAAATAAAACTAAATTTTCTTCTATATATGTATTAAAAGCTTTAAAAAAATTTTCAAACCAACAAAAAATACAAAAAAAAACTGGAGCAACCCATGCATCTGGATTATTTGATTCAAAAGGTAATTTAGTAATCCTTAAAGAAGATGTAGGAAGGCACAATGCGCTTGATAAATTAATTGGAGCCGCAAGTAATTTGAAAATTTCAAATAATTATTTTGTAATTACTTCTAGTAGAGCAAGTTACGAAATGGTTCAGAAAGTCGCATATATGAACTTAAAACTATTGGTGGCTATTTCTGCCCCAACTGCATTAGCAAAAAGGCTTGCGGATAAAATTGATATGACTTTAATAGGTTTTGCAAGAAATAACCGATACAATTGTTACACACACCCTGAGCAAGTAATCGGGTAAAATCACACCATGGAAACAAAAATTCTAATTAGAATGGCGAATGATATTGGCAACTTTTTTAAAAGTTATCCTAATGAAGAGCAAGCAAAAAAGGATATGGCATTACATATACAAAAGTTCTGGGGTCGTGATATGAGGGTAAAAATAAAAGAATACGTTACTCAAACATCAGAAAATAATAGCGAGTTAGAACGGTTTGTTTTTAATGCAATTAGTAAGTATCTAAATGATTAAAATTATTATTTTGTAAGTAAAATATAATAGGTTTTATCTCGACCTATCCTTTTTCCTGACCATATTTGGTTCCAAGACTCATACTCAGATGGCATTATAGAGTCTTGGTTGAGTGATAACAGTATCATTCTGCATTGAAGTTCTTTATTAGAATCTACTCCTTTTATACCAGAATAATAATGAAGTAAATTTGTTTCGTCGGGGCTAAAGTTATACGTATATAGACAGCTAGAGCTCTGCGATAAATGTTGTTTCACATCTTGAAAAACGGGCGCATAGCTTTTTCTATTATTAATAAACGGACTTACAAGCATAATAAATGTAACCCATACCATTGTTATGCCAATTGCCCAATTTGAAATGGCTGAACGATTTGTAATCTTTACGGTGAAAATGATATAAAGCCATAATCCACTGATTAGAAGCGCAAAGAAGAAGCTTAGGAATTCAAATTTAGGTTCATAATTTCCTGATAGAAAATAAATACGATTATAAATTATTTCAGGAAAGCCTGTCATGGTTGAAAACCAAAAAAGCCAAATGATAAAACCAAAAAAGCCAAATATTAATATACCAAACCAATTTAGAGCGCTTGCGGAGCTTCTTCTTAATAAATCTATTCCACCAGCAGCGGTAACTGAAAATGGCAATAGAAGGGGCATGAGATTTATTTGGTCTATATTGGTATTGAGTGAAAGGGTAAATAAGATTGAAATTGAGAAAAATAAAGGCAAGTGAATTTTTTTAAGCTTATTTATATTATTAATATTTTTTGCTAAAACAAAAATAAAGAGTGGGAGCGATGGCCATGTAAACCACAACATATTCTTAATATAAAAAAAGAATTCATCACTATTTGTGGCATCTACTTTATTTAGCCAGGAAAAAAAAATCTCAGGATTGGAATGATATAAAAAATAAACCCATGGACTTATAATGCTTAAAGCTACTAACGTTGAAATTAAACAAAATAAGTAATAACGTTTATTCCTCCATTGCTTTAAAAATAATAAAGTAAGCGCAGTTATAAAAATACTTAAAAGGAATAAGGCCCCATTTGATAAAAAAATTATTGAAATACCAAACCCTAATACCAAGCTAGCTCTAAATGGCCTACGATGATATAAAGAAAAGCCATAAAGTGCTAAAGCAAAACCTAACAGTGCGGCAATTTCAGGGCGAATTGTGTGCAGATTAAATATAAGCCCTATAGATGCAATAAAGATTAAACCTGCTTGTCTTCCAAAGCCAGCCCCCCATAATTCTCTTGTCGTTAAGCCAAGAGTTAGCAGGGTCAGGCTTATCCAAATAAAATTC
>Ga0257122_1000544_pt1:27500-32364 | contig 32364 bp, 27 predicted proteins | sample SI106_120metaG_FD_190146 | JGI IMG/M metagenome (GOLD analysis project Ga0257122, IMG submission 190146) | Marine microbial communities from Saanich Inlet, British Columbia, Canada - SI106_120 | ecosystem: Environmental > Aquatic > Marine > Inlet | place: Canada: British Columbia... | reverse complement strand
GCTTGGGCCCATTAACTCTCACTACGGGGTCCACCTGGTTTGGATTACCCACATCAACCTCGGCGCTGAGATTAAACTTGAGGATGTCCGGCCCGAGCTGGAATATGACCTTCGAATGGAGGCCCGCACTGATGCGCTTGCCCGCGGTTACGCCGAGTTGCGAAAAAACTATGAGATTCGGCTGCAATGAACCTTCTGGGTAGGCTGATCTTTCTTGCGCTTTTGCTGCCCTCGGCCGCATGGGCGCACAAGTTTGCGCCCTCCCTCTTGAGTGTGGTTGAAAGCGCGCCCAATTCCTATGCGGTGACCTTCAAGACCCCAGCCCAAACGATCACAAGAACATTGATGAAACCAACCTGGCCCGACGGGTGCTCGCCTGTGGTTATCGAGAAGCCGATACGCGTAGGCACCGGCATCATCACTCAATGGCGTCTGACCTGTAATCCTCCTGCTTCAAACCTGGCAGGCAAGTCCTTTGGCGTATCCGGCCTTGCTCCCAATCGGGCCAACGCTATTTTTACGTTGACGCTGATCGATGGCACCGATTTTCAAGCCATGTTGAATGTGAACCACCCCACGTACCTGATTCGTGCGCCTCGTAGCACTGGGGATGTTTTCCTGGATTACCTGGTTCTGGGAGTCAGACATATCTGGGGAGGATTAGATCACCTGCTCTTCGTATTTGGCCTGCTCCTATTGATTGCCGGCCCGCGCAGACTGCTGTGGACAATAACTGCGTTTACGCTTGGCCACAGCGTCACGCTTGCACTCGCTACCCTTGGCGTCATCCAGTATCCAGTAGATTTAATCGAGGTACTAATAGCGATAAGTGTATTTACTTTGGCTGTCACCCTCACCAGTAAGAATCAAGAACGCCTTCTTTGGCGATCGCCAGGGTGGTTGGCTGCAGGGTTCGGCCTTCTTCATGGAATGGGATTTGCCGGAGCCCTTTTGGAAATCGGACTCCCTTCAAAGAATTTGCTTTTGGCGCTTTTCAGTTTTAACGCCGGCATCGAGGTTGGACAGATTTTATTTATTGTCGCTTTTTTGCTTCCATGGCACTACTTGAAAAAACGGTCAAGCAGGCGGTTTGGAGTGGCACGCTGGGCCTCCATCTACCTGCTCGGCTCCCTCGCGGCCTACTGGACAGTGGAACGGTCAGTTATCGCTTTTGGATAGGCGCCGTCCGGCGAAAACGGGCAGGTGCCCGTTAGTTCTTTGGCTGCCCTGAGGTGTGGTTTCGGGCAGGATTATCCGGGCGCTCAGAAAACGGCTGAGCGGGAAGCCAAATGCTCCATTGCGAGAAGATTTCGCTGCTTGAACCTCCTACATAATTTCTGGCCCAGATACACCTTTCCGGATCCGTACTGAGGCACTAATAGTTCCTTCTAGCGCTCGAATCGTTGCAGTCTTGGGTACTTATTTTCCCGACTCGCTCGCCTGATTTGCGAGCTCGATAAGATTGCCATCTGGATCACGCACATAGATCGATAGTAGTTCCCCGCCGGCCCCTGTTCTTTCGATCGGACCTTCGATAACCTCAACCCCTAATCCCTGTAAAGATATTTTTAGAGTACACACGTCCTCGCCAACTATGAAACACAAATCCGCTGATCCGGCGCTCGGATGATCCGCTTTGAGGTAGTAATCCCAATCGATGGGGTGCAGATTGATTTTGTATTCACCAAAATGAAGCGCCGTTCGATTCTCGCCAAACATCACACGACGCATTCCCATCACGTCGCAATAAAAACGGCAACTGCGCTCTACATCAGCCACGGTTAGTACCAGGTGGTCGATCTTCTGAAGATTCATAGCTCTATCCATTAAAAAACTCCGCCTATAAAAAAAGCCCCGCGTTAATTCCACGGGGCTTTCTTCGTATTTAATGCCTGGCAGTGTCCTACTTTCACACAGGGAAACCCCGCACTATCATCGGCGCTATGCGTTTTCACTTCTGAGTTCGAGATGGGTTCAGGTGGGACCCGCATGCTATGGCCGCCAGGCAAACTGGCAGCCTGGAGCCAACCGGCTCCAGGCAAATTCGGTAGTGATATGACGGTATTACTGAGTCTTCAGCTTACCAGTCTTCTTGGGTGTTATATGATCAAGCCTCACGGGCAATTAGTACGGGTTAGCTTAATGCATTACTGCACTTCCACACCCCGCCTATCAACGTCGTAGTCTTCGACGGCCCTTCAGGGACCTCGAGGGTCCAGAGAAACCTAATCTTGAGGGGGGCTTCCCGCTTAGATGCTTTCAGCGGTTATCCCGTCCGTACATAGCTACCCAGCAATGCCATTGGCATGACAACTGGAACACCAGAGGTACGTCCACTCCGGTCCTCTCGTACTAGGAGCAGCTCCTCTCAAGTTTCTAACGCCCACACCAGATAGGGACCAAACTGTCTCACGACGTTCTAAACCCAGCTCGCGTACCACTTTAAATGGCGAACAGCCATACCCTTGGGACCGGCTACAGCCCCAGGATGTGATGAGCCGACATCGAGGTGCCAAACACCCCCGTCGATGTGAACTCTTGGGGGGTATCAGCCTGTTATCCCCGGCGTACCTTTTATCCGTTGAGCGATGGCCCTTCCATACAGAACCACCGGATCACTAAGACCTGGTTTCCCACCTGCTCGACGTGTCAGTCTCACAGTCAAGCACTCTTATGCCTTTGCACTAACCGCGCGATTTCCGACCGCGCTTAGAGTACCTTCGCGCTCCTCCGTTACTCTTTGGGAGGAGACCGCCCCAGTCAAACTACCCACCATACGCGGTCCCGGGCCCGGATAACGGGTCTCGGTTAGGGCCTCAAACATGTCAGGGTGGTATTTCAAGGTTGGCTCCACCAGAACTAGCGTCCCAGCTTCAAAGCCTCCCACCTATCCTACACAAACATGTTCAAAGTCCAGCGTAAAGCTGTAGTAAAGGTGCACGGGGTCTTTCCGTCTTGGTGCGGGTACACTGCATCTTCACAGCAAGTTCAATTTCACTGAGTCCCGGGTGGAGACAGTGTGGCCATCGTTACGCCATTCGTGCAGGTCGGAACTTACCCGACAAGGAATTTCGCTACCTTAGGACCGTTATAGTTACGGCCGCCGTTCACCGGGGCTTCGATCAAGAGCTTCGTCCGAAGACTAACCCCATCAATTAACCTTCCGGCACCGGGCAGGCGTCACACCCTATACGTCCTCTTACGAGTTTGCAGAGTGCTATGTTTTTAATAAACAGTCGCAGCCACCTCTTTGTTGCAACCCCCTTGAGCTCCGGTCGCGAAGACCTTCACCTACCGAGGGTACACCTTCTCCCGAAGTTACGGTGTCATTTTGCCGAGTTCCTTCACCCGAGTTGTCTCAAGCGCCTTAGGCTTCTCGCCCTGTCCACCTGTGTCGGTTTGGGGTACGGACACGTTTAACCTGAAGCTTAGAGGTTTTTCCTGGAAGCATGGCATCAACCACTTCAGTCTCAAAAGAGACTTCGTCATCACGTCTTGGAATTGCACCCCCGGATTTACCTAAGGGTACTCCCTACTCGCTTAAACCGGGACATCCAACACCCGGCTGGCCTAGCCTTCTCCGTCACCCCATCGCAGTTAAACGCGGTACAGGAATATTAACCTGTTAACCATCGATTACGCCTTTCGGCCTCATCTTAGGACCCGACTAACCCTGCACTGATTAACATTGTGCAGGAAACCTTGGACTTCCGGCGAGGGGGTCTTTCACCCCCTTTATCGTTACTCATGTCAGCATTCGCACTTCTGATACCTCCAGCATGCCTCACGGCACACCTTCGCAGGCCTACAGAACGCTCCCCTACCATGCAAGCAAAGCTTGCATCCGCAGTTTCGGTACACAACTTAGCCCCGGTACATCTTCCGCGCAGGCCGACTCGACCAGTGAGCTATTACGCTTTCTTTAAAGGGTGGCTGCTTCTAAGCCAACCTCCTGGCTGTCTGGGCCTTCCCACATCGTTTTCCACTTAGTTGTGATTTAGGGACCTTAACTGGCGGTCTGGGCTGTTTCCCTTTCGACGACGAAACTTATCTCCCGCCGTCTGTCTCCCGTGATTGCACTTTCTGGTATTCGGAGTTTGCAATGGGTTGGTACCACTAGACGTGGCCCTAGCCATAACAGTGCTCTACCCCCAGAAGTGAGACACGAGGCACTACCTAAATAGTTTTCGGGGAGAACCAGCTATCTCCGGACTTGTTTAGCCTTTCACTCCTAGCCACAGCTCATCCACTGATTTTTCAACATCAGTTGGTTCGGTCCTCCAGTCGGTATTACCCGACCTTCAACCTGGCCATGGCTAGATCGTCCGGTTTCGGGTCTACTCCCAGCGACTAAAACGCCCTATTAAGACTCGCTTTCGCTACGCCTACCCTAAACGGTTAAGCTTGCCACTGAGATGTAAGTCGCTGACCCATTATACAAAAGGTACGCAGTCACCCGGCCGAAGCCAGGCTCCCACTGCTTGTACGCGCACGGTTTCAGGTTCTATTTCACTCCCCTAACAGGGGTTCTTTTCGCCTTTCCCTCACGGTACTGGTTCACTATCGGTTGGTAAGGAGTATTTAGCCTTGGAGGATGGTCCCCCCATGTTCAGACAGGATTTCACGTGTCCCGCCCTACTCGATTTCATCGTAGATAGGCTTTCGTGTACGGGGTTATCACCCTCTATGACCGGACTTTCCAGACCGTTCCACTAACCACACTACGACTTAAGGGCTGTTCCCCGTTCGCTCGCCGCTACTAAGGGAATCTCGGTTGATTTCTTTTCCTCTGGTTACTTAGATGTTTCAGTTCACCAGGTTCGCTTCACACACCTATGTATTCAGTGTGAGATGACCCCGAAAG
>Ga0257122_1000544_pt1:0-25000 | contig 32364 bp, 27 predicted proteins | sample SI106_120metaG_FD_190146 | JGI IMG/M metagenome (GOLD analysis project Ga0257122, IMG submission 190146) | Marine microbial communities from Saanich Inlet, British Columbia, Canada - SI106_120 | ecosystem: Environmental > Aquatic > Marine > Inlet | place: Canada: British Columbia... | reverse complement strand
GGCGCTTTCCTACCTGCAAAATGCCACTGGTCCCCTTTGCCAGGGTCGCTTTGGGATCGCGCAGCCGCTCGCCATCTAAGCGTACCGCCCCTTGAGTAACCAGTCGCATCGCTTCGGAGGTACTGGCTGCGAGCCCTGCGCTTTTGATGATATTGGCCAACGCCATGCTTCCGCCTTGGGACGAAATACGTTTTTCGGCGAGATCCTGGGGTAGTGCTCCTTGCGAAAAACGTTCAACGAATGTCTGCTGTGCGGCTCTGGCATTGGCCAAAGAGTGAAAACGCGCGACGATCTCAGATGCCAACTCAAACTTGATATCACGCGGGTTTGCACCTTCGTCGGCCGACTGGCGCAATTTTTCAACCTCTTCGAGCGGACGAAAACTCAATAACTCAAAATAACGCCACATTAACTCATCTGAAACTGACATCAACTTGCCGAACATCTCGTCCGGTGCATCCGTGATTCCGACCGTGTTGCCGATGGACTTGGACATCTTTTGCACTCCGTCCAGCCCTTCGAGCAATGGCATAGTTAATACCACCTGGCTGGGCTGACCGTATTGTTTTTGCAGTTCACGCCCTACCAGAAGGTTAAACTTCTGATCGGTTCCGCCCATCTCCACATCAGCCTTTAAGGCTACAGAATCATAACCCTGCATCAACGGGTAAAGGAATTCGTGGATTGCAATAGGCTGGCCGTTGCGATACCGGTTAGAAAAATCCTCCCTTTCCAGCATTCGCGCGACGGTGTGTCGTGATGCAAGCCGAATAATACCCTCAGCGCCTAGGTCGTTGGACCAGCGTGAGTTGAACTCTACGATGGTTGATTCCGGATCAAGGATCTTAAAAACCTGTGACTTGTAGGTTGCTGCATTGGCCTCGATCTCCTCGCGCGTTAACGGTGGGCGAGTCGTATTCTTGCCGCTGGGATCGCCAATCATCCCTGTGAAATCGCCAATCAGAAAAATCACGTCGTGGCCCAGTTGTTGGAACTGACGCATTTTGTTGATCACCACGGTATGGCCCAGGTGCAGATCCGGTGCCGTCGGGTCAAAGCCTACCTTGACTCTTAACGGCCGATCCATAGACAGCCTGTCAATCAGTTCATCCTCAAGGAGAATTTCATCCGCACCACGGCGGATCTCAGCCAACACTGTTTTCGGATCCACTTGATTTTTATCATCAGTCATAACTGCGCGAATTCTAACCGACCTGCCGCTAGACCCAATGGTCACAAGTTCAGTTGCTCCACTGTTTTTTCCTCGAGCACGAAATGGGTGACTGGATGCCAGCCCAGATAGAGCCCTTGCAACGGGGCTTGAAAATTCAACGCCTTCCCCCTGCCGGGCCTCTTCCTCGCTCACTGCTGACTCCGTCCGATCAGCTGTTGTGATGACAATGATGGTTATTCGACGCGGATCACGACTCAACCTTAGGATCAAGAAACAAAGGCAAATCTAGTGGCTGAAAAATGGTTTTGCCTTCGAGAACCAACCCCCCAACCAAAACCCGATATACTCGTTATCGAGCCAGTCCTCGCTCTTGGCGCCTGAAAAGGCAAGATAGATCATTATCTACCAAACCTTAGTATTTACTTTAAGATCAGAGCGGAAATGATTTTGACGAATGAGTAAGGTATAGGTACAGTAAGGCCTGGATTAGCGCAAAGAGCGCTTTTTTTGTTGTGTACCCCCAAATGATCAGCAAGAAATCTCCAATTTTTGACCAAGACCTGCGCTACCTGGCTCGCGCCACACGCGGTCATGCGCGGCCCCTAGGGCGGCATTCCCACTGGGTGGCGACCCTGGTTATTGCTGTTGGGGTTGCTGTCTGGCTCGGAGGATCACCGGACGCTTCGGTTCAACGCTCAAAAAACGCACTTAAAACACAAGTCGACAGTGTTCTTGAGCACGACCCACTTCCCTCTGCACTTGTGGTGACCAAGGTGTTCCGTATTGACGGGGCGCAAGGTATTAATACATCTAATTTATCGATGGGGGCGACAACAACTCCTCCGATTTCCATTGCAGAACAAACTTCTGAGCAATCGATAGAACTTGCCGGTTCTGGCGCTGCTATAACTGCTATAACTGCGAATAATGCGGTCCTGCCCACGGTCGCCGCGGCCGCCACTGTGGTAAGCCCCACCCCCGCTCATACGGCAACGCCCGAAGCCGTGTCGCCCTGGGAGATTGTCGAGATTGTCAAGGGCGACTCACTGGTTCGCATCTTCACGCGTCTGGATCTGGATCCGGTCCAGGCAATTACGATCAGCCAATTGCGTGGTGCAAAACCGTTAAGCAATCTTCGGCCGGGCCCTTATCTTAAAATTCGTCGCGATGGCGACGATCTCTTGTCCCTGCAGTACCAACCGGACAGTGCACATTACCTGCGAGTCGAATCAGCGGACGGCCATTACCAGGCAGAGATGGTCAAGCGGCAATTTCAGATCAAGCAGCGCGAGGCAGTCATTGAGATCACCGACTCCCTATACCAAAGTGCCCACCGCGCCCGACTACCCGACTCGGTCACCTACCGTCTGGCCGGTATTTTTCAATGGCAAGTTGATTTCTCGACCGACATTCGCAAGGGAGATCTATTGACGCTGGTCTACGAAGAAAGATTTCTTGATGAAAAGAAAGTAGGTAACGGCCCAATCCTGGCCGCCAGCCTTGAGACAGGCGGAAACACCTACCATGCCATCCGCCACACCTTAAGTGACGGCAGCGGGCAATACTACACATCCGATGGCAGAAGCCTGCGGGGTGCCTTCCTGCGCGCGCCGATCGCCAACCCGCGAGTTACCTCGAACTTTTCCTATAAGCGACTGCACCCGGTACTGAAAATTCGCCGGCCGCATCTGGGGGTTGATTACGGTGCGGCACGCGGGACCCCTGTAATCGCAACCGCAGACGGCAAGATTGTGCGTGCTTCGCGCAAGGGTGGGTACGGGAAAACAATCATTATCCGCCATGGCCAGCAATACCATACCCTTTATGGCCACCTATCGCGCTATGCCAAAGGCATCAGAAAAGGGAAGTCGATAAAACAGGGTCAGGTGATTGGCTACGTCGGCACCACCGGACTGTCCACGGGACCACACCTGCACTACGAATTCCATGTCGATGGAAAACCCCGTAACCCCCGAAAATTCAAGACTCCCCGTACGGCATCAGTTAGTTCCAAAGAAAAGCCGGCTTTCATCGAGCACGCCAACGACTGGGTTGCACGGTTGCAAAGCATCCGCCAGACCTAAGTGCCGTTTGCCTTCCCCGGGGCTCACCCAGGTCGGACCCGGACACCCACTTCCTGATGAGTAGCGTATACATCGGCCTGATGTCTGGTACCAGCGCAGATGCCATCGATGGCGTTGCCGCTGAGATCGACGAGCATCAAGCACGCATCCTTGCAACCGCCTCTATCCCCCTTTCGGATACGCTGAGACAACGTATCCAGGCCGTTTCTACGGGGGCACACGACCGACTGGATGACGTGGCTGCACTGGACATCGACATGGCCAACGCCTTTGCCGACTGCGCAGAAAAGCTCATGGCTGAACTAAAAACCCCGCCGATTGCTATAGGCTGTCACGGCCAAACGGTGCGCCATAGACCCGAGCAGCACTTTACGGTTCAACTGGGGAAAGGTGCGGTCATCGCCGCCCGCACCGGCATTGCTACGGTCAGCGACTTTCGCTCAGCTGATGTCGCGCTCGGCGGCGAGGGTGCCCCTCTGGTGCCGGCTTTTCATCGCGCCATGTTTGGATCTGATAGCGAGGATCGGGCAATTGTGAATATCGGCGGCATTGCCAACGTCACATTATTGGCCAAAGACGGTAGCGTACGCGGTTTCGACACCGGTCCGGGTAATACACTTTTGGATCATTGGTACCGCCAGCATAATGAGGGCGCCCTGGATGACCGTGGGCAATGGTCGCGAAAAGGTCGCATTGACGTCGATTTACTCGAGCGCTGTTGCGCCGACCCCTATTTTTCCCTTCCGGCACCTAAATCCACCGGGCCTGAATACTTTAACCTGGGCTGGCTAACACCTTTACTGGGCGGGCATGAACGCCCTGTCGATGTACAGGCTACCCTGCGTGCACTCACCAGTCGCACAATTTCGGGCGCGGTAAGTCAACACCTGTCTGGCGCGCAGCGAATCTACCTGTGCGGAGGTGGGGTCAGAAACGATGCACTGATCGAGGAGCTGCGCATGGATTTTGATGGCCTCACTGTCGACAGCACTGCTGCCGTTGGGATGGACCCTCAGTGGGTAGAGGCCTGCGCGTTCGCCTGGCTGGCGCACCAGCGGCTTGCCCAGCAACCGGGCAACATTCCGGCGGTTACCGGTGCGGCTCGCCCGGCGGTGCTAGGCGCGCTCTATCGCCCCTGACGTTCAGATCCCGAAAGAGGCACCGCAGCCACAGGTGGTGCTCGCATTCGGGTTGTTGACCACGAATCGGGTGCCCATCAGGTCATCAATAAAATCCACCTCTGCCCCCAAAAGGTACTGCAGGCTGAGTGGATCAACCACAACCTTCACGCCATCGCGTTCAAATTCATGATCATCACCCGCGGTCTCTTGCTCAAACTGAAAGCCATACTGAAATCCGGAGCACCCGCCGCCCTGCACGTAGACCCGCAGGCGCAACTCGGGGTTTGCCTTAGACTCAATCAGCGTATTGAGTCTCATGACCGCGCTATTGGTCAGAATTAATTCACTGGTATCGTTCATAACTGCCCAAGTGAGTTGTGGCTATCAATGAAATATGCGGGCTAACAGCCCCGGTTACAACCCCGCGCCAAAAAGGGAAAATGCACTTAAGGCGAGAGCGGTAAGGCCTGTAGCCCAGTCGTTTCATCAAAGCCATACATCAGATTCATGTTCTGTACTGCCTGCCCGGCTGCCCCTTTAACCAGATTATCCTCAACCGCAAGAATGACCGCGACTCCACCATCCTGGGGCTGATGGCACGCAAGCCGCGTGTAGTTGGATCCGCGTACGCTGCGGGTTTCGGGGTGTGATCCCGCAGGCATCACATCGACAAACGGCTCATCGGCATAACGCTCGGCATAAAGTTCGCTAAGATCAACCGTGGTGTCGGTCAATCGAGCATACAGCGTTGCGTGTATCCCCCGGATGATGGGTAGTAGGTGTGGCACAAATGTCAGGCCCACCGTCTCGCCAGCCGCATGGGCCAGGCACTGACGGATCTCTGGCAGATGCCGGTGCCCCCCTGCTCCGTAGGCCTTGAACGAATCGGCCACCTCACCATGTAGTGTTGCCACCGCCGCACCACGCCCGGCACCTGAAACGCCCGACTTGGCATCAGCGATCAGGTTTTGGGGATCTACCAACCCTTGCTCCAGCAGTGGCAAAAATCCGAGCGTCACCGCGGTTGGATAGCAACCCGGGTTAGCAACCAGCCGCGCATCGCGGATGCGCTCGCGGTTCATTTCAGGCAGGCCATAAACTGCCTCTTCGACCAGCTCCGGGCAGGCGTGCTCCAACTGATACCAATGGGCCCATTCACTCAAATCGCGGATGCGAAAATCCGCTGAAAGGTCAATGAGGCGCACCCCGTTCGCCATCAAATCCCGTGCATGTGTCATCGCGACGCCGTTGGGAGTCGCGGTAAACACCACGTCGCAGGCATTAAGGTCTGCCTCGGCCGGATCAGAAAAAACCAGGTCGACACGGCCACGCAAGCTCGGGAATACATCGGATACGGGCACACCCTTTTCGGACCGTGAACTGATCATCGCCAGTTCCACTTCCGGATGAGTGCTCAATAGGCGCAACAACTCTATGCCGGTGTAACCGGTACCACCTATAACACCTGCTTTAATCATCAGAAAACCCTACGCGGCAAAGCCAATCGCGTATTCTAACGCTCGCTAGCCTGGGCGTTGGCCTCGCGCTCGTAGCGCCCCAGCAGAATACCCTCGTCACCGCAGCAGGTTTCCACGCATTTGTTGACCTCATGCAAGGCTGTCCATTCGGGCAAGTACCCCGAAACCGGCGCGTTCTCAGTGGCACAGTCACAACCCTTATCGGCATACACATAAACATGAGACAGGCCCGCCTGGCGCCCCAGAGCAGCGGCTTGCTCTAGCGAAGCGACGGGCGTTGATGGCACGTCGGCCATCCGATACGCCGGGTGAAAGCGGGTGACATGCCACGGGCTGTCCGCGCCCAGGTTATCGTGTATCCAATCAGCAACCGCTGCGAGGTTGGCGCTGTTGTCGTTATAACCGGGTATCACATTGGTTCGGGTCTCGACATGGATGCCTAGATCGTTTGCCGTTTTGATTGATTGAAGCACCTGTTGCACGGACGCCTTGGCGCAGATATTCCGATAGAAACTATCGTCCATACTTTTAATATCCGAACAAAGCACATCAATCTGTCCGCGCAACAATACCAGAGCTTCGTCGGTCACAAAACTGTTGCTGACATAAACTGTGTAAAGACCCTGTTGGTGAGCGATGGCCGCGGCATCGAGTACGTATTCGAGCCACACCGCCGGTTCCGAGTAGGTAAAAGCGATACCATCAGCGCCACTATTAACCGCTGCCTTCACCAGAGTCTCGGGCGGGACAAAGGCAGCGCGCGATTCACCCCGGGCCAAAGCGTCGAGTGCGTCGGTACCCCAGGAGATATCCAGGTTGTGGCAACCCCCGCAACGAAAACTGCAGCCGTAACTACCAACCGAGAGGACTTTGGTCCCGGGTCGGTAATGCCGCACGGGTTTTTCTTCTATGCGTCCCAGATCCATGGCTGAGATGATGCCGTAGGACAGGTTGTAGAGGGTGCCATTGCGGTTCACGTGAGCCTGGCAAAAGCCTCTTTGACCATGTTGCAAGCCACAACGCCAAAGGCAAAGATTACAGCGGGTCTTGCCGGAGGCAAGCTTCTCCTGCAACCGGGTTGGCACCAGCCGGTACCCGGAAGTACGCTGGTCGGTTTGAAGCGCTATGTTCATCGCAGAGTAAGGGCCGTCGAGGGTTAAAGAAGAGCGCTTAATGATATCCTCTATCGCAACTGCCAACCCCTACTTCGGGTGTGAGATTAATTAACTATGCGATCGGCGCAACATCCCACCGCCCTTTGGGTACAGCAGGCTCTTGGGTCCAGTTACGCGGTGCTCGAGTTCGACCAGCCCACCCACAGTGCCGCGCAGGCGGCGGCCGCGATCGGCTGCACTATCGCCCAGATTGCCAAATCGCTAGTTTTTGTCGGCCCGCATAACAGGCCTGTTCTGGTTATTGCCTCGGGCGCTAACCGGGTTGATGAAGAGAAACTCGCTACGCTCGTGGGTGGCACCATCTGCCGGGCCGATGCTGATTTTGTAAAAAAGCACACTGGCTTTTCCATCGGCGGGGTCCCGCCTGTCGGGCACAAGCTTTCGCCCGAAGTGGCCCTGGATGCTGATCTGCAGGTGTTCGATGAAATCTGGGCCGCGGGTGGCACCCCAAATACGGTGTTTAAACTCACCCCGGATCAACTGAAAGTTCTTACTCGCGCTGATTATTGCGACATCAAGGCCGCCGGGGCATAACGTGATCCGACTGACGTTTCATTGAGTTCGAATCGATAACCGAACCCCTCCAGAGCGTAGAATGGTTTCTGCGCCGGCGTAAGATCTAACTTTTCCCTGGATTATTGACCGCGTCGCGAAACCGGTTCATAGCTGCTGCGCCATCAAACGAATACGGAAAAACCAGTGGCGAAGGTCCGGCAACGATTTTTAGGTTAATAAAAACCGGTCCCTTTGCTGTCCAAACCTGATCACAAGCTGCATCTAAATCTTTTTCAGAGGCCGCAGTGCAAGTTTGCGAAAAACCACAGCCTTTAGCGACTGCCTCAAGATCCGTCGGCCCGGCAGTTGCGGTTGGCTGGCCACCCGTCTCACCATAGGACTCGTTATCGAGCGACACGATCGTAAGATTGCCCGGGGCCTGATTGGCAATCGTTGCCAGGATCCCCAGACTCATTAAAAGCTCTCCATCCCCAGCGAACACCATCACCCGTTTATTGGGCTGGGCCATTGCAAGGCCTAATGCAAACGGCGCAGCCTGACCCATAGTTCCAATAAAGCTGAAGTGAAGCGGATTATCGCCGGTTGATGCGATATCCCAGGTTGGGCTGCCCAAGCTGGATACCGTCAAAGCATTGTCTGGGCGTTGCCTCAGGAGGTGATTAACCAATTTGCGGCGCTCTAACATGATCTCAACCCTCCTTGAACTGTTTTGCGCCTAACATCTGCTGGGAGAGCAACACAGCCGCCGAGCGACGCGTATTGAATGCAAAAGACCCCGCGGCGCTGACCGTCTCAGCCACCCGCTGCTCTTCAGACACGCGGAACACCTCTACATCCATTGCACCAAGCACCTTTGGGGTAGCAAGACCCATTGGCACCTGCCAGGGTATAAATTCTCCCCATTCTCCACGCATCGACACAATGGTAAGAAAGGGAGCACGGCAAATCACAGGCAGGGCCAACGCGTTGATGCAGTTACCGACACCGCTGGACTGTATCAATAGCACGCCTTTACGCCCGCCGGCCCAGGCACCACACAGCAACCCAACCCCCTCTTCCTCGGTGGTCAAGGTTATAACATCAACCTTATCGTGTTCTTCAGCCAAATGGATCAACGCGGTATGGCCCGCATCAGGCACATGAGCCACCAGGTCTATACCTTGGGCGAGCAGTACGCTAAAGATCTCTTGCGGCCAATCAGACGAATCACTCAAAGTCTTATTCCTTATCGTTCTGGCGGATCTGGCAGTTTTGGTGCAGAAAAAGAGTGCCCATTTGGCGCACCATAATGACCCGCACTGACACGCTGACGGTTGTCCTTTTAGGCTGAGGTAAATGAAATGGCTGGGGGACCAGGATTCGAACCTGGGTTGGCGGAGTCAGAGTCCGCAGTCCTACCGCTAGACGATCCCCCAGTACTAGAGAGATTTTAGTTTATTCTCTGGACGAGTCCAATTCCTTAATCAGCCTCCGATGAAACCACTTGCTCGGAGAGCAGGCATAGGATTTCGAATAGAATCGTCGCGCCGTTCAGACTGGTCATTCCAGATGGGTCGAGCGGCGGAGAGACTTCAACGACGTCGCCACCGATCAAGTCAACCCCGCTGAAGGCCCGGATCAACCGCTGTGCCTCCCGCATGGTGATACCGCCAGATTCCGGCGTGCCGGTGCCCGGCGTATAGGCCGGGTCCAGGCCATCGACATCAAACGTGAGGTAAACCGGGCCCTGCCCAACAATACGTTTGGCCTCCTGGGCCACAGCCTCCCAGCCCAGATCATCGAACTCCTCGATGGTGATGACCCGCATACCTTTGTCACGGGAATAATCCAGGCCATCGGCGAAGTTCTGACCGCCACGAATACCCATCTGCACGGTGCGCTGCGGGTCTATCAAGCCTTCATCCGTCGCTAGTCGAAACGGGGCACCATGATGAAATTTGGAACCGGCAAACTCAGGCCAGGTATCTGTATGCGCATCGATGTGCAGCAGTCCGACCGGCTTGTCGAATCTGCTGCGAAGCCCTTTGAGTATTGGATAGGTGACGGAGTGATCGCCGCCAACAGCCAGCGGCAATACATCGCTTTCAGCAATTCTGGCAAAGGTCCGTTCTATGTCCTTGATGGCATTTTCGAGATTGAAAAGATCTTTAAAACGCACGTCCCCAAGGTCACCCACTCTTGCACGCTCAAAAGGACGAACACCGGTGCTGACATTTATCGCGCGCATCAATGACGATTGATTGCGGACTTCCCGGGGTCCATAGCGAGCGCCCGTGCGGGCGGTCAGCCCGCCGTCATAGGGAATACCCACAATACCAATATCAACACCCGTCAGATCATTGACCAAGGGGACACGCATAAAAGTTGCCAACTCGGTAAACCGAAGCTGCTGCATCGGTTCGTAGGTCTCGCCGAGGATGTCCTGACGCTGATAAAAGGCTTTAATGGTCTGATCTGTCATCTCGTTCTCTCAAGAAACCGGTCCCTCCCATGAAATTAGATGGCTCGACCCCTTCGCCAGACAATTGCCCATCAAAAACAGCCCCCAGTCTACCCGTTAAATCGGCCCAACCGGCTGATCGCTTTACTCCTTAGGTCACTCCTATCGGCTAAACACCTAATCTGCGTCTGCAGACTGCGCTTGCTCGGGCATGCGAATCCGCCGCAGTGCCCAAAACATCACAGGCAAGGCAGTGCCAGAGGATAGAATTGTCATAGCGCCCCGAGCAACAGGCTGTTGAAAGCCATGCTTGACGTCGTGCCCTTTTACTGCAGGGAGATCAGCATCTCATTGCGCGCCGACTCTACGAATTTCAGGCAGTACACAGGCAATCTGTTACATCTTACATCTCTATTTCCACAAATACGCCCGCGGGCAGATCGAAGGAATCGACGATGGTCATGACCGGCCCATGGTTTTTGGCCTGGAAGTCAATGCGGTAGGTGCCCGGAGCCAGTGGCATCGGCCCCCAGTTGTTCTTCAGCTTGACACTCTCGGTAACGTCTTCAGAGCCATCTAGTCGAATGAACTCGACCATGCGCGGTGCCTTGGCGCCCTCCTGGGGGATAAACCCCACTCCAGTATTGACTGGAAACTTGGCCAGCTTTCCCGGCGTAATATCTATGGTACCGAGGATTGAATTTGTACTACCGTACTCTGATTGCCGATAGACCACACGATAGCTTCCGATTGGGACGAGATTGGGGTTGAAGTCACGGAACCAGGCAACTTCCTGGTCCTTTTCGTCAATAAGACTCCAGTATTTAACTTTCTCAGGTACCCAATCAGCGCGCACCAGTTGGGCAGCATTCGCCACGGTGACTTCATTTAACTGGTCTGAACGAATCTCCACCTTTCCAAGATTGACGGTGCCAGATCCGTACTCCACCTGGTGCCAGAGCAATTCGTAGGATCCAGGCGGAACCAGTTGTTCGTGGAACTTACGGTACCAGATATACGGGTCACCGGGCTTGTCAGACGCGCTCTGCAACCCCCACCAACGGGGCCGCTTTACCCATTGTGGCAAATTGAGCCGGATACCGGTCTGCAAAACCACCTCGGTGGTCTTGCCTTTTTCTACCTGGATAATCTCACCCAGCGTTTGTGGATTTGAAGCGTACTCGGTTTGAAACCAAACCAGTTGGTAGGAGCCAGAGGGCACTGACTGCGGGTCCATACCCTGGCTCTTAAACTTGTATACCTCTTCCCCCGATTCGGGATCCGCCAGGGCCCAGTAGCGAGGCTTTTTTACCCACCCTGCCGGCACCAGCTTTACCGTGCCTGGGCCTTTAGCTTGAATTTTGATTGATGTAGATACAGATTCAACCTCCTGCTGGATCGGCTCTGGGACGGGCTGTATCTTGACCTGCGAAACCACGCTTTGCTTGACCACTGTCAACGCTTCAAGCAGGCCAGACGCATTATCCGCAGTAAAAAAGGTGCCCCCACCCGCGTCGGCAATACAGGCCAGCTTTTTCTTCTGATGATCCATCAGCCCAAAACCCACCACATGCATCACAAAATTGATGCCGGCAGATTTCAACTTCTTGGTCAGTGCGCACGGATCCTTGCCGCAGCTTTCCAGTCCATCACTAATAAGAACAATGGTGGATTCACCCTCTTCACCCTTTAATCGATCAACTGTCTGCTGAATCGAATCTGTGATGGGCGTTTTGCCCATTGCATTGATAGAGCTGATACGTTCCTTCGCCCGGAACTTGGCCATTGGGTCAAGGTTCTTAAGAGCAACGATCTCCTCGATGTCTGAACAATCGCCCTTTCGACGATGTCCGTACACTGTAACTCCGGCGCGGATCTGTGCCGGGGTTTGCTCGATCAGGTTGGAAAGTGTTTCTTTGGCGATGACGATACGTGGCTTGCCGCCAGCCCGCTCCCACATGGAGCCTGACGCATCGAGAATAAAGTACAGCACATTACCCTCGGCGCGAGCCTCGGACGCAAATGAAAGGCTCATGCTAGCCAATATAATAACTAGCCCTGCCCGAAAAATCGTTCTCATTGCTATAGCCTCCAGTAGGGCAATATCTGTAACTGCAGCGAGATTTACTCCAATGAAATCCCAAAGACCTTGGCAATTAATCTAGCATATAACCGCCCGGTGACACTTGTCGCAGGGCTGAATCTCAAAAGGTGTGATTCGGTGGGTCGAACAAAGGCATCCGGCATCCTGGGGAAGAACAAGCCCGGGCGAACGCCAGCCAGGCGCATCCCCAAGACTTGCGGCCTCACACCAAGGGGAAGGATCGATACAGTGTAACGACGTGCCGGTCAGGAAAGACCGGCAGCAGGAGATCGGTGAAGAAGAGTCTGGACAGTCCCGAAAGGGACTCGGCCGGGGTGGATCAGCGCTTGGAGTATTGCGGCGCTTTGCGTGCCTTGTGCAGGCCCACTTTCTTGCGCTCAACTTTGCGTGAATCGCGAGTGACAAAACCAGCCTTGCGAAGCGGTCCACGCAGGGTCTCGTCGTAACTGATCAGAGCGCGGGTAATGCCATGACGGATCGCACCGGCCTGGCCCGTGCCACCGCCACCGGCGACCCGGATAGTGATGTCCAACTTATCGACCAGTTCCGCGACGTTCAACGGTTGGCGCACAACCATCCGCGCGGTCTCACGACCGAAGTATTGATCGAGGGTACGCTTGTTTACGACAATATTGCCAGAGCCACGAGTGAGGTATACCCGCGCTACCGAAGATTTGCGTCGGCCCGTTCCGTAATGAATCTGTCCTGTTTCTGCCAATGTTCTAACCTCGTCTGTCTAGGCGGTTTGGGTGCGCCGTTAAAGCTCTAGCGTTTTAGGCTGTTGCGCCTGATGTTCGTGCTCGGGGCCGGCATAAACCCGTAGTTTGGAGAACATCGCCCGGCCAAGCGTGTTTTTCGGCAGCATACCCTTAACCGCGCTTTCAATAACACGGGTGGGATGACGCTTGATCTGCTCGGCAAAGCAAATTTCCTTGATGCCGCCGGGGTACCCAGTGTGCCAGTGATATAACTTCGCTTGGGCCTTATTGCCAGTCACGCGCACCTTCTCGGCATTGACGATCACAATGTGGTCGCCCGTGTCGACGTGTGGCGTGTACTCGGGCTTGTGTTTGCCCCGCAGTCGAGTGGCCACTTCGCTTGCCAGTCGCCCCAGTACCTTGTCTGTAGCGTCTACGACGTACCACTCTCGGCGTACGGTCTGGGCGTTGGCATTGAATGTTTTCATGCGAAGGGTGTTTTTTACGAAAATTCGAGGCGCGGATGGTACTAGAACGCCCTCGTTCAAGCAAGTATTTAGCCGATGTTTGGGCGAATACTTTAATCGGCTACGGCAAAATTGGGTGAGCCCGGGCAAAAAAAAGCGCAGCAGGTATTGTTGCGCTAAATCCACCAAAGGAGGATGGAGGAGTCTTTTGTCATCTGGTTGTCGCTGCACCAAGCGCATGCATCAGCCAGTCGGTGTTTGGTTTGGGCTTTTTTTCGTATTTAAGTTTTTTATTATTCAATAATATGGTTACTTTGTCAAGTAGGAAAAACCCTGTAGGAGATCTTTCTCGGATGGCGAGCATAAAGAGGCCCCAATCCCCTAACACAGCGCAGACCCTGGCTTGCTGGGTGGGTCTGGATCCAGTAATTCAATCCAGTGGCACACAGCACTGCTCGATGCACTCTCAAGATGCACTAGACACCCAATATTGGCTGTCGCAATAACATCGGGCTGGTCTCGCTCAAGATTTTCCAGTTTATTTTTGAGCAACTGACGCGACAAAACCGGCTGCAACAGCGAGTAGGTGCCTGCAGCGCCGCAGCACAAGTGTTCGTCTCGGGTTGGAACCACGGTCAGTCCCGCACGGCGCAAAATATCTTCGACTTTCCCAGTGATCTTTTGCCCGTGTTGTAATGTGCAGGGCGACTGAAACGCCACTTTAAGTTTCACTTCGCGCTCTAACTCCTCAACCGCCAGTGGCTCAAGCAGCTCACTGATATCACGGGTTAACCCACTGATCCGTTTTGCTTTGGCCGCATAGGCCGGGTCGTTTTCGAGAAGCTTTCCGTAATCACCCACGGTCACACCGCACCCGCTAGCCGTCATGACGATGGCCTCGATCCCGTCTTCCACATGGGGCCACCAGGCATCAATATTACGGCGCATCGCCTGCAGAGCCGGATCAGAGGCGCCCAGATGTAAATCCAATGCACCACAACAACCCGCACCACTTACCGGAACGACCACAAACCCAAACCGGGCTAACACGCGTCCTGCGGCTGCATTGATGACCGGAGCCATCGCCGGCTGAACACAGCCTTCAAGCATCAGGACCGCCCGCGGCCCTGTTTGCACTGCGCGTTGTCCGGCCGGACGGCAGCGCGGAATATGGCGTGCAAGCGACTGCGGTAGTGCCCAGCGAACCGCGCGCGCCAAAGCCAGCAAGGGTGCAAACCAAAGCCCCAGCAGTGTCCGACGCAGCAACCAACGCTGTAGTCGTTGTCTCAAAGGCCGCGGTGCCAGACGCTCAACTACTGGGCGGGCAATCTCCAGCAAGCGACCGTAGGCAACGCCCGAGGGACAGGTGGTCTCACAGGAGCGGCAGGTCAGACATCGATCGAGATGCCCGCGGGTGATGTCCGTACAAGTCCCGGACTCAAGCGCCTGCTTAACCAGATAGATTCGCCCACGGGGGCCATCCAGTTCATCCCCCAGGAGTTGGTAAGTCGGACACGTCGCGGTACAAAAACCACAATGAACACACTTGCCAAGAATAGCGCCGGCCTCTAGCCCCTCCGGGGTGCCTTGGAAGATCGAGGCCAAGGAGGCGTGCATCGCTTAGCTCCCCGCGAGCATCCGGTCGGGGTTAAGAATTCCAGCTGGGTCAAAAGCTTGTTTCAGTCCCCGATTCAGGACGGCTTCGGCTTCACCTAAGGGCTGAAAACTGACTGAACGCTCGGCGCCGCGAAAACGCGTCAGGTTTCCGCCATGCGCGCGCGCAAGGGCAACTAAGGCTTGCGGATCATTACCGCGCACCCAGAACAGCGCCCCACCCCACTCCACCAGAGATTCTCCAGGGAGATCTGGCATCTTCGCCGGTGGCGCAATAGACAATCGCCAGAGCGGGTCTGTCCCGCCAAAGAAATCTAACCGATGCTCCTTAAGGGCTTGCCAGAACGAAGCACCGGCAATATCAAGGTCGCCGCCCAGGCTCGATGCCGCAGACTCGACCGCCATCTCACTACCCGAAAGACGGACCCGCAGTTTGCCATCGTGCCAGACAGTGCCAGTCACCGGCAACGGTCGTCCGCCAAGGTCGCTCATCTTTGTCAATGCGTCATTACCACTGCAGTCAAAGACCAGCGTGCGCTCAATAACCGGCAACGGCAACACCTTAAGGGAGACCTCGATCATTACCCCGAGCGTACCCATGGCCCCCACCATCAACCGCGACACATCGTAACCAGCAACATTTTTCATCACCTGGCCGCCAAAGCGCAGGTATTCGCCGCGGCCACTGACACAGTTCACTCCAAGTACAAAATCGCGAGCAGCTCCGCGGTACGGCCGGGCCGGGCCGGAAAAACCGCAGGCGATCGTGCCACCAATGGTTGCGCCAGCGCCAAAAGCCGGCGGCTCAAAAGGCAGCATCTGGCGAGACTCGGCCAGCGTCTGCTCAAGGTCAACAAGCAGTGTTCCGGTCCGTGCGGTGACTACAAGCTCTGTAGGCTCGTAAGACACAATACCCTGATGAGAGCCCATAGCCAGGGGCTCACCGTGCGGTGCGCCCCCGTAAAAATGTTTGCTGTTGCCTCCGACAATATTCAGGCGCGTGCCAGATTCGCCGGCGGTGACGATCCGGGCTTTTAGCGACTCAACAAAACTATCCATCTGGGCAGCCCGCCTTAAAAGCGCGGTATCTGGGGATGCGCCAGTTCGCCGCCATGAACGTGCATGGCATTGAATTCCGCACAACGAGCCAGGGTGGGCACTGCCTTACCAGGATTCAGCAATCCATCAGGGTCAAACACCGCCTTCAAGGCATGAAACTGATCCAGTTCCTGATCAGTAAACTGAACACACATCTGATTGATCTTCTCTAACCCGACGCCATGCTCGCCAGTGATGGTACCGCCTACCTGCACACACAGATCGAGTATCTGCCCGCCCAAGGCCTCGGTACGCTCGAATTCGCCTGGCTTGGAGGCATCGTAAAGAATGAGTGGATGCAAATTGCCGTCGCCCGCGTGAAACACATTAGCCACACGCAACCCGCTTTGCGCCGATAACCGCTCAATGCCGGCCAGCACCTTAGCAACCGCTTTGCGCGGTATCGTGCCATCGATACAGTAGTAATCTGGAGAGATGCGGCCTATCGCCGGAAAGGCATTCTTTCGCCCCGACCAAAAACGCACCCGTTCGGCTTCATCGCGCGCGACATCAACCGTGCGGGCGCCGCTTTCACGCAACAGGTCCGACACCATTTGAATATCCGCCTCGACTTCAGCAACCGTACCGTCGAGTTCGCATAACAAAATAGCAGCAGCATCCTTGGGGTAACCCGCCTGCACAAAATCCTCGGCAGCCACAATAGCCGGGTTATCCATCATCTCAAGGCCAGCTGGAATAATGCCTTTCGCGATCACTTGCGCGACTGCCGCCGCTGCCGACTCGACAGTATCAAACGCCGCCAGAAGCACCTTGGCGGCATCCGGCAACGGCAACAGACGTACTGTGACCTCGGTGACGACGCCCAGCATCCCTTCAGACCCAATCATCGTCGCAAGCAAGTCATATCCCGGGGTATCCAGCGCTGTACCGCCTACGTTGATTACATCACCCCCCATCAGCACCACTTGAGCCGCAATCACGTTGTGCACAGTGAGGCCGTACTTCAAGCAATGAACACCACCTGCATTCTCGGCCACGTTGCCACCAATAGTGCAGGCGATCTGTGAAGACGGATCCGGCGCGTAGTACAACCCGTGTTCTGCAACCGCCTCGCTGATGGCAAGATTGCGAACCCCTGGCTGCACTCTGGCTGTACGTGCCTGCGGATCAATCTCGATGATGCGACTAAAGCGAGCCAGACTGAGGAGCACCCCCTCTGAATGAGGTGTCGCACCACCCGAAAGGCCAGTGCCTGCACCACGCGCCACCAACGGAACCTGGTATCGCTGACAGAGTCTGAGAATCTCCCGCACCTGCTCAAATGTCTGGGGCAAGGCAACCATGGCGGGCAGTTCGCGATAACCCGTTAAGCCGTCACATTCATAGGGTCGACGAGCTTCTGTCGAAAGCAGTAACGCCTCTGACGGCAGGATCTGCGTTAACTCATCGGCAAATTCATTCAGCTGTTGTGACATCTTATGAGACCCATCAACCCTGAGCGCGGTTATTACACGAGATACAATCAGTATGTCACACAGTTTTTCGTGTCTTAAGTTAAAAGCGCGTCTGGTCTGACCCACAAACTGCCGCGTGCTTATCAGGGGCTGCCAGTGAGAAAAGTCAGCAAACGCCACTGACTAGGATCGGAGCACAAATGGTTAAACGAGGTCTGTCATCTGGCTGTCACGGGCCAACTGAAATTGGGTTTTAGTTGACCACGTGGCAAAAGTTGTCAAATAACTGGCGTGCATTACTCTTGAACTGCGGCATATGGCTCTCGGCCTCAACCTGCATTTTCTGCAGTGAACCTGCACCTTGGGCTTTATCCAGTGCGGCAGCGTAAGCGGGCACCTCACCCCAATCGGTTATCGTACTGTCCTGGAGTTCTACATGAAACTGAATCCCCCAGGCATTCGTACCAACCCGCATCGCTTGCCATTCGCAATCGGGCGAACTCGCTAGCAGCACCGCATCACTGGGCGGCCGCGTGACTGCAACTGAGTGCCACTGCAGGCACTTGATCGTCGGGTCAATTCCTCGAAACAATGGATCGTCACTTGCCTGGTCTGTCAGGTTGACGTTGAGAATTCCAATCTCGGGTCTTTTTTGAACCGCGCATTCGCCATCGAGCGCATCGGCCAACAACTGGTGCCCCAAGCACAGGCCCAGATAAGGCTTTTGAAGGTCGCGTACCCAACGGCGGATGGCTTCTTTTTCCGCAACTAACCACGGGCAGGTCTCTACATCCCAGACATCCATAGGCCCGCCCATCACCCATAATGCGTCGAAAGGCTGAAGATCAGGAATGATATCTCCAGCATCCAGTTCCACTGCCTGCCAGTCAATGCCGGCCGCACTAAAGAACTGGCGGAAAATTCCAGGATGCTCACAGGATATGTGTTGAAAGACGAGAATCTTCATTAGCAAGCCCTTTGATAGCGTCCGATCTGAGGTCAGCAGTCCAAGGTATGCTCTCGCTCCCACTGGCTGATCGAAGCGCTGTAGTTGCGCCAATCCTGGTGCTTTAGCTTGGCGTAACTATCAATCAGGGCGTCACTGAGCCCGGCACGCAATACTTTACTTTTTTCAAAAAGCCGAATCGCATCCAACAGGTTGGAGGGCAGGCGACGAACACCCTTTAAGGTATGGCCGTGCGTATACATATTAATGTCGAGCGGCTTGCCTGGGTCACGCTTGCTGGCAACACCATCAAGGCCCGCAGCCAACACGCCCGCCTGCAGCAGATAAGGGTTGACGGCGCCGTCCATCAGTCGCAGCTCAAAACGTCCGGCATCTGGCACCCGCACCATATGGGTACGATTATTGCCTCCGTAAGTAATCGCGTTAGGTGACCACGTTGCGCCTGAGAGGGTCACCTGCGCATCAATGCGTTTATAGCTGTTCACGGTCGGGTTAAAGATAGCAGTAAGCGCGTCAGCGTTGTGCAACACGCCGCCCAAAAACTGGTAAGCCAGTTTTGACAGGCCCATTTGATCACGGGAATTGTGGAACAGATTTTTCTTACCGGCTTTGTCCCAGACCGACACATGGGCGTGGCAACCGTTACCCGTAAGATTGATGAAAGGCTTAGGCATGAAGGTCGCGCGCAACCCATGTTTTTCAGCAATCGCCTTGACCATGTATTTGAAAAACACATGCCGATCAGCCGTAATCAGCGCATCGTCGAAATCCCAGTTCATTTCAAACTGACCGTTCGCGTCTTCGTGATCGTTCTGGTATGGGTTCCAGCCAAGCTGGATCATGCAGTCACAGATTTCGCTGATGACATCGAACCGCCGCATCAAAGCCGACTGGTCATAACAGGGTTTTTCTTGGGTATCGCTGGGATCCGATAAAGACAAGCCGTCGGGACTGACCAAAAAATACTCACATTCGACACCGGTTTTCATGTAATAGCCTTTTTTAGCGGCCTTTGCGATCTGCTGCTTCAGCGCGACCCGTGGCGAAGCCGTCACCCACTCGCCGCCCATAAACAGATCACCTGCAAGCCAGGCTACCTGAGGCTTCCACGGCAACTGGATCAGACTGGTCGGATCTGGAATTGCGAACATATCCGGATGAGCCGGCGTCATATCCAGCCACGCAGCGAAACCCGCAAAACCAGCACCGTCTTTTTGCATCTGGCCAATTGCGCGCGCTGGCACCAGCTTTGAGCGCAATACCCCAAACAGATCTACAAAGCTGATCAGAAAATACTCTATGCCTTTTTCTTTAGCGACTTTTGCCAGGTTAACTGCCATTGAACTTACCCTCCAGTGAAACGTTCGTTAAATAGTGATCTGAGATCTGAATTGGAGGCGCAGATGTTCTCACGACCCCGGCTGCGGCTCAACGATGAATGATAAAAAGCGAATAGGCAAACGCTTTAGTTCCTCAGGGCCATGTGGCGCATCAGCATCAAAATAAAGTGAGTCGCCTTTACCCATGGCATACGTCCGGCCGCCATGTCGATAAACCAGTTCACCTTCGAGGATATAAATAAACTCGACCCCATCGTGCTGAAACAATGGAAAAACCTCAGACGCCTCTAAGATGACAATAAGGTAAGGCTCTACCAAGGTCGCCCGGTCACCCACCGAGTGGCCCAACAGGTGATACTGGTGCCCAGCTCGGGTGCCACGTCGATCAATGATTAAACCCTGCCCCGCGCGCACGAACGAAGCCTCGCGCTCCTGCTCGAACTTACGAAACAACGCGGTAACAGGCACGTTCAGAGCTCCGGCTACAGATTGAAGCGTACCAAGCGAGGGCGATGTATGACCGTTCTCAATCTTGGAGAGCATTCCGGGCGACAGATTCGATTGACGGGCAAGATTTGCAATGGTCATGCCAAGTTGGGTGCGGTATACCCGAACCTGCCGACCAATCGCGTCTTCCAGTTGATTTTCGCGCTCGTAGGCAGCATTGGGGTCCGGCGCATTTGTGCGCGCCAACACCGGCTGCACGCTACGGCGATTCATGCCGTCGCTGCCCCTGCTTTCACGTTGTAGCCAGGCACCGGAATGCCTGTCACTATGCTGGTCGCAAGCGTCACGCACCTTAGATCTTCTGGCTCAAGGTTATGCAGGCGAGTTTTGCCGGTACACCGCGCCATCATTGATGCTTCACCGGCATTAGCCTTCAGGATAGCAGCAAGGCCCTGCGCGCGTTCTTCCTGCGAGCGGTCCGAGTGCCACTGTAGCCCTTTCTTTGTAATCTGGCCGCCCATCGCCAAGGCTCCAGTCACACCATACACAACAACGCTTGCGCCCAAGGCGATCAATCGGGCCGCATCTGTTCCCGAGCGCACGCCTCCGCTATAGATGAGCATCAGCGCCTCTTCTTTTTTTCGTGCCCGCAATGCCAAAACCGTGTCGGATAAAAGGCCGAACTGAGGCTGTGTATTGAGTTCTGCAGACAAAGAAACGTTATCCCCAGTACCATCAAGTAACAGCAGCTTAAAGCCCGCATTAAGGGCAAATTCGACAGCGCTGTCGACCTCGTGGAGTTCGGTAATACAAAGGCCGGTTACGCAATCTTGAGTAGAATCTGTTGGTATCGATGACGCATCGCCACTCCAACGAAAAATGTGTCCGGCTGCATCCGGGTTTGCAGCCTCATTGGGTTGCAGTAGTTGGATCCAGGGAATTTCAGCCTCCGGCGATAGCGCGCCCAGATACCCGCCGCCACTCTCGTGGATCGCCTGAAACGCCGCCCGCCGAACTTCCTCAGGCGCCTCATCCATGCCAGCGAGAAGAAATGGTATTTCGAGACTCAAGCCCACGCCCAGACTGACATCAATTCGGCAGGCTTCCCGGTAGGGGTCGATCACCAGGCGGGAAAGATTCGCCGGAAGAAAAACCAAATCATCCAGCGATGGCCAGCGCCCTTTTGGAAAGGGGTTCTCCCGCCCTTGCAGGCGCCGCTTAAGCATGGCCTGATGCTTGCTGGCATCCTGGGGGTGGGTGCGTGCCATTGAAAAAAGATCTTCACGGTGGCGAACCGCGTAATCGGCCGAACCTGTTTCTGCGTCGCAGCGATAACAACGGGCGGCTTCGCGAAGCGCTGCCGGCTCGTCATAGGTATCCTCTATCTCCGGAAATGTCTGTGGCTGTGCGCCCACACCATGAAAAACTGGCTCCTCGATGGGGAACTGCTCCCACTTGATATCCTGGGCCACCGGCACCCGACGGGTGCGAAACGGGGTGCGGTAAGGAATAGGTGTTTCAATCTGATCAAGCGCGGCTTTAATGTAATAAGCCGCCCTTTGTCCATGATGCATAGCCATCACAATGGTCGAGCCACCAAAAGCGCCATCCCCGGCGGCGAACACCTTCGGATCGGCAGTGCGCATTGTCAAAAAATCTGCCTCAACCCGGTCACTGCCCATGAGTCCTGCGCTTTGCAGCGGCTCGCAGATTCCCTTCTGCCCAACCGCCGCTATGATCATGCCGCAAGGAATCTGAAACGCACTGCCGTCGACAATTACCGGAGCACTGCGACCATCCGTATCGGGCGGCCCAGCTTCAGTTCGAACGCACTGCAGTTCAAGGCCACCCGAAGCCTCCAGAACACCCGTCTGCAAGGCGTTGTAGATAAATTCAATGCCCTCTTTTTGCGCATGGTGTAATTCAATTTTGCGGGCAGGAATGTCCTCGGGGCCGCGTCGGTAAACCACCTTAACGGTCTTACAGCCTGGTAAACGCAACGCCGCGCGACAGGCATCCATCGCCACATCACCGCCGCCAACCACCACCACAGTCTCAGGCATCTGTGGCCGAGCACCAGAATTGACCCGACGAAGAAAACTCACCCCGTCCTCCACCGCAGGATGATCTTCTCCGGCGATACCCATGGCTTTGCCCCACCAGGATCCAATTGCTATCAAGACAGAATCGTGGCGCGACTTTAGTTCCTCAAGTGAAACGCCAGATCCCAGGCCTGTATTGAGGTGCACCGTCAAACCCGGGCACTGACGTTGCAACCTGACAATATCTTCGGTAATGACACCAGAGGGTAAACGAAACTCGGGGATGCCCCAGATCATCGTCCCACCCAGACGATCGGTCATCTCGTATACGTGTACCGAGAACCCCACACGACATAACTCAAAAGCCGCAGTCAGGCCCGCGGGGCCCGAGCCGACAATGCCGACCGATTCTTGCCGGGTGACTTCAAAAGAGGTCAGGGGTGGATCGTCACCAAGCTGGTCCATAACGAACCGCTTGAGATTTCGAATCTGCACAGCGCCATCACTGCTTTCCCGACGGCAGGCCGGCTCGCAAGGCGCGTCACAGACTCGTCCACAGATCGAACTGAATGGGTTGGTAGAGGTGATCGCCTCAAAAGCCTCGTCGTACTTCTTCTCCCAGATATAGGCTATGTAGGACGGTGCGTCAGTGCCAACAGGGCATGCTGCCTGGCAAGGGGCGGCGACAAAATGCACATCCGCGGTATCGTCAACAAAACCTGGTGGGGCTACCGGAACACTGATGCGCTCGAGACCATAAACGCTCATGGCGCAGTACCCGTACTAGAGGTAGCAGTATCAGCGGGCACTGGTTCATACGGTAATCCAGTGATATACGCAGCCTCGGGGGTAAGCGCAACCAGATCATCGCGACCCAACTGGCGCACATCATCGTAACCCAGGGCATCGGTAATGGCGGCTATCTGCCAACGCACACTCTCGAGAAAACGATGAATATTTTGGGATTCGTTCTCAGGCTTATAACGTTTTTCGTGCTCTGGATCCTGTGTTGCTATTCCGGTAACGCATTGCCCCACGTGACACTGCATGCAGGCGATACAACCCCCAGCAATGATTACTGAGGTGCCAAACGCAGCAGCATCCGCACCCAGGCACAACGCCTTAACGGCATCAACCCCGTCACGCAGGCCGCCCATGAGAACCAACTGGACTTTGTCACGGGCACCGATCTCTTCAAGCGCTTCAACAGCCTCGATGATAGCCGGCAACGTGGGAATACCCACATTGTCGATTACCTCGGAGCTGCCTGCTCCGGTCGAGCCTTGCATACCGTCCAGCTCGACAAAATCGAAACCGTCCTTGGCGGCAATCTTGATGTCGTCACGTATCCGCCCGGCACCAAGTTTTACGCTCACGGGAAGCTCGTAGCCTGTAGCCTCACGAAATTCCTCTATCTTGATGACCAGATCGTCAGCTCCGAGAATATCGGGATGCCGCGATGGCGAGCGCAGATCAATCCCAGCCGGAATTCCACGGATCTTCGCCAGTTCCGGGGTAACCTTCTTCGCCATCAACTGACCACCAAGGCCAGGCTTTGCCCCTTGCGATATATAGATCTCCAAAGCGTCAGCTCTGCGCATGTCGTGAATATTCCAGCCTAATCGCCCACCGAGGCACTGGAAAATCAGCTGCCCAGCTGCATCCCGCTGAGCATCGCTCATACCACCCTCTCCGGTATTTTCAGCAATCCCAGACATGGCCGACCCCAATGCAATGGCCTGCTTGGTGGATCGACTGAGCGCGCCGTAGCTCATCGGTGCGATCATCACCGGCATACTGAGTTTCAAAGGCCTTGCACCGTTGATACCGCCAATTTCAGTATCCATGCTTACCTTGTCAATAACATTCCGGTCGGCACCCGCGCTGGCAAGGTTCTTGCGAAAACCAATATCACTAAAATGGGGTAAGGGTCTGGCTCCACCATAGCCGCGGATACGGTAGCGACCGCTTTGCGATTTGATCGCAATATCTTCTTGAATCTTGGGGTTCCAGTAAAAAGATGCGCCGGAGAAACTCTGAAAAGGAATGCTGCGCATCGGGCGCTCTGGCGTACCATAGCGCAGCTTCGTGCCAGCATTTACCACTTTTGAGAAACCCATCGGCGCTTTGATGTCGTAGCGATCCAGAAATTCATGCAACGAGTCCAGTTCTGCCTGATCGGTATCGGTCAACATCGCGTCAGAACCAAGATCCTCTACCCTGCCGGCAACGAATATCTCACCCGCAGACATATCCTCTCCCAGACGCTCGCCAGAATCGCCCAGAATAATAATGCGCCCGCCATACATCATATAACCCGCCATGAAATTGGCATTACCCACGCAACATAAAGTGCCTGCTTTCATGACCTGGCCCGCGCGCGAGCCCATGTTGCCGTGAATCACGATTTCCGCACCGCGAATGGCCACACCCGGAATGGCGCCGGCGTTACCGCCAACCACAACCGAGCCGCTGTACATGTTATCCCCCACGCCCCAACCCACGTTATGGCTGACGTTGAAATGTGCCTGGTCGGTTAACCCTGCACAGAAATACCCTGCTGAACCCCTAACATTGACCCGAACCGGCGCAGTCAAGCCAACACCGATATGATGGCGTGCATCCGGGTTGAGGATCTCGACGTCTTCCCCCGCCTCCCCCAACGCACGCAACCGTGTGTTGGCCTCGCGAACGCTTAACTCGGCTAAATCGAGCGAGACCATGTTGCGTAAGTGCCGGGAGCAGGCTCCCGGGTATTCAAGGCCTGCCCCGGGAACAGGCGGTTCAAGGAAACTTCTTCTGAGGCAATTGCGACCAGGT
>Ga0257122_1000542_pt1 | contig 32411 bp, 25 predicted proteins | sample SI106_120metaG_FD_190146 | JGI IMG/M metagenome (GOLD analysis project Ga0257122, IMG submission 190146) | Marine microbial communities from Saanich Inlet, British Columbia, Canada - SI106_120 | ecosystem: Environmental > Aquatic > Marine > Inlet | place: Canada: British Columbia | collected... | reverse complement strand
TTGTAAGTTTCACGTACTTCGGGAAATGGCAGGCCGGGCTTATTGAGGTCAGCAGTTCGGCCTTTTTATTTGTCATTTTTCTTCATATCTTGAAAGTAGTGATACCGCAATCATCGGGAAGAATTATCACGGTATTGTCTATATTAATAGCCTTAATGCTTATCTTCACAAACTTCAGCTTACAAAGGGACCAAAACAAGAGTTACACATTCAAGAAACTTCTTGTGGGTGACTTACTGGTCAAAAGACTCATTGGTAAGCACGAAGAGCTACCGGATGAACAGTTAGCGGAAAGGCTGAAAAATGTAATTCCCGGGGAATTTGCTCAAACAAAAACGGAGAAAGATACCATTGAATCAACATTTGAAAAACCGGAGAAGGATTTAATGGGAGAGCCGGTTACTTTTCCGGTAGACAAACCCAGTACTGTCTCTATACCCATGCATAGAGGAAAAAGACACTCTTTTTACATTCCGGAAGAAACAATCAACTATAAATTTGAGGTTGCAAGCATGGAAGGTTTAAGGGTAGACAAGGCCAGGATAGCGACCGCTGGTTTTACTATTCAACTGGACAAATTGGACGGACAGGTTTCAGGGCCTCATACACCTGCACCTTTATATCTTCCATCAGAAGGGGAAATTGACCCTGGCTTACTCCAACGCACTATTTACAGTAAACCGGAACAACCCGCTGCCATATTAGAATCGGAAATGCAGCCTGCTCTACCAGAGGAACAAATTGAACATAAAACAGACAAGCAAGTTGAAGAAAAGCTGCAAACACCGTAATCTACAGGAGAAATATTATGCGTAAGTTAGTACATGTGTTGTTTTTCACTATTATTACCATTTTGGTTGTAAATCACGTTAATTTTGTGTCCGCTACCGAAGAAGTAAAAAACGATTTAGGCAAATCAATTGAAGAGTTGGAAAATGCGTTAGAACAAGAACCATCAAATGCTGATGTTCGTTATTATCTTGGACTGGCTTACTATGATAATGGAATGGTACCTGAGGCGATAGATGAGTTTAACAAAATCCTGGAACTTGATGAAAATTATACTAACGCTTATTTTCATCTGGGCGCCATCTTTACCAACCAGGGAGATATCGATAACGCAATTGACATATTCAAAAAAGTGCTACAGGTTGATGAAACTAATGCAATGGCAGAATATAACCTGGGATTCCTTTATAATAACAAAGATCAGATCGACGATGCAATTGCCGCATATGAAAGAGCCCTTGCAATTAAACCGGACCATTACCAATCACTAAACAACTTGGGAATAATTTATTACAAAAAAGGATTATTGGATAATGCCATCGCAAATTATACAAAAGCCATTGAGGTGAACGCTGACTATGCCGAATCATATTATAACCTTGGAACAGCCTATCTTGAACAGGATCAATTTGATAATGCTATTTCTTATCTTGAAAAATCCACGGCCCTAGTACCAGATTTCACGGAAGCATACTATAACCTGGGAATTGCATATCGGAAAAAAGGGATGCTGGATGAGGCGATATCCTCATTGAATAAAGCATTGGGAACAGATCCTGAAGATCTCAAAACTTTAAATAACCTGGCGATAGCCCTTCATGAAAAAGGGAAATTTGAGGACGCCATATTTACCTATGAAAATATAGCAGCCATTACTCCGGAAGATGCTAACGTACATTATAACCTGGGCATTACTTATTATAAGGCGGGAATGCAGAACGAGGCGATATCAGAGTTGCAAAAGGTGTTGGAGCTAACGCCGGACCATACAAAAGCCCATTATAATCTGGGTGTAATCTATATGGGAAAGAATAAACTCAGCAAATCTGTAGAGGCATTTCAAGAGGCATTAAAAATAGAACCCGGTTACGCGAAAGCCTATGTGAATCTTGGGGTGGTTTTTTACCGAAAAGGGTTACCGGAAGAAGCGATTACGGCTTACAGTAGAGCGATAGAAATCAAACCGGATTATGCTGAAGCATATTATAATTCAAGTTTTGCATATCTGAAAAAGGGTCTTATTGAAGATGCCATTAATATGCTTAAAAAAGGTATTGAGCTTAACCCGGACAGAGGCCTACTCTACTTTCTCCTGGGAAACGCCTACAGCGACAAGGGTTTATCAGATGACGCGATTATCGCATGGGAAAAAGCTATAGAGAAAAATCCAAAACACTATAAAGCATACAATAACCTTGGCTTTGCATATTATTCAAAAGGTCTGGCTGAGAAGGCAATAGCCTCTCTTAAAGAAGCAATAGAAATCAAAGATAATTATGCTGAGGCCCATTATCACCTAGGCTCGATTTATATTGAAAAAGAGATGCCGAAAGAAGCCGTCTTGGAGCTGACCCGGACAATTGCACTCAAACCGGATCATACAAAAGCTCATTATAATTTGGGTCTCATATATCGCCATTTGGGCGATATGGATAATGCCATTGCCGAATGGAAGATGGCGGTCAAGCTGGATCCCACGTACTCAAAGGCATATAACAATCTCGGAGTTGCATATGATTTTATCAATAAGATCGATGAAGCTATTTATCAGTACAAACATGCGATTGAAATGAAATCCGATTACGGCGAAGCCCACTATAATCTTGGCATCGCTTATGCGAAAAAAGGTGATATGGAGAATGCCATTTACAAACTGAGGAAGGCAATAGAGATAAACCCGGATAATCCGGATGCTCATTTTGCCCTTGGTATAATCTATCGGGCGAAGTGGAAGGTTAAAGAATCGGAAAGAGAAATCTCAGTCTACAACCGCCTGAAATCAGGACAAAATTAAATTTCAGGCTAGGCTCTGCCCATGTTTACTCATCTTCCATGGGCACTTTTACCTCATTGATGAAATAATTAACAGTGCTCTTTTTCTGTTTCCGTTCTTCCAGTTTTGCAAAAGCTTCATCCTTTTGTGCGTAAGGAAAGCAGGCAACCTCCTTATAGTTGGCATCGAAGACCTTCCAGACAACTTTTTCCCGCTTTATAACAGATTTGGCGACTTTCTTCTTGGTTGTTGTTGTTGCTTTTTTCGCCTTCTTTTCCGCTTTCTGCTCTTCACCGGCAATAGCCTCATCCGCCAGCTGCTGAAGTCTCTCTTTACTGGATATTCTAACCATAATTTATTTCCGTTTCTAATAAGTATAGATTTCTATAACTAAAACAATAATAGGGCATTATACAGATAATTGGCGAAACAGCAACAACAAACACTGTTTTGGCATTAAATGGTGGAATTGAAGGACTGAAAAAAGGTGAGTTTGCCAAAGCATCTTTGTTGAATACTCTGTCCGGATGCAATTCCAACTGTCTAATCTGGTATTAACTTTTTATGCGGCCATGTTGCGCACAAACACATCAACAAATGTTTTCATTTTGCCTATAATGCGCTCGCCAATTTCTCGGGCTTCCAGTACGCTGGGACGGTTATCCAGACATTTAAATACATCCTCGCGGAGCGGTTCCTGCTCGCTGAAAATGTAGGCATCAATCAATGCTTGAAACTGTTTCTGATCAAGATGCTCCTCTTCACATAACCTGCCTAATGCCAGCACCTTCTGATCCTGCCAGTATTTTTCAAATTTATCGGGAATAGTATCAACATCGTCAATTTTGGGGAGATGTTCCTCGATAAACTTCTCAATAAGCTCGCGCTTGCTGCGAAGATCAATTTCTCCGGTCAAGAGGTCCATAATGGCTTTCTTCTGCTGATCAACATCCTTATCCTCAGCCTGTTTCAGTTTGGCGAGCAGCCTTAATATGTACGCCACGTTCACTTCATCCCTATGAATCAGCTCCAGCTCGAAGTCTACATCCTCCAGAATAGAGGCTTTCTCCTTCTGATGATCACTCCTGACCTTATCGTAAAGGTCGAGGTATTTGCTTTTATAATCCTCAAAACTCTGTTCTCTCATAGGAAGATCATCCCAACTGAAATCAGAGAACGAGGTTAAGACATTCCTAATCCTCATCAATTCGCGGAAAGCCTGAATAAATGCCATCTCCTCCTCTTCACTTGGCAAATCGTCGACGCTCTTTACCGTTGGTGCTATTTTTAGCAATTCGGCAAAAGCCTCACCGAACTTTCGCACAATCTCCTCATAAGGCGGCATGAGAATATCCTCCCTCGCCTCTTTATTGGAGAACAGAGCGATAGCATCATCGGTAGCTTTTTTCAGGTTACGAAAGCATAGGATATTTCCATGCGATTTCTGCTCGTTAATGATGCGATTGGTACGCGAAAAAGCCTGTATCAAGCCGTGATGTTGCAGGGTTTTATCGACATACAGGGTATTGACTTTCTTGGCATCAAAACCCGTCAGGAACATATTGACAACCAGCAGTATATCCACCCGGTCTTTCTCATTGAACCCAACCTTTTCCCGCTCTTTGATACGTTTGCTGATATCCTTGTAGTAGTTCGCGTATTGCTGGCTGTCTCTGGTAGAAAAACAGGTATTGTACATGGCATTGTAGTCTGCCATGAACTCGTCCAGTTTCTCACGACTGTGATCGGTCTTAAGACTTTCACGATCAAAGCGGTTCTCATATGGCTTACCCGTATCGGCTACCATGGCCAAATCGGAGTGAAGCATACCATTGGCATCAGCATCGTCTTCATTAGCACCATAGGTGAAAATGGTGGCAATACGCAGATCGTGCTCGCCTGCTTTCTTCTTATCTTTAAACAACTCATAATATTTGATCAGGTTTGGAATGCTGCTCACTGCAAAGATAGCCGTGTACGCACGCCTATGAGTCTTCTGGTCGTGATAGCGAATGATGTAGTCTACGATCTTTTCCAAGTGATCTGACGAATCAATTTCCTCTCTGGTGTCGATATCTTCCACCTCAATATCGATTAAAGTGTTCCCTTTCTGTCTGTAGCGTCCAATGTATTCGATGCTGAACTTCAATACGTTTTTGTCTCGGATGGCATCTGTTATGACGTACTCATGGAGACGCTCTCCAAAGAGGTCTTTCGTGGTGCGCTTACCCATCTCGTTCTTCTGGGCATTGTCGACAAAAATGGGGGTACCGGTAAAGCCAAACAGTTGAATGTTCTGAAAGAAAGAAGTTATCCGCTTGCGCGTCTCCCCAAACTGACTGCGGTGACACTCATCAAAGATGAACACCATCCGTTTCTCCTTCAAGTGCTCCATATCAGACTCATACCGCTTTTTGTGAATCGCATTGTTCAGCTTCTGTATGGTAGTGACGATGAGTTTCGTATCATCTCCAAGCTGCTTTACCAGTGAACGGGTGTTGTCGGTCACATCTACACTATCCTTCTTGAAGCTGTTAAACTCATTCATGGTCTGGTAGTCCAGATCCTTTCGGTCAACCACAAACACCACTTTGTGCACCTCCGGTAGGTCCATTGCGATCTGACTCGCCTTGAATGATGTGAGAGTTTTCCCCGATCCGGTAGTGTGCCAGATGTAGCCGTTCTTTCTGCTATTGCGTACCTGTTCAATTATGGCCTCAGTCGCGTAATACTGATACGGCCTCAAAACCATCAATATCTTATGGGTCTCGTTGTGCACGATATAATGGGCAATCATCTTACCCAGGTGGTCCGGATTCAAAAAAGCATCAGCAAAATCCGTGAGGCCGGTGATGTTCCTGTTATGGACATCTGCCCAGTAAAAGGTCTGCTGAAACGACTGATTGCGGTTGTTGGCGTAATATTTAGTGTTAATGCCATTGCTGATGACGAAGATCTGCACATACTGGAACAGGCCGCTATTGGTCCAGAACGAATGCCTTTGGTAGCGGTTGATCTGGTTAAAGGCCTCTTTCAGTTCCAACCCTCTACGCTTTAGTTCGATCTGCACCAGAGGCAGACCGTTAATGAGCACTGTGACATCATAGCGGTTTTTATAAACGCCTTCCACGGTGACCTGATTAGTAACCTGAAAGAGATTACTGCTCCACTCTTCCGAATTGAAGAAGCGCACATAGAAGCTATCTCCATTGTCACGATCCATCTGAAACCGGTCACGGAGAGTCCTGGCTTTAGCGAAAATATTGCCCTTGGAAAGATGGTTAAGAATAGCCCCAAATTCCTTGTCGGAAAAGGCAGTCTGATTGAAAGCCTCCAGTTGAGCTTTCAGATTGGACAGTAAGCCATCCTCATCATGAATGGAGGCATAAGAATAGTACAGTCCAGTGAGTTGCTGGATCAGATTCTTCTCTAATATGGCCTCTGGTTGTATGTTCATCCTTCGTTGTCTTGAATCAGGTTAACTATCAATTTAATCATAGTCTCTTTTTCTTTCGGATTACTCTCTGCAATCATAATACTAATAGCGACCAGCGCATTGTCTCAATTATCCTTCTAGCATTGCACTTGTCTTTGACCTTCCCGTCGAACTGTCCGGAATTTCCGGATGGTTATTTTGCCATCAACTTCTTCGTAAATGGTTATCTGTTGTTGTTCGTTACTCATATAAATATCTGATTGTTCAGTTGTAATGTTTCTGTTTACGTTTAACCGTACACCTACACTCTTTTCAAACTTGTAAGCAATACTTACAAGTTGTTTCCAAAATGGAAATAACTGATTTTTCCTGGAGATTTATAAAGCAAGAACTCTGTAAATCCATCATACGAAACAAGTTGTTTTTTATCTTCCATATCTATTCCTGATTCATCGTTCAGACATACATCTGCTGCAACAGCCCTTTTTTGAAAGTTTGGGTCTGGGTAAGTTGGGTTTGGAGGGATTCAATTTTTTTGTCTATATTCAACAAATAATTACCTATCTGTTTTTGCTCTTCTAAACAGGGATGCATAATTGGAATTTTTTTCAGCTCACCCAAGCCTATTCGTTTACGTGTTGTTCCTGTACTTAGGGCAAAAGCAATTCTTCTAAACAAAGGTGAATTAATGTACTCATGAATATACTTCGCATCATATTTTCTTTTATCAACTACTAACCTAATTCCATCTGATGCCATCAACCATCGACTGTTACTATCTGGAATAAAACAAGCTCTAGCTACTGGATCTCCCATTTTAGAAAGAATGATCTCATTTGGAAAAATATTACAAGCAATTAAGCTATCTGCTTTTTCTTCAGAAGTATATATCTTGTAATCATCATAAAATATTCCATCTCCAATATTCTGAAGTTGAATTATTCTTACCCCACTTTCAGTATAATCTTCAGATTTTAAATCAGATCCAAAAGGGCCACCTGTAATACTCCATTTCACTGATTTATCAGCAATCTTTTCAAATTTAGCATCCTCCCAATCCGGATAATCCTTCCCATTCTCATCCTTAAAGCGGATTTCCGGGGAGAAGATCTTTTGCATCACACCTCTCTTGTATTGCTCCAGCAGTTCCTTCTTGCGGGTAAGCTGTTGAATTTTTTGGTCTACCTCAGAGAGAAAAGAGGCGATTATTTGTTGTTCTGGGAGGGTGGGGTAAAATATGTTTACACTTTCAATTTTTTGCGGAGATGTGTGACGAACTTTTGTACCAGCTGCTGTATTAGATAATAAAATGCGTAACTTTATTGTTTTCAAATAATGAAATAAAAATATTCTGATAATTTCTGGTCCAGTTTGAAAAAGACCTAAACGTTGATTATGTAAAAATATTCCTGATTCAGGAACGATTAGAGCACTCCCAATTAAACCGACTGCTTGTTCAGTCATTACTGTCAAAATCTCACCCTTCTGGAGTATGTACTCAGAAGGAAAATTTGAATTGGTATAGTACTTTTCCTTTCCTCCTTGATATCTAAAGCCACCTTCTGGATTGAAATTGCCTGGAGTTAGAACAATGTATTTACCTTTAGATGCAAAATACTCACCCTTAAAAGCAAAACCATGCTTGACTTTACTAGTATCACCCAGTTTTTTAGTTGCCCACTCCCCATCAAATTCGGGAAAGCGTAGCTTAGGTACTTGTACCACATCCTTTGCCTTTATCATTTTCTCTGCATTCCCACCTTAAAAAGGAGTATCGATTCCTAACTGTTTACAATAGTCCGCAATCTCGGCATCAGTTTTCTGCATATCCTTGTCCAGTGTTTTCAACTCTGCCGAAACCGCCTTAAGATCCACTGGTTCTTCTTCCTCAAAAGTATCCACATAACGGGGAATATTCAGGTTGTAGTCATTCTCCCGCACTTCATCAAGATCAGCCACATAGCTGTACTTATCTTCCGGCTTGCGTTCATTGTAGACAGTAACAATCTTTTCAATATCTTCCGGTCGCAGGATGTTCTGATTCTTCACCTTTTCAAAATGCTGACTGGCATCAATAAAAAGAATATTGCCCGAATGCTCCCTCTGTCTTTTCATCACCAGAATAGAGGTTGGAATAGTGGTGCCATAAAAGACATTGGCCGGAAGCCCGATCACCGAATCCAGATAGTTACGCTCTTCAATCAGGTATTTACGAATATGTCCTTCTGCTCCTCCCCGGAACAAAACGCCATGGGGTAACACAACCGCCATGGTGCCATTATCATCAAGCTGGTGGACCATGTGCTGTACAAAGGCAAAGTCTGCCTTACTGCCCGGGGCAAGTTTACCGTATGGCGCAAAGCGGTCGTCACTCATAAACAGAGGGCTGGCACTCCACTTTGCCGAAAAGGGAGGATTGGCAACAATGGCCTCAAAGCGCTGGTCTATATGCTGAGGGTGCTCCAGTGTATCTTCATTTTTAATATCGAATTTACGGTAATGCACATTGTGCATAATCATATTCATACGACAGAGGTTATAGGTAGTAGGGTTGCTCTCCTGCCCATAAAACCCACCGACTCCCTTCACCTCTTTGGCCACACGCAAGAGCAGAGAGCCGGAACCGCATGTCGGATCGTAGACACTTTTGAGCTTATCTTTTCCACTGGTAACAATCTTTGCCAGAATAATGCTAACCTGCTGTGGAGTGTAAAACTCACCGGCCTTTTTACCAGCCCCACTGGCAAACTTTCCGATCAAATATTCATAGGCATCACCCAACACATCACTTTCAGTATCCTCCAGCCTGAAGTCAATCTCATCCAGATGAGCCAACACCTTCACGATCAACTCATTCTTAGCACTCTCCGTTTTACCCAGCTTGCTGCTGGTCAGGTCCAGGTCCTCAAAAAGGTGGTCAAAATCCTCTTCACTATCGGTCCCCATAGTGCTCTGTGCTATGTTGTTGAGCACTTTGGTTAGATCATCCAGAATAAACTTATGCTTACCATCAGCATTGCCCCTCCGGGCCATCTCACTGAACAGCTCTGAGGGTTTCAGAAAATAGCCCAAGGTATCGAGGGCTTCGGCCTGAATAGCCTTCAAATATTTCTTCCCTTTGGAAGAAGCCTCATCAATATCTTTATAAAGAATCCCATCAGGTTCCAGGATCTTGTCGGCATAGCTATGAATCTTCTCACTGAGATACTTATAGAAAATAAATCCCAGTATATAATCACGAAAATCATCCGCCCCCATCTTCCCCCGCAAGGTATTGGCGATGTTCCAAAGCTGCTGTTCGAGTTGCTGTTTGTTATTATCGTTCATATTTTTAATTCTGCAACTTACTTGTCAAATAAGAAGTCCTTTAAAATTAACATGTTACAAATTTTTTATTAAAAAGATAACTAAATCATCAAATAAAAACTAAGCCCTAAGATAATATGTACAGAAATCGTTTTTTGGAGAAAATTTAGAATTAATAATTAAATATTGGGTGTCTTTAAGAATTGGATTGTTTATGCTAAACCTAAACAGCAGTTAATTCGCGTGTGGGCATTTCATCCCACGTAACACCATCGAGAACCCTTCCATTTTTCTTCTTCTGCACACCGCCCCATTGTTTGAAAAAGAATGGTATATTTTGTTCAATGCATTGATCCCTTACCTCTCTTGCCCAGTCTGCTTCAATAGAACGTGCTCGTGGACCAGATTCCCCTCCAACAATAACCCAATCAATGCCTGACAGGTTTAGTTCGCCAAGAGATCCGAGTAAAGGCTCCAGTGAAAGGAATTTTGTTTTTGCAGGTGTTTTTCTCAAATAATCTATACGGTATTTGAAAGTCTTATTCTCAACTGTAACTCCCATCCAGATGTGACTATCCCATTTGATCATTTCTGATAATTCTAATAACCGCTTTGCGCGCTTGGTTAAAACCTGATAAAAATGTTGATCTGCAATGTTCATTACACCAAAAACCTGTTTTATAAAATCAAGAGGTACTTTTTCATGAAAGACATCGCCCATAGAGTTTACAAAAACCATATTCGATTTTTTCCACTTTAGTGGAGCATCCAACATATGGGGATGGCACACAACTTCAAAGCCATTAATATAATTTTGCTGCCCCATTGCTTTAAGTCTTTTTGCCATTCTTTCCGCATAACAATTATCACAGCCTTCACTGATTTTATTGCAACCAGTTACAGGATTCCAGGTAGATTCCGTCCATTCAATTGTACTTTTGCTCATTTTACAACACCTTAAACTTTTTAATCTCGTTGCTTTTATAGCACTTATTATAACTTATGTTATGGTGGCCCATGTAACTAATTTTATTTTTTCCTACTAATTCTTTTATCACCGGCAAGGCGTTCTTAATGATATGCTCGTTTTCTAAGGTAAAATCATAAACCTCTTTTTTAGATAAGATGAATTCTTTCAGCTCAAGCTGAAACTTTTCTTTCTTGGATAGTTTTCTGTTGCCAAACAAAAGCATTTGAGCAGATTTCCAATCTTCATCAATATCAAAATTTGCTTCTCCATTCAGCTCATTGGTATTCCAAGCTATATTTAAAAATTTTTCAACACCCAGAGGGTGGTTTGAACCAAAGATTAATCCATATATATTCCGCCCTTTTTTGATAGTGAATGGGTATAGTTTTAATTGGCTTTCTTTAGGTATTTTACTTCTATAGTATTGAAGAATTAATCTATGCATTCCAGATTGGCTAGTCATCGATAATTTCTGAAGGTCAATATCCGGAAAATATTTTTGGAAACTTGCGTCAGAAGCGAATCTTTTAAATGCAGAAGAAGATATGAAAAACATAAAATCAGTTTTATGGAATTTTGTTAGGTAAAGGAATATTTCCTCAGTAATTTGTTTGATACCGCTTTGATCCAGAAAAACTAAATTAAAATGATTTTCTAGCGATAGTTTTTTGCTAACAAATAGTTCTTTAAAATCTTGATTGAAAATTTCAATGGAAAGATTACTATCCAGATTTTTTAAGGCTTCTTGCTCTTTTGAAATACAATCACATAGTTGTTGATATTTTGCAGGTATATATTCGTTAAACAGAATATGGATTTTCAGTTTTTGTTTTAGAATAGTATCTTCAAATTTTTTTATGGTTTTTATTATTCTTATAGGACTTCCATCGGTTCCCTTTATGTCTCTACCAATTCCTGCAAAAAAGTCGCAAATATTTACCTCTGTTATAAATGGGGACTGAATGGCAACGGGAAGCCAGGATTCAAGATATTTTTCAAAAATATCTAATTTAGTGATCGTTTCTTCTGAAAATGGTTGTTTGTGTAGATCTTTGGAAGTCATTTTCTATTTATTCATAACGTATATAGTTTACAATAACTCGCTTATGTTTAAATCAAAACCTCCAGCTATGTCGGTGACTATGACTTAATAGAATTACTAAGATACGAGAACAACATGTTTCGAATAAATGTATATGAAAATCTTACTTATTAAAAACAAGTAAGGCTATTTTTTGAAGATATTTAAAATGTGGTTAAGTGATCTGTAGCGACCTCCTGTCTAGGGATATTATAAAAGAGTGGGGTTGTTTTGCAACATGAAACTCATCAAAGAATTTAGCTTATATCATACTCAATGCTTCATCAGCAGCTTTCGCAGATGCGCCTGGAGCTCCGATTAAGAATGTTACCTCTTTGAGCCCGGTAATACATGTCTCTCTCTTTTCTTCATTTAATAAGAGCTCGGTTGCGCGTGAAGCTAGCCATTTATGGTCATCCCTGTACATGGTCTTCTCCGGAACAATTTCTTTTTCCGCAATCGCGTTGACCAGGCTTATGTAAGGTGTCTCAATAAGTGGTTTTGAAACAAAATAGGAAAACGGTGAGATACGGTAGAATATTACCATGATTCCTTTGTCATTACTTTATACAGTTCAATTGCATCCTGTATAAAATCTCCTGTCTTTTCCAAAGTAGCCATAAATTTCTCTTCACTATCGTCATGGGCAGTGTCAATCCTTGCCGGTGAATACTCAAACCAATTTTCAACTTCCTCAATAATACTGTTTTCATAGGCTAAACGGAAAATTGGTTTAGGGCTACTAGGCGTTACTACTCCAACCTTTTCATCCCCGCATCACCTGTCAGTATTCTCAACTGCTGGATGGCGATTTTATTCAGCCGTTCAAGCCTCGTCTTCTGCGGAAGTCCGTCATTTATAAAAAGGGCATTGAGGTTTTCAAGGTTGGCAAGACAGACCAGCTGCGAGACATTGGCAAAATCACGAATATTTCCTGTTTCGTTAGAATTTTCTGCCCGCCACTGAGCGGCGGTTTTGCCAAACAGAGCCATATTTAGAATATCCGCTTCAGTAGCATAGACGTGGTTAATCTGTGATTTGCTCAACTTCCGGGGTATAAGGTTTTCCTTGATGGCGTCGGTATGGATACGGTAGTTAATTTTGGTAAGGTTGCGTCTGATATCCCAACCAAGCTGTTTTTTCTCTTCGTCTTTTAGTCGTTGAAATTCTTTGATGAGATAAAGTTTAAACTCTACTGAAATCCAGGTGGCAAACTCAAATGCAATGTCTTTATGTGCATAAGTACCTCCATAGCGGCCTGCTTTGGAAATGATCCCAATAGCATTGGTTTTTTCTATCCACTGCTTAGGTGTCAATACAAAGCTGTTTAATCCGGCTTGATTTTTAAACCCATCGAATTCGATGGGTTTAAAATCAGGATTGTTAAGTCTCTCCCAAATGCCAAGAAACTCGATTGTATTTCTGTTTCTCAACCAGTTTTGAATTATATAGTCCGTTCTTTTCGAATCTTTGAACCGGGCTATATCTGTAACGCTGATATACTCATCTTTTGCATGAGAAACAATTGTTATTTCAGTACCTTTGACTTCTATCTTTTTCTTTCTTTGCACCATCTTGTCCGCCTTTAATTGCGGCATATTTGCTATATATTAAAATAAGGAACGAGTCATACCAGCTTCACCTTTTTCAGATTTTCAGCAATAAGTGTATTAAGCCTTGCTTCCTCTTTCAACGGCCCTTCAAACTCCGTTTTCAACTCAGTAATCCGTTAAAATTTTTGCTTTTTGCAACTCTTCCGGTACGGTGATATTGCCATTTTCCAAAAGATAAATCAGGTATGATATATCATGCGCTTTTTTGAACCTGATGTCATTTATTATACAAATCGTTTTAAATGCCTTTTCAGCCGCCTGTTGAGCATCAAAGCATAAATCTTCATAAAGAATATCCTCAGATACCTTACCAACTTTTGCACGGGCAAGATTGCTTTTCGCTCTTTTAAGCCACTCCAATGCCTTATCAAGATTTTTCATATATTAGATTTCCGTGTAGAAACGCTTCATTATATATCATATCGGGATCATCCTTTAGCTCTTCAAACCTGTCAATATCAACCGCAATCACATCAACAGGCGCGCCAATATGTTTGAAGTTTAAATATATCTCCTGCACCAATTGTCGTTGATCTATCAACCCCTTTTTCAACACCAGTAAATCATAATCGCTTTCATCCTTATAATCTTTCCCTGCACGGGAACCAAAAAGAATAATTTTTTCAGGATCAGATAATTGAACAATTACTTTAACTGCTTTTTCTAAAGGTGCATCTAATTTCATTTGCTACAAACTCCTGTTTGTTTTTTAAAAAACCCTTTATCTTAAATGATTAATTATGTACTTTTGTAACTGCTTCTTGTTCGGGGTATTATAAAAGAGCAAGGTTGTTTTGCAATACGAAACTCATCAAAGGATTCAGCCTATATCATACCTAACGCTTCATCAGCAGCTTTAGTTTGCCTCTTTTTTGCCTGTAATCCGCTTTATTTCCTTGTCAAAATCAGAGAAGTAATTTTTGTCCTGCAACTTTCGATAAACTTCATATTCTTGTTCCGCCTTCAGCTTAGCTTCCAGCGCACTGATTTTCCCTTTATCTTCAAGAATCGGATAGTCGGACAGCTCCAAGAAATTGTGTAAAAACTGAACCCAATCTTCCATTTTCATGACGATTTGTCTTTCCGCCCGGTTTTAAGCCAAGTCCAGATAAGCGGAGACAATACGGTTTAGCTCTTTAATGTGCTGTTCGTTCAGATAATTTTTGGCCACAGTTAGATCAGATTTTAGTATCTTTCCATCCTGCGAATGCTTCCAGTTGGTCAATCACATGTACAGTTTTGTTGCATCTGCTTTTGCATAAATAATCTCTGCGGCCGTCTTTCCCGTAATCGCCCAATGGAGTTTATTCTGTACTGTCGCAAAAAACTCTTTTGTAACAGGAGCGTTTTTGTCATAATCTGTCGAGAGGGCATAAATATCGGTAATCTTTTGATAAAAGCGACGCTCACTGGCTCGGATCTCCCGAATGCGCTCCAACAGTTCGTCAAAGTAATCTTTACCGAAAACCTGATTGCCCTGCTTAAGCCGTTCATCATCCAGAACAAACCCTTTGATGATGAATTCTTTCAGGGTCCTTGTGGCCCATATTCGGAACTACGTGGCCTGGTAGGAATTGACACGGTAACCGACGGAGATGATGGCATCGAGGTTATAGAACTCCATTTTCCGCTTGACCTGTCTATTTCCTTCATTTTGAACCTTTTCCAAAATAGAAAGAGTTGCTTCCTTTTGTAATTCTCCGCTTTCAAATATGTTTGACAGGTGCTTGCTGATGGCGGGTATTTCGACCCCAAAAAGCTTTGCCATGGCTTTTTGCGTTAGCCAAACCGTTTCATTTTTCAGGAATACTTCAATATTTATTTTTCCGTTGTCTCCGGTGTAGAGAAGAAAATTCGACTGATAATCAGGGAGATTTTTTTTATTCATGACTGTTTAACCCAAACATTTACTGTCTTTGCATCAAAGGATTCAGCCTATATCATACCTAACGCTTCATCAGCCGCTTTTGCAGATGCACCGGGAGTACCGATTATGGATGTTATCTCTTTGAGCCCGGCAATACATGTCTCTCTCTTTTCTTCATTTAATAGCAGTTCGGTTGCGTTTGACGCCAGCCATTTATGGTCATCCCTGTACATGGTCTTCTCCGGAACAATTTCTTTTTCCGCAATCGCGTTGACCAGGCATATATAAGGTGTATCAATATGTGGTTTCGAAGCAAAATACTCAAATGGTGAGACACGATAGCAGGCTATCATTGGAATTTGATAATTTGCTATTTCCAGTGTAACCGTTCCCGAATTACAGATACATAGCGAAGAGGCCTTGATCACTTCAGAAATCTTCTCTTTCACTATCTCTATCGACAACCTTTTATTATTTGAAGAGGTATAACGCTTTGTAATGTCTTCAATCAATTCTAAGTTTCTTGTATTGCCGCATGATAAAAGGAACGTAGCTGATGGGACTTTTTCATGAATGACGGTTGCTGTCTCCAGGAGAATAGGCAGCAGTCGTCTTATTTCCTGTTTGCGGCTTCCGGGCAATAGTGAAACAATCGTCTTCTCTTCTCCGGCTTTCATTTTTTCAACGAGAACTTCGTCTATCTCCCTCTTGTTCAGCTCATCAAAAAGTGGATGCCCGACGTATTTTGCAGATACACCTCCATTAGTATAGAACGCCTCCTCAAAAGGGTAGATGACCACCATCCTGTCTACAAATTTTTTAATCTTTTTTATCCTCCAGGAGCCATGGGCCCAGAGTTGAGGGCTTATGTAATACATAACGGGTATATTTCTTTTCTTAGCAGCCTTGGCGAGGTAGAGATTAAAACCCACGTAATCAATCAGGATGACCAACTCGGGCCTCTCTTCATCAAAAAAACGAGTACAGTCTTTAAATATATTCCATAATCCGGGGATCTTTTTTAACGCCTGAAGCCACATGACGGAACGGGAACTCATATCGTGGATACACTGCATGCCCGCCTCAACCATTTTATCTCGCCCTAAACCGTAGAACTTGATTGACGGGTTTTTCTTATGTATCTCACGAATCAGGTTTGAACCGTGCATATCACCGGACGTTTCACCCGCACTTATAAATATCTTTTTAGTAGTTTCCAAGGTATAAAATAATTAAATTTATGGGAAGTAATATTGGAGAAAAGGCCCATGCTATTATGGATGAAAAAGAGGTATCGATGCAGAATATTCCATACTTCACATCTAAGGCAAACATTATCAGACATGAGACTGGTAACGCGACACACGGCACCATGAGCAGGTAAAAGAAAATCGTATAGTTTTCGTAGAGAAGGCCATGCGCAAATATAATATTCGAAATAAAGAATATTAAAGCAAAGAAAACAGACAACTTAATCTTCGAATAAAAATAGCATGCCGCCGTTAATGGTAATGAAAGTATGGATAGAATTATTATTAATGTCATTATCGCCCACGAAAGTTATCAAATAAATTATTTAATTATAGGAATTTGCATTTCTCACGCAAAGCCGCAGAGGTCGCTAAGAAAATACAAAAAGAAATTAAAAGACAAAAACTTTTTTCTCTTTGCGTCCTTAGCGGCTTTGCATGAGAAATCTTTTGAACGCTGAATATCGAATTCAGAATTCGATATTCTTAAGAGTTGCTGCCTTTAGGCAACCAAACTCACTATCTGAAAAGTATAAAAATAAACGCCAAGTATCCTGAAACCAGTACAATGCCTGCAAGCCTGTTAACCATCAGGCGACCTCTTATCATCGGTATTAAGGCTAGGGAGAAGAGAAGCATAATAGGGAATTCAAAAAAGAGAGTCTCTCTCGCCACATTTAATGGTCTTACCAATGCTACAGATCCCAGGACCATAAGTATATTGAAGATATTACTGCCAATCACATTTCCCACGCAAATATCCGCCTCTTTTTTGAGGGCGCTTACAACGGATGTCGCCATTTCCGGTACTGAGGTGCCAAAAGCAACTACCGTCATTCCGATAACCATTTCACTTATCCCGAAGCTGTCGGCTATAAAAATTGCAGATTTAACTAATACATGCGAACCTACCAAGAGACATGCGAATCCAATTACAATATAAACAATATTAGATAGTAAATGTCTCTTTGTCTGGCCCTCTTCATTTGTACTCTCTGGTATACCAGTTTTTTTATGAGGGCTACTTGAATCTGCTTGCTGACAGGAAGAGTTTACCGATGAAGCACTAGCAAGGACATCTTCCGAGTTGCACGTTGAATTTCTTGATTCTTTCTTGGAATTTAGAGTACTATAAATTTGGTAACCTATAAAAAGTATAATACCGGTAAAAAGAAACAGTCCATCAATAAATCCAATCTTTCTGTCTATTGCCATAAAATAAAGCCCGGCTGAGATTCCAATCATTAATGGCAGCTCGCGCTTCAGTATGACCCTTTCAACCTTTAAAGGGAGTACTATTGCGGCAATACCAAGGACAAGGCCGATATTGGCGATGTTACTACCAATTATATTCCCGATAGCTATGTCATTAGATCCTTTTATAGATGCAGTTAAACTGACAGCCAATTCAGGACTTGAAGTACCAAATGCGACAACGGTTAAACCTATTACTATAGGCTTTATACCAAGATCACGCGACAGCCTTGATGATCCCTTAACCAGCCATTCGGCGCCAAAGTATACGCCGGTAATCCCTACAATAAACAAGATAGAGTGTAGTAACAAATATAATCCCTCTTATGCTGCCATTTTATAATTCACGACATTAGGCAGTATGGAAACAAAACCTAAGACCAAAGCACAAAATAAATCCCCAATTAACCCATCTTTTGAAAAGGAGGAAACCCGCCCGGCAATGCCGTTTGGACGGGTTGTGCAGGGAAGGAGATGGTATTCTCTTTTACAATCCCGAAAAGTGAATATGGTAGAAGTATAATACCAGTAACCCTTCCGTCAAACATAAAAAATCTGTACTCTTTTGGCCACACTTGCCTTACTGCACATTCAAGTGTGGTTTGCCTTATCCGGATACCAAAATTTGCATGAATAAGCAAAAACTCTATATTTTTCAGAAATTTCTAAGCTACCTCAAAATTATTGGTAGTTAACTTGGTCTACTCGAACGGTTTTAATCGGGCGGACTGAGATTGACATGAATGTTCTTAAAGAAAGAAGTAAAAAAACAGTATTTATACAAATTAAAAAAAGTATTTGACATTAACGAAAGTTTTTCTAAAATACTGCGACTGAGACTTAATCTCAGCAATTCTTTCGTGATTTCTGAATGAATTTTGTTGTAGAATCGTAAATTAAATGCTGTAAACAAATTAACAAAGCTTAAATTTTTGTATCTACTCACAGTAAGCACAACAACACATAATGTTAATTTATAAAGTCAGGTAATTCTCCACGAAATAGTATATCCATTGCATTGCTTGAGTTAATTCCCTGCTTGCGGCATGTTGACAAGTAGCTACGAACACGGCAGAAAATCTTTGCTCCGTCCATGGAACGAAAACATCCAGATATTTTCTGTTGAACTTTTGTCATCCTTATATCATTTTCGCCTAAATTGTTTGTAAATGGAACCATATTGTTGTCTAGAAACCGGAGAATATCATTCTCGAAATCTCTCAATCGTTCCAAAAGATTTCTTGCTTTCGATCTTTTCATTCGTCCTCTTTTTCCTTTTCGTTGTGTTTCATCAGGAGGAGGACATTCAACTTCTGCCTTCTTTAATATTGCCCTATACTTGTATCGGTATTTTTTCGATTCAACGCTCCCTATCTGCCCTCCTGCATCATCCACAGCCTTATTCATTTCCTCAAGTAGAGCTTTCATACGTTTGGCCCATTTCTGACTATCCTGCTCCCACGCTCTTGTTAACTCTCTTAAGTGATGCGCATTACACAATGAATGAGTACACTCATAGGTATAATAAGGTTTCCAATGATCATGGCAGAGAATTCCGATAAACTTAGGTAATATACCAATGGCATCTGTTGCAACTGCACCTCGTCTTTCATGAGGAAAGAAATATGTCCATAATTTATTTGACGTACAATGCAGCCAGTGCCTATCGCCACCAATGTTTATACTGGTTTCATCTACATGCATTAGCGCTGACTCTGCCAGTTTCGATTTAGCTTTCTCTTCAAAGGCTCCTAATAAATCATAAGCTTCTCGATTGAAATTGTAAATAGAGCCATCACTAATAGGAATCTGCAGTTGCTCTTTAAAATAATTTTGTACTCTGTTATAAGGAATTAACTGAAATTGTGACATATAAACTGAGTGCGCTTTCACTCTCTTGCCATACTGTACCGCCTTTGCCACATCATCAGGAAAGGTCGCCACAAATCGCTTCCCTTTACTATCCTCAAGGATTTGTGCCCGATATTCTGTTACAACCCGTGAAATTTCAATATCAAATACTTGCCGTGATTCGTATCCCATTTCTTTATACATCTCAGGTGGGAGCGTTCTCCGGTCAAGTTTGATGACTTCAATCTCATCTGGATCATCAACTCTTTGAAGCGTTACGCCTACACGACCTTTTTGCCCGCCTGCTTTTTTACCTCCCTTGGCCTTACTTGTTTTTTTACGATTGGGATCACTTGATGGCGGCTTGCTACTATTACAACTGTTTAGGTTTAAACGGCCAACAAGTAATGTTATTACCAATGCCAGCAACTCAATCATTGACCTGACGGCTGGTGATAAATCCTTCTCTTCTTTGAGCAATACTTTTACTTTATTGAGCGTTGCATCAATGTCAACGTTGCTTATTGTCACAGGATATTACCCGAATAAATAGCTTTAAATTGTAAACTAAAGCTATTATATCACATGATTTTTTATCCAGATTTTATGCGCTGTAGTTGCCACTAAGACATTTGAAATAATCCCAGGCGGCCAATGCCTAATGAACAAAAACAAACGCCATGGAGCGCCAGCACGCTCCTACACCAAGCCAACACAAGCAACCCAACAGATACAGAAGAAATAAAAATTTAGCACAAAAATCACGTCAAGTAAATTCCAGACTTTTTCTAATATTTCTTCTCTGAATAATTACAAATTTTTTTGTATAGTAGCTGAGAAAGAGCCTCAATCGCTATACAAAAAAGGCTATCAGTTTCGCTCGGCAAGCTCTATCTGATAGCCCGGCACGGAAACGCGGGAGAGGAACGTATGTCCCCCTCTCCGCATTTGGCCTTTTTTCATTATAACGACTGCTTTTTTCAAGTCAATTGGCAAGGCTTAGATGTGATCACCGCGTGTTAGTAGTACATTGTATGGACTATTTTGAAATCCCTCAATGCGATTAATGGATCTTGTCTGCTTAGAAAGATTCTACGGGTGGGCGTACTGGGCTTTACACATACATACTGCCACAGTGCGCCTCTAAGTTGACTATTTTTGAAAAAAGAAAGGAGCAGTAAAAAATGAAAAATAGTTTTTTATTAATGGGCTTTGCGGTCTTTTCTCTAGTAGGAATGTTGTTTGCCGCTTTTCCCACAGATTCACAGGCGATCCCTCCATTTGCCAGGAAATATAAGACAGCGTGTACAACCTGCCACTGGGGAACATTTCCTAAGCTCAACGCGTTTGGCAGGGCATTCTACGCTAATGGCCTGAGGATGCCGGGAGGTGGTGACGAGGTCTTTGTAAAAGAAGAACCTGTAAAAATGGGGGCTCCCGCATGGTCAAAATTATTCCCGAAGGCCGTATGGCCGGGATCGATACCTCACCTGCCAGCTATCGGCTTTAAGATGGTGTCTGATTTGTCTATTTCGAGTGAAAGACCGCACAATCCAAGGGGGGGAGATCCTGGAAAACCGGAAAGATCACAAGATACTGCTTTTACGGGTATAGAGTCTCTTGAGGTACTTATTGGAGGAACATTTGGAGAAACTTTATCATTCTTTGGCGCCGGTTCGATAGATGAGCTGGAGAGGGCATATGTGAATTATGCTCCATTCTTGTTTGGAGAGCAGGGGCTTTTTAATTTCAGATTTGGAAGGTTGGATATGCGTGGAACTCCCATGTCCAGCCACAGGAAACAACTTTCATTATCAACTTACATGATGGACGTCATGCCTACAATATCGGCCGGTAACTTTTTTGGATTCCATCCGGCACAAAATGGCGTAGAAATTTGGGGTAGCAGGAATGGTCCGGGAGGTAGAGGTGGCCTTGAATGGGCAGCAGGCATCGTTAATGGTGAGACAGGAGAAGGCGCGGAATTGTTCGATGGTTCAGGCCATATGGAAACCATTGTCGGTAATATGACTGACTCTGGCGCGAATGGTGGTATTTTCGGAGGAGAGATAAATAAGAGCAAAGACTGGTATGTAATGGTTTCCTATAAGATTGGCGGTATGGGCGTTCTTGGTGAAGAGTCGGTAGACAATTCGCTGGTAGCAAAAGAGAATTGGCGTGACGACTCGGTCAGGATCAAAGGTTATTATTATCGGGGAGTTACCGGCGCGTTTATTGATAATCCGGTTACAGGCGCTTTTGGAAACCCGCTGACTGGCGGTACCTTCGATTCTGAGGCGAACCGGTTTGAACGTTTTGGTGTGCTCATTGACGCGAACTGGCGTAATTTCAACTTTATAGGGGCCGCATCATTTATGGAGGATGATATAAAAGGCACAATAACATACGGAGCAGGCACATTCGGAGATAATTTAGCCCAGGAGTCAGGCTCATCATTTCATACATCTATTTACACCGCAGAGTTACAGTGCGTCGTCCTGCCGTGGCTTATACCTGCCGTCAGGGTTGAAAATGTGAATCCGGACTATGATGTGAGGGATATTGGTTCATTTACAAAATACTCTTTTGATACTACAGTCGTCACAAGAGCAAATTTCAAGATATTTGCCGGTGCACACTGGTCAAATTATGGAGATGCTCAAACAGGCACTGATGGTGTGGAAGTAGATAGAGTTGACCTCGGAGGTTTTATGGATACTTCGTACAGGCTTGGAGTAGATATTGCTTTCTAAATATTAGTAACAGATAGTTGAAATTTTTTAACCAAATTACCATGTTAATGTACAGAAGCCCGGGCCAAATTTAAACCTCCCCGGTTACCATTTAGGCCCGGGTTTCTGTCATTTGTAGCGGAAGGTTTACCTTAGTGTAGCGGTGCGGGTTATGTAGTTTTCCCGAACCCTTATTATGATAGTGAAAGGGGATTTAAAGTTATGCGAAATTTATGTTTAACGGTATTTACTTTATTAGTATTACTTCTGCCTTCAATAGATCTTATGGCTCATGATGAATCTCAAAATATGAAAGTAAAGTTGCAAAAGGCAATAACAGGATTAAAGAAAGAGGTCAGGTCCGACATTACGGTAGAAAACCCAGGGGTTATTACCGGAAAAGTAAAGTGCATGAGGGTAAGGCATTCGTGTGACGCAGTTGTCTATATTGAAAAAGTAGGGGACAACAACTATGACCCGCCAACGGAACACGGCGTAGTTGACCAGTTAAACCTGGTTTTTCTGCCACACGTAATAGCCGTTCAAAAAGGCACAACTATCGATTTTCCAAACAGTGATCTGGTCAGACATAATGTATTTTCTACCCCGGACTGCTGTAATCAATTTAATCTGGGAACATATGATATTGGTGCCTCAAAACCGGTAACTTTCAATGAACCATGCGAAATACCACTTCTCTGTAACGTGCATGCTGAGATGTCTGCGTATGTTGTAGTTTTGGATAACCCGTATTTTGGTGTTACAGAAAAGGATGGAAGTTTCAGGATTGAAAATATTCCTCCCGGTACTTATAAGCTGAAGACATGGCATGAAAAACTGAGGTCTGTAGAACAGGAAGTTAAGGTTGAAGGCAGCAAGACAGTAGAGGTGAGCTTCTTGATAAAGAAGCGTAAGTGAGTGATTATTGACCCTAAATATGCTTCATCATGAAAAAAGAGGAAGAAAAATCATATGCAGGTTTATACCTATTTCTGAGTTTTATACTTACCTTAACAATAGTATGGGCAGTGTGGGATGAAGTAGTAGGAAAAAGGCCATGGAAATTGTATCAATCCCGGTTTTATGAGTTAGAGCTAGAGAAGGTTAAGGGAGAATACGTAGAGGCGATGAAGGCATTTAATCAACCCGATGTCCAGGAAAAATATAAAGAGACTCAGAGAAAACTTGAGGAAGCTCAGGACAGGTTTAAAACGCCAACCGTTCAGCAGGGATACAGGAAAGCATTCCGGAAGTTGAATGTCCTGGATAAAGAAGAACTGTCTCCCTTAAAGTTCGAAGCGATGGTTACGCGAAATAAAATGCTGGAAGAAGAGTATCTGTATGGAAAGCATAAGGGTGATGGACCGGAAAAGAATATTAAGGAATTGGGGGAACATGGCAAGGTCTTAGCGACAAAGATCGAAGATCTGAAAAAAAAGAGAGCTGGTTTGCAAAATCATCTTGATGAATCCATGCGTTATATAGATATGTATGCGGAGGAATTGAAGACGTTTACCGGCAATATGAATGGATATCAGGAAGCGATGACTAAATTAAAATCGAAAAGGTCCTCTTTGCAGATATACCAGGTACATCTAGAGGATATTAACGAGGCGGATAGGTGTATGTCATGTCATGTGGGTATTGACAGGAAAGAGAGTGTTTCTGATGAACAACCGTATGTAAGCCATTCAAGGAGGGACGTGTATCTTGGCAACCACCCTCCGGAGCAGTTTGGTTGTGTCCTATGTCATGAGGGGCAGGGAAGGGCAACGATAAGTCCGGAGAAAGCACATGGCGAAGTGGAGTACTGGTTAAAACCGATGCACAGAGGCAAGATAGCACAATCTTCATGTACCAAGTGTCATGATAAAGGTGAGGAACTGGTAGGAGGAGAGGATATTGCGAAAGGGATAGCGCTGTTTGAAGAATTAGGTTGCTTCGGTTGTCATAAAACGAAAGGGTTTGGGAAAGACCGGAATAGTATGATAGGGCCAGACTTAACCGAGATAGGCAGTAAGGTGAATCCCGGATGGTTGCTGGAGTGGTTGAAAAACCCTAAACATTTCAGGCCAAGTACAAGGATGCCTGATTTCAGGTTGGAAGAAGAGGATGCTATGGCGATAACGTCATATCTCTGGCAGAACTCAGAAGGGCTTGAATCCAGTGAGCCACAAACATTTGATGATGAAACAATAGACGAAGGAGTGTATTTATATGAGAGTATAGGGTGTCTCGCATGCCATAGCGAAATAGAGGAAGAGGGAAGAGTCCATGGGCCTAATCTTTCTCGGATTGGTGACAAGACAAATTATGAGTATCTGGTCAGCTGGCTCTTAGCTCCTAAGGCACATCAGCCGAAAACAAGGATGCCTGATATGAAACTTGACGAGGAAGATGCGCAGTATGTAGCGTCATTTTTAATGAGTCTAAAAGGCAAAGATAGATATGAAGACTTGTCAGGTTCAGAGTGGTTAGAGAATAAAGAAACGGCCAGAAGAGGAGAAAAGTTGATAGGCCGGTATGGTTGTTTCGGGTGCCATAAGATAATGGGAATGGAAGGGATGAGTAAGATAGGCGTTGAATTGGATGAGGTAGGTTCTAAACACATACATCTGTTTGACTTTGGCCTGTTGGAAAGGAAGATACTAGAGGGCGTTGGACTGCACAATGCGCATGAAAACATTTCAAAGGCGAGGCTAGCATGGTTTACGGCAAAATTAAGTGACCCCAGGCAGTTTGATGAGGGGCGTTATAAGAGGCAAAAAGACAGGCTGAAGATGCCTGATTTTGGTTTGTCTGCAGAAGAGATTGAGGCATTATCTATTCTGTTGACAGGTATGAGAGAAGGTGAGTTGCCTGAGAGTTATATAGCGGAATTAACAGATGAAAAAAGGTATTTGGTTGAGGGTAAAAAAGTAATAGATAAATACAACTGCATGGGCTGCCATCAGTTTACCATAGATACACTGTATTTGAAGAATGGGTTCGTAGTGAAAGGGATGGTCAAGCTTGAGGAGGAAGAGAGCCTTTATTTTCAATTATGGGTGGATAATGAAGGACTTGGCAGAAAGGCTGGTGATACTGTGCAGGTAGCGAATGAAGAGATAGAGAAAAGAGTTGCGTCCGAAGGGGGGGACATCGGTACATATATCATAGACTACCATGTGGAGGTGGAGGGCAGCATCGCTGAAGAAGCGAAGGTGTTTACTCCTCCTGTTCTTTACGAAGAAGGTAGAAAAGTACAATTTCCATGGTTATTTAAATTTCTCAAAAAACCAGCGACACTGAGGCCGTGGCTCGAAGTAAGAATGCCAACTTTCAACTTTCATAATAATGAGATTAAATCCATTATAAGATATTTTGCTGAAATGGACAGCGCGCAATATCCTTTTGAGTTTTTTAAAGAGACCGACCAGGATTATATTGTAGTAAAGGATGGGAAAATACCGGGTTATTTGAAAAAGGCGAGGACTTTATTTGAATCTAAGGACGTCAATTGTGGCTCGTGTCATGTTCGTGGAGATTCTACACCTGAAGGTGCCCCATCGGATTGGGCACCAGACTTATCATTAGCAAGCACAAGATTAAAACCGAAATGGATAGAGAGATGGTTACTGGACCCACAGTTAATACAGCCCGGCACAAAGATGCCAAAATTTTTCAGAGAAGGCGTGTTTCAGAATATTTTTCCAGGAACGCCGGAAGTACAGATTGAAGCGATCAAGGATCTACTCATGAATTTTCCAGAGGAGATGACAAAGCAAAAAGAGAATAAAAAATTATGAATGCACCGGCCTTCAAAAATAAAGAAATATTATCATTTTTGTTAACGTTCTCTTTTGTCTTCTTTCTATACGGAGCCGATACATTTGCGCAGACATTGCAAAGGTTTCGTACTTATACCCACACTGTTTCCGGAAAGCTGCCGGAGACGGTTGAAACAATTACTGCGGGAAAAATAATTTATGAGAAAAAATGCTATTATTGCCACGGAATAAACGGAAATGGCAATGGTTCCGTATCGCCACGACTGGATCCTAAACCGAGAGATTTTACCACTAATGAATATAAAATACGTTCTACTCAACTAGGTGAACTTCCATCAGACGAGGATATCTTCAGGATTATTACCAGCGGAATTGAAGGCACAGCTATGCCTTCCTGGAGCACTTTGAGTAACCCGGAGAAGTGGCAGGTTATTGGTTATATTAAGACGTTTAATAATGGTTTTTTAAAAAACACGTCTGAGGAAATTGAAATTAGGACCGAAATGCCTGAAACACCGGAAACAATAAAAAACGGAGAAAAGTTATTCAGAGAAGCTAAATGTTTTTTATGTCATGGTAATGAAGGGAGGGGTGATGGCATCATTACAACAACAATGAATAGAGAATGGAATATGCCATATAAAGCAAGAGATTTGACAAAAAGATGGTTGCTGAAAGGAGGAAACAGCACCGGTGATATCTATCGCACCATATCAACTGGTTTTAATAAGACACCGATGGGCTCTTATAAAAGCCACCTTTCAGATGAAGAGAGATGGCACCTTGCACATTATGTGAAGTCTATTTCACACGAGATGAAAAGTAAAGTAGTGATTGAATCAGGATTCATAGACGGAGAGATACCTTTTTCAGCTGATGATAGTTTATGGATAAACGCTGAATCAAGTGAAATGCCGTTGGCCGGGCAAATACTCATAAAGCCTGGATTGTGGAATCCATCAATTAATTCGGTAATAATCAGATCTTTGTATAACAAAGATAACATCGCCTTCTTACTTGAGTGGAACGACAGAACAAATAGACAGGTAGAAGCTTTTACTGATGCCATAGCATTGGAGTTTCCTGTAAAGATACCGGAAGGAGCAAGGAAGCCTTCCTTTGCAATGGGTGATTCAGGTAAACAGGTTTATATATTGAGATGGGAAGCATACCAGTCTGATTTGGGAAAAACCCTTCTGGCATCCAAAGAAGAAGGCACAGGGCAGAAAAATGCCAAAGAAAAGACGGGCAGAGATCAAATAGTTATAGAAGAATATAATGCCAGAGGACATAAAACTCTAAAAAAACAACCTGCAGAGAGCCAGATAACAAGGGGTATAGGACAATGGAAAAACGGAAGATGGAGGGTGTTAATAAACAGGCCTTTATTCAGTGTAGATAAGAGTGATACACCGTTTGAAAAAGGAAAGCTTATTCCGCTTTCCCTCGCGGTATGGGATGGTTCAAACAGTGAATACGGAGGACTGAAGTCTATTTCACCATGGTATTATATTACCCTGAAAACACCAACCCCTTATACTGTTTATGGCTATATTGCAATAGCTGTTATTATTGGAATTAGCGTAGAATTCTTCTTTATCGCCAGATATCGCCGAAGAGCAACAGCCTGATTTTGAAAAAGGAGAGGACTGTTTTAAACATTCAAAAAATTTAGAGAAAAGGAGAAGAAATGATGTATAAAACCGTTTGTGTTTTAATAATGTTACTTTTGACAATATGTACAAAATTATGTGCTGATACTTTGAAGGTGGAAGATTTTGAAGAAAAGATTAGTGTAAAAATTCTTGAAATGAACGATGAGTATGTTAAGGCTGTCTTTCCGAAAAGGATGATTGGATCAATAAATGTTCAGTCTAAACTGGATGACAAATATCCGGATACGGTTTTCATAAGAGTTGATGATCAGGAAAAGAGTATAATTTGTAAGATAGGAAAAATAACTAAAAGCCCAGCAAGTATAACCTTGCGGATTCCCAGAGAGAAGGTCACGGCATTACAAATAGACTTTACGGATAGTGAGCTGGATATGTACAGTGAGCGGAGAGATGACTTTGGCTTACATAGGGAAGAGAGTAGAAGTGCACCTGTTGATACCGAGAAGTTGAAAGAGCAGATAAAAGAGGAATTAATGTATGCGTTTGAGGGAAAACAGGAGAAAAATGAGTTTGAAATTGAAGAGAAAATTAAAGAAAATTTGACGCTCGAATTTGAAAAGAAACAACAGATAAAAGAGGAGATATTTGAAGCGGAGAACTATGGCAAGGTATCGGGTCGCATGCTGAACAAAGGCAAAACATTGCCAGGATGTCAGGTAAAAATAACATTGTTAGAGAAATGGGGATTTTTTAGTTCTCCTCGTGAAGGGGCTCATTTTGAAACCGTAACCGATAAAAATGGGCACTATTCATTTGATAAAATACCTCCGGGTGGATACAAATTATACTGGAAGCCGCCCCACGAATCATCCTGGATAAGGAGTGTAAAGATGGAACCTGACTTCTTTGTAGAGACAGGAGAGATTAGCAGCGTTTTCGACAGAGAGACAAATATAAAAACGATAAATTAAGCATGTTCATGTTAGATTCTCTCTTACGTATCTTTTGTCATGCCCGAACTCTTCCATGCTTTCCCGCCCGTCCGGATTCATCCGGAAGAGTGCGAGGACAAGCTTATTATGAATCCAGAGGTCCGTCCATGATGAATTCCCGTTTAATAGACTGCTGGAATAACAACATTGTTGGGTGCAGAAAACAACATACGCAAAAAAACCTGATTTATATTGAGAAAACAATTTTTAATAAAATTTAAAATAATTGTTGACATCTTAGGGAAAATGTATAGAATGTCATAAATTGCGACTCAGTCTCAACAAAAAAGTGGATTGTATTTTAATCTTGAGCTATCTATAACGCTCTGTTTTTCCATGAGGATTTATACAAAATCACTATTTTTTTTGACCAGCATTGAGGCTGAGACTCAGTTAAAACTTATATTTATTTTAAGTACTTTGAAAGGAGTGCCTTATGAAGAAGTATACTATTATGTTTCTCTACCTTTTTGCCTTATCTTTTAGTGCTTTATGCTCTGGCGTATATGGGCAAGGGTCAAATGACGGATTGGAAACGAAGGTCGATAAGATGGAAAAGATGCTTATGGAGCTGAAGGATCAACTTAAACAGCAGACAGTAGCCAGTGATGAACTCAAAGCCATGAGGGATGAGATAAAGAAAATTTCTGCACCAGCTTTACCAGAAAACGAATTCTATTGGGCTAAAAAGTCCCAGGAGCTTGAAAATAAGGGCCTTGCTCCAGTATTTGGTAATCAGTACGGAAAACCATTTTTACGCAGATTTGGCAAAAATACCTACATAGGTGGATATATGGACCATGAGCTTGAATTTGACGAGAATGGCAATCACACATTCGACCAGCACAGGCTTATCCCGTTTATTTACTCTGATGTTTCAGACCGAGTCAAGTTTGCTACAGAAATAGAGATTGAGCATGGAGGACCTCAAGGCTCTGGTGGTATTCAAGGTAAAACAGGTGCGATAAAGATAGAATTTGCCACAATAGATTTTCTCATGACTGACTGGCTGAATTACCGCGCAGGTATAATCCTTTCTCCTCTGGGCAAATATAACCTTGTTCACGATTCACCACTCCAGGACCTAACCGACAGACCAATGGTAAGCACAAATATCATTCCGACGACTCTCTCCGAGTCAGGAATGGGTTTCTTTGGTACACTTTACCCTACGGAACTGTCAACACTCAGCTACGAAATCTATGCGGTAAACGGTTTTTCTGCCCAGGATGGAACCGCTACTGCCGGTGGCGGAACAGGCTTTATAAGAAGTTCACGGGGAAGCCAGCAGGATGACAATAACAGGAACCCGGCAATTGTTGGTCGACTGGCGTACAGCCCTTTTCTTGGTTTGGAAGTGGGTCTCTCCGCTCACGTCGGAGATATTGACCAGCATGGTGGCAGCAAGATGGCAATTAAGGCAGTCGACTGGACGTATCAGCGAGGAGCATTTGAACTGGTTGGTGAATACGCGCATGCGTCAATTGAAAGAGATCGTGGGGATGTTGCAGGCACTCCCAAAAGCGATTTGTATAATGGAGACATGTGGGGATTCTATGTAGAGCCAAGATATCATTTTATGCCGCAGTTCCTGAAGGATGTTGCACCAACCTTCTTTACTGACAACTCCACTTTTACAGCGGTCTGCAGATTAGGACATCTCGATATTAATAATCCAACCTACGGGTCAGCCGATACAAGACAGACACGTGTGACACCCGGATTTAACTTCAGGTATACTGAAGATACCGTTTTCAAGGCTGAATACCAGTTTAACATGGAGAATGACGATAGAAGTGACGTAAGCAACAATAGTCTCGTTTTTTCAGTTTCTACATATTTTTAATCTGAATTTTGCATAAACAAGTAGTCATGACTGAGGTATTAAAAAAAGTCCATTTTATTTGAGTTTTAGAAAGAGGCTGATAAGGTGCGTTATACACCTCCCCGTATAACGCATCGGCCTCAGTTATTGACATACAATAACACGCACAATACTACAGAAGAACTAACCATGTTTTTCACGGCAAAATCAAGAGAAGAAATATTATTTTGAAAAAGACGTCAGATATTTTTTTAAGTATATATTGAGACTGAGTCTTAATTGCGCAATCTAATAGAAAAGGAAACGATAAGATGAAAAACGTACTGATCATAGACGACAATGAAGAGATCCTTAATACTTTTAAACAACTATTATTGGATGAGGGCTATCGTGTAACCACCGCAAATAATGGCGCCATAGGCATAATACTATCCATGAGGAAACATTTTGATCTTATAATAACAGATCTCAACATGCCGGAAATAAGCGGTCTTGATGTAATAAAAAGGATAAATAATATTATTAAAGTCCCTATTATTTTAATGAGCTCTGACTATCTACCGGTTGAGCCGGACGATACGAATCGTTTGGGTGTAAACGCAGTAATTTCAAAGACAATTGATGATTATGATTTTTGTGAATTAGTCAAATACTGCCTGGAAGACAATGTATGTGAAAGTAAAGTATTTTAAATGTGCTTGATAATCAGTATCTCTTGCAATTTGTAGACTATCGAAGAAAAAACAGGACGGAATTAGGCAGAAACCGATATCTACGAAAGGAGGTATTTATGAAAGGTATGGAAAAAAATTCTGAACACAGGGCAAGTGAAAGGATGGATCGCACATTACAAATATCGCTACCCGATCAGGAATGCGAGACAATAAATATTAGTGCGAGTGGGGTCTATTTTGAAGCAATAACAAGTGATATAAACGCATTCTCACCTGGGACAACAATTCCAATTGAAATAAGAGTGGTGATTACCACACCCGGTTGTGGAGAAAGCGTGGTTCGGTTTAAAGGGAACGGTTCAGTTGCCAGGAATGACATAAAGGATGTCACCTGTCGTGGCAACAGATTGGGAGTAGCTCTTGAATTCAAAGATAAACTTAATATTTCCATGAAAGAGTCCTGAGATTTGCGACCTCCCGGTCAGATGGAATGATCTTGCAGAAAGACATCCTCAATCTCCAAATGTGCTTGCCGCTTCAGGAGCAATAACACATGGCTGGAGAGGGCAAATGTTGTTGCAAAAAAGATTGGATTTCGCGAAGAAAGCTATAGAACCGGATAATGACAATTTCTTTTCAGGATAAACCATGCAACCTTTATTGCCCTCTTTCCAAATGGTTTTATGTCGTCAATGTATAAGCACTGACTGACTACCTGCCGGTTGATCCGGAAGATACAAAGCTTATAGGTGTAAACGCGGTAATTTCAAAGACAATTGATGATTATGATTTTTGTGAATTGACCAAATACTGCATGGAAGACAAGGTATGTGAAAGTATAGTATTTTAAATGTGCCGGAGAACAAGTCCCGCTTGTAATTTGTAGATTCATGAAAAAAGTCCGGGACGGGGCTGGACAGAAAACAGTAATTGAAAGTTTCTATTAATTTCTGGATAAGGAGGTGGAGTATATGTCTTTAAAAATATTTATAGCTATTTTGTTTCTCTTTTCATTCGTTTTTACATCTGTTTCCCATGCAGATGAACCGGTATTGAAAAACATTAAAAATGAGGAAAATGCTGATAGAATCCCATCTGACAGATACACAAAAAAAGATTCTACAAAAAAGGTGACTTCACTTAAAGATAAACACCTGAATGGAGATCTTGCAATACTTGAAAAAAATATGGAACGAAAAGTGGACAATAAGGCCTTTGACGATATATATAAGAGATATGTTGGCCTGACACGGCAGTATGGAGAAGCTGACCGGGCAATCAACTTCTTTGACGGCCTTGCAAAAAGACATCCTCAATCCCCAAACGCGCTTACCGCTTCAGGGGCAAAAACATATGGCCAGGGCCAGAAAGAGAATAGAGGCTGAGACAGGC
>Ga0257122_1000541_pt1 | contig 32455 bp, 26 predicted proteins | sample SI106_120metaG_FD_190146 | JGI IMG/M metagenome (GOLD analysis project Ga0257122, IMG submission 190146) | Marine microbial communities from Saanich Inlet, British Columbia, Canada - SI106_120 | ecosystem: Environmental > Aquatic > Marine > Inlet | place: Canada: British Columbia | collected... | reverse complement strand
TCCCCGTTGGGCTCTCCCGCCGTGACGACAGACGTACATATGGGTGCCGCGAGTAATCCGTTTACCTGTACCTCCTGCCACGTGGCAACCGGGCACCGCATTCCGGGCCAGGGCGTACATCTTCCAGTACAAGAAGGACGAATTGGCTGTGTAGACTGTCACAGCGCCGAACCGCATAGCAATGATCTGACCAATAACCATGCTCTCGATATCGCCTGCCAAACCTGCCATGTGCCGGCGTTTAGTCGTCAGATGCCAACGAAAATGGACTGGGATTGGTCCACTGCGGGAAATAAAAGCCGCGGAACCGACGGTGTTGAAACCTCAACGGTGGGTGGCGATACCGTTCAAAACTACAACTACCTCAAAGGCGATTTCGTTTGGGAAAAGACAGTAAGGCCTTCCTACGCTTGGTACGATGGTCGCGTTACGCGCATGACGCTGGAAGATAGTTACCCGGCAGGCAAGGGTACCACAACCGATCGAATCGATCTTGGCGGGCCTATTGCGACCTTCGCCGATGAAACAGCGAAAATCTATCCCTTCAAGGTGATGAAGGGGCGGCAACCCGTCGACACCACATCGCGCAAGATTATCGCTCCAAAACTGTTTGGACCCGGCGGATTCTGGGGCGCTATCCCCGCCGCTGCAGACTATACGGCGCAGGGCGTGGAAGACCTCTGGACCTCGTCCAACACCGCGGGCGCCTTGTACGCAGGTCAGCTCAATACCGGTGAAAGCTATTCCGGTCGCGCAACAGGTAATCGGCCTTGGGATTGGGCCTATACCGAAATGTGGATGGGGATCAACCACGAGGTGGCCCAGAAGGCGAGCGCTCTCGGATGCGCAAGTTGCCATGGTGCGTCCTCGGATGAATGGGATTGGAAAGCTCTGGGCTATAGCTGCGACCCGATGAATGATGCGGTGGGTTGTGGCAGTCGCAATAGATAGCGCTTAGCTAGCCAGATAGGTGTGCCCGCGGGGCTGGCGTTTATTCTCCAGGTTGCGCCGGTTCCGCAATTCTCGCTGCCGGTAGGCCGGGTATCGACATGGTGTTGGTACCCGGCCTACTACTATGCGGTGGCGATTCCTTCGCCCAGCACGAAAATTCCTAGAGATATCGGGCTCCGAACCATCGGTCGAATTCTGGATGAAACGCGACTCCGTTTCGTAAGGACTCGTGGGGGTCCTGCGGAAGACCGTTTCGTTTGTCTCGTCTGCCGCCGAACTCTCCAACATGAACTCCTTCACATTTCAGAGGCCGACTCTGGGTGCTATTGGATTCCTGAGCGTATTCCAGGCGGAATGCGAGAGGTGGTCGGATGAAGACAGCAAGCTATCTGGTTCTTTTGGCAATTTTATTTCTTTCGGCGTGTGGCGATGATGCTTCATCCCCTGGGCAGGACCTTGGTTCAATTCCGGAGGATGCGACGGCAGTTGACCCGATCGTTGAGCCTCATGAAGACCTTGGCTTGGTTCCTGACCAGCTATTTATCCTCGACCAAGTCCTGATCGCCGATTCAAACGTACCACTGAGTCCGGACGCGAAGCCGCCCCGCATTGATATGGCTTCACCGGCACTGGATATGGCTTCACCGGCACTGGATGTAACGCCGGCGGCCAAGGACAGCACCGTGGACGGTGCTCCCGATTTTGCCGACGTCGCCGACATCGCTCTCTTCAACGACACCGGCGTGTGCAAAGGGAGTGGCGACAGCTGCTCCCAATCAAAGGAGTGTTGCGGCCTACATATTTGCGACCAGGGAACCTGCAAGATGCCGATAAGCTGCAAGGGGCCCACGGAAACGTGTACGCTAACAAGTGAGTGCTGCGGCGGTCTCGCGTGCCTTGACGGTGGCTGCCAAGCGGTTACCGCCGTAGATATGGTGAGTGCAACGTGCAGCCTCACGGAACCCTGCGTTGTGAGCGAATTGGTATGCATCGCCGAGTTCGGTGCATCCACCGGCCTTTGCACAAAAGAGTGTGTTCTAGATACCGACTGCCCAGCAGGCTCAGCGTGCTTCGGCAGCAGTACTTTCGCTATTTGTTTGAAGACGTGCAGTTTTTCGAGTACGTGTCCAGCCGGAGACAGCTGCCTCGGCGGTACTGCATGCTTTCCTGACTGTATTTTGACGGCCGGGGTCTGTGGAACTGGCCAGGCTTGCGGCACGGATGGTGTATGTTGTCTGGCGGAGGGCGAAAGTTGCTTCGATGCGCAGGACTGTTGCGGCACGATGGAATGCACTAATGGTAGTTGTACTGTTCCGCCAGCATGTGGCCAGACAGGAAGTAACTGTGCCACGGATTCGCAATGTTGCAGTGGACTCGGTTGCTATAGCGGCCAATGCGGTTTGGAGCCTGCCTGCAAATCCGTGAACGATAGCTGCAGTGCCGGGGCAGAATGTTGTGGCGAAACGACCTGCTACTACGGCACCTGCAGCACCAATTGCGGTGGTGGTAGTGGGACGTCCACGAAGTACTGTCTCGATGATGAAGAATGTTGCAATGGCTATGCGTGCCTTCCGGATCCTGCCATGACCTACATGACCAGTTGCCAGCTCGGCGAACGCGTTTGCGGGCCGCTGGGAGATTTTTGCATGTTCGATTCGGATTGTTGCCCGGGTACGATCTGTCCCATTTCGATGCAGTGTTCGCCGCCCTGTGCACGCCTCCTCGATTCTTGCTCACCGAGCAATCCCTGTTGTGATGGCTATGTCTGCTCAAACGGCAATTGCGCAATGCCCGCCTGCAAAAGTGCGGGACAGTCGTGTGGGGTTGGCGTCTATTGTTGTGGCAGCATGGTCTGCAAGGCCAATGGGGTCTGTGAAAGTCCCACGCCGAGCTGTACCAGCACTGGCGCCTCCTGCTCGTCTTCGGCGGAATGTTGTAGTGGCTTGGACTGTCAGAACCAGGTTTGCCAACAGCCGCCGACATGCATGACGGAAGGCGATACTTGCTGGAGTTCGGGTGACTGTTGTACTGGGTTAACGTGCGATTCCAATGTATGCGCCCAAGCGCCCAACTGTATTACGACTGGCAATAGTTGCTCCGCCAGCAATCCCTGCTGTCTGGGGCTTTCGTGCACGAACGGAAATTGTCAATCCGCACCGAGTTGCGGATCCGCTGGAGCAACCTGTTCGGTCGCCAATCCATGCTGCACCGGGCTGAGCTGCAACAATGGCCAATGCTCCTCGGGCTCAACGGGTTGCAGTACGGACTTTGTCTTTCAGGCAACCTCCTTTCTGGGAACTGACAAATCGGTATGGGCGCGCTGCGACAACGGCCAAGGCCCTTCGGTTTGCTATGGCGGCTCGTGGGTGACATTCAATGATGGGCGCTGCTATTGTACGCCCCCATGCTCGCCAGCGGGAGCAACCTGCACAACGGATGGGTCCGGAGTCTGTGCTTCCCTCGATGCTGGACAGACGCCAGTTTGCGTGTACAACGCCTGGAATCTGTGCACGGATCCTTAGAAAACCAAATCGGCGTGGCGATTTAGGCTCGGCCTGTTGCCCTATTCGTCGCCAGGCAGCTCGCCCAACGTATGCCCGTGGTCTCGTTTGGCGCGCAGGTATCTGAGATTGTGGTCGCAGACGCCCGTCAGTATTTGTTCGACACTGGCAACTTCGATCCCATTGTCGCTAAGTGCGGCGCGCTTTAATGGGTTGTTCGACAACAAGCGTACTCGGGGAGGTTGCTGTAGGAAATGCTGAAGTACGATTGCTGCATCGCCAAAATCCCGAGAGTCGTCAGGGAGGTTTAGACTACGATTTGCATCGTAGGTATCTTGCCCCATATCCTGAAGCAGGTACGTGATGCCTTTGGCCCAGAGACCGATGCCTCTGCCTTCGTGTCCGGACATATAGACGATTGCCCCGGCACCTTCCGCGATGATCTGGCGAAATGCACTCTCGAGTTGAGGGCCGCATTCACAGCGCATTGAACCAAACGTTTCGCCGGTGATGCAACACGAATGAACGCGGACGAGCGGAGCTTCAGCCGCTTCGAAATCGCCAAAAACCAACAACGAGTTGACCGTCATCTGTGATGTAAGCAGCTGCCAGAGTCCTTCGAGTTGGCGCTGCCGCAAACGGTCAGCGATTTCCAGAACCTGCTCATGTTCGGTGCGTCGAACAAAAGGATACCAGCGAAAGCTGTACTCGACGTCGTCGACTATTCTTGGCAGAGGAATAGGCCCGAGCAGATTGATAATACCGTTGCCCATTCCGTTGCGGTTTGGCTCACCGTTGCCGGTGTCGCCGATAGAAACGAGTTTTCCGTTGGCGATGAGCGTCTTATGCATTTCTGGATCGACATAGCTAAACACACGCGATCCATACCATGAGGGGGACAGACAGTCCAAACCTGGCCCCCAGGGGGAGGATCCCCATATATATGGGCAAAAAAAGCGAAGAGAAAATATGGGTGGGTGCTTGACAAGCGAACGCAAGACCGTCATTACAGAAGAGCTACGAAATCAATTCCCGCGCACAATTTTCGGTCTGACTCCATCAGACCGACGGCGGGTTCCAAGAAAACATAAATTCAAACGCTAAACGGTTCGACGTGACCGTTTGAGATACGTGCGTCCAAGGCAATAGACGCTTAGGCGCGAAGGGCAGACGTGCGTCCGCAACGAACGGGTGATTAGACGGCTATGGATACCGGGCGGGTTGTAACTCCGTCACGCCTAAGGGCGCCAGGGGAGTTCGATTCTCTCATCACCCAAATGGAGGAAGGAAAAGGAAATGGAACGCATTCGATTAAAACAGATACGTCACTGTGGGCATTTCACCCTTCGTGGCGTAACGGCTGCGCACTCGGCTTTTAACCGATGAGGTGGGGGTTCGAATCCCTCCGAAGGGAAAGGCAAGGGGCTGAAGCATAGGTGGCGATGCACCGGACTCTTAATCCGGAAAACAGGGTTCGAATCCCTGCGGCCTCAATATTATCGGAAGTTGTCCTATTGAAGAACGGGTCAGTTGCCAACGTGGTCAAGGCGGCGGATTGAAAATCCGCAAATCGTGGTTCGATTCCTCGCTGGCTCAATAAAAAGAAGTGCATCTTCCGGGGTGGTGAAACGGTATCACGTCTGGCTGTTAACCAGGTTTTCCCGGTTCGAATCCGGGCTCTGGAGTATGGAGGGTACCGCTAAATGGTTGGCAACACGGCTTGAACCCGTGGGCGGTGTGAAAGCTGGGCGTTCGATTCGTCTACCCTCCGTTCTTATTTCTTGGGGGAATGTAAGCATCTGGTGAGGCTACCGGACTGTCGATCCGGCGAGGCGGGTTCGATCCCCGTCATTCCCGTATGCAGGTGAAGTGTTAATGGTTGCACACGACGTTGCCAGCGTTGGGGGCCGAGTTCAATTCTCGGTACCTGCATTTATCAGGTAGGTAGGGGAGTAGGCGTCCCAAGCATCCTGCTAAGGTGTCCGGCTTCGCGGCCGCGTGAGTTCGAGTCTCACACCTACCGTTTTCTTGCCGATGTAGCTCAAATGGCAGAGCGCCTGTCTTGTAAACAGGATGCTGCAGGTTCGATGCCTGTCGTCGGCCCCAAAAAATGCATTGAGGGACGGTAGTGACCAATGGGAACACGCCTGGTTTGCACCCAGGAAATCGGGGTTCGAATCCCCGCCGCTCCATCTGTCGCCCATATGGCAAACCGACGGTCCTAGACGATGGTGAGTTCGCCCTGAACCAGCGCCTGAATCTCCGAACCGTTTCGATCGAATTCGTCGTGAGTATGAATCAGTCGCATCTTTTGGCGGATTTCCTCCGGAAGTTGCTGAAGCTGATCGTAGGGCGTATGGGGGCCGAGGTTGGTTTCATGAATGATCAAATCGGCATCGCTCAGCCAATCGATGAGGGTTGGGTCAAATGAAGTATCGGCGCTATATCCGAGGCACCGCCCGCCCGCGCTAATACGCAGGGCGGTTGTCGGGATATGGTGGATCGTGCGCCGGCATTCGATATGAAACGGTCCCACTTCGACGCTGCGCTTTTCGTCTAGATGCTTGAGGTCGAGGTACGTTTCCATCGAACGTGGCTCCTCAGGGGCTGCGCCATCCGCTTCTACCAAAGGCTCCATGGCCAGGCGAAGGATCCCATCCCAGAGATGCTCGGCAACCAAAGGATGTCCGAAAACTTTCAATTGTCGTTGCAGGTAGAAATGCGAAAAGAAGGCCATTCCTTCTAGGCCACTGCAATGATCTCCGTGCAGGTGGGTTAGCACCACGGCTTCAATATCACCTACATCGAGCGACTTTTCCAAGGAATGGCTCGCCTCATGGAGCATCTTGCGAATCGGATGCGGGCAGTCGACGATGATCCAGGACTCGCCAAAATTGACCGCCAGGCAGGACGAATAATGCAGGCGCGAAAAGGCGTCACCGATTCCTAGGGGAATGAACGATAGGCTCATTGCGGTCACGTTGCTCCAAGGGGTGAAGCCGAGACTCTAGCACGGAACCGCTGTATATGAACGGAGGACCTATAGGCCGGGGGTTTTGAATTTGATGGGTGTGCAGCCGCTGGTGTCGTAGCCGCATTTGCTCGTACATTTCAGGGTGCCGGTGGATGCCCAACTGAGGCAGGTCTTGCCGTTCAGGTCGGCCCCGTCGCAGCTTTCGTTACCGGTGGCTTTGCCGTCACCACAGGTCGAGCAGTTGGAAAGGTCCAAACCGCAGGTGCTGCTACAGCCGATGGTTCCGGTCTGGTAGCCAAACTTCCCGCAGGTTGTGGGTGGAATATCTTGTCCATCACATTGCTCGGTACCGGTCATCTTGCCATCACCACAGGTCGAACATCCCACAAGGCTAACGGTACAATCGGCGTTGCAGTAAAGCGACCCCGCAGTGTACTTCCAGCTGCCGCAGGTTAGGCTGCCGAAGTCTTTGCCATCGCATTGTTCCTTGCCGTTCTTGACCGTATCACCGCAAGAATAGCAGCTGCTCGTATTGAGCTGGCATTTGCTATTGCAAGAAATCGAACCGCCGTCGAAACCTTCACTCGAACAGGTGGCCGAGATTGTCTGGCCGTCACATTCTTCGCCACTGTTGATCGTCCCATCACCGCAGCTATAGCATTTTCCTGTATCGAGCCCGCATTGGCTGTTGCAGCCGAGGGAACCGCCGGAGAAACCTTGAGTTTGACAGGTTTCCTTACCAACGTCGCTGCCATCACAACTTTCGTCGCCCGTGCGGCTTCCGTCGCCACAGGTCTGGCAGCCCGACGTATTAAGGGTGCAGTTTTTGTTGCAGCCGACTTGCCCTGAGTCGAAACCTAGCGAGGCACAGGTACTATTACCAAGCGCGCTACCATCGCAGAGTTCGTTGCCATTGATGGTGTCGTCGCCGCATTTATGACAGCCCGACGTAACGAGTTTGCAGCCGAGGCAGCCGATATTGCCACCATCGAATCCGAGCGATTCGCAGGTTGTTGCTCCGGTGTCGCTACCATCGCAGGATTCATTGCCCTCGGTTACGCCGTTGCCACAACTGGCCGCGCAATCCGCGTCGGTGTTGGCGTTGCATCCAGCTGGGCAGCAGCCATCGCTCGAGAGCGAACAGGAGGTAATGGCTGAATGCGTGCAGCCCGCTCCGCAACCACCGCCCGTCGGCAGATCCAGGGTGCAGGAACTGGCATCCTTGCAGGTTACGGGACACGCGCCGGGGGCTCCGGCCGGAATCGCAGTATCGCAGGTTTCGCCGGACTCCTTGGTCCCATTGCCGCAAGTTGGTGAACAGTCACCATCATTGTTGGCGTTGCAGCCCGCGGGGCAACAGCCGTCAGCGGTGGTTTTGCATTGGCTGATCAGGCTATTGCTGCAGGAAACGGTGCAGTTACCGCCCACAACCGAATCGATGGTGCAGCCATTATTGTCGTCGCATTGGCTGGGGCAGGAACCCTCATCCGTTGTGGCGATAGCCGTATCGCAAGTTTCGCCGTCCTCAACCGTGCCATTTCCGCAAGTCGCCGAGCAATCGGGGTCGTTGTTAGCATCGCAGCCAGCTGGGCAGCATCCATCGGCGGTTGCCGAGCAAGACGTGATCGCTGTAGTCGTGCAGGACACATTGCAGCCCGCGCCTAGCAGGGAATCTGTGGTACACGCGTTCTTATCATCGCAGGCAGTAGGACACGCCCCGGGCTGACCGGTGGCGATGGAGGTATCACAGGTTTCGGTATCTTCTACTACGCCATTGCCACAGGTTGCCGAGCAGTCGATGTCGCTTTCCGCGTTGCAGCCGGCGGGGCAGCAGCCATCCGCCTGAGTCTTGCCACAGGTATCGATGTTGACCTGTTCGCAAGATGCTGCGCAGGTGCTACCCACAATAGAACCTGCGGTGCACGCGTTTCCGTTGTCGCAATCGGTGGGGCAGGCACCCGCTTGGCCGGCGGCAATTGCGGTATCACACTTTTCGCCTGGGTCGACAAATCCGTTGCCGCAGGGAGAGGCGCAGTCGGCGTCGTTGGTGCCGTCGCAGTTTGCGGGGCAACAGCCGTCTGAGTTTTCCAAATCGCAATTGGTAACGGCGATGAATTCGCAGCGCGTACCGCAAAGCGTACCGTTGAGGGTGTCGATCGTGCAGGCGTCCTGATCGTCACAGGCCGTTGGGCAGCTGCCTTCGCCGGCACTGATGCTGGTATCGCATTCTTCGCTATCGTCTAGGGTGCCGTTGCCGCAGGATTCGACGAGGATGGGATCGTTCTGTTTCGGTGTCCCCGAGTCAGAACCGGTGACATCGGAATCACCATCGCGATCGCATGCTGCGAAAAGTGCAAGGCCAAGAACAATGGCGAATGTTGCATAGCGATTCACGTTCTGAGCAAGCTTCGCTTGAGAGCGATTGCGGAGCAATGGCTCGGTCTCTGAGCGCATTTGGTAGATTTCCATTCTTTGCCTCCCTAATGCTGCTCCCCAACAGCCATTGTTCAGACCCGCGTTCCCGAATTTCCGCCTACAATGAATATACGGTGTTTACCAGCCGTATCTCGATCGGAATTTTGTCGACTTCCTGCCGACTCCTGCCAAGGTGCTAACCGCGATTTTCGCTCTCGGTTACGCCCCTGACCCAACAATATTCCGGATGCATATCTCCATATGATCGATGGTCCGGGGACTGTCAACGGCGCAAACTTTCGTGGGCAATTCCTGGCCTATGCGACGCGCAAGTCCGTAAGCCGCCTCACGAATTGGGGGTTGATAGAACCTTTCCGCGCGCGTTTTTTGCGGATCCTTTCGATGTTGGCATGGCATCGTTGGCTAGGCGCCGTCGCGCGGGTCGAGGTTTTGCCGCTAGGCGGCGGGCCAGAGGTTGTTTCACCCGTTGGGATGACCTATGTTGCCGCGCAATGAGCCGGGAAAACGTCATGCGTCGTGCCCTCACTCCACGCCTGCTGGCCAGCATCAGCCGACTCCATATCGTGGCGATCGCCATGCTTGCTGGGCTGACGTTTGGCTGGCTTTTCACCGGCGCCTATTCATTTTCGGCGATGCTTTTGATCGGCTGCGACTGGTTCTTGGTCAATCTGCTGAATCGCCCAGCTGACCTCAAGGAAGATCAAGAAAACAACATCTACGGCAGCGATTTTGTGGGGCGTCACCGGCGCGGAATTCTGGGCCTTGGTGTTGGCTCGCTTGTGTTGTCTTTCGCTCTAACAATCGCATTGTTGTCACCGCTGACCAACATCTTGCGGGCGGCGTTTCATCTCTTGGGGGCCGCCTACAATTGGCGCGTCCTTCCTGGCCAACGCCGAATAAAGGAACTCTATTTCTGGAAGAACTTCGCTTCGGCGGTCGGTTTTTTGATCACCGTTTTCGGTTATCCATTGAGCTTGCACCCAGCAACCATTCTGGTCTTGCCTGCGGGAGTAACGGTAACGGGAATCGCCTGTTTTGCTCTCTTCTTCCTGCTCTTCGAATTGAGTTACGAGGTGATCTACGATCTCCGCGACCGCGTCGGAGATGAGGCGAGCGGTGTGAAAACCTATGCTGTCGTCCATGGCAGCGACACCGCGACGAAGATCGCATATCTGCTCGCGGTCGGGGGAATGGTCGTGCTCGCTGTCGCCTACGGTGGTGGGTTCATTCCCTGGCGGCTATTCGTCATGATAGTCGCACCCGTTGTTCAGATCGCTGGTTTGCGTTGGGCAACTGCCCGAGGAATTACGTCTGCATATTGCGTTGGGATAACCTGGTTGGGGGCCGCCTTGTTGTTGGCCTATAACTTATGGGCCTGGGCGGGCCTTCCCGGGGTCGGTCTCTGATGCTTCTCTTGCAGGGCGCCGCCTTGGCGATCGTCGTCTTCTTCGTTGTGGCGCGCTGTCTGCTCGACCGAGCACCCCGCCAGGTTGTTCTACGCTTCCTACTCCTCGCTCTTTCGTCGTGGTTGGCCGAGAACAGCGTGATTACCCTCTATGGTTTTTATAGATACAGTCCCGACTGGTCGCTTTTCATAGACCATGTTCCGCTGGCGATCATTCTGATCTGGCCCGTTGTGATCCACTCCGCTTGGGATCTCGCGAGGCATTGTCTGACCAACCCTTCCCGCGTCCCTTTGCTCGCCGCAACCATTGTTCTTGCCGACGCTTCCATGATCGAACCGATTTCGGTCGCTGCAGGGCTTTGGCAATGGACGGAACCAGGTTTGTTCAAGGTGCCACCCATCGGTATTCTCGGTTGGGCGCTCTTTTCGCTGGTCGCGGTCTTCCTGCTGGAGAAGAGCCAAGACCGGCGTGCGTTGTTACTCTTGATTCCGCTGCCGCCCCTGCTCGTGCATCCCCTGCTATTGGCATGTTGGTGGGGCTTTTTTCGCTGGGTCAATCAGCCAATAAATGCCTGGTGGGTGGCGGTGCCGCTCTGCGCGTTTAGCCTGGTATTTTCTGTTTGGCTATGGAAACGAAAGATCCGGCACCGCATTCCGCTTCTGGAATTGAACCTTCGTCTCCCAGCGGCACTCTTCTTCTTCGTTCTACTCGCCCTCTACGGGGGGGGGAATACCGCGCTCTACGTGTATGCGTGCGCGTTTGCACCGCCCTATCTGGTACTCTCCAACTACGGCGCGTTTTCCCGAAAACCTAGGACCGAAATCCCATAACCCATAACCCATAGCCCATAGCCGAACCCCCATAGCCCATAACCGAAAACCTAGGGCCGAAAACCGAGGGGGCTAAAGCGGCTTTTCAGCAACCAAATAGCCGTATCCCACGCTGCCTTGGTCCAATGCCTTTGTCGCTTCTTTGAGCCCCTTACGGCCACCCACGATATCGATGTCTACGTCTGGTGAAAGGGCACCCGTCGCTTTCGCAACGGCCGCGCTCAAGAGGCGTCGTTTGATCTGCTTGATCAACTCCCTCAGCGCCCAGGTCGAATCTTCTTTAGCTACAAGGTTGAAGCCCGCACTTTTCAGAAGGGCGGCGTAGTCTTCCAAGGAACGGGCGTGGGAAAGGCAGGTTCCTAAATGCACCCATTCCGAAAGCCCTTCCGGGATCGCACCGTTGGCAAGCATATCGGAAATAGCAACGCGCCCCCCAGGCTTCAACAAACGGTACATTTCGCTCAGGGCGCGTCCTTGGTCCGCAAACGTACTGACCGCACATTCGCAGAGAATTGCGTCGAAACGTTCATCGTGAAAATCAGTTTGGTGAACATCACCGCGTACGAATTTTAGCCTTTCGCCGTTCGTCTCGTTGCCCGTCGCCGGGTCTACGCCGTTTTGCCCAGGGTTGATATCCATGCCGACACCGTTCACATCATGAGCGGCGAGGATCGCTTTTAGACTCGTTCCCTGTCCGCACGCAACATCGAGAATGGTCTTTCCATCCACCAAACCCAAGCTGGCGGCGAGTTCTAACGTGAGTTTGGTGCCGCCCGGATGATAGGAATCTCCCAATAAGTATTGCACAGCGGGATCTTGATAGAACGCCGCGCAGCATTGGCCGTCACCCTCGGGGTCGCAACGCATCGCGTAGCGGTGAACGGGAACCGGCCTGCCTGGCTTAAAACAATCGAGTTGAAGCCATTGTACCTTCTGCCCATTGGCAGCTTGATCCATGGCGGCGCGTAGCTGGGTCTCCAATTCGTCGGGAGGAAGCGCAAAGCGCGCATTCACCAATAATTGAAGTTCGGTTACCTGCTCTGGAAGCTGTTCCAAGGAGAGGGTCGGGCGGTCATCTTTCCGTACCAACTGGCCAGAGGCATTATCGCTGTCTTCCGCAAAGATCTTCAGATGTGCGATGGGCTGCGGCGCAAGTTGGGCGAAGAACGTTTCAATGACCGTCTGAGGGGAAAATTCGGAATCACTATGGATCTTCACTCGGCCGTTGGCCCAGCCCAAGAGCGCTTCGGCCGCTGCGTAGCGGTCGTAGTCAATATCGAGGGGTTTCGCCAGGGATAGCGGCATGGTGGCGAGCCATTCGCCAAAGCCGTCTTTGGTCACGGAGGACACCTTCACAATCGGAACGTCCGTGCGGATTTTTCGAATGAAGGGTTCAGCGTCGGGCAGTTCGTCGAGGTCGCTTCGCGTCAGTACAACGACATCCGCTTCTTCGATTTGTTTGCGAAAAAGGTAGGCAACATCTTGATGAAAACCGCCGTCGGCAATGTCGCGCGCGCGAAGCGGGTCTACCAATACCGAAAAAGGTGCGAGCGTCATCTGCGCCATGCGGCGTTCTGCCAGGGGTGACAGAACCGTTGCAACCAGGTCGGTACAGCTACCGACCGCTTCGGCGAGTGCGACCGTGGCCCCCGATTCGTAGGCATGCATCAGGGCGCGATCGAGGTCGTCATACTGGCAGCAAAAACAACCACCGCCGATTTCGACCACCTGGTCACTCGCATCTTGGCAGAGGGCCGTATCCACGAGGGTATGACCCTGGTCGTTGGTAACGATGGCAACGCGTTCCCCACGCTGCCGAAGTAGCTCGGCCAAACCGCGAATTGCAGATGTCTTTCCGGCGCCAAGAAAACCGCCGAGGAGATGAACTTTCATACCAAACCCTTTGGTCTACGAATCGTATTGTATTCGCATAAGGAAACGGGATTGCCTTCACGGTCGATGACGTGCGTGCAGCACTTCTCGACGCGATCTTGGTCGAAAGTTGCGGCATCCATGAAGGGTTTGATGCCGACGATGAAAAAATCGCGGTAGTCGCGCAGTCCCACTTCTCCATCGTCACCACCCTGGGTCAGCATGTCTAGAAGTTGGTCGACCAATTCGTCGTCGGCTAATTCGTCCAGCATATTCTGCGGCATCTTGTCGGTAATCGACGCGATGCGTTCGGCAACGCCTTCGTCTTCCCAGGTGTCGAACGAGGGAAAATAGCGGGAGATAGGAATGACCTTCCCATCTGAAACCATGCCGACCGCCAGAGAAAAACAGTTCGGATCGCTACAGGGGATAGGGCCGAAATCAGCAGCGGTGAACATGCCTTTCGTCTGCTCTTCGACTTCGCTGATGATATCGGAAATGGTCACCCGCTCTTGCTGATGCTGTTCGTTGAGGTAGCGGCCCGCGTAGAACGCCGGCTGCAGCATGACTCCGTTGAGGTGCGGGTGGCGCTCGAGTAACAATCTAAGCACGGTGCCTATCTCGTCCATGTTGACATCGCGGGTAACCGCCATGACGGGGAGCACGTAGATACCATTGGCAATGGCGTTATCGAGGGCTTTCATCTTCAGGTCGAAAAGACCTTTGGCGCCTCGCAGGGCATCATACGTGGTGGGCCGTGTGCCATCGAATTGCAGATAGATCTGAAGGTTCTCCTTATGCTTAGCAAGTCGTTCCAGCAATTCGGGTTCCTTGCCGAAACGAATTCCGTTTGAATTGATGTAGACCTTGGCGATGCCTTTCTCAAAACAGAGGTCCACCATCTTCTCGAGGTCTGGATGCGTGGTGGGTTCGCCACCGGAGAGTTGAACGATATCAGCGTCTCGTTTTCCCGCGGCAACGAGTCGGTCGAGTTTGGTTTCAAATTCATCCAGGCCCATGCGCCACGTTTGTTCAGGAGACGATGCCGCAAAACATGTTGGGCAGCTTAGATTGCAGTGTTCTGTGATCTCGAAGATCATTGTGCAGCTATGGTTGTTCAGCACGCCACAGCCCGCAGGGCCACAGCCGCCCTTTTCCCCTTTTCCGCTACGGTAATAATGACGTACGTCGCTTGCCAAAAGGGCGCGTTCTTTACCGTGTTCAGGGCACGTCTTTTCCAGATACGCTGCGTTTTCCTCTTCGAATACCAACGCCGGGACTTTCGTCAGGCAGGTGGAACACACGCTTGTCGTTTCCTTGATCGGCTGCATCGATTTCCTACTTCTTTTGAATGTTGAGTGCCCAATCGTATGGGCGGTGCTTGATCTTTGCCTTGGCGGGGAGTTTCAGGTCGGCAGCTTGGCTGCGAATCCACGCCAGTGGTGTGGGCTTGAAATCTTCCGCATACCATTTGAAGATCGACGACAGCGTTACGGCTCCCTTGTCGTCCAATTCCACGTTACGCTGCTCATGTAGAAACTTCGCGGTCTCTCTGCCGAGCTGTTTTTCCAAGGTTTGAGGCAAAAAGGGTTCGGCGGGTAATACCGGACAGCCAGCACTTGCGCAATTCAATACGAAATGAATACGGGCATCGCCAAACGTTGGGCGAATCACCTCATTCTCGAGGTTATAGAGGCTGATCGAGCGACGTTCTAAACGAAATTCCGTGAAGTAGAAAAAATTCTTAGACTCATCATTGACGGATTTCAGCTTGGGATAACGATTGATGACATTGAAAAGCGTGAGTGCATTGTAGGCGTTGATATAATAGGCCAGCTGGGCTTCGCGCTCGCGGAAGAGCTTAGGATGGGTCTTAGGGCCAATCATGCCCAGGAGGGCAACGAATCGGTCGAGCCGTTTCCGCTCCGCTTTGAGCTTGCCGTAGGCGACCTTTCCTTTCCCGTCGACGTACGCTCGCGTGACAAATTCCCAGTCGGAATAGTCAAATGATTTTAGGCTCGCAGCAGCCGTTGCATCCATCGAGACATCTGGTTGTACGGTTTTGAAGCAGCCGTTCAGAGCACCGATCGTCACAATCGTGACTGCCACCGTGACAATGACGCGCCGATGGTGTGATTTGATATCCGTCAACTCTTTGCTCCTGGATGAGGCCCTGATGTCGACAAGATATACGTCCCAGTCTAGACAACGGTTATCAATTTTCTAGGGGACGGGGGCACGACTTTAAGACTTTACACTCTTGCATGTTTGCTCCGACCTGGTGGGCCGCATGCTAGCGCGTACCGTATTTGCTATTTGCTATTTCTTGCCATCCTGGAGCTTCTTCACGACGTGCTCAATCCGGCCTTTGAGCCCCTGTGCTCTTCGCTTGTTCCTTCGTAATATTGCGGAGACGGCGGCCCCTGAGACGTTTAATGCCTTACCGATTTCCTCCTGCGTCATTCCCAAGCGTTGTCCGACTGTTGCAAACACGATTCGCTCGTCAGGGGTCGGTCGGGTGCGATGATGGAATACCGCAATATCTGTTCCGAAAACTCCACTGATCGCCTTTTTGACATCGGACGCCGGATTTAGCGGTCGGCGCGGTGCGATTACGTCGTGAAGCCCGCCGGTATCGGGTCTAGGCGTGGTTTCGAAAGAGCTCCTTTCCAATCCGCTATCAGCAAACCCTTCTACCAACGAACCAAACCGCCGTCGGCCATCTGCGGAATCTGTCAAACCGCAAAGTGAAAGGCCCAGTTTGACCTCGAGCCAATCAGGGGCAGGCTGCGTGCCAACGTAAGCTCTGTGGCTCGTCCAAGTCGAATCGGCCGCGTGGTCCACAACTTTGGCGGATACCGGATTCAAATGCTGGTATGCGAGCAGCCGGGCCGCCCGAGGCATTGGAACTTCTTTGTTTGTTGGCCTACCGGAAAATACCGGGCCGAGCCCTCCGTATTTTTTGTGCCAATAAAGGGCGAAGCGGGTGTGAACCGAGCTAAAGAATCCCACAGGTGGCACCACGCCTGCAACCGCCGCCATATGGATATGCGTGGACATCAGAGCATAGCTGACGATTAGCCAATCCCAGCGGTTGCTAGCATCCGCCACGTAACGCAAGTAGACGTTACGATCTTGTTGGTCTTCAATTCGCCAATCTCGATCAATGAATCGAGAAATCAAGTGTTGAAGTGTGCCCGGTTTGAATAGTCTGCGAATCCGTCCCATATGCCTTAGTTATCGGCAGGAGCGCTGACAATGTTGCGTACTGGCGTTCCTTTTTTCGAACAAAGAGGATGCCGCGTTGGGTAACTGGGCTTTTCGGCTAATGTCGCAAAGTTGAGTCCCCGTCCCCATTAGATGCTTTTCTGCACATGATGTGGGAAGCTCGATTCATGGATGCTGAGAAGGCGAAAAAACGCCGGCGGTTTTCTAAGGACCGCTGTCCGTCGTGCTCCATGCCACGCTATTTGTGCATGTGCTCAGCTATTCAGCGTATCAGCACAGAAACAAGGCTCTGTCTGATCATCCAGGACAAAGAGGTGCCCAAACCCTCAAATACGGGTGTTCTCGCCCATTCCTGTCTGATAAATAGTGAGCTACATATTCGAGGAAAAAGAAATGCACCCGTGAACTACGGGTCTCTCATAGAACCCCAATATGAGAATATATTCCTCTACCTTTCTAAAACCGCGAAGCCGCTGCAGGAAGGCAATGCGAACGCCTTTACCAAACCCGTCAAACTTTTCGTTGCCGACGGCAATTGGGGGCAAGCCGCAAGGATTCATCGAAAGTGCGTTGCAGCGACAGGTATGGCTACCTATAGCTTTCCAGTTGGTGAACCGAGTGAATATCGATTGCGTGAGGAGCCAGCACATACGAGAGATTCGGGTCTAGCAACTATCGAGGCCATCGCGCGGGCGTACTCCCTATTGGGAGAACAGCAGGCAGCTGAGGCGATGCTCCATGTTTTTAGGATTCGGGTTGACCGCTTGCTTTTTGACCAGAGCAAGATGCCGGCTAACAAGGTTTACGGGGGGCTTCCCCCTTCTGTAGAACGGCCCACCTAGTAGCGCCAGATCGGTTCTTGGTTTTCGGTTTTAGGAAATCGGAAATCGGAAATCGGTTCCCGGTCTAGAGCGGATCAATACCAAATCTACTTGCACCGAAGCGTTTCTTCGCATTCCAGATCGGTGCTACAGAGCGCTCCTTCGCTTTGGCGAACGGGTTTGCGGCAGATTGCCTCTGCGCAGATTGATCCGACAGGGCATTGCTCGTTCGCAATGCAGCCCTCGTCTTCCTCGCGTAGGGTAGGTTCAATGCAGGTGAAATGCGAATTCAACACGTCACGGGCGCAGATCAGACCGCTGCCGCAAAGCGATATGGAGTCGCCCGGACCGTGGCATCTGTCGCGCTGGTCGCTGGCATCTCTTTCGCAATGCCCCAGGTCCGCGTTGTACTTTCTGTCGCAATATAGCCACGGCATGCAGTGGCTATGGTTCGCACAGTAGCCCTTTTCGCTTGCAGGGTCGGAGCATTTGCCAGCGACGCAACCCCGATCGTCGGCACAGTGCCCGTCATGGATACACGTGTCGCCCATTCCTTGAGGCGGTATGCATAGCCCCTCAACACAACCTAAACCGGATTCGCAATGTGCGTCGCGTGCACAAGCCTGCTCCAATCCAACAGGGGCGCGACAACGAGCCTCATTAAGATCGTAGCAAATACCAACCGAACAACTCGTTTCGTCGAAACAGGGCCCTTCTCCGAGGGCCATAGTGCCAGGGCGATGGCAAACGCCACATCCGGTGTCGTCGCAACGGCAGGAGAGACCTGAAAAGCAACGCGCCCCAGGCGAGCATGTTTCCCCTTCCGTAAGCAGCGGGACGCAGTGGTATTCATCGTTGCAGTGTAAGGCTTGTGGACAATCCGAATCGTGGACGCAGTACTCCCCGATGGCCCGCTTCGCCTCGGTGCAGGAATAGGAATTTTCGATCGTATCGTCACCCATATCGTCACATGCAACTGGGCACTCCGACGAGTTTCCCGTGAGAATGACCGAGAACATACAAAGAACGCAAAAATGTTCGAGTGTCATGAGAGCCCCCCAAGCCCGGGGGCACCATAGTTGGGCTATGAGAGCGAGTCAATCAAAGGCGACAGACCTGTCACGTATAGGGCTCTCGGTTCTCCTAATTCGGCAATCTGTTTAGAGCGCGTCCTGGTCGCCACCCAGTGCCTTGGCCCCTAGATAGAGAGGCAAGCCCAACGCAATGCCGGTGGTCGCAAGGGCACCCAAACCACAAACAAGAAGGAGGAATGGGCTTACCGCATGGCGATAGTGAAGGGCGAACGCGGGGTAGGCGGCCCAGCCCAAGAGGATGAACGCGACGAACATCGAAACGGCCATGCAGATCAATCCGTTGATGCTAGAGGCGACTTTGCCGGCTGTTTCCGCGCGGAAGTCGGGCCAAAGGCCGCCTAGTCCGATAGATATCCCTGCCACTGAGAGTGAGGTCAGGGCGGCGACGATGGCCCCAAGTACGAGCATCCAGCCTCGGACGCCGAGCATTAAAGACGAGGCGATGGACATACCTTCACCGATAACGAAGAGGGGAGGGATAGCCGCTGCGAGTTTGGACCGTAAGATCTGAGCCGGAGTAACCGGGGCTGTCTTCAAAAGCCAAAGCATGCGCCCTTCGATTGAAACCAAGGGAAAGGCGAAGCGAACGCTGACAGCAGTTGTTACGAAGCTGCATAGGGTGAGGCCGACGAGAAAGATGGCGAGGGGGCCTACGAGGCCATCGTCGCCCAAATCTCGAAAGTAGCGAAAGTTGTAGAGGTAGACGAAGACGATGGCCAATAACAAAAGGAATTGAGACCATTGGGAGGCATCTCGAAAAAGAAGTTTGAGATCTTTGACGAGGAACTCTCGGGCGACACCGCGGGGAAAGACGCGACCCGCGGCGCGTAGCCAGTCGGCCGAAGCGCCTAAGCGTTGGGGCGAACGGATTTCCCCGTCGGGGGCGACTTGTTCTCGCTTTAGCTTGGACCAAAAGCGCGACACACGGGCGACCTTGCCGCCTTGCTGGCTTCGCGAATAGGCGATGGCATAGAGTTTGTGATGGGCGAAAAAGGCTAGGCCGTAGGCCGCAAGGGCCACGCCATATAGTGTTGCGAAGAGTCGCCATGGCGATTCGGTTGGAACACTGGGCTCGAAGGAATGGGCGATGACGGCGGTAGCCCATCCTGACGGAAGAAGGCTGCCTTGGGATTGGGATAGCGAAGAAAGCAGGCTAACCATAGACGAAAATCCTTCGGGCTTTAGGAAACGCTCGGGCTGAAATCCGCGAACGACCATATAGAGTACGAGAAAGGCGACTACCGCGAGAACCAGTACGATATCTCGTACGCGCATTGCGGGTAGCGCACGAACCATGAGCAGCGTGATGAGTGCACCAATCGCCGCTGGAATAACGAGTAGCGGAAAAAGGCAGAGGATGACCCAAAGATAGGTCATCGGCGTGCCTGCTACGCGACAAAACGCCAGCAAGACGGGTATCCCGAAGGCGACGACCATCCAGGATGAATGGAGCAGTTGTTCAGAAAACCGCGCAGCAAAAAACGAACGATTATTCAGTGGCGCTGTGAGGAGCAATTCAAGATCGTCGGCCAGGAAGAAACTTCCGATGGCGCTCACTACATTACTCAACAGGAGCACGCTGCTGAGGGCCAGTAGGACAATATCCAGTAGCCTCTTGCAGAGCGCGGGCCCGATCGTTTCAATACGATAACAGTGGCCGAGAAACCAATTCGCTGTGGCAAATATCCCCAGGGCAAGTAGGGCGCCCCCCGCTAATAGAAAGAGGCGAAAGATCCTGCCTTTCTTTGCCGGTCGCAGGGCGCGTATGATCTTCGGCATAACGATAGCGGCCATGCCGACCCTTTTACTGGAATCACTCACCCGCGTGCAGCCTCTCACTATCATCGGCAGCCGTGTTGCTCGTGATCTTCAGGAAGAGTTCTTCTAGCCTTTCCGACTGATGAAGTTGGTGGACCTCGTCGAGGGTACCGTGGGCGACGATTTGCCCCCGATCGATAACGACGAGCCGGTCGCATACCTGCTCAACGACGTCGAGGGTATGCGTCGAAAGCACGACCGCCGTATTCGCCGCATCCGCCAGCTCTCGCACCACCTGTTTCAATTCAACGGCACCTCTCGGGTCGAGGCCGACGAGGGGTTCATCGAGGATCAATAATTCGGGGCTGTGCATGAGCGTCGCGCAGAGCAAGAGCCGCTGACGCATCCCGTGCGAATACGATTCGACCGCTTCACCCGACCAACTCTCCAGGCCGAAGCGTTCGAGCCAGCGCTGTCCTTCGTCGGCGATGGCCTTGCCGGTCATGCCCCAGAGTCCTCCGACGAAGCGCAGGAATTCAGAGCCCGTGAGTTTGTCGTAGACGAAAGGGCGGTCGCCGATGAAACCAAGTTTTTGTTTTGCCGATTTTGGGTCGCGAATCACGTCATTACCGCAGACGCGGATGGTGCCTGAGGTCGGCTGCAGGAGGCCGGCGACCATACGTAGCGTCGTGGTCTTTCCGGCGCCGTTGGGCCCTACGAAACCGAAAATCTCACCTTTCTTTACTTCTAGACTGACCTCATGCACCGCGGCGAATTCCCCGTAGTGTTTGGTCAGTTGGTCGATTTCCAAAGCGTTGGGCATAGGTCGTTCTCCGGCTTGCACCATAGGTTAGCAACTATTGTGCCCGGTTATCCAGTCGCTGTGCTATGGATCTCAGACTACCGAACTATGCAGTTTACGCGCATTCCATACTCTCGACTGTTGCCCTTCCTGCTCTTCGTTGTTGTGGGGTGTGCAGAAGGCGGTCAAACTTCACCGCCCGCGGGGCTCGAGGGCGACGCACAACGACTCGGTGGCAGTGGCGCCCCGGCTGATGTGTCGCTGGGTCAACACGGTGGGCTATCGCGGCGAGGGCATCCACCGAAAGCCGGCTGGGCCGTGGCGCCCCGCAATCGCCGCAAAGAAGAGGTCCAAACGGGGCTGCGTTGCAGCACGGACGGCAAGCTCGACGAATGGAAGGATGCCAAATGGTTGGAGATCAAAGCAGAGGCTGACGGAAAGAACGTTGGTCGGTGGGCCTACGGCAGCTATGGTCGGGGGCTATGCCTCGCCATTTTCGTACGGGACGCTACGCCAAAGACCGCATCGGTAGCGGCGGCCTTGAGCAGAAGTGACCATGTGGCATTTGAGCTGAAGCTCCCCAGTCGCCTCGAAGGGAAGGTCCTTCGTTGGCGCTTGGGAAGTGAACGCAAACTCGTGAGCTTTTCTGGGGCTGCCGATCGTTGGCGGGAAGCGCTGGTTAGCGCGAATGGGACGAAGGTTGCCGGGGGCTATGTCCTGGAGGCGCGCATACCCTTGGCGGCGTTGACACCATTTCGCGCGAAGAGGCTCGTTCGTGCCAATTTGTCAGTGGTGCTTTTCGATGCGGATCCCGCGGCGGTCAAAAATAGCCCGGCCAAGAAGCTGGCAGCGCAACGACATGAATTGAATTTTGTTCCCGCCCTTGAGGTTCCGCTGCCCGTTCAACAACGCGTTTCGGCGCGGATCTGTCACGGCGCCTTCGATAACGCGTTCTGGTCCTATGATAATGGTTGGCGCTGCTCGCTTGCGGAAGAAAAGACGACGATAGCCGGAGACGATACGGCTTCCCGACTTCCCTTCCTGGCCCATATCCGAATACCCGAGCCGCCCAGGATCCCCACCATCGCGGAACGGCTCGTGGTTTTCAACTTCCTAGGTGGCTTTCGCGGAGGCCTTGCTCTCGTCGATCCCAAAGAGAAGATCTACTCGATTCTTCATTTAGGGGTGGTGGGGCGGTCAGACCCCGGCAATGCGCGGGTGAAGCTTGCCGAGGTGAAGCCGTTCAAACTGCCAGACGGTGATTGGGCGGTTCGATTGGTGCATTCATATTTTCCCCCGAGGGTAGCCTGTGCCAGCGCACCGGAGACCTTTCTTTCCATAGTGGCCCTGCGCGATACGACCATCGGCAAGCCCATCGCACGGACTTCGCAGCCCTATCTAGAAGAGATCTTTCGCCATCCCCTGAATTCATGTAACACACTCGACGCATGGGATTGGCAGCTTCGCTCGGCGGGCAAACGGATCGATATGCGCAGTCTATTGAAGCCTTCGACGGGAAACCGCCGATTTGACTACGACAAAGGTCGATACCGGCCGACCACGGCCGATACGGGAAACGAATGAGCGGGCAAGAGCAGGCGACCTGGAATATTCTGGCAGTGTTGCGTTGGACGACGGAGCGCTTTACGAAGCAAGGCCTTGATTCGCCTCGGCTGGACGCCGAAATTCTGCTCGCCCATTGTTTGAATATCGACCGTGTGCGCCTCTATACCGACTTCGACAAACCGATGAGCAAGGAAGAACTCGCCGCATTTCGGGGGCTGGTGCGTCGGCGCTTGCGCCATGAACCCGTATCCTATATTCGCGGCACGAAAGAATTCTTTTCTCTGGATTTTGAGGTTCGTGCGGGCGTTTTGGTACCGCGACCTGACACCGAGCTATTGGTGGAACTGTGTCGCGATCGCATCGACCAATTGGTCGAATCCGGTGTGGAAGAACCACGACTGCTCGATGTCGGCACCGGCAGTGGCGCCATCGCTATCGCGCTAGCCCATGAGCGGCCGGCCGCTACCATTCGTGCCGTCGATATCTCAAGCGACGCCCTGGACCTCGCCCAGAAGAATGCGGCCTCGAATGAGGTCGAGGTTGAGTTCATCGCGAGCGACCTGCTGGCGGGACTGGCCAGACCCGTCGAAGCCGATATTGTGGCGGCTAATCTCCCCTACATCGCCACGGCGGAACTCGATGGGCTGAGCCCGGATGTCGCCGAATGGGAGCCACGGCTGGCGCTGCACGGGGGAAGCGATGGGCTGGACCTCGTACGACGCCTCGTTCATGAGGCGAAATCGATGGTAACCCCTGGTGCCTTTCTGGCTTTTGAGGTCGGCGCCACCCAAACCGAGGCCACGGCTGCGATCTTCGGGGAGGTGGGGGCCCTGGAGATCTCCATCCACCCCGACTTGGCGGGATTGCCCCGTGTCGTGACCGGTCTGTTGCCTAAAACCGAGTCGTAGGCAAAAAACCATGGGCTTTCAGGGCGTTGTGCGCTTGATCGTTGGCCGGAGCATGTGCTAGCGTACGCCCCACGCCACCCTAGGGAACTCATTTTTATGGCAATACAGCTGCGAACTTATACGTTCCTCGATAGCCTCCAGCCCCAGTTTGCTAGTTTTATCGGCAAGACTGCGCGTGGGTTTCTGCCCGTGCCGGGGGTTGCCTCTTTATTTGTGGAGATCGCTCCCGGCATCGCCATCAACCGCGTCACGGACGTTGCGCTGAAAGCGACGAAGGTAGCTCCCGCCGTACAAGTCGTAGAACGCGCCTACGGATTGTTGGAGGTACACGACGAGGATAAGGGCGAAGTCTTACAGGCCGGCCGAACCATCTTGGATTTTCTCGGCTGTAGCGAGCAAGATCGGCTCAAGCCGCGGGTGGCCACCAATCAGATCATTCGCTCGGTAGAGCCTTACCAAGCGCAGATCATCAATCGAAATTCTCGTGGCAATATGATTCTACCGGGACAGTCCCTGTTCATCTTGGAGACTGACCCTGCGGGATACGTGGCTTTCGCCGCCAACGAGGCGGAAAAAGCCGCACGTGTATTCTTGGTTCAGGTTCAACCCTACGGCGCATTTGGGCGCCTGTGGATGTCCGGACCCGAGGCGGAAATCGATGCGGCTTCGGCTGCAGCAACGGCCGCGATCGAAAGCATTGAGGGGAAGGTTCCCCCTAAATTTATAGATAAATAGACCGGTGGCGGTTTCAGCGAACTTTATTCGCGTTGCTACTGTGATTTTGAGGAGGAAGCGAAATGGCTGATGCACTTGGCATGATCGAAACCAGGGGCTTTGTTGGAATGGTAGAAGCTTCGGATGCCATGGTTAAGGCGGCGAAGGTTGAATTGGTTGGATTCGAAAAGATCGGTGGCGGCTATGTTACGTCCATCGTACGTGGCGACGTGGCGGCTGTGAAGGCAGCTACGGAAGCCGGCCAACGCGCTGCAGAACGCGTGGGTGAACTTGTTTCAGTCCACGTCATTCCACGTCCTCATACGAATATCGATATGGTATTGCCGCTCGGACGTCGTAGCGAATCGGAATAGATGTAAATCAGCCATGCGTCACTTCCCCCATGCTCTAGGGCAGCGGGGAGGTGAAGTGCGGCGGCAGGGAGAGTTTGCCCATGCAATTAGGCAAAGTCATCGGGACCGTTGTGGCTAGCCAAAAAGAAGACGTGCTGGAAGGCATGCGTTTTCTGGTGGTCCAAAACTGCGACTTCGATGGAAAAGCAAATGGTTCTACGGTCGTCGCGGTCGACGCCGTCGGTGCAGGTGTGGGCGAAGTCGTGCTCTATGCTTCAGGCAGCAGTGCGCGGCTTACCCGGCTTACCGATAGTCGTCCGGTTGACGCAACGATCATGGCTATCGTCGACATCGTTGAAGTGGACGGCAGCACTCGATTTGTTAAGAACGCATAAACGTCCTGATATGGGTCGATATGGGTCCTAGGGAGCACTAGATGGAACTCGACGAAAAGAGGATCCAGCAGATTGTTGATCGTGTGGTCACCCGCTTGGGTAGCCCCGAGCCCAACGATGCGAAAAGCTCGATTCCCGCGCCCGCGATAATTCGTGATCGACAAGCGGCGCCTTCGGCCAAGGGGTTTCCTCGCGGTTCGCTCGGCGTATTTCCCACCGTCGATGCAGCGATTCGGGCAGCTCAGGAGGCTTTCGAGGCGTTCAGCAAACAGCCACTCGAGTTGCGCTACAAGATCGTGCAGGCCATGCGGGATATCACCCTGCGCCATGTCACGCATTTGTCAGAATACGCTGTGGCTGAAACGGGAATCGGTCGGGTCGAAGACAAAGTTCGCAAGAACACGCTCGCGGCCACGAAAACGCCGGGGCCGGAAATGCTCGAGCCCAAGGCGTTTACCGGCGATCGCGGTCTGACGTTGATCGAATGGGCCCCCTTCGGTGTCATCGGTTCGATAACGCCGTGCACAAATCCAACCGAAACCATCCTTTGCAATGGCATCGGATTCTTGGCGGGTGGCAATGCGGCCGTGTTCAACGTGCACCCTTCGGCGAAGGGCATCAGCGCGTATCATATCCACCTGCTGAACGAAGCTATCGTCGGCGCGGGTGGTCCACGAAATCTATTGACCACGGTGGCCGAGCCTACGATCGCAAGCGCAGAAGAACTCATGCGGCACCGCGGGATCAAGCTATTGGTCGTTACGGGTGGGCCCGCTGTTGTCAAAGCTGCAATGAATTCCGGCAAGAAGGTTGTTGCGGCTGGCCCAGGAAACCCGCCGGTCGTCGTGGACGAAACCGCAGATATTCAGCGGGCTGCAAAGGGAATCATCAGCGGGGCATCGTTCGACAACAATCTGATCTGCTGCGATGAAAAGGAAACCTTTGCCGTAGCGAAGATCTTCGACTCCTTGCGTAAGGAAATGAAGAACGCTGGCGCGTACGAATTATCTGAATCGCAAATGTCGCGCCTTACGCGGAATCTCTTTCCGGATGGTGACCATGCCAACAAGAATTTCGTCGGCAAGAACGTATCGGTCATTTTGGACAGTATTGGCGTCAAGGTCGGAGACGACGTTCGTTTGGCATTTGGTGTGGTGGATGAAAAACACCCGCTGGTTCGTGTGGAACAACTTCTTCCGGTCATGCCATTGGTCAAAGCGCGAGATGTCGGCGAGGCCATCCATATGGCGCAGCGGGCAGAAGCGGGCAGGGGCCATACGGCCTCGGTGTATTCGCGAAATATCGACGTGATGCATAATATGGCGAAGGTCATGGATACCTGCATTTTTGTAAAAAATGGCCCCAACTATGTTGGCCTAGGTGCGGATGGCGAAGGCTATACGTCTTGGACCATCGCGCATCCCACAGGAGAAGGTCTAACTTGCGTGCAGCATTTCGTTCGTACGCGTCGTTGTGCATTACAGGATTATTTCCGCATCGTTTAGATTCGTTTAGATCGGCAGAAGATGGGCGACTCCAAAGGCAGATCGACAAAGAAAAAAGCAGTTCGATCTTCTCTTGAGAAGGTGTCTCCGCCCTTTCCCAAGGCTGGACCCGCTTTGGGCCTTTTGGAACTGACCAGCGTTGCCCGAGGTATGGTTGTCGCCGATGCCGTCGTCAAAAAGGCGGCGGTCAACCTACTCCGCTCCGCTCCCGTGAGTCCCGGGAAATTTGTGGTGATCCTCACCGGAGGCGAAGAAGAAGTCGCCGAATCGATGAAGATCGGAACGGAACTCGCCTCAGCTACGCTTATCGACCGACTCTATTTGCCCCATATCGACGAACAGATCGCTCCCGTCATGCGTGGCGCAGTCCAGCAGTTGGCGGTATCGGCCGTGGGTATTGTAGAAACCTATTCCGTAGCATCGGCGATACTCGCGGCGGATAAATCGGTGAAACGCGCTGAAGTTCAACTGATTCAAATGCGCTTGGCTCGCGGCCTAGGAGGCAAAGCGTTCTTCACGATGACGGGGGAACTCGCTCAGCTGGAAGCCGCCATCGAAGGCGCCCGTGAAATCCTGCATGACGGCATGTTGTTGACCACGGAGGTTATCGCTCGTCCACATCCGGATTTTGTGGAGACGTTATTGCGGGAAGGCTATCCCTAGGGATTCTTAGACCTAGGCTTTGCGCGCCGTCAAAAGAAAAACCGGATAGCTCCCGTTCTCTTTCTCGACCGTATGCGCGGTCATGAACTTCACTTCTTTGAAGCCGTTCTTTTCGAATCCCTTCTTCAGTTCATCTCGGTCGAAGCCATCGTGAAAGACGCCTTCGATTTCTGGCGGATGAAATTTGCCATCTTCGGCATCTAAATCCGCCAAAGCGATAGAGGCACCCGGCTGAAGGTGGCTAGCGAAACACCGAATGAGTTGATCGGTATCTTCCACGTGATGCATCGCCATGGCACTGACGATCACATCAAACGTTCGCTGCAAGGGCTCGACCGTAATATCTTGGCAGATCGTTTCAACCTTGCCAGCGAGCTCTTCTTTGGCGGCGAGCTTGTCGAGCATGGCTTGGGAAATATCCACGGCCAGAATCTGTTTAACGTGGGGGGAAATATGTGACGCGATGAGGCCGGTTCCGGCGCCAAAGTCCATCACGTGCATCTGGTCGTTGAGCTCAACATTCGCCAAGAGGGCCTTGCCTATGGCTTTCGAGAGTTCCATGACCAGGGTATTCATATCCCAATCGCTAGCTTTTTCTTCAAATAGATCTGACATAGTGCAGGAGTGTGTATCGCTTCAAGGGCGAATGCAAGCGGTAGGCTGTGGATTGGCCTCGTTCACTTCAGCTTTTTGGAGACCATGTAGATCTTGTTTCCCGTAAAATATTCCGCAATGCTCTGGCGTGAACCGACATAGAAATTACTGTCGTATTTTCTGAGTAGGCCCGCGGGCTCGTAGTGATGCCAGTTCCCCTCGGCCAAAGAGCCGTTCAACTTGTCTTCGAGTTCGTTGAAACGAGCGAGTTGCGCTTCCGAGAGGCTAGAGTCGGCGTCGTCTTCTATGGCTAAGAGTTCCTCGTGCTCTTTGCGTTCGTTTGGTTCGAGGCAGTGGGCGTTGATTAACGGAAAAACCGCCGTCCAGTGCTGGGTTGCGTCGTCGGCCATCATACAGCCATGGCCCTGGGATGTCGCCTCAGTGATCGCATCAAGCCAGTGTTTCGCATCCTTCGTATTCTTCGACGCGGCCCAATTTAGCTCGTATCCTTGGATCCCAAGCGTCTTGAGAAAGTCTGGCGCTTGTCCCTGGCGAAGATAGTGTTCGTTTGTCTTTATCGATCCCGCTGGATAGTCCCCGCCGGGAAATTTCTTCTTCAGATAAACGTTGCGCGCCTTATAAACCGCTTCTTGTGAGGCCGTGTTCCATAACTCCTGGTAGTTCGCTACGATCGATATCGCGAGACCGCAGAAGTAGCCGCAGCCCATGGTTCCGGCGTCTTGACCAACTGTATGCAGTGTTCCCATGCTTGCGATCATAGCCTACGCGTCTTGGTCTTGCATACTAGATATGCTAGAAATGGTTTTTCCACTGGCCAACGGAAGTCCGAAATGCCGAAGATCAAAGCTGCGCTGACTATTGCGCTGGAAAGCCTCGGGAATATCCCGGAGACGTTGGTGGGGGCCGATGATTCGGTCTATGCTGTCGCTTGGCTCGGCGATCGTTTCTTTGGCAAGAGTAAATGCCTAGAACACGGTGCGGGCAGCTTTCGTTTCGCCGCGGAAAACATGAAATGGCAAGCGGAAATCGCAGCAGACGGTACGCCAGTGCCGCTCAAGGTGGCGCTTTACCTCGACAACTTCCATTCGGCGCCGTCAGAAATATGCTGCTTCGAAACGGACATGTCCGCGCCCTATGAAGGCGGTGAATTCGTCTTGGATGGAGCCCCCTGCCTGAACTTCACCGTGCAAAGCCGCCCTGTTTCTGAGCGCCAAATCGACGCAATGGTGGCACGGTCGGAGAAAGATGATCCGTCCCGCGCCACCCTGCGCACGCCGTTGATGGCCATCACCGAATATGAGGAAATCCGTGGGCTCTATCAGCCCAAGAATGAAGGCGCTGCAGGGTTGGATCGCTCGGAATACGTCGAAGGCTATTTCGGTGACGATAATCAAGGGCGCGTCTACCTCGATAGGGATCTGGCGGGAAACTGGAAAAAGAACGTTCAGCAGATCGAGGCCTCCGTGAAGGTCACCATGGTGGGCACCAATAGCGAAGATGAGTGTTGGTTGAGATGGTCGATTATTGACGTCGATGATCCCAGCGATGATCGGCTCGATTGTCATTGGGAGGCGGGCGTGGTTTTGGACCCCATCGACTACGACGATGATTCAGTGCTCTTGGGGGCCGGGGCTGGCGACAATGAAGGTGACCAACCTGCGAAAGCGTGGGAGCAGGTCGATGGTTTTTCACTCTTGGATAACGATGCCCATGGGGCGAAAACGAGAATGGTCGGGGGCCAAAGTAAGATTCGCTACAATTGCCCCAACATGGCGGGTGATAATTTCATTCTGAAAGCCGAGGTTATCTCCACGAAGAAAATGGATTGTTTCGCCGCCCATACGGGCGTCATGACGCTTTGGCATCGTTTGGGCGTAGAAGTTTTAGCGATGCAGGGGGCATCACGTCTACCTGTAGAAGATGTACCGTTATCCTTCGAGCCGGCGTGTGTGCAATTGGATTTTGAGCGTGGAGATACCATACCCGACGATCCCTTTATCTCTGTGGATGAAGCTTCGCTCAACAATGACGCTGTTTTTTTTGTCGACAATGTCTCTTTACGGCAAGGGGAGAAAGGCTGGTTTACGCTCATCTCCGCTTTGGAAGCGGTCCCGGCACCTGAAGCAGCTCGGCCTGGGGTATGGGAAGACAACAAGCGTTTGCTATACTCGGGCAATGCGACGTTGTGCCTGGAAAAGGATGGTGGCCAATGGCAGCAGGTCTTAGAACTACCTGGCGATCATTTGGCGGCGCAGCTCGTTACGCTGGGCCCCGATGACCATCGTGTCGATCTTCTCGTCAGCCGCGCAGCGCTCTTCGACACCGATGCAGGAACGCAAACCCGCCTGTGGCTCAGACCCCACAGTCGATGCCAGAAGTTTTCAGCCGGCGATGGCTCTACCGCCAATGCCGAGCGAGATCTTCGTAGTTATTTTCCGGGTATCGAAAGCAGGTACAACCGACCACTGCGGAGTATTGATGAGGTCGAAGCCTCCGTTTTCGTTTTGGGTCGCTCGTTGGTAGCGAGTCTTGCGCCCAAGAAATTGAAAAATGGCAAAGCCTATTTCGCCGGCAAAGCTTTTCTTTTCACCCACCATCCTCTCTTTCATGATGCGGATGCCAATGCCCCAAGGCGCGATCACCAAAAGTGGTTGCAGGCCATAATGATCGGCGAAATTTGCCATTTGTTCGGCCTGCCCGATAGATGCGCCAATATGGATTTTCGCACGCCACAGGTAAACTGCTGTACCATGAACTATGGCTTTCGCTCGCTGAGCTATCTCGTGGGCGATATCGACGATGCGGAGCCCACTCCAGACGAATTCCATTTCTGTGCCAAGCATCTCAAGGAAATGCGGCGGACCCATTTCTTTGAGCATAATGGATTGAACTGGGACTAGTTCACGAGATTGCGGTGCCTGCGTCGCTGTCTAGTCGTTTGGTTCGAGTTCTTCGAAGGCCCAATCGCAATCCGCTAGTGCGAAAGGTTTCCCTGGCTTTAGGCGTTCTTTCCAGAGGGCGATGCGAAAGGCGAACAGTTCTTTCGCAATTCGTTTCACGACGCTGGATTTTACGACTTTGCTTTCGCCCGAGCGCCTCGCTTTTACGTCGATCAGGCGGTGTACGTAGGGGTGTCCTGAAATGATTAGACGCAATGGCAATTCAAGATTGACGAAAAAACTCGTCGATGTCAGTGGAGTTGAATCTAGGAGTTCACCGCGAAAGAGATAGATCGAGCCCAGATCGTCGGAGACGCCCGTCGCTGCCGTCGTGAGTAGCCGAAGTCCTTTGGAAAGGACCATGCGTAGTGGAGAATCGACGGCACCCCTTTTGGCGTAGCTGCTGATAACCAGATCGTTTTGCTCCATGGCGGATCCGAGTTTGAGTATTTCTGTTGCCTCCACCTGGCCGTCCGCGGGTAACAAAGTCAGCCAGTCGAGGCGAGCGGCGCGAAATCCGCTGCGCACGGCCCGGCCGATGCCCCCGTTTTTTAGATGTTTGATGATTCGGACGGTGCCCGGCCTTTTCTTCGCTACTGACCGCATTACGTCGAGGGTTGAATCCGTCGACCCGTCGTCGACGAGAATCAGTTCATAGGGATAGGGGCTGGCGTCTAAGGTTGTGATGGTTTCGCTGGCGACGGGGCCGATATTTTCAGCCTCATTGAAGGCCACCATGACCACGGAGATTCCTGGCCGCTTGTCTACAGTCGTCGCCGTCGCCGTCATCACTGTTGCCGTTGTCACTGTTGCCGCTATCTGCGGTCGTCGTCATCCAAAGGAGGTGGGGTTTCCGTCGTAATCGCGGACTGCAACCCTTGTCCATTGGACCGGCCACTATACGCACCTGCGCTACCGCGACGTTGGTGGGTGGTGGTTGAGTCTTCGTCGGAAAGTGCGTTCACATTCGCGTTGGGGACAGTGGAATCGGCCAATGAGAGTTCCTCCTTTGCTTGAGGTACAGCGTGCTCGTACAATGCTCCCAGCGAAGGCGGCTCGGTTGCATGTGGATCGAAGAACGTCGGTACCATGTCGAAGTGGCCGTCGTTGACCAGCTGCTGCCGGAAAGTCGGTTGGTTGCCGGTGGCGCGAATTTCGCCTTCGATTCGGCCTTCCTGAGCTGAACGCCTTTGTTCGAAAAGGAAGAGGTCGTTGACGCGGTAGTCGCCATGGTCGTCGAGGAATAGAACTTCGCTGATGGCCATCACTCTGCGCGATCCATCCCTAAGGCGGCTGGTGCTAACGACAAGGTCGACGGCGGCGGCAACTTGGGCTCGGAGCGCGCGAAGGGGCAGCCCGACATCTGCGAGCAAAGCTAGACTCTCCATGCGGCTGAGCGTTTCACGCGGATTGTTGGCGTGCACGGTACTCATTGTGCCGCCGTGTCCCGTATTCATGGCCTGGAGGAGGTCGAAACATTCGCCTCCACGAACCTCGCCGATGACCAGGCGATCGGGGCGCAGTCTTAGAGCGGAATGAAGAAGGTCTCTAATCGAAATGCCGTAACGCCCCTTCTGGTCGGGCGGACGAGATTCAAGGGATACGAGGTGCTCCTGGACGAGTTGAAGCTCCGCGGAATCTTCGATGGTGAGGATGCGGTCCTGATTGGGGATAAAATGTGAAAGGACATTGAGCAGGGTGGTCTTTCCACTGCCTGTGCCTCCCGATACGATGATGTTCTTTTTACAAAGGACGCAGACGTCTAGGAACCGAGCGGCCTCGGCGGAGATGGAACCGTATCCGATCAGATCATCGATGACCAAACCACCGGGGTGGAATTTTCGAATCGCCACGACCGTTCCACATCGCGCCATTGGCGGGAGAAGAATATGGATTCGCGATCCGTCTGGAAGACGCGCGTCGAGACGGGGATGCTCTTCGCTAAGCGGCCGACCGACGTACTGCGCCATATTGCGGGCAGCGGCCAGTAGACCGTCCTCGCTGAATTGGGTTTCAGTGCGAACCAGCTTTCCGCCTCGCTCGACCCAGACGTTCTGGGGCCCGTTGATCATCACCTCGGTAATGCTCGGATCATCGAGATAGGGGAGGATCGGTTTGAGGAAA